>Ga0233409_10000151_pt1 | contig 11731 bp, 8 predicted proteins | sample Na_oxic_13_MG_FD_179871 | JGI IMG/M metagenome (GOLD analysis project Ga0233409, IMG submission 179871) | Seawater microbial communities from Saanich Inlet, British Columbia, Canada - Na_oxic_13_MG | ecosystem: Environmental > Aquatic > Marine > Inlet | place: Canada: British Columbia... | reverse complement strand
GATGTCGATCCCGATTCGGCGCCCTATGAGATTCCATGCGCGGATCAGGCACAATACCTCACGATTCGCGAACGGCTCGAAATGCCCGGACCGCTCGATGCCGTCGCAGAAAACGCGTTGGACGTCCCGCACACGGCCTTCGTGCACGCCGGCCTATTCCGCAAGAACAGTGACCGACAAGAGATCGAGGTCGTCATTCGAACGCTGGACGGCGGCGTCGAAGCCCAGTTCATCGGAGAGCAACGTCCCGAAGGTTTGGCGGGCCGCATCCTGGCGCCGCAGGGCGGCGAAGTGCTTCACTGGGACCGGTTCATCCTCCCGTGTATCGCGCAGGTAGAGTATCGACTGAGCGACCGCAGCCACATCATCGCCACTACCGCGCTGACGCCGCGAACGCCGACCGTCACGGACATGTTCGCCACAGTGGTCGTAAAGGCCCCCATCCCGAACGTGATCTTGCGAACGGTCGTCAAGCCGGTGGCCATGCGGATCTTGCGGCAGGACATGGAAATCCTGAGACGCCAAACCGAACAGGTGGCGCGCTTCGGCGCCGAAGAGTTTGCGTCCACCGAAATCGACGTCCTCGGGCTCCGCATCAAAAAGCTTCTTCGCGAAGCCTCTAGCGGAAAAGCCAGCACCCCTCAGGAAGAGCGCCGGATCAAAATGCTGGTTTGACGTCGATTGGTGTACCCTCGTAGGCCATGGGGTCAGAGAACAACGGAGACTCGACCTATCTGATCAAGAACGCGCCCTCGGACCGCGTCGAGGCGCCGAGTCCCAGTGACGTTCCAGAGTCCGAGCCCCCGGGTTCCGAGCCGTTTGGCTCCGAGCCTCCTGGTGGCCGTTGGCGTACCTCCCATCCACCGCCCGGAGAGAGTCTCGACGCGAAATGGTGGCCCGACCGCGAGCTCGGCAAGGCGTTTCGCCGGTGGACCGGAATCCCGCCAGCGCGAGGCGACCACGCCCGAGCGGTGGCCATGAAGTTCCTGGTCGAACGATTGAACGTCGGCGAGCTGACCGCCGTGGGGACGGCGCCCAGAACACCATTGCCCGCGATCGAGCCGCCAGACTTCGCGGCCCGGGTCCACGCCATGGTCATCCGTCTCGGAATGCACGGCCCAAACGAAGAAGCGCCGGACCACACCGCTCTGCTCGCGATGGGTGAAGAGGTCCTCCCCGTCTTACGAGACCTCTTTCCCGGCCGGCTCTGGTTCAATCGCTGGGAGCCGCACGTACAGCCTCCCCGGGGCAGAAGCGTGTCGGGGCTTTGCAGAACCCTGGTGGCATTCGGCGACCATGCCGCGCCCTACATCGGCCAGCTCCTCAAGTCCGAGGAGCCGGAGACTCGCTACTACGCAACGCTGGTCGCGGCCGAGTTGCCGCACCCACTTCTCGTTGAGCCGCTGGCCGCAACCCTGTTCGACGACGACCAGGGTGTCTCGCGGAGCGCGCTCTATGCGCTGGAGGTCTTCCATGAGCAGGAAGGCGTGGAGGGACTCAAGGAGTCGCTGCGTGCTCTAGCCCTCGCGTCAGACACCGACCAGCGGTCGCGACTGCTCGCAATGCGCGCGCTTGCCGTTCTCCGCGATGAGGAGTGCATCGAACCGCTCATTTCTGCGCTGTCGGAGCGCAGCGTCCTCGGTGAGGCGGCGTGGCGCGTGTTGCGCATGCTGACTGCGCAAGACTTCGGCGACCGTGAAGCAGATTGGCGCTCTTGGTTTAGCGACAATGGCAAGCGTTCGCGTGTCGAGTGGCTCATCGACAGCCTCGATCACGAAGACCCGGAGATTCGTGCGATCGCGAGCCGAGATCTCGTTCGCGCGTCGGTGCAGGACTACGGCTACCGAGTCAACATGCCCCGCGACGACCGCAAGGCGATCCGGGAACGCTACCGGCTGTGGTGGTCAGGACGGAACGACTCGGGCAACTAGCACGTCAGCCGAGCAGCTGCCCTGCAATCGAGGAGGCCTGCTTTCCGTCGACCTGACCCGGAAAGCGCGCCTTCAGCTCTTTCATGACCTGCCCGAGCTCCCTCTTGCTCGACAGGCCGAGCTCCTCGATGATCCCGGCGATCGCCTCGCGAGTTTCGCCTTCGCTGAGCTGCTTCGGGAGGTAGCGCTGGATCACCTCGATCTCTGCTTGCTCCTTGTCGGCGAGGTCCTGACGGCCTCCCTCCACGTAGCTCTTGATGCTGTCGCGCCGCGACTTCACCGCGCGGGACAGGACGACGATCTCATCGGGATCGTCGAGCGTCAGGAGCTCGGACTTGATCATACGAAGAGTATCGCGGGTCACTTCGTCGCGTTCGAGCATTGCCTTTTTGAGGTCGGCGTTGATCTGTTCCAGGAGTGCCATGACCGAAGCCTGTGCGCGCTCGGCTAGCCGCGCAATGCCTCGATCACCCGCAGCGCGTTGCTGCTGAGGATCTTTCGAATGCGGACGTCGGACCAACCACGGTCCAGCATTTCCTGAACCACGCGCGGAAGGGTCCAAAGCCCCGGCAAGTCTTTCGGCGGCGTGATGGCGCCATCATAGTCGGTGCCGATCGAGGCGTGGTCCTCGCCGACGGTGTCCACGATGTGCGCGAGATGATCGACCACGGCGGCGACGGTGACGCCGCGTCGCCCGAGGAACGAGGCCTGCAACATGACCCCAGCCGTGCCGCCGGTGTCAGCCACCGCCCGGAGCTGCTCGTCTGTGATGTTCCGCCAATGCTCGTAGACGCCTGCCAGGCCCGTGTGGGTGACGAACAAAGGCTGCGTCTTGTCGTGCACCTCGACGGCATCGAAAAAGCCTGGACGGCTGATGTGGGCGAGGTCCACACCGACGCGAAGCTCGTTTAGCCGCTCGACGTACGCCTTTCCGAAGTCGGTGAGCCCCGCGGTGCGCGACGAACCCGGCGCGCTCGATGCGCCGAGGCGCGACGAGGTGAGGTGCATCAGCGTGACGCGCAGGACGGAGCCGTCTGCGATGAGATTCAACGCCTCGATGCCATCGTCGAGCGCATTGCCACCTTGGATACCGATGAAGGCCGCGTGATCGCCGGCCGCTCGCGCGGCGCGAAACTCAGCGGCGGTGCGGACGTGCGTGATCCCCGGCGCGTTGCCCAGCAACGTTTGTAAGTGGCGGAGGTTCTTCTCGAACGCGCGACGGCGGCCGCGCGCGGATCGCGCAGGATTGGTCGAGATCACCCAGGTGGCGCCGCCGAGACCGATTTCACGCGCCGTCGGGAAGTCGGCATGTCCGAAGAAGCTGCGCCCGAAGACTCCGCCGCGGTGAGGCCGATTGAGGTCGTAGCCGAAGACGCGGTGCCAAACGAACGACTCGATGTGGAGGTCGATCGCGTCAGAGCTTCGGAAGAGCTCCACGGCCTCCTCGGTCACTCCGAGGTCTTGCGCGGTGTCGGTAGCGTCCATCGGAACGCTTCCCTAACACGCCGGGCAGGAGATCGCTGTGATCCCGGTCGGTTGGCCGAAAATCGCCGGAATTTCAGTTTTGTAAATCGCTTGTAAACGCTTGTTTTTGCAAGGTTTGAGTTGACTCGATGGGCCTCTCAACCCACAGTGGCGCTTCCCGGCTAGTTAAGTTGTAAACAGTCGAGGGAGAGAAAGGACAAGAGATGTTGTCGTCGACCACAGTAGCGGCGAGCCGCAAATCCTCGGATTTGCTGAGCTCACGTTCGATCAAACACGTGGTGGTTCTGGGTGCCAATGGCGCGATGGGCCTTGGAAGCGGTGCGCTGTTCACGACAGCGGTACCCCGCGTGACCTTCCTGGCGCGAACCAAGGAGAAGGCCGATGGCGGGCTTGCCGCTGCGGTGAAGATGGTGCGGTCGAGCACTGTGGCGAGCCGGGTTGATACCGGAAGCTACGATGCGGACTTCGATCGCGTGGTGGCGGAAGCCGACCTGATCTTCGAGGCGGTGACCGAGCAGCTCCCGCTCAAGCAGGAGTTCTTCGACCGCATCGACAAGGCGCGCCGGCCGGATTCGATTGTGGCCACGGTCACTTCGGGTCTCTCGATCAACCAACTCGCCGATGGCCGAAGCGACTCTTTCCGCAAGAACTTTCTCGGTTTGCACTTCTTCAACCCGCCGAACGTCATCGTCGGAACGGAGCTGATCGCCGGCAAGGACACGGATCCCAAGCTGGTCGACTTCCTCGACGAGTACTGCACCAAGCTCCTCGGACGCGCGATGGTGCGAACCGCGGACACCGCGGGCTTTGCTGGCAACCGGGTCGGATTCAAGCTTCTCAACGAGTGCGCGATTCTCGCAGAGGAACATGGACCACTCCTGATCGACGAGCTGGTCGGCCCGTACACCGGCCGTGCACTGACGCCGCTGGCAACAGTCGACCTCGTTGGCTGGGACATCCACCGCGCGATCGTCGACAACATTTACGAGCTCGCTCCGGATGAGGCACACGAGACGCTGAAGCTTCCGACGTACATGGCCGACCTGATGGAGAAGGGTGTACTCGGTCGCAAGACCGGCGGCGGTTTCTTCGGCAAGGATGACGCCGGTGGGCGGATCGTTCTCGACCCCAAGACCCAAAACTACGTGTCGAAGTCCGCGATTTCGCGACCGGACCTCGGGTTCATCGACGAGATCTCGAATCTACACCGTGTCGGCCGCTATGTGGACGGCATGCGCGCCTTCGCGGAGGCCACTGGGCCGTACGCAGCAATCGCGCAGAAGGTGATCGCCGGGTACATCAGCTACTCGTTCCATCGAGTCGGCGAGGTCACCGATGACATCTCCGGCATCGACCGCATCATGGGCTACGGCTTCAACTGGGCGCCGCCGAGCGTGTTGGTCGACACCATTGGCCTGAAGCGAACCATTCAGATGATCGAAAAGGCTGGCCTTCCTGTGCCGCCCGCACTTGCGAACGCCCAAGAGGGCACAACGTTCTTCGATGACCCACAGGTCAACGTGGGTAAGTTCTTCGTCGCCGCGTGAGCGAAAGGTTTTGGTGAAAGCAATGGCACAGGTTCCAGAAGTTTACGTTCTCGGCGGCTACCAGACGGACTTTGCCCGTAACTGGAGCAAAGAGAAGAAGCACTTCGTCGCGATGATGCGCGAGGCGGTGCTTGGCGCGCTCGACGAAACCCAGATCGAGCCCGGCGAGATCGACGTGGCGCACACCGGCAACTTTGCGGGGGAACTCTACAGCAAGCAGGGGCACCTCGGTGCATTCTTCTTGGAGATCGACCCGGCGTTCAGCGGTCTTCCGACCGCGCGTCACGAGGCCGCATGCGCCTCGGGCAGCATCGCACTTCTCGCGGCATCCGCCGAGATCGAGGCGCAGCGCTACGACCTCGCGTGCGTGGTCGGCGTCGAGCAGATGAAGACGGTCGGCCCCGGCGAAGGCGGCGACTTCCTCGGCACCGCCGCTTGGTACGAGCTCGAAGCCAAGGGCATCGAGTTCCCGTTCCCCAAGCTCTTCGGGAAGCTCGGCGACGAGTACGACAAGCGCTACGGGCTCAAGGACGAGCACCTCGCGGAGATCAGCACGATCAACTACGCGAACGCGAAGCTCAACCCCAACGCGCAGACCCGAACCTGGTACATGAACTACGACCACGCGATGAGCAGGGACGAGTTCAACGGCAGCATCGGTGGCCGCATTCACATCTCGGATTGTTCTCAGGTGACCGATGGCGCAGCAGCGGTGCTCGTGGCCTCACCGGAGTACGCCAAGAAGTGGGCCGACCGGGTGGGCGTCCCGCTCGAGTCGATCCCCCGCATCAAGGGCTGGGGGCACAACACGGCCCGCATCCGTTTCGAGGATAAGATCGCGGAGAGCGCCAACTCGGAGTACATCCTGCCGCACGTCCGCAGCACGGTGACCTCCGCCCAAAAGCGCGCGGGCATCGCGGACAGCAGCGGAATCGACGCAATCGAAACCCACGATTGCTTCACCACGTCCGAGTACATGGCGATCGACCATTTCGGCCTCACCGCCCCCGGTGAAAGCTGGAAGGCCGTCGAAGAAGGCGTCATCGCCCTCGGCGGAAGCACCCCGATCAACCCGAGCGGCGGCCTGATTGGCGCCGGCCACCCCGTCGGCGCCACCGGCGTCCGCCAGGTCCTCGACTGCCACAAACAAGTCACCGGGACAGCAGGCGACTACCAAGTCGAAGGCGCCAAAAACGTCCAAACCCTAAACATCGGCGGCTCCGGCACCACCAGCGTAAGCTTCATCCTCGGAACCTAGGGGACACTCTCCGGGCCCCCAACCCCCCGAGATCACCTCCCTTCTCACCCAAAGATCGCAGCGACTCGTGTCGAAGGTTTTCAACGACCGGCGACGCGGGTCGCTGCGACGCAATTTGGGCTTGGCTCGTCGCGTCGAATTTCGCAATTATGTGCCGTTGCGATCTTTCGGCTGAACCCTCAAGGATCTCGTGTGGTTGGAGGGGTGGAACGTGTCCCCTTCGCCTGCTATCTGGGCGCGATGCGGTATTCGCGGGCGTTTATTCCGACGCTGAAGGAAGTTCCGAAGGACGCGACGATGCCTTCGCATGTGCTGATGCTTCGGGCGGGGTATGCGCGGATGGTTGGAGCCGGGATCTATGAGCTGCTGCCTTTGGGGACGCGGGTCCTTCACAACATCGAGCAGATCATTCGTGAGGAGATGGACGAAGCGGGCGCGCAGGAGTTGCTCATGCCGACCTTCGTTCCCGCCGAGTACTTCAAGGAGACGGGGCGCTGGGATGTGTATGGTCCCACCCTGCTGCGCATCAAGGACCGCAAGGGCGGCGAGTACCACCTGGCGCCGACACACGAGGAGATCGTTACCGACATCGTCCGGCGCGAGATCAAGAGCTACCGGCAGCTACCTCTGAACTTGTACCAAATCCAGCTGAAGTACCGCGACGAACCGCGGCCCCGCGCGGGCCTGCTGCGTTGCCGGGAGTTCATCATGAAGGACGCATACTCGTTCGACGTGTCCGAGGAGGCGGCCCTCGAGAGCTACGCGCACATGCGCGAGACCTATCACCGTATCTTCCGGCGGCTCGGGCTCGAGTACCGGGTCGTCGAGGCCGACAGCGGAGCGATCGGGGGCAAGCAGAGCGCCGAATTCCAAGTGCTGGCGCAGACGGGCGAAGACTGGATCGTCGCGTGCGGCGGCTGCGACTACGCGGCCAATGTCGAAGTTGCACAGGCGGGCCGGGCCGAGCCACCCGCCTCCAGCTCGACCGAGCCAGCAGCGCTAGAAAAGGTCGAAACGCCCGATACACGCTCGATCGACGAGGTGGTCTCCTTTTTTGGCAGCGAGACCACAGCAGCCCACACCCTCAAGTCACTCCTCTACGTCGCCGGCGAAGAAGTCGTCTTGGCCGTCGTTCGCGGAGACCACGACATCAACGAAATCCGCCTCGCCCGACACCTCGGCGTCGAGGAAGTACTGCTCGCGTCCGATGCCGCGGTGAAGGAAGCGACCCACACCGAAATCGGCTTCGTAGGCCCGGTGGGATTCGAGGGCCGCATCATCGCTGATCCGGATGCCGTCGCCGTGCCGAACGCGATCGCTGGCGCGGGACAAACGCCTTACCACTACAAGAACGTCAACCACGGACGTGACTTCGAAGCCGAGGTCGTCTCGATCCGCAAAGCCACCTCGGGCGACCCGTGCCCCAACTGCGACGGCAAGCTCGAGCTCTACCGTGGCATCGAAGGAGGGCACATCTTCGTCCTCGGCACGCACTACAGCGACAAGATGAACGCGACCTTCCTCGATGACGAAGGACAGAGCCACTCGATCGTCATGGGTTGCTACGGCATCGGCGTCACCCGCCTGATCGCCGCCATCATGGAGCAGCATCACGATGAGCAGGGGATTTGTTGGCCGGTCCACGTCGCCCCCTACCAGGTGATCATCACTCCGATCGGCAAGGATGAGGCCCCTCTGGCCAAAGCCACGGAGATCTACGAGTCGCTGCGGGCGCAAGGCGTCGACGTCCTTCTCGACGACCGGTCCGAGCGGCCGGGGGTCAAGTTCAAGGACGCCGACCTTCTCGGGATCCCGCTTCGGATTACCGTCGGGTCTCGCGGCCTGAAACAGGACACCGTCGAGCTCAAGAAACGCACCGAAAGCGAGTCCCAAGACGTTCCTGCGGACGGTGCCGTTGCGGCGGCGCGCGCCGCGCTGGCGGAGCTCGGAGGCTGAGCGCGTGCCCCCCGACGACGAAGGATACGAGACCGCGAAGTGGCGCACGTTGTGGCTGATGGTCGGCTTCGTGGTGCTCGTCGGAGTCGGCATCGTTACCGTCCTCCGACCCGAGCTCGAAGACGAGCCGAGCGCCGACAGCGCAACCAAAATCGAGACGGTCGAAGAGCCGGAACCCGACGAGTCTCTGCAAGAATGAAGCGCCCGGCGGCCGATTACGTATAAAGAGGCGTGTCGGCAACTCAACCTTTGCGTCTCACCTCACAAATTTGCAATGTTATAGGGAGCTTGGCTCATCGTGAACTCATCGCAGCGGTGTTCGCGGCCGTGCTGTTCGCATCGCTTCCTACACCGCTCTACGCATCGCCCGACGTACCGATGTGCGTCGCGGATCAGCCGCAGGTCACCGTCGCGCCGATCAGTCTGGTGCAGTGGCGCGCCCCGATGTGCGGCCCCTACCGGAACGCGTTCCCGGTCCTGGACGCACAGCCCCCGGAGGCGCGTGCAATCGACGCCTATCGCACCGCGGTCACGCAGGTGGCCGCAGCGAACTACGGGGAGGCGCGCCTTCAGCTCGATTTGGCCCATCGGGGGCTCCCGGAGATCAGCGACCATATCGCCCTTCAGAGCGGCCGGCTCGAGCTCCTTCGGGACCAACCAACTCGGGCAGCCGAGTTCTTCGCGGAAGCCTCGCTGAGCCCGCATGAATCGGTGCGGGTCGAGGCGAGCTATGGCCAGGTGCTGGCCCTCCTCCGCGCGGACGACCCGAGCGCCGACCAAACCCTCCACGACCTGCTGTCGACCTACCCCCAGGTTCCAAAGCGCACCGAGCTCGTTTTCGAGCACGCGCAGAGCCTTCTCCGCCAGGCGCGTTACGACGAAGCCATGACAGCCATGCATGCGGTTCGGGTGGACCACCCCGGGAGCCGCGTCGCGGGCTGGGCCGAGTCCGAGCTCATCCGTCTGCAGGCGCAAGGCCATGAGACACCGTCCATGACCGACGAAGATCGAGTGCGTCGGGCCCGACGTCTCGTAGGCACCGGCCCGCTCGACGAGGCCAAGGTTGCGATCCGCGATCTCCTAGAGAGCCCTCTCACCGGAGAGCTGCATGCCGAGGTCCACTACCTCGCGGGGCGACTCGCTCGCGACGAGGGTCGCTGGCAAGCAGCGGAGACCTACCTGCGCACCGCGCAGCTGTTTCCAATCGAGAGCGTCGCCACGGCGAGACACATCGAGACCCGCGCGACCGACATGGCAGAAACCGCCCGCGCGCGTGATCCGGATCACGCGATCCGGCAGCTCGCCAGCTTGCGCGCCGGTCGCGCCGATGCCTCGATTCCGTCGAACCGGCTCGTCGACATGCTACGCGTAGCTTCCGCCGCGGGACTCCGGGAACAGACAGACGGTATCCTCATCAGCCTGGGTAGCCGGGTCGGGGCACCGTCGGCCTCGTTGTTCGAAGCAGCGATGGCCGCGATTGGGACGGGCAGCGAAGGTCTGGTCATCGCGCTCCTCGAGAACATCGCGAAGCGTCCCGGGTCTCGCCACCGAGGGGCCGCGATCTACCACCTTGCGCGGGCCCACGAGCGCGCCGGCCGGCCGGCCGAGGCAGCTCTCTTCTTCACGCAAGCAAAGGCAACCGCCGAGCTCAACGGCGATGGCTACTACGCGCTCTGGGCGGCAAATGGGATCGAGCGCGTGGAACGCGGCGAGCTCAGCTCCGACCAGGAAGGGCTCTCCAATCCGGAGGGACAGATCGTTCCCAACCCACCTAGGGCTTCGGGTCGCGCACTCGCCAAGCAGCTCCAGCCGATCGGCGAGCGGCACTTGGGCAGCTACCCCTGGATTGCGCGCGCCGCCACTCTTCTTCGTGTGGGCGAGCGCGACGCTGCCACCGCCGAGCTGTTCGAGACCTACCTGACTTGGCGGCACGCGCTTGGAAGGCCGATCGCGAGAGCCGGCTTGAACTGCGTTGCCCGAGCGGACGGTCGAACGCACGCACCCATCGCGGGCGACGTCAGGGCGGCGCGCATCGATCTCTCGGATGAGGATCGCGCAACGCTCGCCGCCGTAGCCGCAGCACTGGGCGATATGGGAACAGCCGGTGGCTTTTCCGGGACCGACTTCATCGAGACCCTGCCGCGCGCCTATGAGTGGCTCGCCGTTCCTGCAGCCAACCGATACGGCCTCGATCCAAACCTCCTGCTCGCGGTCATGCGAGTCGAGAGCGCTTATCAGAAGCACATCGTGTCGTACGCGGGCGCAGTCGGACTCATGCAGATTATGCCGCGCACCGGACAGCTGATCGCCCACGCGCTTGGTCATGACGACTTCACGCCTGCCGATCTCCTCGACCCACGGCTCAATCTCGAGTTCGCCGCCTGGTACCTAACCTCCTTGATTCATCGCTTCGATGGTCGGCTGCCGTTGGCCATCGCCGCGTACAACGGCGGTCCGCACAACGTTCGGCGCTGGATTCAGGAGAGCCCCGTCGAGACGCCGGTCGATGTCCTATTGGAGCGGATTCCGTTTACACAGACGCACCGATACGTTCGCAAAGTGTTGACGCACTACGAGGCGTACCGGCAACAGCGCGACCTGCCGATGCCTCAGCTCTCCCTCCAGCTTCCGGCCCAACGTGTCGACCCGCTTGCCTTCTAGGGGGAATGACGATGTCTGAAGCAGTCGATGCGGTCGTGATCGGGGCCGGCGTGGTGGGACTCGCCTGCGCGTATGAGCTCACCAAGCGGCTAGACACCGTCGTGGTCATCGAGCGAGAGGTCGGACCTGGGCGCGAGATCTCGAGCCGGAACAGCGGCGTGGTTCACGCGGGGATCTACTACCCGAGCGATTCCCTCAAGACGAAGCTGTGCATCGAGGGCAACCGGCGTCTCTACGAATGGTGTGAAACACACGAGGTCCCGCACCAGCACACGGGTAAGCTGATCGTCGCCACGAGCACCGAGGACGAACAGCGTCTTCGCACGATCGCTCGCCACGCCAAAGAAGTTGGCGCCGGAGAGCTTCGGCTCATGACCGGGCGCGAAGCGATGGAGCAAGAGCCTGAGCTTCGCTGCGCGCTTGCGCTGCACTCCCCAACGTCCGGCGTCGTCGATGTGCACGAGTTCATCGCGAGTCTCGTGCATGAGATCAAAGAGGCGGACGGTATGGTCGTGTACCACACCGAAGTCGACGAGATCCGAAAGTCCGCGAACGGCTGGGTCGTTCAGACCACCGACACGACCGGAAGCCAGATGGAGCTGCACGCGCAGCGGATCGTAAACGCCGCAGGCCTCTCGGCACTCGACGTAGCCGCGAAATCTGGGCTGCCGGCCACGCAACGGCCCTGGCGCCTCTATCCGTGCAAGGGCTCGTACTTCGCGCTGGGCGCGGGGGCGCCACCGACTCGAAACAGCTTGATCTACCCGCTCCCCGCGGGAGGCGGCCTCGGCGTTCACATCACCGCAGACATCTCCGGAGCACGACGCGCCGGCCCGGACGCCGAGTTCGTCGATACGATCGAGTACTCGGTCGACGAATCCCGAGTCGCGCGT
>Ga0233409_10000150_pt1 | contig 11749 bp, 9 predicted proteins | sample Na_oxic_13_MG_FD_179871 | JGI IMG/M metagenome (GOLD analysis project Ga0233409, IMG submission 179871) | Seawater microbial communities from Saanich Inlet, British Columbia, Canada - Na_oxic_13_MG | ecosystem: Environmental > Aquatic > Marine > Inlet | place: Canada: British Columbia... | reverse complement strand
CCACATGTGGGTAGCAATACTCGCTGCATATCCTAGTGATATGACAGGTGTCCATTTCAGGTGGCCAAAGAAAGTGTATTTTCCACGTGCCTGCCCCATTAATGCAACACCGGCAGCTGAGCCAATAGACAACATTGAACCTCCAACACCTGCGGTTAAGGTTACCAGCAACCATTGCCCGGTAGACATATCAGGATTCATGGTTAATACGGCAAACATGACCGGGATGTTATCAACTATCGCTGAAAGTACGCCAACAGCAATGTTTGCATTGGTTGGACCCCAGTCAAGATACATCACTTCAGAAATCATTGCCAGATAGCCAATGAAGCCTAAACCGCCAACACAAAGAACCACGCCATAGAAGAAGAAAAGCGTGTCCCATTCGGCGCGAGCAACAGGTCTGAAGATATCAAAAGCGACAATATTACCCAGCTCTTCTTCGTTATCAACATTACCGGACCTTTGATCAACGCATTTGTAATGAGTTTTTTTCAGGTAATATCCAAAAAACTGCAAATAACCCAGTCCAGTCAACATACCGATAACAGGTGGCAAACCAAGGAAGTTGTGGAAGCTTACTGCGGTGGTAATTGTAAGCAGGAACAAGACAATTATACGTTTTGAGCCACGAAACATGACTACCGTTTCATCTATTGCAACTGGTTTCTCATCTGGAATAGCAAAATGCATGATAGCGGCGGGTACCACGAAATTCACCACAGAAGGAACAAACAGCGCGAAGAAGGTCCAGAAATCAACAATGCCTTTCTGCCAGACCATCAATGTTGTGATATCACCAAATGGTGAAAATGCGCCGCCTGCATTGGCTGCGACAACGATATTAATACAGGCCAGGGTAACAAATTTCATATTGTCACCACCGACCGCAAGTACAACAGCGCACATTAACAATGCGGTGGTCAGGTTATCTGCTATTGGTGAGATGAAAAAAGCCAGTATGCCGGTCAGCCAGAATAGCTGACGGAAGCCAAATCCTTTATTAATTAACCAGGAACGTAAGGCATCAAATACACGACGTTCTTCCATGGCGTTGACATAGGTCATTGCAACCAGCAGGAACAACATCAGCTCTGCGTATTCAAGTAAATTATGACGCACTGCATGTTCAGCCAGTTCTGGCATACCGTGTTGCGTGTAATAATAACCAAGCATTCCCCAGATAAGGCCGGCAGCAATCATTACTGGTTTGGATTTACGCAGATGCATAAACTCTTCACCCATTACCAGCATGTAGGCAAAGACAAAGATGGCAATGGCAGTAAAGCCGATGCCTGTATTGGTTAGATCTACCGGTTCGTGTACTTCCTGAGTTGCTGCAAATGCAAAAGAGGGTGCGATTAATGCCAGTGCGAAAATGCTGAGTGTTTTTAAGTTAATCATCTGAAGTACACTTGTTTGTAGTGGTTGGTTTTCTTATTGAGGTTCTATCATTTAAGCGATTAGTTAAACTCTGAAATAACCGGCTCAGGGGGCGAGATTGTACTCTAGTTAAGGTCTTTGTGTCGAGCTGGCCAAAGCTAAATGACTAATGTGTGTGGATGCAAGAAAACGAACGGCTGCAGCTGAGCCTAAAGAGAAGTTTAAAGTTATAAGTTTTAAGTTCAAAGTTTTAAGTTCAAAGTTTTAAGTTCAAAGTTTTAAGTTCAAAGTTTTAAGTTCAAAGTTTTCTCTGGAAGCAAGATAAACTTTTGTTTTTCAAGGTTGTTGCGGTTTAACGTTTTTAGACTTATAACTTTAAACTTCTCTTTCTGGCCGAAACAGGTGAAGTCATCTTTTACTATTTATTTAGAGTAGAGCAAGTATCTGCGATGGGCTTTGTATGCTGTGGTCAGCCCGCCAGTCTTCTGTGTTCTCCGAGTCAGCGATGTAACCGTATTCAGCTATGATAGTTTTCATACCGGCATTTTGTCCAGCCTCGATATCTCGGCGTGCATCACCGACATAAACACATTCTTCCGGTTGGGCATCGGTCAGTTTACAGGCGTAATACATAGGTTCAGGGTGTGGTTTACGGTTTTCTGTGGAATCTGAGCTGACGATGCAGGCGGCTCGCTTGCGTAATCCAAGCGATTCCATTAAAGGTTCAGTTAGCCAGCCTGGTTTGTTGGTGACAACGCCCCATTTGATACCGTTTTTTTCCAGTTGTAGTAATAAATCATTCATTTCATCAAACAGCTGTGAATGCACAGCTAGATGATTTTGATAAATTTCCAGGTAACGGCTTTTCAGGCGTTCGAGGGTTTGTGTATCCAGCTTTTCACCAAAGGCTAATGTGACCAGGGCGACACTGCCGTTCGATACTATCGGGCGAACTTCGTCGTAGGGCAGGCGGGCGTGCTGTTCTTCGTCGCAAAGGATTTCCAGTGCCGCGGCCATATCAGGTGCGGTATCGATCAGGGTGCCGTCGAGATCAAATAATACGGTGTGGATTTTTTTTGTTTGTTTTGTAGATGTCACAACAGAATATTTTTAAGCGTTCACGAATTTAAGGGTTTTATGTAATTCACCATATAGTTGACATCAACATCCTGTGACTGGCTAAACAGTCCGGTGAATGGATTATAGGTGACGCCTTTTAAATCGCTAAGTTCAAGTCCGGCAGCCCTTGCCCAGGAATCCAGTTCTGAAGGCTTGATGAAACGGGCATAGTCATGTGTACCGCGCGGCAGCATTTTCATCATATATTCGGCGCCGACGATAGCTAACAGATAGGATTTAGGATTTCTGTTAATGGTTGAAAAATAAACTGAACCACCGGGTTTTACCAGGCTGCCACAGGCGTTGATGACAGAAGCCGGGTCAGGTACATGTTCCAGCAATTCCATACAGGTGACTACGTCGTATTTCCCCGCATGTTGCTCGGCAAATTCTTCAGCAGTAATCTGCTGGTAATCAATCTCAAGTTCACTTTCCATAGCGTGCAGTCGAGCGACTGATAGTGGCGCTTTGCCCATATCTAAACCGGTCACGGTTGCGCCGCATATCGCCATGCTTTCACTGAGTATGCCGCCGCCGCAACCAATATCACAGGCTGTTTTATCCGCCAGCGGAGAACCAGTGTTGATGAAGTTCAGGCGCAGCGGGTTCATCTCATGCAGCGGTTTGAATTCACCGTGCTCATCCCACCAGCGCGAGGCAAGGTCTTCAAATTTTTTGATTTCTGATGGGTCAATATTGGCTGTCTGGCTCATAATGGTTGCTGCTTATTAGTAATGTATTGCTTTAATATAATGTTATATCTATTTGATTATTATAGTTACTTTGCTGTATCCGACGCCCTGATTGTTTCACTGATTTTAATGCAGTCCTGTTTCAGGCGGGACTCATCGATAGTGTTAAGCACCCTGTCTGTTAAACGTTGCTCGCCCGCTATCCAGACATCGCTGACATGTTCGCGTGAGCTGCAATATACCAGGTGAGAAACCGGGTCGTAAACGGGTATGGTCTCTATTGTATCGAAATTTACCGCCACGATATCAGCAAATTTGCCAACTTCGAGTGAGCCGGTAATATCATCGATGCCTAAAGCGCGAGCGCCATTGATGGTTGCCATCTGCAGGACCTGCTCAGCTGAAACGGCGGTCGCGTCCATGGTGCTGATTTTTGCCAGCAACGCTGCGCAACGCATTTCACCAAACATATCCAGGTCATTATTGCTGGAACTGCTATCGGTACCAAGCGCAACATTAACACCGGCATCTAACAGCTGGTTAACCGGGCAGATGCCGCTCGCCAGTTTCATGTTGGATTCGGGACAGTGAATGACATGACTGCCAGCAGATGCAAGCAGGGGAATTTCATCTTCCTGTAGTTGAGTCATGTGTACCGCCTGCAGTGCAGGTGTCAATAAACCCAGTTCATATAATCGTGTTAGCGGGCGTATGCCATTATTCTTTTTCGCCTGGCTTACTTCAAATGCCGTTTCGTGAATGTGCATGTGAATATTCAGTTCGAGTTCGTCAGACAGTGTGCGAATATGTTTTAAAGGTTCATCTGAAACGGTATAGGGTGCGTGTGGTGCAAAGGCAGTTTTAATAAGGTCGTGACCTTTGTAATGGTCAAAAACCGCGAGACCTTTGTCGATATATTCTTCACTGTTGTTTGCCCACACTGTAGGAAAATCGATCAGTATCAGGCCCACGCTCGCGCGCATCCCGATATCCGCTGCCACGCGTGCAGTGATATCAGGAAAAAAATACATATCATTAAAGCAGGTGGTACCGCTGCGAATCATTTCGGCAATGGCAAGTTCAGTGCCGGTGTGAACAAATGCTTCGTTAACGTGCTGTGCTTCTGCTGGCCAGATATGATTTTCTAACCAGTCCATCAAACTTAAATCATCGGCCAGTCCGCGAAACAGATTCATTGCCGCATGGGTGTGGCTATTGATCAGACCGGGAATCAGTGCGTGCTGTTGATAGCTGCGATTGACCGAAGCGCTGTATTTTTCTGATGCATGACTGCTGGGCAAAATTTCAACAATTTTATCTTCATGGATCGCTATGCAGTGGTCTTCCAGATAACGGCTTTTGTTGTCGACCGGAATAACCCAGCGGGCATGCAGCAGAGTGTCAATATTTTTCATGTCGCGACCATACCTGTTGCACAGGATGAGTGCAACTCCTGCTGTATTACGGCAGCCCTACTGGTTGTCCGATAGCGATAGTGTGAAATATGCCATTAATTTGACTAAAAACCTGGGATTCACTAGTCACTTTGTAAACTTAGTGTTATAAATCTCCCAGATAAATAGTTTTATCTACAAGTTTGATTCCAATTAATTATTAAAGAAAAAAAATTTAAAGCCAAAGCTTAAGAAGGAGCATAAAGATGAATTCACAACCCTTAAAAACAACCCTGACATTACCATTATTTGGTTTATTGTTTTTATTGGCAGCTTGCAACCCAACCGTTACCCGAGTGGAATCTGATGCGGTTACCGACTTAAGTGGCAACTGGAACGATACAGATTCACGTCTGGTTGCTGAAGAAATGATTCAGGACGTACTCTCTCGCGGCTGGCTAACTAAATTTAATCGCAGCAAGGGTAAAGCACCAACGGTCATTGTTGGTACAGTACGCAATCTCAGCCACGAACACATCAACACTCGCACCTTTGTTGCTGACATGGAGCGTGAATTGATTAATTCAGGTGAAGTCGAGTTTGTTGCCTCGGCAAAAGCACGTGAAGAAGTTCGGGGTGAAGTTAAAGATCAGGATCTGCATGCTTCAGAAGAAACACGTAAGGCCATGGGCAATGAAACAGGTGCTGACTTTATGTTGCAAGGTTCTATCAACAGCATCGTTGACGCTGTCAGTGGTGAACAGGCACGTTTTTATCAGATCGATCTGACATTAATCGAATTAGGTACCAATCGTAAAGTCTGGGTAGGACAGAAGAAAATCAAGAAAACAGTCGAAAAAGGCGGTTTCCGCTTATAGTGTTGTCCCTGGCCTGTGATCAGGCATCCATTGTAAATGGATGAATTAATGTGGACAGATTAAGCAGGGAAGTTGATTTTTATGACTGTTATTCGTGATGATTATTTATGTTAAGTAAACAGACGTATCTCCTGGATAAGCGCATATCCAACAACTGGTGTTTACATCTGTGCCTGAAATTTACTTTAATCTTAAATCTGGGGTTATTGCTTCAGTCCTGTGCCAGTTATGGCAGTCACGCCACCACCATGCGTGATGGCATGTTAACTGGACATCCTGAACTGTCTCTCGCCATTGCCGAAAAGGAAGACCTTGATCAGAAGGAAGTTATTGCCTCCCTCGATAAAGGTATGTTGCGTCGTATAAACCATGACTATACAGGCAGTAACCAGATCCTTGAAGTTGCCAAGCAGGAAATCGAGAAGCTATATGGCTTCAGTGTGACTGAGAATCTTGCCTCGGTAACAATTAATGAAACCTTGCGTGGTTATGAAGGTGACCGTTACGAACAGCTGTTACTGCATGCATATATGGCAATGAACTACATACAGCTGGGTCAGATTGATGGTGCCCGCGTCGAAATGCTGCAGGCTAATGTCAAAATGATGGAGTGGGGCGATGAGCCCGAAGAAGAAGCCTTTCTTCGATATCTGGAAGGCATCATCTATGAGAGCCTGGGCGAAGAAGATTCTGCGCTTATCTCATACCGTAAAGCATATACAGTCTATAAAGAAAAAGGTGGTGAACAGTATCCGATTGCGCCTGATCTCATCAAAAAAGACCTGTTACGCCTGCTGGCATGGCAGGGTTTATGGAGTGAATATAAATCCTATAAAAAAGAATTTAACATGGCGAACTACAAACCCGCCAAAGCCAGTAACAAATTTGGTGAGCTGGTGGTTATTTTGAATAATGGGCTGGCACCGATTCGAAGTGAAAAAGCGATATATATTTTCTCTACAGAAGTGCAGCAAAATTTGCGTGTTGCATTCCCTGTCTATGACCGGCCAAAGCAATCTTTATATGCGTCGCGCGTTAGCGTGAATAATAAACAGCATGCGCTGGAAACGGTTGAAGATATCGATGTTCTGGCGCGCTATTCTCTTGAGCAGGATATGCCTGGCATTATGGTAAGAGCCACTGCACGTGCTGTGGTTAAATACAATACGCAAAAAACCGCCGCGGACAATGGTTCGATTGCCGGTTTGTTGATGACGGTCACCAATATTGTAACCGAAAGAGCAGATACCAGGAGCTGGACTACGCTGCCACAGGAAATACAGTTACAGAGGGTATTGTTGCCAGTGGGGGAGCACCAGTTACAGATCGAACTGGTAAATGCAGCGGGGCGGGTTGTTGATGTTATTGATGAAAAAGTCGTCATAAAACCAAAGCAATCCAGTTTTGTTATCAAACACTGGAACACACCAGTGCCTAAAAAAACAGGCAAAATGAAAAATGAAAAATGAAAAATGGAAACGGGAAGGTATGAAGTTAATTTTTAGAGTTAAAATTTTACTGAGCACTCTGTTGTTAACCGCCTGCATGCAGTCCACCGCGGTAATGAGCACCAGCGATGCTCCGGAGTGGGTTCGCAGTGAGCCGGACATGTATCCAAACTTTAAATATTTGTCTGCAACCGGCTCGGCATCAAAAGCCGAGCAGTCGAAAGCGCGTGCATTATCCAATCTGGCAAAAATTTTCGAGGTGCAGATCAGAGAAGTTTCAACCACTTCGCAGGACACTAAGTCCAGCAGAAAAGACGGTGTTGAAACAGTCGAGTCCAATGCACGGATCGCCAGCACGGTAAATTTAAAAACTGACAAGATGGTGCAGGGCGCGCGTATTGCCGAGCAATGGCAGAGCAGTGTAGACCTGACCTATCATGCGTTGGCGGTTTTAGATCGTACACAGGCGGGTAATAATATTCGTGGTGAAATGAGGCATCTTGATGAAGATACTCAGCACGCATTGGATCAACACAAGCAACGTAATGACGCGTTGCTGAAGATTTCAGATTTACATAAAGCCAATACCCTGCAACAGGACAGGCAAACACTGCAGAAAACGCTCAAGATAATTGATGTAAAAGGAAACGGTTCACCTGCGAGGTGGAATCTTGCAGAATTACAAGAACAATTACAGCATGCATTGCGCTCGCTGCCACTGCAAACGGCTGTTAGAGCTGATGATATTGGTGGCCTGAGTAATGTCCTGCAGGGCGCCGCATCAAGTGCAGGTTTTAATGTTGGCAGTTCAGGTTATCAACTGGCAGCAAGTCTCGAAGCGCAACAGCCGATTGACCAGGGTGACTGGCACTGGCTGAGAGCGACATTAAAAATTGAACTGATAGCGCAAGATGGTATTACCGTCATCGGCTATCAATCATGGCCGCTTAAAGTTTCCGCAAGTAACCCGTCACAGTTAGATGCGCGCATGCTTAAGGAAGCGGATAAAAAGCTGAAGCAAGAACTGTTAAACAGTGTGCTTGGGTTTGCAACATAGTATAAAATCATTATTCTATAAAACAGTGCGTTACATATAGTTTTAAGAGGGGGTATCAATCCGGATATTTCCAGCTTTCGATGTGTTGTACTGGGCTGTTGCATTACGTTCTTGTAATGTAAAATTATACCCATATGTTTAAATCGAGACTTTAATGACTCAGAATTGTTTTATTGGGGAAAACTACGGAACAGTACAGTTTTATTCAGGTCGAACTGAATTCTGCTAGATGGTTTTTGAGATTTGTAAATAAACTAAGCTGAAATTTATTATTGATAAAAATGATTCGTGATTTAGAAAAATTAACAAGTTTGTCCTACACTGAAGGTGAGGCATGAGTAATCGCATTAAACATGATCGCACCATTGTTGGTAATGCTGGTGATGATGACTGGGATCATGATTATGATAGTGGGCTAGCGGTTGAAGAAGAAAAGCCGAAGTTAAAGCCACCGAAACAATATAAAGTTATTGTAAATAATGATGATTACACACCAATGGAATTTGTCGTACAGGTGTTGATGATGTTTTTTGCGATGGATAATGCAAAGGCAACACGTGTGATGATGTCAGTGCATACAAAGGGTAAAGGTATTTGTGGTACTTTTAGCCATGAGATTGCCGAGACTAAAGTGGATCAGGTGAACGAGTATTCACGAATGAATCAGCACCCTTTAATGTGTACCATGGAAGAAGCCTGAATTATATGGGAGCCTCTGATAAATATTATTAATGGTAACTTTTAAGGTAGCGCCATGTTGAGTAAAGAACTTGAAGCATCGTTAAATAATGCATTTAATGAAGCAAGAGAAAAAAGGCACGAATATATTACAGTAGAGCATCTATTGCTTTCGCTGCTGGATAATAATAGTGCCAATGTCGTACTACAGGCATGCGGTACGGATCTAAACCTACTTGGCATCGAACTCAAAGAATATCTCGACAACAATACCCCGGTGTTCGGTGATGTGGTCGCAGGCGAAGTACAGCCTACGCTGGGTTTTCAGCGCGTGTTGCAGCGTGCAGTTTTCCATGTACAGTCTTCCGGTAAAAAAGAAGTGGTCGGTGCCAACGTGCTGGTTGCCATGTTTGGCGAGCAGGAGTCACAGGCTGTTTACTTATTGAACCAACAAAATGTTAATCGCCTGGATGTGGTTAATTACATCTCTCACGGTATAACAAAAGTGCCGAATGAGACTGAGAAACTCGAAGATCACTCTGATCAGACTTCAACACAGGATGCAGAAGCGCAACCACTTGATAACTACACCACCAATCTAAATCAACGGGCCATGCAGGGTTTGATTGATCCTTTAATTGGTCGTGATGACGAAGTGGAAAGAACAGTACAGATCTTATGCCGTCGCCGTAAAAATAATCCCTTACTGGTCGGTGAAGCAGGGGTCGGTAAAACCGCGCTTGCCGAAGGCCTGGCAAAACGCATCGTCGATAAAGAAGTGCCTGACGTTTTGTTGGACAGCACTATTTTTTCACTGGATCTCGGTTCACTGGTTGCCGGCACCAAGTATCGTGGTGACTTCGAAAAACGTTTGAAAGGTGTTTTGAAACAGTTGAAACAACGCCCGGGTGCGATCTTATTTATTGATGAGATCCACACCATCATCGGTGCGGGTTCAGCCTCTGGCGGGGTGATGGATGCCTCTAACCTGATCAAACCGATGCTGGCGAATGGCGAACTCAAATGTATCGGTTCGACCACTTATGCAGAATATAGAAGTGTGTTTGAAAAAGACCATGCATTGGCACGTCGTTTCCAGAAAATTGATATTGAAGAACCGAGCGTTGATGAAACGGTCGATATATTAAAAGGACTCAAAACACGCTTTGAAGAACATCATGATGTGAAATATAGCAACAATGCGTTGCGCGCAGCAGTAGAGCTTGCACAACGTTATATCATGGATCGCTTCCTGCCGGATAAAGCTATCGATGTGATCGATGAAGCCGGTGCACAAAGACAGTTACAGGCGAATGCTGGCAAGTCGAATAAAAAATCGATCAATGTGCACGATATAGAAAATATCGTCGCCAAAATTGCACGCATACCTGCAAAAACAGTCTCAACTTCTGATACTGATGCGTTGAAGAACCTGGAACGTGATCTGAAAATGGTCGTGTTTGGTCAGGATGATGCGATCAGTACATTGGCTACGGCTATACGTATGTCACGTTCTGGTTTAGGTGAACCTGAAAAACCGATTGGATCATTCCTGTTTGCCGGCCCTACAGGTGTTGGTAAAACCGAAGTGAGCAAACAGCTTGCGAGCATCATGGGTGTTGAGTTGTTACGTTTTGATATGTCCGAATACATGGAGCGTCATACCGTGTCACGTCTGATCGGCGCACCTCCCGGTTACGTGGGTTTTGATGACGGTGGTTTGTTGACCGAAGCAGTTAACAAACATCCGCACTGTGTACTGTTACTGGATGAGATCGAAAAAGCGCATCCGGAAGTCTTTAACATCCTGCTGCAAATCATGGATCACGGTACTTTAACCGATAGCAATGGCCGCAAGACTGATTTCAGAAATGTTATCCTGGTGATGACCAGCAATGCAGGTGCGCAGTTGATGTCTCGTCGATCAATGGGCTTTACTGAGCAGCAGAACGAGCTCGACGGTCTGGAAGAGATCAAGAAAATGTTTACCCCGGAATTCAGGAACCGTCTTGACTCCATCGTTAACTTTGGTCCGCTCGATGCGCATACTTTATCTAATGTGGTTGATAAATTCCTGGTCGCATTGGAATTACAGTTGAACGAGAAGAAAGTGACGATTGATGTAGATAAAGCCGCACGTCAGTTATTAGCTGAAAAAGGTTATGATCCAAAAATGGGTGCCAGGCCGATGGCACGCATCATTCAGAACCTGCTTAAGAAGCCGCTGGCCAATGATCTGTTATTCGGTGATCTGAGTAAAGGTGGCCATGTGAATGTCACGGTGTCTGAAGATCACGAAATTGCGATTGAGATAGCCTCTGAAACAGCCAAAGCCTGATGTAGGTGCAAAAAAATTAGAAATTTGGTGAAGACTAGAACAACAAAAAAAGGCCGCTGATTCGATATCAGCGGCCTTTTTTATGTCCATGGAAGGACGGTATGTCACAAAGAGTCATAGATGGCGGTGTGACGAATGATGAATTATTTAGCGCGGTAAATGATTCGACCTTTTTCCAGATCGTATGGGGTTAGTTCTACAGTAACCGCATCACCCGTCATAATACGAATGTAGTGCTTACGCATTTTTCCGGAAATGTGCGCGATCACAGTGTGACCGTTTTCCAGTTCTACGCGGAACATGGTGTTAGGTAAGGTCTCGGTGACCGTGCCTTCCATTTGAATTGCTTCTTCTTTAGCCATAAATTAATAGTCTAGTTGAATAACTTTTGATAACGATGCGCAATTATCGTTATTTTGAGATGAATCGCAAGTTATTTATTTGTTTTGTCCTGATTTAGTTGCCGAACGCGCTGTTTTTTCAGATGAAGTGAGCGGTGCCGGGTTGTCATTTCTGGGTAACATAAAGACAGGATCAATCAGCGTCTGGTTGGCATAGATAGCAAAATGCAGATGCGGGCCGGTCACGCGACCGGTTTGTCCGACTTTACCGATGACATCTCCCTGCTTAACAGTGTCACCTGGTTTTACCGAAATTGCGCTTAAATGTGCATACAGGCTGATAATTCCCTGGCCGTGATCAAGGTAAATCATGTTGCCACTGAAAAAGAAATCACCGGTATCGATCACGCTACCGTCTGCG
>Ga0233409_10000149_pt1 | contig 11806 bp, 8 predicted proteins | sample Na_oxic_13_MG_FD_179871 | JGI IMG/M metagenome (GOLD analysis project Ga0233409, IMG submission 179871) | Seawater microbial communities from Saanich Inlet, British Columbia, Canada - Na_oxic_13_MG | ecosystem: Environmental > Aquatic > Marine > Inlet | place: Canada: British Columbia... | reverse complement strand
AAAGCGGATATGAATTGCTGTCATCCTGAGCGAAGCCGAAGGATCTTGCTACCAGCATAACGTTAAGTGGTTAAGATCCTTCGGCTTCGCTCAGGATGACATTAAATTTTTTCTTTGCGTCTTTGCGTCTCTGCGAGAACAATTCTCTAATGTTTTTGATGTCCGCTAAGGCTCAACTGCCGCCATCCGATTTCAGGCATCAACTGTCAGATCAAGTCGAAACTATTACAGCATATGCCCGATTGATTTACGTCCCCTTTAACTTTAAAAATAATGTTTTATCGGAAAAGCTGTCTTTACCCTAAAAGATCCGTTTCTTTTTAGACTCATCGACCTCTTCTTCCTCTACTTTAATTGCAATATGAGAATCGTCGCAGTACGGTTTAATTCTGGATTGCTTGCAGCCACAAAATGCGACCATCACATTATCACCTGCCACATACTTGACTGGCTCAAAACTCGTTCCTTTATGAGAACCATCACAAAAAGGTTGAGACTTGCTGAGACCACACGCGCACCACCAGTAAGTTTCACCTTTCTTAACAACAACGCCAAATGGCCCTTTTTTAGCAACGACTGCTTGTTCACTCATTATGAATGCCCCGGTAAAAAAATAACTTCTGACCCTAAATATTATTGTACTGAACTTGCTGGTCGGCATCCAGCCAACGTATGATCTGGCGCCAGTCTTCATGGTCCTTTTCACTGGCAATTGAGCCTAACTCATGAATACCAAGACCACATTCAGAAGCTTTGTTATAACTCTGCGTTTCCCTTAGTTTGGCGATGACAGGAATGTCCAGCGCATCCAGAAACTTTTCCAGCGCACGGAAAGAGAGCGTATTTGACTTGACCCTGTTGCACACGATGCACAGGCGAATATTTTTAGGTTTAACTTTGGCTATCAGGTAAAGATCACGGATAAAGTCTGCGGTCGCGTGCATATCAATGGAGGAAGGCAGCACCGGGATTACAATAGTATTTGATCCATTAATCTGGTCGATCATATCAAGCCCTTTTAAACAGGCGGGTGTATCAACGATGACGTACTCGGTACCGGATGGAATCTGTAATTGCCAGCTCCGCGTGACGGGCTGGTTCGTCGGATAAGCCACTATGCCATTAATTTCACTAACATCCCCTGCTCTGTGCTTGAGCCAGAATGTGCTCGAACCCTGCGGGTCGTAATCAATTAAGGTAGTGTTTCGACCATGCACAGCAAACGCGCTTGCCAGGTTAGTGGCAATGGTGGTTTTACCACAACCACCTTTCATATTGATGACCGTTATCCGTTGCATGTTTAAATGGCTTATTCCCACTCATTACTCATTCAGTGACCAGCCTGTTAACGCCGGTTTCCTGAATGTTTAACATAAAGTGTAGACCATACTGTTTAGGAAGAAGATTTTGAGGACACAAACGGAGCTTGCTGGTAATCAGAGATTTATTTGCCGGCAAAAGTACTTATAGCGAATTCCAGTCCTCACCAGAACATATCCCGACCAACATTCTGGCCGATCGCCTAAAACGCCTGACCGAAAACGGCATCATCCAGAAATCACCCTATCAGCAACACCCGGTTCGTTATGCCTACCAACTCACTGACAAGGGGCGTTCACTTGGTTGCGTACTGAAAGAACTGGCCGAATGGGGCCTGAAGAATATAGAGGGAACTGAAGCTAGAATAGAACTGGCTTTATAGCGGATTAATTGATTTGTTAGAACGCATTATTTACCACCTAATGTCATCTTACGTTCTTTTGTAAACTCCCACCATTTCCTGGGTGGCCCGCCCTTCATGTAACTTACAGCCGATAGAAATACATCAATAACACATGGGTCGTGCCGTTTATTAGTAACCTTGCAAAGATCGTTATACATTTGATAAGGGTCCATGTTTATCAGCTCAATCGGTTCTTTTATTTGTAAAAGAACAAAATCCTTTTCAATCGCCTTGCCAATATTTGGTATGTCTCGAAAATTCCTGATTTCATTCCGTACCATATCTTTTTTACCTTTACACTCTAACGGTTGAGTTATTAGCCTTTTATCGCAATGCCGCGTATCGTAGGTCTGACAAGTGGCATTGCCTTACGCATGCTTTCATGCTTAATCTCCAGAATTTCAAAACCAGCTGCCAATATAGCTGATTCCGTTTCTCTATTTAGATGGCAATTACCTGCAATTTTACGCCAGAACGGATTAACCAGATCCTGCCACCGTCTTCTTTTTGTTCCTTCAGTAGCAGCCACGTGTTCCATAAAAATCAGACGCCCTTCGGGTCTTAATACACGCTTGATTTCAAGCAATGCAGTTTCAAGATGTGTGACAGAGCAGCAAACAAGTGAAATTACTACAAAATCATAGGACTCATTTTCAGCTTCAATGTTTTCTGCCGTGCCAGCAGTTACAGATACATCGTGTTTAGAGGTGGTGATCTTGTTTTCCATCTGTCGACGCATATGTTTATCAGGTTCTGATAAAACTAAAGTGAGAAGAGTGTCAGGATAAAAATCGAGATTGGAACCAGTGCCAGCACCTATTTCTAATACATCACCACTGGTATTTTTTAAAAGATCATGTCGCCATTCCCTTAAGCATGCTTCCTCAGCTGGGGCTAAAATTTTGTCGTAGAAGAAGGCGCTTATAAATGACATGACTGTATTATGATATTTCTATTAGATAATAACTACAATTAGAATGCCTGAAATTCATTTTTCTAACAGGCTTTTAGGCAATATAAAAAACCGGGGTCAGAGAACAATTGTTTCTAATATTAGAGAGTATTGCTCTCTGACCCCTATTGTTTCTATTGTTTTAATTACTGTATTAGATTTTATGATTTGATGGTAATCCGTTACCACTGGCAATAATGTTACAATTTGACATGATTTAACTCTTAAACTGTGATTACCCTTACAGACAGGAAACGTGTGATTTAGGAAGTTAAAATGGATGCTATCGTAGACAACAGATTGGATAACCCCTCGGTTGTGAGGCAGAAGCAGGATTGCTGCAGCCTGTTTATTGATGCCGGAATAAGAAATCTCAGATTGCGGGTTATGGACTCCAGTGGGGGCGAGCTCCACGATAGTGTCATCACCAGTAACAGTGATCTTAAAGGTCTCTTTTCCCGAGATTTAATCGAATGGGATTTAGGTTCTGGAGAGGATGCCCGGATCTTCATTACCGGCAAGCTGGCTAACACGGTAAGAGAGGCCCTTGGCTGTGGCAAGGTCATACTTCCTGCAGCTATGTTCTGGCTGGCAGCAAGAGATCTGATAAATCTGCCTGAAAATGCAGGCGTAGAATCCCTGGCAATGATTGATCTATCCGCCTCAGGTTTTCTGTTGATCGGTATTGACCGTACAGGCGAGCTTAAGGACGACCTGCTGGTGGTCAATCCCCGCTGCGGTGCTGGCACCGGTATCAATATCGACCGGGTGCTACAGAAACTGGCGATTCCCCGTGAAAAGGTTGATGGCTTGCTAAGCGATTATCTGGGTGATGAGGGCCGGGAGCAGCGTGAGAAGGTGCTCGTGCGTGCCGACCGCTGTGGAGTTTTCGCCTCCTCCGCTACTATTTCTGACAAGAATCAGGGCATTCCTCTGGATGTCGCACTGGCAACCACCCTGAAATCAGAGGTGCTAAAGGCATGTAAGAAACTGCCCAAAGGCTTCCAGAAGGCCTACCTCACCGGACGTGTTTTCTGCTGGAGATACACCAGGGATTGTGCCGTGGATTATCTACGGGCGATAGGCGTAAAAGAGATCGATTTTGATATTGAGAACACCCGGGTACTGGACGCCATGCGCGGTCTGGTTGATCGAATCGGCGCGGACAACCTGGTTCAGCCCGATGATCGTCTGGTGCCACATAGCAAACCGGAGGAATATCCCTCTTTTGCCGATCTCAAGTCTCGCTACGAGGCGAACGGTCATTATCTGCGTCTGCCAGATGATCCGCTACATCCGCAGGCATCTGATATTCTGGCAAATCACCCTGTGATCATCGGTCTGGACGTAGGCTCAACCATGGCCAAGGTAGTGGTGGCCAACACCGCTGGTGACATAGCATTTCAGTCAGCCTACAGCAATTCAGGCGATACCATAGAGACCATCCAGCAGGTGTTCAGTGATCTGCTTGCTACAGGTGTGGAGCAGCTTGAGGTAGCCAGTATTGGTATCACCGGTTCTGCCAGGTACCAGGTACAACAGGCGCTAACGCACATTTATCCAGCACTCAAAGAACGCATTTCGGTATTGGTGGAGAATTACGCCCACGCACGCGGCTCCATCAACCATGCCAGACAACACATCCGTCGTCTCAAGGAACAGGGGGTTAGTGATGTCAACGAAGATTTCTGTATCCTGATTGATATCGGCGGTGAGGACACCAAAATCTCCACCATCGCACTGGATCAGGCAGAACTTTTTGACAATGCTATGAACCTGAAGTGTTCGGCCGGCACAGGCAGCATGATGGATACACTCAGCGCCATGTTCAATATCGACAGCGTGGCAAAGGCCTGTGAAGAGGCATACGCAGCCCCTCGCTCTTTCGCTATCAATGCCACCTGCGCCGTATTTCTGATGGAGAACGCCAGTAAACTCCAGGCCCAGGGTGTGCCCACAGGTGAGATTCTCGCATCGGCGAACTGGGCCATTGTGGAGAACATGGCGCGTACCCTGTGGGACCAGCTGGAACTACCCGGCAATACGGTAATCTTGCTCCACGGGCAGACCATGCTCTCGGAACCATTGCCGTTGGCGGTGACACATCGCCTGCACTCCTATATAGACAGCCCAATCTACGCCCTGATTCCTCCGCAACCGGGACATCGTGCCTGTATCGGACTGATCCAGACCCTGATGCAAGCCTCACCGCCAGGCTACGAGACCATTTCCCTTGCTGATTTGATAGAGACCCGTTTCGAGAAACGCATTATTCTGTGTAAAGGAGCTGCCTGTGGTGACTCTTCAGCCCGTTGCAACCGTTGTTCACTCAAGTGTGAAGGGGAAGGTGGTTCCAAGGTCAGTTTTACACTGGGAGGGTGCTCCACAATCAATGAGTTGCTGGGACAAAAAGGCAAGGACAAGAAAAAGATCAAGGGGCGTCGAGATAGCTACAAGGAGATCTGGGATTACATCGACAGCCGTCACCCCAGGACAGAGGATCCCAGGCGACTGATTATTCCTCGCAGCTTCGCAGTTTCAGAGTGGGCCTACTTCCTTTCCCGGATATTCGAGGGTCTGGAGATTCCTGTTCATGTTGATAATGTTATCGCCCAGGACCTGATCGATGCCCAGCCAGACTTTAATATCGACAGTTGCGCTCCGCAGATCGGTGCCGTGGGTCAGTTCCGCCGCCTTGCAAATGAGCCCCACGGGATGATTCTGGCACTGCAGATCGAGACCCTGCCAACTAACGGAAAGAGTCGTGGCCTGACCTGCACCACTAATCAGGGTGGTGTGGCAGTGGCCAGCAACCTCGCCAGCACGGCCTTTCCAGAAGCACGCTTTCACCTCGCCCATTTGCAGCTCGACCGGCTGGAGGCCAGTTTTATCTGCGACCAGCTGCACGGCAGACTGGCGCAGGTATTCAAGTTCTATGGCATAGCACCCACGCCTTTGGCACTACAGGAGATTATTCAGCAAGCGCTTGATGATCGCCTTCAACTACGTAGTGAGGTTGCAGACCTTGCCGCTGATATGGCGGAAGAGGCTTTGGCGGAAGGCCGCCAGGTAGCACTTGTGGTCGGGCGAGAATACATCCTTAATCCCGGAATATATGACAGTCATATACAGCGGCTGTTACGCGACAAGCAGATGGCCGCCATACCGTCCTATGTGCTGGACATGGAGCTGGATGAAGATTACCAGCACATATACTGGCGTAACCCGCATTTTATCGTCACTCTGCTGAATGCTGTTGCCCACAAGACACTGCACAAACGACTGCACCACGCCCGTCTCAGCAATATTTTCAGAAAAATAGAGCAAGATGCAGAAGGGCCCCTTCTGCCAGTGGTGCAAATCTCCACCTTCAGTTGTGGCCCGGATAGCGTAACCTCCCACTACATTTCTGAGATCATGAAGCAGCGCCCCTTTCTGCTCATTCAGTCAGATGCCATCATCAAGGAACTGGCGCACCTGGAAAACCGTGTTAATACCTATGTCAAACAACTGGAGCAGGGACTGCACAGTAAACTGCATATCGGGGGAGAAGGTCCCTTTGAAATCAGTAACCTCAACAAACTGATCAATCAGGAGCCGCTCAATCCTAAGACTGACGTGATCTATTTCCCCACACTGGCGGATAATCGGGTGCTAACGGCGGTGCTTCGCGGGGCTGGCTTTACCTGTATCGATAACTTCGATGACGAAAGCTACGATCTTCAGAAGCTGGTCAAGGATGGCCGCAAAATCACCGGTGATACGGTCTGTGCGCCGCTGGCCGCTGTGTATGGCGACCTGATTTCAGCAGTTGCTGATTTTACTAGCCGCAAGGAAAGCAAGGATCCCCTGATGGTCGGAAAAAAACGACTGCTCTATTTCGATAACCAGGGCTCAGGACCTTGTCGTCAGGGACAGTACCCCGATGTACACAAGCTGCTGTTTTACCAGTCCACAGGCGGCAGGGAGGGGCAAAGTTCGGATGGGGATAGCTGCAGCGCCCTGCCTGGCGGCGGTGGGATATTTCAGTTCATGATCGCCCCTGATAGTGAAGGATATAATATCGGAGTCGAAGAGTGGACCCTGCTGCGTTGTTACCAGGGGATGATCTTGCAGGGCGTGTTGCACGGCCTGATGTTCAAGGGCGGTGCTGCTTGCCAGGATTACGATCAATACCAGCGTTTTATTGCCGATTTCCGTCAGCTCAAGGCGGAGATCTACCGGTTACTGGAGTCATTCCATGGCCCCGGTCGGGCAGGACGCGCGCTGCTGAAACTATTAGGTGACAATAGCGGATTGGCCACACCGTTAAAGTATTTTCTCTACCGGCTGCATGGTCATGAGTTCAGACGCCCGCTCAGAGAATTTGCCGCCAGGTGGAAAATCGACCAGGCACTGCCGGATAAGCCACTCAACATCTGGATCTCCGGTGAAATCTATATGCGGCTTTCGCAAGCTGAAGATATCTTCCACAGCTTATTATCGACCCTTGGCTTCAGGCGTTTCAATCTCGGTGTTACTCCCGTAGCAAATTATCTGGAATATTTGCTGGATGAAGCGGAGCTGGATGTGCAGGCAGACATTGAAACCATAACGGCTGCTCGCAAGCGTGAAAGTGATGCGGGAAATGAACACCAGGATACAGGCAAATTAAAAGCGCTAAACGACAGGCTTGGCACGCTAAAACGATTCAGATTTATCCTGCGCAATCTCCTTGTGGCCCCTCTGTATAAAGCGGCCAAACTGCCGATGCCAGTGGCGAGTACGGATATGGTGGAGGCATCGAAAGAGTTGTTGTCGACTCAGCGACCCCACGGTGAGCTGGCGCTTTACCTGGGCGAAGCGCTTACCGAGTTGCGTCATGACCTGGACCTGCTGCTCAATGTTGCTCCCAACGGCTGCATGGTCTGCTCCATGAGCGAGGTGCTGACGCCAAGCATCATGCAGTCGCCAGGCATCAAATCTGGCCGCATCCAGAGCCTTTTTTCGGCAGAGGGGGATGTAAGCCAGGAGCTGTTGACCCTCGCTGTATTAAAGGCGATGGGGCCAGAACGCTACTACCAGATAAAGTCCACACGAAATTGTCAACCAAATGGTTGGCTAAAATAGGAAAGAAACGAGTGGAAGGGATCTAGCACCTGTTATATCAATCGCATTCACTAAACACCGCTAGACGAGATGAACCTTGAACCACTTCCTGACCAGAAGGCAGCCATGATCTTTGATCCTGTATCCATATCACCATATCCTGGATTACAACCTCACCCTGCAAATCACGCGACAGCATGTGATACCCGTTGGAGTAGAGCATCAAGCGCCAGTGAGATGTGGCTCTATCCGGCAGATTGTTGAGCATCTCGCAGAATGGTGCTGGCGGAATGATCTCATCGTGTTCACCGTAGAGGATTAATGCTGGCATTCGCAGCGCCCCGCTGTTCACCACGGCGGCTTCCATTAGATCAGTGAGCCCGTAGATCGCATCGATGCGCGTCTCCTTAATGACCAACGGGTCACGACCTAATGCGCGTAACATTTCGACGTTGTCGGACGGATGAATATCCAGCCCTTCACCGTCTACTTTGAGTTCGGGCAGCGTATGCGCGAGCATTCTCAGCGGCACTGTTTGCCACCATGGCATGGTTTGCCAGCCCCATACGGCTGGAGCCAACAGGATCACGCCCTGTATGCAGGTTCGCTCTAACTGCTGCGCTGCACTGAGTATAACCGCACCGCCCATGCTCTCGCCCAGCAGGAACAATGGCAGGCCAGAGTGTTTCTCACACAGCAGATTGACCGTTATTATGAGGTCGGATTGCAGGGTATCGTGTCCAGCCCAGATGCCGTGCTGCTCTGTCGCACCGAAACCGCGCTGGTCAATGGCGTAGGTTATTATCAAGTCATCTGCAAAGGTGTGTGCGACAGCATCGAAGGCATTGCTGTAATCATTGAAACCGTGCATCGCGAGTACCACGGCGGTGGGCGCGCCCGCAGATGGCCATGCCTTCATGGGCAACACATAACTGTCTGACATTACCACTGACTCAGGCGTCAGTCGGGCGTGAGATGGAGGGGTATCCGCTTGCGCCTGTATTTTTGGATTACTGCATGCGCCCAATGACAGAAGCAATACAAGCTGTACTGACATGGTGACTAATAAATTTAGACGTTTGAGCATGACGAGTAAAGGCTACCACATACCCGCTGATGTTCAGGAAGATACAAAAAAGGACCGACTCGTTTAATATACTAATTAAGTACAACAATTGGTGAAATGAAATGCAACCCAGAACACTGGCATTAATAATAACAATATTGCCATTGCTTACTTCTAATGGCGTTTACTTGCTGAGCGCCTACGAAGGATTCATACCCTGGTGCATGCCTTATATAGACGGCTGCACCACTATCAGTCAGGCTGCACGCAGTGGCAATGCTATATTTATATATCGCGCAACTATGATCGCATACGGCGTGTTACTGATATGGTTCTGGATATATGCAAAACAGTGGTTGAATCTGCTTAACGGCCATACTACAAAAGTTTCTCGCATCATTTTATGGTTAGGAATAGTGGGCGCAATTTTTCTCATTGTCTATATTGATTTTTTGGGCACCACAGGGGAAGTCAATCGTTTTATGCGCCGATATGGCATCATGATATTTTTCACTTTCACACCACTGGCTCAATTATTATTGCTCAAGCAACATTATGATTTTTTACCGTCTATGTCAGGAGGTTTTATAAAACCCATCACTATAAAACCCGGTGTGCTTCACTATCAGCTCATCGTTATATTGTTAATGTTGATAATTGGTATTATCAGCATCATATTGGATGTCACCCAAAACAAGACATATGAGAGCGAAAATATCGTGGAGTGGAATTTTTCACTGTTACTAAACCTGTATTTCATAGGTATGATTTTTATATGGAAGGACTACAGGTATTCTTTGAAAAATGATTCTAGCCGGGATTAAATTTTGCCCTTTTCAGCTTTATCCACAACTTTCTTCTGGCTGATTGACTCTAATCAACATCCTCAGCTTCACTATCTGCAAACTCATGAGTATACCGTTCAACTTTATAAGGTGTGTTTTATGCGTCATTTTCTGTTCTTAACTTTGCTTCTGCTCTGTAATGGCTCTTTGAGCGCCTGAATTTAGTGGCTAACAATCATCAGGCACACCAGACCACTGAAGACCTGTTGCAGGTCATTCGTCTACTTGTGCAAGAGGTGCATCCTCAGCAACCCGAATTAGACCATGTCACGCTGGACAGTGCCTTTGAAAAAGACCTGGGTTTAGATAGCCTGGCTCGAGTCGAGTTGATCGCCAGGGTGGAAAAACAATTCAATCTCGCCTTACATGAACGCGCATATGCCGAAGCAGAAACCGGACGTGATCTATTGCGTGCAATACTCGGTGCAGAACTTCCCCGCTCAACCCTGTCTGAATCAGACGTGCAGACAGTTGATATGGGCGGAGGCATCATTGCGCCTGCAGAAGCGAAGACCCTGATAGACATGCTCGACTGGCATGCAACACATCAGCCAGATCGTACGCATATCCAGATCTATCAGGATGATGGCAAGGGCGAAGCCATTAGCTTTCTGCAACTAAAAACTGAAGCCAGCAAAGTTGCATCCGGCTTGCAGCAACTCGGATTAGAACCCGCCGAAGCGGTGACTATCATGTTGCCCAGCGGCCCGGACTATTTTTACAGTTTTTTTGGTATCCTCATAGCCGGTGGCATTCCAGTGCCGATCTATCCACCCGTCCGGCCATCGCAACTGGAAGACCACATGCGCAGGCACGCACGCATCCTCAGTAACTGTCTGACTAAAATACTCATCACCGTTCCTGAAGCTAAACGTGTCGCTCAATTGCTTCGCTCGCAAGTTGTCAACTTACAGCACATCATCACAGTAGAGGAACTCAGCAGCTCCGGAGTTATCACCACACCGCCGGTGTTAAATGCAAACGATGTCGCATTCATCCAGTACACATCCGGCAGCACCGGCGCTCCAAAAGGGGTGGTCCTGACCCACGCCAATCTACTGACAAATATTCGCGCCATGGGCCAGTTGGTGAAAGTCGGACCGGAAGATGTTTTCGTCAGCTGGTTGCCTCTGTATCATGATATGGGATTAATTGGCGCCTGGCTGGGCAGCATGTATTACTCTGCGCTTTTTGTCGTCATGCAGCCACTAGGCTTTCTCGCTCGACCGGAGCGCTGGTTATGGGCCATCCATCATTATCGAGGTACGCTATCCGCTTCACCCAATTTTGGTTATGAATATTGTTTACGTCGCGTCAAAGACGAAGACATCGAAGGACTTGACCTCAGTTCCTGGCGGGCAGCATTCAATGGTGCTGAAACGGTTAGCCCAGATTCAATAAAAAACTTTGAACAACGCTTCGCGGCATATGGTTTTGCCAGCACGACGATGATGCCGGTTTATGGTCTGGCTGAATCATCCGTCGGCCTTGCCTTTCCGCCACTTGGGCGGGGGCCATTAATCGACCATATCGAGCGCGACACGTTTATGAGCTCAAGGCAGGCAAAACCAGTAACAGACGATGATCCGCATGCACTAAAGTTTGCCTCCTGCGGTCATCCGCTAAAAAATCACCAGATCAGGATCATCGATGCGGCTGGCCATGAACTGGCTGAACGTCAGGAAGGGCGAATCGAATTCCATGGCCCTTCATCCACCAGCGGATATTTTCGCAATACCGAAAAAACCAGGGAACTGTTTGACGGTGACTGGTTAGACACTGGCGATTTAGGTTATATCGCCAATGGCGAAATTTATGTGACTGGAAGAATCAAGGACATTATCATTCGCGCTGGACGAAATATATATCCACACGAACTTGAAGAAGCCGTCGGCAATATCAACGGTATTCGAAATGGCCGGGTTGCTGTATTTGGCAGTGAAGACAAACAGACCGGTACCGAGCATCTGATTGTTCTTGCGGAAACGCGCAGTAAAGATCAGCTCGAACGCAAAAAACTGCACAGCGAAATCAATATGCTATCAACTGACCTGATCGGCGGGCCACCTGATGAGATTATTTTAGCGCCGCCCGGTACCGTATTAAAAACATCTAGCGGAAAAATTCGTCGT
>Ga0233409_10000147_pt1 | contig 11867 bp, 12 predicted proteins | sample Na_oxic_13_MG_FD_179871 | JGI IMG/M metagenome (GOLD analysis project Ga0233409, IMG submission 179871) | Seawater microbial communities from Saanich Inlet, British Columbia, Canada - Na_oxic_13_MG | ecosystem: Environmental > Aquatic > Marine > Inlet | place: Canada: British Columbia... | reverse complement strand
TGCAGGGAAGAACTATGCAATATAAAATATGGATTAATACAGTTATTCCAACTTTAATATTATTATTCATTTTGAGTAGTCTGGCATACTCCCAGGATGTTGATATTATTCCTTACCTTAAGCAAATTGAAAGTGGTAATATTGATGCAGCACGATCTGAACTTTTAGATCTTAAAGAAGAATATCCCGAAAATCCATCCGTTAAATTTCTGGAGGGTGTGCTAACCGAAAATGGGCAAATGGCTGTTGTAATTTACCAGGATATTGTTGACAACCACTCAACCAGCAAGTATGCCGATGCTGCTCTTTACAGGATCTTTTCCTATTACTATGCTCTTGGTTTGTATGAAACAGCACAAAAAAAACTTGACCAGCTTATTTTGGATTATGCCGGTTCTCCTTATATAAAAATTGCACAGCAGAATAAATTCCCCGGGGATGAAGATATTGCTGTTAATAAGGAAGATGATAGTACTGAAGTAAATGGAGAAGAAACTGTTGCAGAGCAGGAATTTAAATTTACAATTCAAGCAGGTGCTTTTTCAAACCGCGATAATGCAGAATCATTAAAAGCAGAATTTCTTAATTCGGGTATTTTTTCTGAAACAAAAGAAAAACTAGTAGGCGGCACAATGTTTCATATTGTGTATGTTGGAAAATTTTTAACTGAAAATGATGCAGAGGGTTTTCTCCAGGTAATAAATACAAAGTATAAACTCTCCGGAAGAATAGTCCCAATTACATGGTAAAATAAATCCATGGAAATAACCTTTATAGGAACCGGTTCAGGCAAAGCAACTTTAAAAAGAGAGCACTCCTCATTTCTTATTTCATCTAAAACTTTTAACCTTCTTGTTGATGCCGGCGATGGAATTTCTAAAGCTTTTTTAAAAGCAGGAATAGATTTCAATTCAGTTAACGGAATAATATTCACACATCTTCATCCTGATCATTATACAGGCTTAGCAGCTTTAATTGTTCAGATGAAAATGTACAAACGAACTGAACCGCTAACTATCTTTGTTCATGAAGAACTAAAAAATGTTATTCAGAATTTTTTAATCAATTCTTATCTGTTTCCAGAAAGGTTAGGATTTAAAATAAACTATGAACCTTTCACTATAAAAGAATCTTTTTCGATAAATGATGAAATAGAAATTTTAGCTGATAAAAATTCTCATCTTACCGAATTAACTGAGTATGAAAATTATTCCAATATAAATTTTACTTGTTTAAGTTTCTTAATTAAAGTTGGGGAGAAGAGGATTCATTACACAGGCGATGTTGGCAGAAAAGAAGATCTTTATCTTTTTAGAGATATGAAGACTGATATATTCATCACTGAAACAACTCATATTTTACTTGAAGAAATTTTAATTGCAGCGGAAAAAATTAATCCATCAAAAATAATATTAACACATATTACTGATGAAGATGAAGAAAAACTCAATTTTGATTTGAAGCAGTTGCCGGAAGATGTGAGAAAAGAGACGATAATTGCAACAGATGGCTTAAAAATCAAGCTGTGACATAATTTCCTTCGAAATCCAACTCATTTTACTATTTCTATTCATATTTAATATTTATAAAGAAATCATTATTTTTGCACTGCGACAATTTGTCACGTTGTCATCAAATTAAGAAATGTAACCCAGGTTGAATGGATAGAAAAGAATTTAAAAATAAACATGGAATTATCGGAAATTCTCAACAGGTAAATGATCTTGTTGATGTTGTAACCCAAATTGCCGATTCTGACATCACAATATTAATTTATGGTGAGAGTGGAGTAGGTAAAGAAGTTTTTGCAAAAGCAATTCACGAATCTAGCAGAAGAGCAGGTAAACCGTTAGTTAGTGTAAACTGCGGTGCTATTCCAGAAGGTATTCTGGAAAGCGAATTGTTCGGTCATAAGAAGGGTTCATTTACCGGCGCCATAGATCATCGTAAGGGATATTTTGAAATTGCCGATGGCGGAACACTCTTTTTAGATGAGATTGCTGAAATGCCGCTTAGTACGCAGGTTAAAGTTTTACGGGCTATAGAATCAAAAGAGTTTATGAAAATTGGGGCGGAAACTGTTACAAAAGTAAACCTTAGAATTATTGCAGCAACAAATAAAGATCTGCAGGAAGAAGTAGATACAAAACGTTTCAGAGAAGATCTTTTCTTCCGGCTAAAAGCAGTAAGTTTAAGCATCCCACCGCTTCGGAAAAGAAGGGGCGATATTGAAGAGCTTGCTCTTACTTTTATTAACAATTATGCAGAGGAACATAAGATCGCTCCGCCGCAGGTAACTCCTGAAGCAATGGAAGAGCTAAAAGAATATAACTGGCCGGGCAACGTAAGAGAATTAAAAAATGTAATTGAAAGTGCCATTGTTCTTAATAAAGATGGAGTGATTGACCTGCACTCGTTTAGCTCCCTTTTTGTTCAGCGGGAAGATTCTAACCGCAGCAGAAATCTGCCGGTCTTTTTAAAAAAATCTCCCGAGGAAGCAGATAGAGAAATACTCTTCCGTGCTCTGTTCGAAATTAAAAAAGACCTGGTTGATTTGAAGGATTTTCTAATCCACCAGCGGGATGAGGTTTTTGAACGGAATAAAAAGGAAGAGAGTAAAACCATTTTACCTTTGAACGAGATGGAAAAAGAGGCAATAATAAACGCTTTGGATAAAACGCGCGGCAGCAAGCGGAAAGCTGCTAAAATGCTAAATATAAGCGAAAGAACACTTTACAGGAAGATTAAGGAATATAATATTCAGTAAATTTAGAGTATGGGAAAAAAATTATTTAAAAAGATTGCAAACCAAACCAAACTTATGTTCTTTTTCTTGTTCATAAGTTTTACATTGTTTAAGTTTATTGGTTGCTGTACATACTCATTTACCGGTGCATCAGTTCCTGAACACCTTAACAGCATTTCAATTCCTATTGCGGAAGACAGAAGCGGCGCGGGTGTCCCCGGTTTAAGAGAACTGCTTACTGAAGAGATAATTAATAAATTTATTGAAGATAATTCACTCCAGGTTGCTGAACGCACTAAAGCAGATGCAATTCTTGAGTCTGTTATTGTTTCCTTCTCCGATGCACCATCTATAGTCAGTGCGGGCGAAAATATTTCTTCGAGGAGAGTTACAATAACCGTAAAAGTTATATATAAAGATTTAGTCGAACGTAAAACCATTTTCGATCAGAATTTTTCTAATTATGGTGACTACGAACCGGCTGACATCGAAAATAAAAGGGAACAGGCAATTGAGATAGCACTGGATAAAATTTCTGAGGATATTTTATTAGCTGTTGTTTCGGGATGGTGATTAACTAAAGGATTTTAATAATGGATGAAATTATACTCGTTGGATATTTTGTTGCTCTGTTAATATTATTTGTTTTTGGTCTTCATGGATTTGTTATGCTTTTTTATCATAGAAAGTATAAAGAGGTTCAGCATGAACCAAAACCCGATTTTGAATGTGATGCAAGTGTAACTATCCAGCTTCCGCTTTATAACGAATTATATGTGGTAGAACGGCTAATAGATACAATATGCAAGATTGATTACCCCAAAGATAAATTTGAGATACAGGTTTTAGATGATTCAACTGATGAAACAGTTAGCATTGCTGCCCGTGTAGTTAAAGAGAAACGCAAAGAAGGTTTTGATATAAGTCATATTCAGAGGAAGAATAGGGATGGTTTTAAAGCCGGTGCGCTAAAGGAAGGTTTAAAGATTGCAAAGGGCGAATATATTGCAATTTTTGATGCTGATTTTATCCCCCCAAAAGATTTCTTAAAGAAAACCCTTTCATTCTTTACAAATGAAAACGTTGGGATGGTTCAAACAAGGTGGGAACATTTAAATGGTGATTATTCAATACTTACAAAAGCTCAGGCACTGGCATTAGATGGTCATTTTGTTATTGAACAATCTGTTAGGAATAAAGCCGGCTTTTTTATAAACTTTAACGGAACTGGCGGAGTTTGGAGAAAGGATTGTATTGAAAATTCTGGTAACTGGCATGCCGATACACTTACCGAAGATCTAGATTTAAGCTACCGCGCCCAGCTTAACGGTTGGAAATTCATCTTCTTAAAAGATTTTACATCACCGGCAGAATTACCTTCGGAAATTAGCGCTTTAAAAACCCAGCAGTTCAGATGGACGAAAGGTGCCATAGAAACAGCTAAGAAAATTTTACCGCAGCTCTGGAGGTCAAAAGTACCTTTGAGAATTAAACTGCAAGGCACATTTCATCTTACCAATAATTTTGTATTTCCATTTATACTTCTTGCTGCAATTTTAAATGTACCGCTTGTGTTTGTAAAAAACAGTGGTTCACACGAACTTTACTTTGCAGTGATGTCCGTTTTTGTTCTCGCTTTTATAAGTTCATTTATGTTTTATTTATACTCACAAAAAGATATTCATTCCGATTGGAGAAAAAGAATAGTGCTCTTCCCACTATTTATGGCTGGCAGTATGGGTTTTGCAATAAACAATTCACGGGCTGTGTTCGAAGGATTGATGAACAGAAAAAGTGAATTTGTAAGAACTCCGAAATTTAAACTTGTTGGCGAAGACGGATCGTGGATGGATAAAAAATATTTAAACAATAAACTGGGTCTTGCTGTTATTGTAGAAACCATCATGGCAGTTTACTGTTTTATAGGAGTAGCTTCCAGCATCTACTTCCTGGAAATTGCTGTGTTGCCGTTTCAGCTCCTTTTCTTTATCGGGTTTTCGTATGTATCTATTACTTCAATCAGGCATTCTTTTGCTAAAAGTAATTAAATAAAAAATTGGAAAAATCTGCATCACAAATATTTTCTGAAAAAGTTAAACTTATCTACGAGTACAATAAAAAGTCTCCCCTTTTTGTTAGAGCAGCATATCTTGAGATTGAAAACGATAATATTGATGACGCTGTTTTTATTCTTCGCCAGGGATTAAAATTATATCCCGAAAACCCTGTCGCAATTCTATTACTCGCCAGGGCATATGCCTTGATGGGTAAGAAGGAACTTGCCGCCAAGCTTATTAAGAAAGGTAGTAACCTTATTCACTCAGATGAGACCTACAATTTGTATATGGATGAGCTGGACACATTGGGAAAACGTACATCTGTTCCTGGTTTACAAAGAGAAAAAATATTTTTTAATGAGAATGTCGATATCAACGAAGCTGAAAATTTTGTTTTACCTGCTGTAAAAGAAAATGAAGAAGATAAGCTGGAAGAAACCGAAGCGATTGAAAACAGGTTGGAACAGCTTGCCAAGACGATTGCTTCTGCAAAATTACCACCGCCCGGAGATGAAAAAAATATGGAAACCCATTCACTCGAGCAGCTTTCTGAAAATAACCTGATAGTTTCCGAGACTCTCGCACAAATTTATGTTTCGCAGGGGCAGTATAATGAGGCAATTAAAGTTTTTACAAATCTTATAAAAATGAAACCGGGTAAGACCGATTATTATTCTGAAAAGATTGAAGAGATTAAATTAAAATTTAACGTGTAATTACCTCAGCTCTACACAACAAAAACTAACTGATTACTATTCTTTTTTTAATGTATAATGGACAATACAATTTCAGGTATAAAACTGAGTAAAAGTTTCTATAAGAGGGATTTACTTACTGTGGCAAAGGAATTGCTTGGCAAGGTGCTGATTAAGAAAAATCCTAAAAACCTGCTTGCTGCAAATATTGTAGAAGTTGAAGCTTATAACGGAGAAATTGATAAAGCTGCTCACACATACAGCGGTAGGACTGAAAGAAATAAAGTTATGTTTAATGAAGGCGGATTTTTATACGTTTATTTATCTTACGGAGTTCATCATTGCTGCAATATTGTAACCGGGTTTGAAGAAAAGGGCACAGCAGTTTTAATTCGCGCAGTTGAACCTCTTAAAGGTTTAGACATGATGATAAAAAACAGGTTCAGCAGAAAATTAAAAAACGATATGGAAATTATTAATTTAACAAGTGGTCCTGGTAAAGTTTGTAAAGCTTTAGGAATAAATAAAGATCATTCAGGTATAGATTTAACCGGGGATAAAATATTTTTACTCGATCAGCCAAAAGTTAAAGCTTCTGAAATTGGAATATCAAAAAGAATTGGTATTACAAAATCAACAAACTATCCGTGGCGATTTTATATAAAAGAGAATCAATTCTTATCAAGAAAATGAAAGCACCTGAAAATTTACTTATTGTAAGAACAGATAGAATTGGTGATGTTGTTTTATCGCTGCCTCTTGCGGGTTTGGTAAAAAAACATTTTCCGGAATGTAAAGTTACTTTCCTGCTGCGCGGGTATACAAAAACTCTTGTTGAAGAACATCCTTACATCGATGAGATAATTATTCTCAAAGAAGAAAACAGCAAAGTTTCTATAAAAGAAAACATTAATAGAGTAAAGAAAAAGCACTTTGATGTTTCAATAGTTGTCTCCCCAACTTTTACTACCTCACTTATTTTATTCTTCGCTAAGATTAAAAAAAGAATTGGAACCGGTTACAGGTCGTATTCATTCCTTTTTAATAAAAGGGTTTATGAGCACAGAAAATATGCTGAAAAGCATGAGTTAGAATATAATGTTAATCTTCTTAAAGAAATTGGCATACATGAAAAAATCTCACCCACTACTGTTAATTTTGATATCAGGATTAACAGCGAGAATAAGGAAAATATAAATTTGTTATTAAAATCAGAAAAAATTAATAATGATGATAAACTGGTTATAATTCATCCAGGTAGTGGTGGCAGCTCTGTGGATCTTCCTATAGAAAAAATGATAGCGCTTACAAAAATGCTAAGCGAAGTCGATGATCTTAAAATTATAGTAACCGGCGATAGTTCAGAAAAAGAATTGTGCGATAAATTTATTTTAAAAGAAACAGTAATTAACATGGCTGGCAAACTCAATCTTTCTGAATTAAAAGCGTTGTTAAACCATGCTGATATTTTTATTTCCAATTCAACCGGACCTATACATATTGCTGCTGCTTTAGGGAAATTTACAGTAGGATTTTACCCGAAAATATTGGCGTGTTCTCCACAAAGATGGGGTCCGTTTACTGATAAAAAAGCAATATTTTCCCCTTCTATCGATTGCAATAACTGCACGCGGGAACAATGCGAGAAATTGGATTGTATGAATAGTATTGATATTGGCAAAGTCTTTGATGAAATTAAAAGAGAATTGAAAGTAAAAAACTACGGAGATTAAAAATGTTTAGTATAAAAAGAAAATATATCTGGCTGTTACTGTTAGCTTTTACCTTTTTAGCATTTGCTGAAGATAAACCGAAAAATGAAGACTTACGAAAAGTTGAAAATAAAGCATTCAAAGAAGGAGAAAAGCTGGTATATAATATAGATTACGGATTTATTACAGCCGGCATTGCTACAATGGAGATCCCAAAAATAAAAAGAATTTCTGGAAGGGATGCATACCATGTTCAATTCGAAGTTGTAACCGTTTCCGGCTTCGATTGGCTTTACAAGGTTAGAGATCGCTACGAAACTTATATAGATGTTGAAGGGCTTTTTCCATGGCGATTCGAACAACATATAAGGGAAGGAAGCTACTCAAGAGATTTTGCAGCTTTTTTCGATCAGCGAAAAGGTAAAGCTAAAACCAGCGCTGGTGAGTACGAAATACCGCTTTATGTAAATGATATTGTTTCGGCATTGTACTATGCTCGCACTTTAAATTATTCTGAATTAAAAGTGAATGATAAATTTCATATGCAGAATTTTTATAAAGATAAAGTTTATGACCTGGATGTAATTTATCACGGCAAAGAAACCGTGGAAGTTCCATCGGGTAAATTCGATTGTATTGTTGTTGAACCGTTGGTACAGGAAGGCGGATTGTTTAAACACGAAGGTGATATTATTGTATGGATGACTGATGATGATCTGAGGGTACCCGTAAAAGTTAGAACAAAAATCCTTATTGGTTATGTTGAAGCAAAATTAACTAACTACGAAGGGTTGGCAGGTAAATTAGTTTCAAAAGAATAAAAAAATTTTAATCCAAATTTTAAAGGAAGAGGTAAATGCTTCTTCCTTTTTTTATTGTTGAGCCTATAATTTCTTATCTTTAACTTCACTATAAATATCCTAGTTACTTTTATAAAAATTTAATGGCTGACTTAAAAACTAATCCCGAAAATGAAGAACAGGATCATTTAGAAAATAATAATGATTCTTACGGCAAACCGGATAATTACCCGTTAGTATCTCCGCTCGCTGCTGCTTTCCTTGGACTTGTTGGTGGCTTTTTCCTCTACCAGATTATCGGCGGCGCATTAACACTATTAATATTTGGTTTTGATCTGGAAGCTGCGCCGGTTAACGGTTTACGGCTGATGACTATGGCGGGACAAATTCTGTTTATTCTTCTACCTGCACTGCTCTTTGCAAAATTGATATATGGAGACGTTTCAAAAGTTATTAACATTAAAATTCCTAATTGGCGCGAAGTATTCTTATTTATTGTGGGAATAATTGTTTTAACACCGCTCCTTCAAAGTTATTTATACATTCAAAACTTCTTTATAGAGAAATGGGCAGCAAGTTCTGAATTCCTAAACTCTATAAAGTCTATGTTCGATTCCTTAAATGAACTTGTTGAAAAAACTTTCGGGAACCTGCTGTCAGCAGACAACGTGCCTGAAATGATCCTGGTAATTATAGTAATTGCTGTTGTTCCTGCTTTGTCCGAAGAAGTGATGTTCAGAGGTTATATACAGAGAAGTTTTGAGCATAAAATTTCACCATTTAAAGCTGCCGCTGTTACAGCAATATTTTTTGGATTATATCATTTTAGCCCTTATGGAATATTACCGCTCATCACTCTCGGATTATACTTTGGATTTGCAGCATATCTCAGCAAATCTCTATTCATCCCAATCATTCTTCACTTTTTAAATAACTTTACAGCTGTGCTGCTTTACTTTATTATTGGTGATGACGAAATTTTCAGCGTAGATACAACCGACACAAGCGCTTTGAATGCAAATATCATATATTTCTTTATAATGTTATCTTTATTCGGAATAGTAGTATTTTTTATTAAAAGGTATTATAAAAAACATAAAACATCTTAGGAGGCAGTATGCCGGTTTGCCCAAATTGTAATTATGAATACGTGGAAGGTATTGTAATTTGCCCTGATTGTAACACAAATCTTGTTGATGCTGCTGAATTAAAAAAGTACAATGAGCTTAATGAAGACGATTGGGTGCTCGTTTATACATCATTCAACGAGATAGATGTTGAAATGCTTAAGGATAATTTAGAGAGTGCTGGGATTGCAGCAACAATGCTCTCCCAAAAAGATCATAACTTTCCAGCTCCGGGTGATTTCTCGGTTGTAAAATTGTTGGTTAAAAAAGTTGATGTACAGCCAGCACTTGATTTTATAACCAGCGTTAAGAACCAGGAAAGTTCAACCGAAGAGGAGAATGGCGATTAGTAATACAGCCACACGAGTAATAGTTTCTATTTTTGCTATTCCATTAATCGTTCTTGCAAGTTACTTTGGCAGTTACTATTTCTTCTTTTTTACACTGGCAATTGGATTAATTTCATACTATGAATTTAGTGGAATAGTTAAGAAAAATATTGCAAACGCCAATCTTTGGTTCGGGCTTTTTGCAGTTTGTATAATCATAGCAAACCAGTTTTATCATACAGTTGATTTTATCCCGCTGCTCTTTATTATCATTCTTTTGCTATTGATGATTGAATTGTTTCGCAATAAAGGTTCGGTTGTTAAAAATCTTGGCGCAACCTTTTTGGGAATTACATATATCGGTTTATTCTCTTCAGCATTAATCGCAATCCGCGAATTTTACCCAAACACTAATGATCTTTACTTTAGGGGAGGGTATGTAATAATTTCGATGTTAACCACAATTTGGGTTTGTGATTCTGCTGCATTTTTTGGAGGTACTGCGCTCGGAAAACATAAATTGTTCTCACGCATTAGTCCTAACAAAAGCTGGGAAGGATCACTGTTCGGTTTCGTATTCGCAATCTTAACAATGCTCCTGGCAAAGCTCGTTGTTTTAGATTTTCTTTCCTGGACAAATGTTATTGTGTTAGGGATTATTATTGGGATCATTGGTCAGCTTGGCGACCTTGTGGAATCCAGCATAAAAAGAGATGCCGGGGTAAAAGATTCTTCTTCCATCATTCCCGGTCATGGCGGAATTTTTGATCGGTTCGACTCGCTCTTATTTTCTGCGCCTGCAGTCTGGTTATATTTGAAATATTTTAGTTGAGTTTAATTCTTTAAATGAAAAAGCGTAAAAAAGTAAGTATTATTACACTTGGCTGTTCTAAAAATACAGTTGATTCCGAAAGGTTGATGAGACAACTGCAGGCGAATAATATCGGGCTGCAAAACGATCCTGATAAATCTGATGCAATTATAATTAATACATGCGGATTTATAGAAGCAGCTAAAGAAGAATCAGTTGATACGATATTAAAAGCCATTAACTGGAAGAGCGAAGGCAAAACAAAAAAAGTCATTGTCGCTGGTTGCCTTTCAGAAAGATATAAAAGTGAGTTACAAAAAGAGATACCGGAAGTTGATATCTACTTTGGAACGGAATGTTTTGAAGGCATTGTAAAAGAGCTTGGCGGCGAATTAAAATATAACCTTCTGGGTGAAAGGGTTATTACAACTCCTTCTCACACTGCTTACCTAAAAATCTCAGAGGGCTGCGATCGACCATGTTCGTTTTGTGCTATTCCAATTATGCGCGGTAATCATAAATCTAAACCAATTGAAGAACTTGTGCGCGAAGCAGAATTTTTAGCTTCCAATAATACCCGCGAACTTGTTATTATAGCACAGGATACTACCGGTTATGGAAAAGACCTTTACAATAAACAAAATCTTGCCGAACTTCTGAATAAACTTAGTAAAATAAACGGAATCGAATGGATAAGAATTATGTATGCTTATCCTTCCCGGTTTCCCGAAGATCTTATTAATGAGGTTGCATCGAATGAAAAAATTTGTAACTATATAGATATCCCTTTACAGCATATTTCAGACAGCGTGCTAAAATCGATGAGAAGAGGAATAACAAAAAAACAGACTCTTGATTTAGTTAATAAATTAAGAGAGGGAATACCGGGACTTATTTTGAGAACTACTTTTATTGTTGGATATCCTAACGAAACAGAAAAAGAGTTTAATGAGTTGTGCGAATTTATTAGTGATGCACAATTTGATAGAGTTGGTACTTTTGATTATTCGCAGGAAGAAAACACCGTTAGCTACGAAATGGGCGACACTGTACCGCACGAGGAAAAGCTTGAACGTAGAGATAAAATAATGGAATTGCAAAAGGAAGTATCACTTAAGAAAAATAGTGAGTTAAAAGGTAAAAAACTAAAAGTGTTAGTTGAAGCTTTGGAAGGAGATTTCTATATTGGACGATCATATAGGGATGCTCCGGAAGTTGACGGGGAAGTGCTTATTCCAGTAAAAAACAAAAAATTGAAAATCGGCGAATTTTATTTATCTGAAGTTTACGATTATAATGAATATGATCTTTTTGCCGATGTGGCTGAAAAATAATGGAGATAAAAAAATGAAAATATTAACTGTATTACTCGTTTCCATTTTTACTTTGAGCAGCTTGTATGCTCAAGTTGAAGATCTGTATAAACTGCCCATTGGCGGTGCAAAGTATTATCAGGATTTTTTAAACTTTACCGGTGCAGATGGAAAAACTAAACTGGATGTGTTCATCCATGTATCTTACCGGGATGTACAGTTTGTTAAAACCGGTAAAGGATTTGAAGCAGATTATACAGTAACTGTTTCTGTTTAT
>Ga0233409_10000144_pt1 | contig 11901 bp, 16 predicted proteins | sample Na_oxic_13_MG_FD_179871 | JGI IMG/M metagenome (GOLD analysis project Ga0233409, IMG submission 179871) | Seawater microbial communities from Saanich Inlet, British Columbia, Canada - Na_oxic_13_MG | ecosystem: Environmental > Aquatic > Marine > Inlet | place: Canada: British Columbia... | reverse complement strand
TGTGCTAGCATTCTCACACCACAGTTTTACACACCAAACACAAACGATCAAATCAACAAGATCAAAACTTTAATCAGAAAGTGTGATCCTGTTTTTGTTGCGCAACTTGCAGTATATGCAAGGACACGCATGAACCTAAGAACCATACCATTGGTTCTAACGGTTGAATTGGCCAAGTGCCATAAAGGGGACAATCTGTTAAGAAGATTGGCCGGGAAGGTAATCAGTCGTGCAGATGAAATTACCGAGTTATTGTCTTACTATGTTAAGGCCAATAGCTTAGAGCCGAAATTCATAGAGTCAAAAGGTGGACACAACGTAGAGAAGAAAGTATACAAGTTGTCTAATCAGTTAAGAAAAGGAATCGCCGATTCTTTCTTCAAGTTTGATGAATACCAGTTCGCGAAATATAATCGTGCTGGTGAAATCAAGCTTCGTGATGCTTTATTTTTAACTCACCCAAAACCAAGAACAGAAGCCCAAAAGTTGCTATTTCAAAAGATAGCACAAGACAATCTGTCTACTCCGTATACTTGGGAAACACAGCTAAGTAAAGCGGGCCAAGAAGGTAAAGATAAGAAATCAGTTTGGACCGAACTCATAATGTCCGGTAAAATTGGTTACATGGCAATGTTGAGGAATTTAAGAAACTTTCTGGAAGCAGGAGTTGAAGAAATAGTACTTAACAAAGTCGCTGACAGAATCGCTGATCCCGATGAAGTTAGAAAAAGTAAGCAATTTCCATTTAGGTTCTTATCAGCTTATAGAAGTATAGGTGGTGGTCCATCCGGTCGCATGCGTTACTGGGGTGACGATCACATTACAATCGCAAATGCGAATATATTCACACCAGTACTTTTAGAAGCACTTGAAAAAGCTGTTCTAATTTCCATAGAGAACATACCAATGCTAGCAAACAATACAGTTCTTGTTGCTACCGACGTTTCTGGGTCAATGCAAAGTTTAATCTCAGAAAAGTCAATAATACAGAATTATGATATTGGAGCGCTACTTGGAATGCTGGTTCAGGCCAGAGTTCCAAACTCAGTAATTGGAATGTTCGGGGACAACTGGAAAGTACTAACCGATGCACCGGTTGAAAATGTCCTCAGGGCAACTAATGAGGTCCATCGTAGAGAAGGTGAAGTTGGATATGCAACCCATGGTTATAAAGTGCTATCATGGGCATTGAACCAAAAGAAAACATTTGATCGCGTTTTCTACTTTACTGACGGCCAGATGTATGGACGTGGTAGCCGTGACCTACGTGGCATAAACGAAAAATGGAAATTATACAAAAGCACTATTAACCCGTATGCAAAACTCTACCTATTCAACCTTGGGTCATATGGCCAAACCCCTATTGACCTAAAACAGGACGATGTTCACATGATAACCGGTTGGAATGATAGCATTTTCAACATCCTTGAGAGCATTGAAAAAGGTGGAGAAGTACTTGACGAAATCAAGGAAATTCAAATATGAGTAGAATAGATAAAAATAGAGGAGGTACTCAATGACTATGTAAATTCCTATAAAAGGGGGTGGAGTTATTGGGTACCAAGTCTAAATCTGGCGGTGGCAAACGCAAATACGGCAGAGCCGCCCGTAAACCAGCTCATGTTAGATATAACAATGAAATGCGCTGGATCAAGAACAAAATTAAAAAAGCGAAAAAGCAAGCGAAAATTGAAGCAAAAAAACTTAATAGATAGTAGAAGTTATTTCGGTTCGCTCGGGCGACCAAGAACCTAAGGATCAATCCGGGAAGGATTATTTGCCTCAAAAGATATTAGTTAGCCCCGTCTATAAGTTTTAAAGCCCCATGATTAATTTCATGGGGCTTTTTTTATGCCCAAATAATATAAATAAGTATGTATAAATCCGTAGGTGTACTATGGCAGAAGAACAAAATAACGGAAACGGCGATCTTAAAAATAGATGGAAGAATAGAAGAAGGATGGCGTGGACTGCATTGATCTCAATGATAGTAACCACTATATTGATTTTGTTTGTAATTCCAGAGCCACGGCTTGCCCTTTTGTCAGAGCCGATAACTTGGTTTTACTTCTCTATGGCTTCCGTAATAGGTGCCTATATGGGTTTCACAACCTGGGCAAGTAAGTGAGGTAAAAATGGAACAACAAATGTTTTTAATTAGAACTGGTTTTAGTGACCAAGGTACTAACGGAATGTTAGTCACAAATGGTTTCAGCTGTTTTACTTTAGAACTTCCTTGGAAAAATAATAATAGAAGTGTATCTTGCATACCACAAGGTGAATATAAAGTTATTCAAAGAGCATCACCTAAATATGGTAAAATATACTGGGTAACAGAAGTTCCAAGTAGAAGTTATATTCTAATTCATTCTGGTAATTATGCCGGTGATGTAAGTAAAGGATATAGAAGTCATGTGCAAGGATGTATACTATTAGGCCAAAAGATGGGAACATTATCTGGCCAAAAAGCAGTACTTAATTCAAGAGTTACTGTAAATAAATTTATGAGAATGACAGATTTGCAGCCATTTAAATTACACGTAATAGGCCAGCAATAAAAGGAGAAATAATTATGAAACAAGCAGTATTTAACGCATTAACAGTAGTCGAAGCCAGTGGAATCGCAGCTCTACCAGTTGGAACTTATTTTCTATTGGACGTTGCAACTGGTGGTTTACCAGCTACTACCGGTGAATCAAAACAACTGACTACAGTAGATTTAAGACATAAAATCACTTATCACCAAAGAATTGCGGGTGATGGTTCACTCGCTGGACAGGGTTCCTTGATTTACAGAAGAGTACTTGATATTCTTGAGTCAGATGATCTTGCGGATCAAAACAAAACTGGTACAAGACCGGGATTAAATAGAGCACCTGCAAGAGACGACGATGACAGATTACGTTACAAGGAAACTGATTGGTCATAAAGGTAGGAGAAAATGAAAAAGGATAAAATTCAAGAAGCGTATGAGTCAATGTTGAATGAAAAAATTTCAATGACCGATGTAAAACAATTGAAAAGGAGAGTGGAAGAAATAGGTGCAGTAGTAAAGGCCGGTGAATCTCCTTTCGAGCTTTTATCAGGTTTAAAGTCTGATATAAAAGATATAATGAAAAGAATAAGATAAAATTGTAAAATTTCTAAGAGGGGGATGTGAGTAATGGCATTACCATTTAACTTAATATTCGGTGGCATAACTGGTTTAATCGGTTCAATAACCACCTCAATAACAAACTATAAGATACAAAAGCTTAAAAATGAACATGAAGTAGTCATGGTGAAAGAGAACACCAAAGCTATGATTGCTGAAACAGAAGCAAACATTAAAATAACTCAAGTGGAGGCAGAAGCGGCCGTTGAGTTAGCCGATGCCGGTGCGTACTTGAAGAGCATTGAAACCGGCAATAAAAATATGTTTAGTCAAAAATGGATTGATAATCTATTTGCAGTACAAGGATGGACGAGGTTCATTGCCATACCAGTAGGAGTGCTTATAGCATTTCTATTTGGTATGGTTGACTTCTTAAAAGCATTCACAAGACCAGGGATCACATGGTTATTCACAGGTGCTACATTGTTCTTAGGATTCACAGCATGGACAGTACTTGGTGATGCTGGTATGTCAGCGATGGACACCACTGCGGCCCTAGCTATTCTAACACATATTATGGATATAGTACTTTACTTAACTGTATCATGTGTTACATGGTGGTTTGGTGATAGACGAATTGCTAAGTTCTTGACTAGATTAAATGATGGCAACAAAAAGGGGTAATTATGAAATTAGCAAGATTCTTAAATGAAGAAGATGATATACAAAAAGGTTTAGCTGAAGATGAGCCAGATGAAGGAGAACAGTACACAGATGAAGAAATAACAGATCATCTAGCTCCAGTACTTACAGCTCTTGATGCTTTGAGAGAAAAAGGTATAAAAACGGATGCTGATGAAGCAATTTACAGAGACCTTCAAGATAAAAAGAAAAAATGGGAAGAAGCAGCCAAGGGCGAAGAAGAACCAGCACCTGAGGAAGAACCAGCACCTGAGGAAGAACCAGCCCCAGAAGAAGGCGGAGACGAGGAACCAGCACCAGAAGAAGGCGGAGACGAGGAACCAGCACCTGAGGAAGAACCACCTGAAGAAGAGTTACCGGATGAATTAGGTGATGAAGCACCACCTGAAGACGAGGAGGAGGACGAGGAAGAATTGCCAGATGAATTAGGAGAAAACATAATGAGTAACTATATAAATGAAAGAATAAATGAAGCTTATATAAAAATGCTATTTGAAGGAAATTTAGAAGGTCTTTCAAGAAAACAACTAAAGGATAAAATAGAGAAGTTAAAGGGATACTTGAAAAATAACCCAGACCCGGCAAACAAAGAAAGAACTGCAAGTAAGAAGAAGGATATGCTGGCCGCAGTAAAAGAGTTAAAAGGTAGGATGGAGATGAAGAAAGATTCGGGTCTTGAAACATATACTTCCGGTGATGAAGATGAAGAAAACAAAGCTGCAAAAGAAAAAGAAGCAGCTAAAGCAAAAGGCGAGAAGAAATTAAGAAAAAAACAGGGGAAAGGCAGCGTAAAGAAGGCGGGTGGTGAGAAAAAATCAGCAGAAGAAAAGGATGCTGAAAAACAAGAAAGATTTAGCTCTGGTGAAGAAACAGGTGAAGGAGCTCAGGCTGAAGTTGATGCCGCTGCTCAAACTATGGCTAAAATTGGTCAAAAAATTACGGACCCAGATAAATTGGCAAAAAATCCAGAGTTTAAAAAAGCTTTGGGTAAATATATTAAAGCCCAAAACAAAACAAAATTGGTAAAGGGTGTTAAAGTAAAAAATATGGAAGACAAGCTTAAAAAATGGAGAGACCAGTATAACGAAACAGAAGATGAAGAAATAAAGGCAGTAATTGCAAAAAAATTCAAAGCTTTGAAAGCTAAATTTGATGAAATAAATGATTCAATTATCCAAATTGGAAATGAGCTTTATGAAATTAAAAAGAAATATAATATAAAGAACAAACAAATTCTAACAGAATGTAATAAATTAATAAAAGAAGTAGAGATTTTTTGTGTAAGACAATATAAAAATAGAAAATTACTAAAATCAATAGAATAATGAAATTCAATGACTACCTAAAAGAAGAAGAGTTTACATATCTTACTGAATATGTTACACTATGTGAAGCAGCTATGATAAGTGAAATGTCAAATAAGACATTTGAAGAAATAAGAATGGCGGCTAAAAAACTGGGACTTAGAGTCAATAGGTCAGATAGCGTATTTGACTTTTTAAAAGATGTTGGTGGAACAGTGTCTGATTTTTTTAGAGCAGCAGTGCTTTACGCTTCAACTGATGTAACTGATAAAAAGACAAAACAAACTTTTGTCAGTGATATGAAAACGTCACTAAAAAGAATAAACAAAAAAGAGATGACTGCATTTCTTTTAGTATTAGATAAGTCAACCCTTGGTTTAACTTCACATGTAAGACATATAATGCAAGGACTTTTTGGTATAGAAGTAACAGGATATTATCAAATGTACCAACAACACCAACAAAATATAATCAATATGAGAAGAGAGTTAAAAACTCTTAAAGCCCATATGGGTAAAAGAAACGCTGGACCAGATGATATGAAAATATTGACTCATTTTGAAAATCTAATCGACAACTTAGAAGAAGAGGGTATTGAATGAGATTAAATAAATTTATGGTTGTAGAAGGTATTAATGATAAAGGTATCTTCAAAGCCGTTTTCTTAGCGGGACACCCAGGGGCTGGCAAAACTACAGTACTTAATAAAGTCAAGTCTGGTTCCATAGAACCCCGTTGGGTAAACACAGATAAAGTATTTCCATTGTTCAAAGAATGGTGGAGCACAGATTGGCCAAAAATAAGCAAAAAAGTAACTACAATAAGTAAAAATCAATTAACTGTATATATTAACTCAATACTCCCCTTAGCGATAGATGGAACAGCAGGTTCAGCATCTGTAATTATGAAAAGAAAACATATTCTTGAGTCAATGGGATATGATACAGCCATGATATTTGTTAATACTTCTCTTGAAACATCAATAGAAAGAGCATCAAAAAGAGAAAGAGAGGTAGATGAAAAGTTTATTAGAAAAATATATGCTGATATACAAAAACATAAGAACTTTTATAGAGGCAAATTCGATACATGGATGGAAGTAAATAATGATGAAGGTGAATTGACACAAGAAGTTATTAACAATGCTTTCAAATTCATGGGAAACTTCTATAACTCACCAGTTCAAAATCCAATAGGACAAGAAAAAATAGAAAAGATGAAAGAAAATGGTTGGAAGTACTTAGATCCAAATGTAACACCAATGGATACAATAAAAAGCACTCTCAGTGGATGGTACTAAATGAGATTAAAACAATATATAACAGAAACAACAGAACCAACTGTCAGACAAACAACAGAAGCAGTTGCGATAGCTTTCAAAAAAATGAAACAAATAATTGAAATGGGTGGGGATAAATTCTTTAATATTGATGATAAGATAGCTTTGCAAATTATGAGAGCTGGATTTGATGAAATTGCCGTTAAATTAGTACTAGGAAAGAAGAGAGGTGGTGTAAGAAAGTATCTTTCTCAAGGAGAATTTGGTGGTGAATATGGAAAGGATTATGCTTGGAAAGTTGATATGTTACAAGGATTTTCCAAAGTCTTTAAACGATTTGCTAAAGAAAGAGATTGGAAAAATTTTATGAGTCCAAGTAAAAATCCACTATTTAGAGAAATGGTTGAGATTCTATCACATGAAATACTACATTCACAACAAGCACTAAATTCTGCCGGTGCTGCTTTTGATGCCAATTTACAAGGAATAGATTCAACTTGGACTGGTAATATGAAGGAATATTTAAAACATCCATTGGAAATAGAAACATATGCACAACAAACAGCTATAGATATGATAAGAAAAGGTCATTCAGTTTATATACCTGTTATTAGAGAGTTGTTCCCACCAAGTAGCAAAGTCTGGAAGAAGTTTGTAAAGAAGCATAAGTACTACCTTGAATTGCTGAAAAAACAAGGAGACATTCAACCCTACGATAAAAAATGAACTATCAAGACTACTTAATAGAAGAAGAAAAGGGACTGGCTCATTATATCCCTAAAATTCAGGCTGAGTGTAAACCATTTCTAAAAGATATTAGAAACGCAGGTGGAAGTCTTTTCAGAGACGATACAAAAAATAGAAACAAACCTATTTGGAAAAAAGTAACTAGAACAAACCGCAAACCGTTAGATTCTCCAATAGATTTACATAATATACTAGATGATTGGTTTCTTAAAAAATTTGGATGGAGAGCCAGAAGTAATGCGTTATTTTGTTGGCCGTTAAAATTTACTAGTCAGTATGTATCAAATAAATGGTTAGTTTTCCCCGCTGGCAACTACAAGTTTATATGGAGTGATAAAGTAGATGATTTATGGGGAGATGTGGGCGAGATATTCAATGACACCGAAGCCACATTTAAATACTTTTTAGAACATTTCGCTGATTCATATAGAAGTACAAAGATAAAAGAATCAATGATATGGAGTGGTGAAATAATGATTAACTGCAAGTACTCATATCTCGCAAGAGCTGAGTTAATGGGACCTTTGAATGAAGCATTGGGCTTAAACTGGCAAGGAGCTGTATACAGAGGAAGGAAAATACCATGAGATTGGCTAAATTTTTAAATGAGGAAGATGATTATAAGATTTTCCTTGATATGGATGGTGTTATAGTAGATTTTATGTCAGCAGTCTATAAACTATTCAAACTAACTGACTTCAGAGAATGGGAAAACATGGGAAAGGATAAGTATGTTGAGATAAACAAAACCGGTGAAAAATGGTGGAGTGAAATGAATTGGTTAAGTGATGGTAAAAAACTTTGGAATTATTTAAAAGATTATGATGTGACAATTTTATCAGCAGGACCAAGAGATAAAAAATCAAACGCAATATCAGTAAAAGGAAAAAGAAATTGGTTGAATAAAAACATTGGTTCATCTTACGGTAGTAATGCTATTATAACCACTGCAGTTGAAAAGCAAAAACATGCTGCTAGAAATCATATACTTATAGATGATTCACCCAGAAATATTAAACAATGGATAAGTAAGGGTGGAATCGGAATTTTACATAAAAACACTAACGATACAATAAAACAATTGGAACAATTAATATGAGTTTCACAGACCACTTATATGAAGCAAGAGAAATGTTTAAGGACTGGATGCAATACGTTAAGAAAAATTCAGAGCTTGCTGCTGGAGTCAAAGTACTTCAGAAAATCAACAAAGCTGGATATAAAGCTTATATTGTGGGTGGACCCGTACGTGATATAACTCTTGGGAAGCATCCCAATGATATTGATATAGCAACAAATATGCCGATGGACAAGCTTGCTAAAATGTTCAAAACTTTTGACATTGGTAAGTCAAAAGACTTTGGTATAGTAGTTGCTAAAGAAGGAGGACATAACTTTGAAATCGCCCAGTTTAGAGCTGATGGAAAATACATTGATGGACGCAGGCCCGAATCAGTTACCATTAAAGGATCATTTGAGGATGATGCGGGTAGAAGAGATTTTACAATTAATGCGATGGGTATTAATGCAAAAGGAGAAATACTTGACTACTTCGATGGCAAACGAGATATTCAGAACAAAGTGCTCCGCACCGTGGGAGACCCCCTAAAAAGGTTTGGTGAGGACTACTTGCGCATAATGCGTCTTGCTAGATTCTCTTCAAAGCTAGGATTTGATATTGATCCAGAAACAAAAAAAGCTGCACAAAAGCTATCACCAAATCTTTTAAGCCTTTCACCAGAAAGAATTAAGGATGAGTTATTGAAGTCAGCCGCCCAAAGTGGTGAGAAGTTTGCTGAATATATTAAGATACTTGGTGATTTAAGAATACTTAGGTTTATTCTGCCGGAAGTAATGAACTTAAAATGGTTTAGAGAAAATTTACAACATCACCCAGAAACAAGGGGCGAAGGTGGTACAGTTTATAGTCATGTTATGTCTGCTTTAAAGCAAAGCAAAACAGCCGATCCAATTAAAAACTTAGCTATTTTACTACATGATGTTGGTAAAGGAGTTACTTTTGCGCCCAAACCTGGTGCCGGAACCCCTACGTACTATAGACATGCAAGAAAGAGTGTTCATTTAGTGAATGCAATTGCTGATAGACTAAAAATGAGTAATGCAGAACGTGATGCTCTTATCTTTGGTGTTGGTAATCACATGAAATTTCATAAAATCCTTGATATGAAACCATCAAAGATAGCTAGATTGGCTGCAGATGATAACTGGGATGTTCTTGTTGCTGTGGGACACGCAGATGAATTTTCGAGAGGTGAAACTTTTAGACACGCCGGTGAATTTGAAAAAATTGTAGATAAAGCCATTGAAATTAAAAATAAATATGGTAAGAAAGAAGTACAAAAAAGAATAAAGCTTGTTGATGGAAACCATGTAATGGCAATAACTGGTTTGAAACAAGGGAAACAACTTGGTGATATAATTCGAAATACCACTGAGTGGATCATGGACAATGATGTAAAAGACCAAGATATAATTGATGATTATATAAGGAGATCGGTGTGAAACTAAGAGAGTTCATAGATAAGAGATCAAAGTCTGAAATAAGAGGCGATTTAATAAGAGCCATTGACTTAGCCAATGATGGAGTTGATATTCAAGAAGTAGTAGCTCTAATAGCAGGAGCATCACAAGAACTAGATAATGATGAACTTCTTTTTATACAAGATTACTTTGATAAAAAGATGCAATATTTAAAACCAAGACCAGAAAAAAGAAGAGTGTAAACATGAAATTTCAAAAATATATTGAAGAAGGTAAAGAAGCAAAATTCGTCAAAGCTATTAAAGGTGCTGTATCTATGGCGCAGGCTAGAAGATATAAAGAACTGTTTCATCAAATGGACATGAGTAAGAAAGAAAGAAAAAAAGTACAGGCAGCTTTAGATAAAAAATTAAAGGAAGTGGCAAAGAAAAAAGAATGAGTAAATTTAATGACTTCATATTTGAATCTTTAGGACCAGCAGACCAATTTAGAAAAATCAAATTGATGAATGAAGATGGTCATAAGGATTTTGATTTAAATATTTTAGTACTTACAACTGAATTAGAAACAGATGGTGAGGGACTATATGCCACCGCAAAAAGAGTTGCAAAGGAATGTAAAAAAAAGGAAGTGCCAAGATATATTTTATTTTCTGAAAAGGCAAGTTTAAAAATAGATAACAATGGCAATTATACCGCGCATAACTTAGGTGATGAACAGGGATTTCCCATTTACCCAGATAAAACTGTGGCTATAAACAGAGGGTCTGTTATGAAAAAAATTAACTCACGGAATATTATTTCCCAGTTAGAAAGAGGAAATATATTCTGTATTAATAACAGAGAAACAATTGAAACATGTTCTGATAAGTATAGAACAATATTAAAACTTGCGGATGCCGGTGTTGATTGTCCTAAAACAATACTAATTCAAGGTGATAAAGGCATAGAAGAAGCAGTAGAAAGTCTTGGTACTGGATTTCCTTGTATATTAAAAACTATTCAGGGGTCAAAAGGCGTCGGAGTTATTTTTGTAGAATCAATGGCCGCATTAACATCAATGGCACAACTTATTTGGAAAATTAATGAGGATGAAGAACTAATTTTACAAGAGTATATAAAAACTGATTTTGACGTAAGAGTCCATGTTCTTGGTAATGAAGTTATTGCAGCTATGAAAAGATATGTCATAGAGGATGACTTCAGAAGTAATTACTCACAAGGCGGTAAAGTTGAAAATTATAAACTATCAGATGAAGAAAGGGAAATATGTATCAAAGCTTCGAAAGCGGTAGGTGCTTCATGGAGCGGTGTTGATTATATTCTTAAAGACGACAAACCACTAGTAATAGAAGTAAATAGTTCACCTGGAACAGAAGGAATAGAAATAGCAACAAAGACAAATGTTGTTGGTGAAATAATTGACTGGTGTGGTGATAAAAATAACTGGGAAAAAGTAGCCAAGGAAATTGGATACAAAGAAATGGTTAAAGTTAATGGTATAGACCTTGTTGCTAAATTCGATACTGGTAATGGATTTCTTTGCGTCATACACGCTGATAAATACACGTTTGATAAGAAAAAGAAAATGGTAAAATGGACTTCTCATGGAAAGGAATTTGAGAATAAATATAAAGATATAGAAGAAGTAGAAGTTGGTGGAGCTAAAAAGTATTTTGAGAAAAGACCGGAGATAGTATTGGATATGTTCTTCGATGGTGTTTTATATAAAGATGTTGGTTTCACATTAGATGATAGAAGTAAAAGAACACCAATACTAATAAACCGCGGATTTATGAAAAGAGCAAATGTTTCGGTTAATCCAGCCAAACAATTTGTAATAACTGTAAAGGAGGAATAATGGAATCTGTAATTAGAATAGATGAAGTAGTAGAAAACAAAGGAAGAAAATTTGGAAGTAATAAATATTATTATCCATGTCGGGTAGTTAATGAAGACGGTGAAACTGTTAATGCTCTGTTCACACAAGAACAAATAAATAATGCTATTTTCAGGGCTGAAAAAAATCCAGAGGATATGACAGATATTAGTTTCTGGGAATGGTTAGATATACAAATTTAGGAGTCAACATGAAATTAAGAAATTATATCAACGAAGAAAGAATACACAGTAAAGATAAGAGAGCCATAATAGGATTTATTGAAAATCCACCTAGCTCAAAAAAAGCCCATAAAATGAAGAGCGGGGAAATACTTAGAGTAGTTCCTACTTCCGATGGTGTTAAATTTCTTCACGACGAAGACGACTTTGAAC
>Ga0233409_10000142_pt1 | contig 11964 bp, 12 predicted proteins | sample Na_oxic_13_MG_FD_179871 | JGI IMG/M metagenome (GOLD analysis project Ga0233409, IMG submission 179871) | Seawater microbial communities from Saanich Inlet, British Columbia, Canada - Na_oxic_13_MG | ecosystem: Environmental > Aquatic > Marine > Inlet | place: Canada: British Columbia... | reverse complement strand
CGGCCGGCAGGCGGGCGAGTGGGCCATGGCCTTCGCCACCCGGGAGCTCATGGTTCATCCGCTTCCAGCGTACGCCGCCGCCGGGCTGAGCATCGACGTCATGGGCGGGGCAGCTCAGTACGCGCTTCAGGCGCTGGACCAAATGGACCCGGAGGAAATCATCGCCATCGCCCAGGGTTTTTGGCGGGGTCTCACGGACGGCAAGGGCCTCGAGGGCCTGTTGGGGTTTTCGCCGACCCAGGCGATTTCTGGGGCACTCGGAAAGGCATTCAGCGAGCGGCCTCCACCCGGCGACGCCGAGAATCCCGCCACCGACGCCCCGGACGACGAGCCCCCTTCCCACACGAATGGCTCCCGCTCCGACCGGTTCAGCTGAGCACCGCTGCACAGATCGTCGGTTCTTTGACAAAATTGGCGACAATATGTACCTTTGTCCCACCTGCTCAACATTGCAGGGGACATTTGTCCAGGAATTACGGACTATCAGCAAGGGCGGTGACAGATGCGAGCGGGGGAGACCATGCACAAGCTAACGGATCGGCAAAAAGCCGTCCTTGAGTACATTTCGGACTCGATTCACGCGCGGGGGTACCCACCCACCCTTCGTGAAATCGGGAATCATCTCGGCATTCGCAGCACGAACGGGGTCAACGACCACCTGCGCGCGCTCGAGCGCAAGGGCTACCTCACGCGAGAGGACATGAAGTCCCGGACCTTACGTCTGATGAAGACCCCCGATGGCAAGCCCAGCAGCCGCCCGCCGGCCGCCAACGACAGCCTCGTCGAAATTCCCATCGTCGGCCGCGTCGCAGCAGGTGCCCTCAGCGAGGCCATCGAGCACCCCGAGGACACCGTGCACATCGACCGCATGCTCATCGGCGGCCAGCGCGACGTCTTTGGTCTTCGGGTGACGGGCGAATCGATGATCGAAGCCGGGATCTTCGATGGTGACTTCGTGTTCGTGCGCAAACAGCTCACCGCCAACCGCGGCGAGGTCATCATCGCCCTCGTCGGCGACGAAGCCACCTGCAAGTACTACTACCCGGAGCGCGAGCACATTCGACTCCAGCCCGCCAACAAGGACATGGCGCCCATTCTCATTCCAAAGAACGACTGGCGCACCACCCAGGTCCTCGGCGTCGTCGTGGGCGTCTACCGTCGCCTTCACTAACACCACAAGCACTGGTACTGCCGCTCTATTAACCCTTTGAAAAAGGGGACTGTCCCCTTTTTCGACTGATGAACCCCTCGGAAAGGTCTTTTTCGAGGGGTTTTGTCTTGTATGGTGCCCGGATGAAATCGACCGAACGGGTGTTGATGGGGCCTGGGCCATCGGATGTTCCGGCGCGTGTGTTGGAGGCGCTCTCGCGGCCCACGATTGGACATCTCGATCCGGTGTTTCTTCAGGTGCTGGACGAGACGCAAGCGATGCTGCGGCAGGTGTTCGGGACCGAGAACGCGCTGACGCTTCCGATGTCGGCGACCGGATCGGCCGGGATGGAAACCTGCTTCGTGAACCTCTTGGAGCTCGGCGACCATGCGTTGATTTGCCGCAATGGCGTCTTTGGCGGACGCATGGCCGAGGTTGCGCGACGGTGTGGCGCCGAGGTGACGCTGGTCGATGCCCCGTGGGGCAAGGCCATCGATCCGGAGGACGTCGAGAAGGCGGCAAAGGGACGGGCTTTCAAGGTGCTCGCGATCGTGCATGCGGAAACGTCGACGGGTGTGTTGCAGGACCTCGCCCCCTTCCGCGCCATCGCAGACTCGTGCGGCGCACTGCTTCTCGTCGACGCGGTAACCTCGCTCGGTGGTGTCCCAGTCGATGTCGACCGCATGGGCATCGACGCGGTGTACTCCGGCACGCAGAAATGTCTGTCATGCCCACCGGGGCTCTCACCGGTTTCGTTTTCCGAACGCGCACGCGATGTGTTGTCTTCGCGCAAGACGCCGGTCCAAAGCTGGTACTTCGATTTGAATCTCATCGGGCAGTACTTCGGCGGCGAACGCGTCTATCACCACACGGCGCCGGTCAACATGATCTTCGCACTGCACGAAGCACTCCGGCTCGTCCTCGAAGAGGGCCTCCAGGCCCGCTACGCTCGTCACCGTGAGCAAGCCGACGCGCTCCGCCGGGGACTCGAAGCCCTGGGCCTCGAGCTCCCCGTCGACGAATCGGTGCGCCTCCCTCCCCTCACCCTCGTCCGCATCCCCGACGGCGTCGACGACCGCGCAGTGCGCGCGAAGCTGTTAGCCGACCAGGTCCTCGAAATCGGCGGAGGCCTCGGCGATTTCAAGGGCAACGCCTGGCGAATCGGACTGATGGGCGCCTCGGCGACACCACGCCACGTCGAGCTTTGCCTGAACGCGCTCGAAGACGCGCTTCGCTGAGGCCAGACCGCGGCTACCCCGCTGTGGTACCTTGACCCGTTCATGGCCCCCACGACCCCCGAACGCTTTGGCGATTACGAGCTGGTCGAACGGCTGGGTGTCGGGGGCATGGCGGAGACGTTCCTGGCGATTCGGCGTGGGCCTGGTGGATTCGAACAGCGTGTTTGTCTCAAGCGGATTCTGCCGACGTTTGTCGGTGACTCGGAGTTCGTGCAGATGTTTCTTCGTGAAGCACGGTTGTCGGCGCTCTTGCATCATGGGCATATCGCGCGGGTGCTCGACTTTGGGATCGTCGGAAGCACGCATTACCTGACGCTCGAGCTCATCGACGGAACCGACCTTCGTGCAGCGTTGCGTCATCTCCGCGTGCGAGGCGAGTCGCTCGACCCTGGGCTGACATCGTACGTCGCACACGCGCTCGCGTCGGCACTCGACTTCGCGCATACCGCCGACGAGAACGGACATGCGGCCGGGATCATCCATCGGGACGTGTCGCCTTCGAACGTGCTGCTCAGTGAAGCCGGCGAGATCAAGCTGGCGGATTTTGGGATCGCCAAAGCCACCAGTCATCCCGCAAGCGTCCAAAGCGGCGCACTCAAGGGGAAGATCCCGTACATGGCGCCCGAGTACGCGATAGGCCGGAGCTGCAGCGCGCGCTCCGATCTCTTCTCGCTGGGCGTCCTGCTCTATGAATGCCTCGCGGGCTACCGGCCGTTCGACGGCGGCAGCGACATTCAGACGCTCGACCGCGCGCGAAACGGCCACCGCGACCTGCTTCGCGAGGCCGCTCCGGACACGCCTGCGCCACTGGCAAACGCCATCGAATCGCTTTTGGTCCCGAATCCCGACGACCGCCCGGCCAACGCGGCGACGTTCATCGCGATGCTTGCGGAAGTCCCGCCGCCCCCTTTGGCGCAGCGCGACCTCGGCGTGCTCGTCCGCTCAGTCGAGAAGCACGACGCCATCCCGAGCGTACCCGGTCTAGCGTCAACTCGCCCCGCCCCTACTCTGCGTCCTCGGAAACGCCTTCCATCTCAGCGGTAGCGTCCCCGTAGGTGTTGTTCTGCTGGTCTTCGAGCAGGCTCAGGCCGATGGCCATCGCCTTGCGCACCCGCTGAAGGATCGCTTCGTCGGTTGCGATCTTTTCGACGGCCATGGAGAGCTTGGATTCGAGCTGTGACTTCACCGCCTCGAGCGAACCGACGCGCGATTGGAGATCCCGCTTGTTGCCCTCCAGCAAGCCGACCGTGGTCCGGCTTGCGTCGAGCTCCTGTTGCAACCCGTCGCGCGCTTCCTTGGTCTCTGCGAGCTCGGCCTGGAGCCGATCTCGCGTCACTTGGGTTTCCGAGAGCTGAGTGCTCGTCGTCGCCAACGCCGCGTCGCTTTCGGTGAGCTTGGTCTCGGCCTCGATCGCGCGCTCCTCGTTCAGCGACTCGCGCTCCCGAGCACCGGCGAGCTCCGTCTCGGTGTCGGCAAGCTTGCGCCCCAAGGTCGCGAGCTGCTTGGAGTGTTCCTTCTCCTGCGTCTCGATCTCGAGTTGCTTTTCGCCCTGAAGCGCAGCTTCGCGCTCGGCCATCGTGCGCTTCCACTCGCCTTCCGCCTCGGCCATGTTGGTCGAAGCGGCGGTGTCGAGCTCCTCACGCAGTGACGCCAGCGACGCCTGCTTGGTGGCGTCTGCCTCCGCCGCAGCCTGTGCCAGAGCAGCTCCCTGCACGTCAGCTAGCTCCGACCGAAGCGAAGCCAGCGCGGTTTCCTTCTCGCTGGCCGCTGCATGGAGCGCAGCCGCATTGTCTTCCTGAGCCGCGGCGAAGGCTGCCGCCGACTCCGCCTTGAGCAAGTCCGTGGCCTCTTCCTGAGCCACGCGAAGCCTAGCTATCTCGGCGTCGTTCGCGTTCTTCAGTGCGTCGAGATCTGCGACGCGCCCTTCTCGCTCCTGCGCCAGCTCACCCTCGAGCGATTCGGCCTTCACCTTCTCACGCTCGAAGCGCCCCTTCACGTCCTCGTAGCGCTTATTCGCGTTTTCTTTGTCCTCGCTCAGGCTTGCAATCGATTCCTGCGCCTTGGACAACGAGCGCTCGAGGCCGGCCGTCTTCTCGTCGAAGTCGGCGCGTGCACGCTCGAGTACGATCGACTGATCTTTGAGGTCGATGATCTCTTTGTCGCGCCCGCTCAATTGATCGCGCAACTCGAGGATCTCTTTGTCCTTCGTGTTCAGGGCTTCGCGAAGGTCGAGGAACTGACGGCTCGAGACTCCCCCCGAGGACTCGGCAAGCTTTGCCTTGAGACCAGAGATTTCGGAGCGCAGGCGTGCGACTTGGATCTCGCCCGTACCGGGGCCTTCGGTCGGCGCTGGAGGCGCGGACTCCGGCCGCATCGACGCAGGCGGCGCAGAAGGCGGTGCCGACGCAGCCGAGAGCTCTTCGGGCGGGACGTCGGAGACCATGATCACGTCATCGAGTTCGACGTCCTCGTACTCGCCGGTCTCTGCCGCTACCTCTTCCGCGGCTTCAGTCGCCTCGAGAGCTTCAGGCTGCTCGGAAGACTCCTTCGCCTCGCCGTCCATCATGAGTGCGTCGAACGCACTTTCCGCAAACTCATCGATTTCATCGTCGATCTCGGGCGGATCCCCGATCTTGGTTGGCACATCGCTCGACATGTTGTCATCCGACATTTGGACTCCCCTTCGATTCCCAAAGCCAGGTTACCAGCGTTCTCGTCATTTGAACGAAAGTGCGTCGAACCCAGCCCCCAAGCGCATGCAAAGTTACGCCAGCGTCAAAAAAAGAATAGTGCTCCCGGGCTCGCTCTGTCAACGTCAGAAGCACCCCAAAACGCAGGAGCGGCCGAGGTCTTCAGTACGCGACGCGCGCCGTGGCGGCGAGCTGGAAGAGTGCCGGGCGATCGAGGTCTCCGAAAAACGCGTAGTTCACGCCGCCATGCTGGCGGATCGTCACCACGTTGCCGCCCACATTATGATAGTAGAGCTCACGCCCACCGACATGTGTGCGCCGCGCGTGTCGCATGATCTCGGGCGATTGGAATACCAGGAGCGTGACCCGGCGCCCACCGTGGTTGTAGTAGAGCGCGGCGGCCGGCCGGGCGCCGACGTTGATGTAGCGGGCACCGACGAACTTCATGCTCGGCTCTTCAAAGTGCGCAGGCTTCACCGGGAACGGCGTCTTGCCCTGGAAGTAGCGAACCACGTCCTGCGGCCCCTCCGCCCGCACGTCGGAGGGCAGCGGTTGAGAATGAAAATTCATGACGTCTTGAAGCATGCCCGCACTTTGGTGGTCCGTGCTCTGCGGCAACCCGACGACACCACCGATGATCAGGATCGCCGAGGCAGCGGCCGCAATCGGCCAGCTTTGCCGCCACCGCATCGGCCGCACCTGGATCAACGAAGTGTGCTCCGCCTTCGCCTCGTCGATTTCGTCCAAGCGATGGATTGCCCGGCCCCATAAATGCTCGGGCGCATGAATGCCGCCGATCGAATCGCGTGTCTGCTGACGCAGCGAGCTTTCGAACGCGAGGTGCTCCTGACAGCCCGGGCACGCTTCCAAGTGGCGCTCGAACTCGATCTGTGTGGCGGGATCGATCTCTCCGTCCACGAATGCACCGAGATGACGTCGCACGAGTTTGCAACTCATGATTTCATCTCCTTCCTCGAACGAAACGCTTCGAGCGGAATCGGATCCTCGACGTCATCGTCGCCTTCTTCGATGATGCCGAGCTGCATCGCGTGCTGCTGCAACGAGCCCTGAAGCTGCTTCCGTGCGCGATGCAAGCGGGACATGACGGTACCGATGGGACAGCCGACGACATCGGCGATCTCTTTGTACGAAAGCTCTTCGACGTCGGCGAGCAAGACCATCGCCCGGGCTTCGTCCGACAGCTCCTCGAACGCCCGGTTGATTTCGCGCGCGATCAATCGTCGCTGCGCATCACCCACGGGGTCGGTGAGGCCACGCATGCTCGCGCGGCTCATCACACCTTCACCGACGGGGACCGCCATCGGGCCCTCGAACACCTGTCGCTCGCGGGTGGCGCGGCGGTATCGGTTGACGAAGCTGTTCATCTGAATTCTCAGAAGCCAAGCTTTGAAGTTCGTGCCCGCCTCGAAGCGATCGTAGAAGCGGTACGCCCGCACCAGGGTGTCTTGCACCAAGTCCTCGGCGTCGACCGGAGATCGAGTCAGCCGCAGTGCCATCGAATAGAGCGCATCCAAATGGGGTCGCGCCTCGACCTCGAAAAGCTGCCGTTCAGCGGCGATTTTCTTGGGCTTCCTGGACATGCCTGCTCTTAGAACCCCGGAAAACGGGAATTATTCCAAGTTATCAGGCGACTCGTCTTTTGGGGAGCCCTGGCGCACTTTGGTTTCCAGCTCTTCGATTCGAGCCTGCAGCCGGAGCACTTCTCCCTGAAGCTGCTTCACGTGAGCCGTGGCGCTCTCGAGCAAGGCGCGAACACGGTCATCGGCCGCGCTGTACACCTCGGCGCCGAGCTCCTCGGCACGACCCACGAGCTTGCCCACGGGCCCTTCTTTCAGGGAAGAAAGGAGCTTCTCGCGCCCTTGCTGAATGAAGCCTCGAAGGCTTTGCACCGACCAAGCCGTGGCGTTTCCGCTCTTCTGCTCTTCGTAAATGATCTGGGCGAGCGTAATCTTTGTGAGGTCGGCTTTCGAGCGATTGTCGATGACCTTGACCTCTTCACCGTTGCGAACGAACTCGGCGATACGGTCGAGCGTGACGTACCTGCTGTCACGCGTGTCGTACAGCTTGCGGTTCGCGTAGCGCTTGATGACCCGAATCTGTTGCACCTCAGCCATGGATGACACCAGGCTAGCCCGGCGACGCACTGCGTCAAGCTGGCGCTTTGGAGCGCACTCAGTACGCTAATCAAGGGGGCACGGAGGCCGTGGAGCACGCAACACCGTTCGGAGAGCTCTTTCAGCGGCTGGCCCGCCTCGACGAGATCGACATGCGCGTAGGCCTAATCTGCGAACGGCTCGAATCGGTGTCGGCCGAGGACGCCGTACGACTGCTCCACGAGGCTCATCGCGGCGCATCCCTCGGCGGGAAGGATGCACAGTCCGTGTTCCTCGCGTTGGGTTGGGCACTCTTCGAGCCGCGCCTTGCGCCGAGGCGGCCCGAGTTTGGCGCCGCAGCAAGACGAGCCGAGCTTCACCACGTCGCAGACTTCGTGACGCTACCTTTGGAAGACGACGCGACCGCGGAAGACAACCGACGCGTTCCCGACTTCGGACGCGGACGTCCACTCACGCTCGGCGAACGGAAGTCGCTTGCGCGCACGCACGACCGCTCCTTGATTCAACGTGTCGTGCGCGACCCCCACCCCGACGTCGTTCGGATCCTTCTCGACAACCCATCGCTCACTGAGGAGGACGTCGTCCGCATTTGCGCAGCGCGTCCCAATCATCCGACGGTGTTGCAAACCGTGTACCGTCATCGACGATGGGTGGTGCGTTACCGGCCGCGTAACACGATCCTGCTCAACCCAGACACACCGCTCGACACGGCGCTACTACTCGCCCCCCTTCTGCGTAAGAGTGAGCTCAAGGAAGCCGCGACATCTTCCGAGCTCGCGGCGCCACTTCGGCTGAGCTGCAAGACGATCCTCGAGATGCGAACGGCGCGATCCAAACCGCCCGCCCCCCAAGGGACTGACGGCTGACGCCTGACGGCTACTTGGTTTCGACCTTGTCCACGACTTCAGCGTCCTCCACGCGGGAGGCAGCCTGCTTCGGGACCTGCTTGTCGGCCGGAGTGACCTCTGGGGTCACATCGATGTCGTCATCGGTGTTGAGGCCCCGCTTGAGGTTGCGGATGGCTTTTCCGAGCCCCTCGCCGATTTGAGGCAGCCGTCCGGCGCCGAAAATCAGCATCACGATCAGAAAAACGATGACTAGTTCGCCGAATCCAAGATTGGGCACGTAATCCCCTCCGTCTCGTTCCACGGTACGCCGCTCCGAACGGCTCCGCAAGTCCAGGGGTGTGGTATGGGGAGCCGAGATGGAGAGCTACCGAGAGCTAGATCCCGCCGAGGTGCGCGGCGTCGTGTTCGATATCGACGATACGGTGACCCGGAATGGGGTCCTCGAGCCAGATGCGTACGCCGCTATGCACCTGCTGGCGGGCGCCGGATTTGAGCTCGTCGCCGTGACCGGCCGGCCCCTCGGATGGACCGATGTGATCGCGCGCCTGTGGCCGGTCCGCGTGGCCGTCGGGGAGAACGGCGCGGGCTGGACGTGGGTCGACGACACCGGAACGCACGAGGGCTATTTTTGCAACGAGGCGGAACGCATCAAGCAAGCCACCCTACTCGACACCATCCGCCGCAAGACCGCCGCCGCCATGCCCCAGGTGCAAATCACCAACGACCATCGCCACCGCCGGTGCGACCTCGCATTCGACGTGGGTGAGTCGGTGTCGCTGCCGCGAGCAGAGATCGACGCATTGGTTGCGCTCATCGAGGCGTTGGGCGCGCGTAGCTCTGTCTCCACGGTGCATGCGCACGCCATGCCGGGTCCGTGGGACAAAGCCGAAGGGGTCGCGCGCGCGCTCGGCGACGTGCTCGGCATCGATCTGGGTAACGAGCTCGATCGTTGGGTATTCGTGGGCGACAGCGGCAACGACGCCGCGGCGTTCGAGCGCTTCCCCAAGAGCGTCGGGGTCGCAAACGTGCGGGAGCATTTGGACCGGCTCCCGGTGCAGCCGCGCTACGTGACCGACGGCGACCGCGGCCGCGGCTTTGCGGAGCTTGCTGGGCACCTGGTAGGCCACCGTGGCTAAGCGCAAGCGACGGCGCAGCGCGACTGGATCCGAAGCGCACTACGCGGATGGCCGTTACTATGACCAGGCGTATCGTCGTCGCCGGAACGACGTTCGGTTCTACACGAACCTGGCGGTCGAATCGGGAGGTCCCGTGCTCGAGCTCGGCGCGGGCACCGGCCGCGTAGCGCTCGCCATCGCGAAAGCTGGCATCGACGTCGTGGGCGTCGAACCGATGGGGCCGATGCTCGAGCAGGCCCGTCAGCGAATGGACCGGCTCCCTCGCGCGGCGCGCGAGCGAATCGAGCTCCGCCAGGGCGACCTCATGCGCCTCCGTCTTCGACGGAAATTCCCCCTGGTCATCGCCCCCTTCAACGTATGGATGCACCTCTACACCCGCGAGGAGATCGAGCGCGGGTTCGCAACGGTCCGTCATCACCTTGCACCCGGCGGCCGCTTCGCCTTCGACGTGCTGCTACCTGACCCGGTCAGCCTCTCGCGCGACCCGGCCAAGCAATATCGCGGTGGTGAAGTCCCGCATCCGCGTGGCGGAGTGCGCTACCGCTACAGCGAGTACTTCAGCTACGACCCCGTTGCGCAGATCGAGACCGTCGTGATGGACTTCGAGCATCCGGACGGGAAGGACCAATCGTTCTGCACCCCGCTTACTCAGAGGCAGTTCTTCCCCGCGGAGCTCGAGGCGCTGTTGCACTACAACGGCTTCGTGGCGGAGTCCCACACGGGAGACTTCGACGGCAAGCCGATCACCGCCGCGACTGAGTCTCAGGTCGTCACCGCCCGAGCACGCCGTTCTACTCCCTGAGCAGGACGTCGCAGTAGTACTTCACGCGCTTCACGATCCGGCCATGGGCTCGATTGTGAATATCCTTCTTCAACGCGAGCATCACGCGCCGCTGGAACGTATAGCTGTTGCGTGCGCGCTTGGGCGCCGGGCCGCCTCCCGCGGCTTCGATCGGTGCCCAGAGCGCAGCCGCGGGCCACTGCCAGGCTTCGAGGTCACCGGATGCGATTTGCCCGATCATCTGCTCGGCCAACGCACGCTTGTCGGCGTCGTGGGCGAGCTCGACCGCCCATTTGCCCACATTGTCAGCCACTGGGCGGTCGTGCCGGTGGACGGTAATCGGGTCGCCCATGCCCTTTATCACACCGCCTGCCTTGCCGTACTCGACCGCGCTCGGGTCGTGCTCGAGACCGAGGAACGCGAAGATGCGTTCGAGCTGCGGCTCGGGGTCGGTCACCAGGTCTTCGTAGGCGACGTGCAGCAAGGGAACCGGCCGCTCGCGCAGGAACGTCGCCATGGCCGGCACGTAGCGCTCGAGGATCGGGTTGAACGCGCGCGCGGCCTGCCAGTCGCCGTCGAAGAAGCTGTTGGCGTACGAACTGAACACCGCGAGCGGATGCCGAGTGAGCACCACGTACTTCGCGTCTGGATAAAGGCGCTGCAGAAATGGCAGCACGAGCGCGTTGGCCGGCGTCTTGTCGAGGAAGTAGCTGCACTCGCTCGTCGACAGCATCCGGCCGTACAGCGTGTCGGTGTACGCCCTCAGCGCATCGAGGTAGTCCTGCTCCCCGCCGGGGAGCCCCGCGATGAACGCCTTGGTCGCCTCGGCCGCGTTGACGTGATCGTACGGCGCTCTGTCGACGTTGTCGTAAACGCCAAGGTGCGCGATAGGTGTGATCAGGTGCGGCTCCGGATGCGTGAAAATCTCGGAGTGCGCACCCATCATGCGCTGCAGTAGCGTCGACCCGGCGCGCGGTGGCGAGATTACAAAGACGAGCGACATGAAACCCTAAGCAGCCGTTTACCCCTGTGCAGCAAGTTGCCGCAAGACGTACTGCAAGATGCCACCGTTGAGGTAATATTCGACCTCCTGCGGCGTATCGATTCGCGCCTTCACCGTGAACGACTTGCCGGTGTCCGTTTGGACCGACAGAACCTTACCTGGAGTGAGGCCCTCCGCGATTCCGGAAATCGCAAAGGCTTCCTCGCCCGTCAGTCCCAGCCCCTCACGGCTCCCGCCCGGCTCGAACTCGAGTGGAAGCACGCCCATGCCGATGAGATTGGAACGGTGAATCCGCTCGTAGCTCTCCGCGATGACTGCGCGGACCCCGAGCAGCAACGTGCCCTTGGCCGCCCAGTCGCGCGACGAGCCCGTGCCGTACTCCTTGCCCGCGATCACAACGAGCGGCGTACCGTCGGCTTGGTACTTCATCGAAGCATCAAAAATGCTCATCTGCTCGTTGCTGGGCAGGTAACGCGTGATGCCTCCCTCTGTGCCTGGCGCCAAGAGATTGCGAAGACGGATGTTCGCGAACGTGCCGCGCATCATGACCTCGTGGTTGCCGCGGCGGCTGCCATAGCTGTTGAAGTCGCGAGGGGACACACCGTGCTCCTGCAGATATTTCGCGGCCGGACCGTCGAGCGCAATCGCGCCTGCAGGCGAGATGTGGTCGGTCGTCACCGAATCGCCGAGCAAGCACAGGACGCGGGCGCCGTCGATGTCCTTGGGAGGAGCCGGCTCACCAGCCTCGACCCCTTCGAAGAAGGGCGGCAGGCGAACGTAGGTGGACTCTGGGACCCAACGATAGCGGTCCGCCTGCTCGAAGCTCACCTCTCGCCACTGCGGAGGTCCATCGAGCACGACCGCATAGCGCTCGACGAATTGATCCTTTTTGACCGAAGTCCGCAGTGTCTCGGTGATCTCCTGATGGGACGGCCAGATGTCGCGAAGGAACACATCGGTGCCTTCGGTGTCCTGCCCGATGG
>Ga0233409_10000140_pt1 | contig 12008 bp, 12 predicted proteins | sample Na_oxic_13_MG_FD_179871 | JGI IMG/M metagenome (GOLD analysis project Ga0233409, IMG submission 179871) | Seawater microbial communities from Saanich Inlet, British Columbia, Canada - Na_oxic_13_MG | ecosystem: Environmental > Aquatic > Marine > Inlet | place: Canada: British Columbia... | reverse complement strand
CAGTCCGGCCGCGCCCATGTCCTGCACGCCCGACAAGCAATCCGTAGCAAAGATCTCGAGGCAGGCCTCGAGGAGCAGCTTCTCCATGAACGGATCGCCGACCTGCACGGTGGGGAGCTTGCTGTCCGTCTCCTCCCCGAACTCGGCGCTCGCCATCGTGGCCCCATGAATCCCGTCGCGGCCGGTCTTGGCGCCGACGTAGATGATCGGGTTCCCAACGCCCTCGGCGACTCCGAAGAACAGCTCTTCGGTCTTGGCGACGCCCACCGTGAACGCATTGACCAAGATGTTTCCATCGTAGCTCGCGTCGAACTGCACCTCGCCGCCCACCGTGGGGACACCGATGCAATTGCCGTAGCCGCCGATGCCCGCGACCACGCCCTTGAGCAGGTGAGGGGTCTTGGGATGATCGGGCCGACCGAACCGAAGCGAGTTGAGGGACGCCACCGGGCGCGCGCCCATCGTGAACACGTCCCGCAAGATGCCGCCGACGCCCGTGGCCGCGCCCTGGTACGGCTCGATGTACGACGGATGGTTGTGGGACTCCATCTTGAACACCGCGCAGAATCCATCGCCGATGTCCACAGCGCCGGCGTTCTCGCCCGGGCCCTGCACGACCTGCGGGCCCGTCGTGGGCAGCCGCCCGAGGTGGATCCGCGAGGACTTGTAGGAGCAGTGCTCGGACCACATCACGCTAATGACCCCGAGCTCCGCATAGCTGGGCGCGCGGGCGAGCGTGCTCAGAACGCGGTCCCATTCGTGCTCCGCCAACCCGAATTCGCGGGCGATCTCGGGGGAGCTGTCGGGCTCTCCGGGAAAATTCGCTGGTGTGCTCATTCGAACCCCAAGTGACGCCGAAGCGATTTGAACAGCGTGAGCCCGTCCTCGTTGCCGAGGATGGCTTCGCTCGCCCGTTCCGGGTGCGGCATCATGCCGAGAACATTCTTCTCGCGGTTGTACACGCCCGCGATGTCACCGATTGAGCCGTTCGGGTTGGCATCGCTGCCGTTGGGGGGGGCGCCTTTGGGCGTGCTGTAGCGGAAGGCGATTTGGCCGTTGCGCTCGAGCTCGGCGAGCCCTTCGCCGGTCGTGTGATATCGGCCGTCAGCATGTGCAATCGGAAGACGGAGCACCGTGCCCTTGCCCATGTCAGTGAACGGGCCTTCGTTCTCGACGCGTAGGTGGATATCACGGCACTCGAATCGAAGGTGCGCGTTTCGCGTCAATGCGCCGGGCAGCAGGCCCATCTCCGTGAGAATCTGGAAACCGTTGCAGATTCCGAGCACCGGCCCGCCGCGGCCTGCGAACTCGCGGACCGAGTTGTCGATCGGGCTGAACCCCGCAATCGCTCCTGCGCGCAGGTAGTCCCCGTAGGAGAAGCCACCGGGAATCACGACCGCATCGGCGTCACCCAGACTGGTTTCTTTGTGGAAGGCGTACCAGGCGTCCGCGCCCAGAACGTCGCGCACGGCGTGTAGGGCGTCCCAGTCGGCATTTGAGCCTGGAAATTGTACGACAGCGACTCTCATCGGGCGGTTTCCGTGTCCTTGGCGCGCGGAGCATAGAACGGACCGGGCTTCAGGCAACGTGGAAGCGCCACTATCGAACCGGCTCGAAATAGCGGTGCGAGATGTCGCGTTCGAGGCCGTCGACAGGGGTGACCCGGAAGACGATGGTGCCCCGGCAGGTCGACGCGTCCAGGACCCCATAGACGCGGCTGTCTTGTACCGTGTGGGACCGATAGTCGTTGAGCAGATAGAGTTTGCCCGCAGGCACCCCGGTTTTCCGAACGCGATGGCGGTCGTCTTCCCTCATGAAGATCCGGTGACTCCCGGTTCCGAAGTACTCGGCGCCCCAGGTCAGCGAGGTGGTCAGCTCGTTGTCGGCGTTGTAGAACGAGGTCGCGCCTTCCCTGTTGAACACGATCGGCTCGCCATCGATGCGGAGCTCTTTACCGAAGGAGTCGATCAACATGCCCTCGGTTGCGGCCACTCGGCCAATCACCCAGCCGTCCTCGGTCGGATGCTGGCAGACCGCGATCGACCCGACCTCCGGTTTGGCCCTCTTGTTGATCAGGACGCGCTCTCCGCGCAGCAGCGTGGGAGCCATCCCGTTGTGTCCGACCTCCGCCATGTCGAACAGCGTCACCTTGAGCACCAACGCGATGACGATGATGCCGGCGCCTACCCACGACAGGCATCCGAGCCCACTGCGAATCGCTCCCACAACGCTGGCTATTCGCCGTTCCCGCGGCTCTTGTCAAGCTCGCGCACGAACTCCTGCAAAGCTTCGTCAGGCTGACTCGCCGAATAGATCGCCCGTCGGATCGCGACGCCGAACGCGCCTGCAGCGATCAGTGCCTTCCAATCCTCGGCTCCGATGCCCCCAAGCGCGTATGTCGGAATCCCGACATCGGCGATCGCACTCCGAAAGCCATGGATGCCGATCGGCTGAGCCTTTCCCGGGACGTGGAAGATCGGACTTAGAAACGCGTAAGTCGTGGAGTCCTTTTCCGCAGCCTCGAGGCCTGGTGCGTCGTGCCGTGAGACACCGAGCATTCCGAGCGCCGGCCAATGCTCGCGAATGTCGGCCGCGGGTAGACCGAGCTCCGGGAGGTGCACGCCGTCGGCGCCAACGATCTGCGCGACGTCCACCCGTCGATTGACCGTCAACGGGCTGCCGCTGGCTTGGGTCACCGCCCGTAGCTCTCGGCCCCATTGAACCAGCTGGCGATCCGGTACTCGCTTGGCCCTAAGCTGCACGCCCACCACTCCGGGCGGGCATCCTTCGAGCGCGCGCCGGATTGGGGTTACCGGACCGTCGGGGTGACTCGGGTCGGTGATGATCCAGATCCGCGGGAGCCCTCGGGTCATCGTCGTGGTGTTAGGAGCGGCCGTCTTGGTCGGAGCCGATGACGCCTTGCAGCGGGCTCGATGCGGTCGCGTAGAGCTTGCGTTGAATTCGGCCGGCGAGGAAGGCGTCGCGGCCGGCCTCGACTCCGGCTTTCATCGCCCGGGCCATTCGAACCGGGTCCTTCGCGCCGGCGATCGCGGTGTTCATCAACACACCGTCGATGCCGAGCTCCATGGCGATGGCGGCATCGGACGCCGTGCCGACCCCCGCATCGACGATGACGGGCACGTTCGCATGCTTCACGATGATCTCGATGTTGAAGGGGTTGCGGACGCCGAGCCCGCTGCCGATCGGTGCGGCGAGTGGCATGACCGCCGCACAGCCTAGATCCTCCAGGCGCCGCGCGGCGATCGGGTCGTCGTTGAAGTAGGGCAGCACTGTGAAGCCCTCGTCCACGAGTGTCTTGGCGGCCTCGAGCGTCGCCGGGACGTCGGGGAAGAGTGTTTTCTCGTCGCCGATGACCTCGAGCTTGACCAGCGGCGTGTCGAGAAGCTCCCTGCCCAGCCGCGCGGTGCGAAGCGCATCCTCGGCGGTGTAGCAGCCGGCGGTATTCGGCAGGAGCGTGTAGTTCCCCTCTCGGAGAACCGTCATGATCGAATCGGCTCCCGTCGCCTTCAAATCGACGCGACGCACTGCGACGGTGACGACTTCGCAGCCCGACGCTTGCAGCGCCCTCCTCGCTGTGTCGAGGTCCGGGTACTTGCCTGTCCCCGTGAACAAACGCGAACGAAACTCGAATTCGCCGATCTTTAGGACATCTTCGGACACCTAACCGCCTCCTACGAAATGAACCACCTCGACCCGGTCGCCTTCGATGAGCTCGGTGCTCTCGTGTTGGGCACGCGGCACGACTTCTTCGTTGCGCTCTACGGCGACCAACGTATCTGCCAGGCCGAGCGAGACCAGCAGCTGCTTCACGGTCGTGCTTGCCCCAACCTGCTGTTCTTCACCGTTGACCACGAGTCGCATCGGCCCTGAGCGTAGGTCGGCCCCCACGGCGCCGCAAGCGGGTTCGAGGATGGGCGCGCCCGCCGACGGATGATAGGCTCGGCCGCGTGAAGCGAATCGTGCAGGGCGACAACTTGGAGGTCCTCCAGACACTTCCGCGCGAGCACGCGCGGCTGATCTACATCGACCCGCCGTTCAACACGGGGCGCAAGCAGTCCCGCCAGCGGATGCAAGTGCGGGCGGCCGAGGAGGGTGAGCGTCAGGGTTTCGGCGGCCGACGCTACGACGTCGAGCGGATCGACAGCCCCACCTACGAAGACGAGTTTGAGGCGTACGTTCCCTTTCTGATGAGCCGTATCGAAGCCGCGCTTCCGTGCCTCACCCCCGATGGGTCGCTGTTCGTGCATCTCGATTACCGCGAAGTGCACTACGTGAAAGTCGCGCTCGACCGACTCTTGGGTAGGGATCGTTTTCGCAATGAAATCATTTGGGCGTACGACTTCGGAGGGCGGCCGAAGCGATGGTGGCCGGCCAAGCACGACACGCTCCTTTGGTACGTCCTCGACCCCAAGCGCTACGTTTTTCAGTTCGACGAGATGGATCGCATTCCGTACATGGCGCCCGGGCTAGTGGGGAAAGAAAAAGCCGCTCGTGGCAAGACTCCGACCGATGTCTGGTGGCACACCATCGTCCCGACGAACGGCAAAGAGAAGACCGGGTACCCGACGCAAAAGCCGCTCGGCGTGCTCGAGCGCATCATCAAGGTGCACACGGAACCCGGCGACACTGTCCTCGATTTCTTTGCCGGGAGTGGGACGACTGGTGAAGCCGCTGCGCGCCTTGGCCGGGGGTTCGTGCTCATCGACGAAAGTCCGGACGCGATTGCGACGATGCGCACGCGGCTGGCGGAATGGGAACCGGAGATCGAGGCGCAAGAGAGAAAGTACCCGCGAGATCAGCGGGGCACGAGCTCGACCTCGAACACATGAGGCCAAAGCTTGCCGGTGAGCAGGAAGGTGTTCGACTCCGGCCTGTAGGCGATCCCGTTGAGGACGTCCGCCCGCCTTGCTTCGACGCGTGACAGCAATCCACTCGCGTCTATGGTTGCAGTGACGTGCCCGCTCTTGCGATCGATTCGGAGGATTTCGGCGCGTTGCCAGACATTGGCGTAGATATCCGAGCCAACGCACTCGAGCTCGTTGAGCTTGCGCACGGGGTGTCCGTTCTTCAACACGCTCATTTCGCCGAGCAGCTCCATCGACTCGGGGTCACGAAACTCCAGCATCGACGAACCATCGCTCATCACCAGCGCCGTCCCGTCGTAACAGAGGCCCCATCCTTCGCCGGAATAGCTGAGCGTTGTGCGTCTTTCGAGGTTGGTCAGGTCCGACACGAAGGCGAGACCCGAACGCCACGTGAGCTGAATCAGGCGATCGTCGACTCGAGCCAAGCCCTCGCCAAAAAAACTCGACTCCAGTTTGCGTTGCGCGAGCACCTTGCCGTCTTCGAGCCGGACCTTGCGTAGCGAGGACTGCCCGTACTGGCCGGTGCTCTCGTACATGACGCCTTGATGCCAGATGAGTCCTTGTGTGAAGGCGTCGGTCGCGTGCGGGTACTTGCGGATGACTTGAACCCGAAGCTCTTCGACCGCTGGCGCCACGGCGGGGCGCGAAGTCTCGACCGGTGTGACCTCTACCGGAGCGACCGTTTCTTCGGCCGGCGTGCGGAAGCCAGGCGCTAGCACGATGCCGATCGCGATGAGGCCGCCGGCGAGCATGCCGCCCCAGAGCACGCGCGTGGCCCGCTGGTCGGCGCGCTTCCCCGCCTCCGTGTGGCGTCGTTGAGCCCGTACCATGCTGGCGGGAGCCTAACCCCCCATCGTTGGGACGCCAATGCTTGACGCAGGCGGTGCCAGCCGTTAGCCACAAGCCGTGCAGTCCGATTCCCCCAGGCCTTTGAGACCGCGGGTTCAGGGCGCGGACGCGTCCCTACGGCCGACGCGTGCCGAGGTCCTACTCGACGCGATCGGACACAACCTGCAGGTGGTGCGGAGCGCGGTGCAAGGGCGCAAGGTGCTCGCGGTGGTGAAAGCCGACGCGTATGGGCACGGCGTGGTTCCCGTCGCTCAACGGCTGCAGGCCGAAGGCGTCGACGGCTTTGGTGTCGCACTTGCCGAGGAAGGGATCGAGCTTCGAGAGGCCGGCATCGACCGCGCGATTCTCGTGCTCAACGGCATCAGTGGTGGCGCCCACCGTGACATCATCGCGGCCGGGCTCACTCCCGTGCTCTATGAGATCTCGGAGGCGAGCGCCTTCGACGCGGTGTCCGGCGACCGCCCCGTCGACGTGCACCTCAAGGTGGACACTGGCATGGGCCGTCTCGGCGTGCCGCTTGGCGACCTCAGCGAGTTCCTTCGCGAGCTTCGCCGATTCCCTTCGATTCGCATCGCGGGTCTCATGACTCACCTTTCGACTGCCGACGCCGATCCGGACTACGTGGCGGAACAGGTCGCGGGCTTTGCCCAGGCGCAGGGCCTCGTTCGCCGATTCGGTCATGAGCCGGTCGTCTTGCATGTCGCCAACAGCGCGGCCTGTTTCCGCCATCCCGAAACCCATTTCGATTGGGTGCGCCCGGGGCTCGCGCTCTACGGCTATCCTGGCTCGGATACGGTTGATGCCCCGTTGCGCCCAGCGATGCGTTGGCGCACGGAGGTTCTTCGCGTGCGGACGCTCGCCCCAGGCGAGTCGGCTGGGTACGGGCGTTCGTTTCGAGCCGCGTCCGAGACGCTCTTGGCGACGATACCGGTCGGGTATGGCGACGGGTTGCTGCGGTCGGCGTCGAATCGCGGGCACGTGTTGATCCGCGGTGTCCGGTGTCCCATCGTGGGAAACATTGCAATGGACCTCACCACCGTCGATGTTTCGAAGCTTCCTAACGTTGCCATCGGGGATGAAGCGCTGCTGCTCGGGGAGCAGAATGGCGCCGTTCTCGATGCGCGCGATCTCGCGGCGGCGGCCGGAACCATCCCGTACGAGGTGTTGACCAACGTGTCGCGTCGAGTCCCCCGCGTCTATCTGAATGGCTGACGTTCGCGGGGCGAACCATGCTATGAAGCCTCGTGCCTGACGCCGCGCCTACCGCGTCCGCGACCCCAGAAAAGACGTCAAAGCTACGCGAAAGGGGGCGCCGCCGGAGTAGGGCGCGCGACTAGTCGCGCGGTCGTGCAGAGCGCCATCGCCATCCTCATGCTCGATTATCTCGTGACGAGTCTCGTCTTGGGCGAAGGGTTCTTCTGATGAAGCTCTTCCGGAGCAACTTGAGTCGGTTGACGCGGCCTCCGCTGCCCGCGCAAGTGAAGGACGACCCGGTCCACGTTCGAATTCGTGACGTGCACAAGACCTACGGTGACCATCATGTGCTGAACGGCGTTTCGCTCGACATCTACCGCGGAAAGACGAACTTGATCATCGGTCCTTCAGGGTCTGGCAAGACCGTGCTGATGCGCCAACTGATTCGTCTCGAGAAGCCCGACTCGGGCGCGCTCCTCGTCAATGGCGTGGACTTCGCCAAGCTCCAAGGGCTCAATCTCGCAGCCATGCGCCGCACCTTCGGGATGGTCTTTCAGATGTCGGCGCTGTTCGACTCGATGACGGCATTCGACAACGTCGCGTTCCCGCTGCGCGAGCATACCGATCTGTCGCGCGAAGAGGTGCGTGACCGCGTGATGGATCGAGTGTCTGTGCTCGGGGTCTCCGCCGCCGCCCACAAGCTCCCCGCAGGAATTGCTACACACCGAGCACCCGGCGACCGCCGAGTTCATACGAGCATCGCGAATCAGCCTCGAGTAGTGCTTTCAGTGTCAGTGTCAGTGTCAGTGTCAGTGTCAGTGTCAGCGGTGGTGTCAGCCCAGCCCTGTGGGGGGCGTGGCACTTCGGCTCTGCGGGGTGCTACGTTGCGGCCGCTATCGTGACACCCGACGCCGCTCATTTGTCCGACAGTCGGCCCCGTGCCCGCTGGGCGCTGACTGTTCTGCTGCTGGCCTACATCCTGTCCTTCATCGATCGCAACGTCATGGCGATCCTCGTCGGGCCGATTCGCAAGTCGTTCGAAATCACCGACTTCCAATACGGGTTGCTGCATGGGCTGGCGTTTACGCTCTTCTATACGGTCCTCGGTTTGCCTATTGGACGTTTGGCCGACCGAAAGAGCCGGCGAACCATCGTCGGAGTCGGCGTGTTGTCTTGGTCGGTCATGACTTGCGCGTGCGGGTTGGTGCGGGGCTTTGGTGGCTTGTTCGTTGCGCGGATGGGAGTCGGCGTTGGCGAGGCTGCGTTGTCGCCACCGGCACACTCACTGCTGAGCGACCTCTTCCCGGCCAAGCTGCTGCCGCGCGCCATGTCGATCTTCACCTTGGGGATCACCATCGGTGGGGGGATGGCGTACATGATCGGCGGCTGGGTGTTGGGCGCCGTCGGCGACACGGAGCTACTTCTTCCCATCGTCGGTTCACTCGAGCCCTGGCAGCTGACGTTCATCTTGGTGGGGCTCCCGGGCTTTGCCGTCGGCGCGTTGGTCTGGACGATCCGAGAGCCTAAGCGTCACGGTCGGACGCGTGCCGAGGGAGAAGGGGTGCCGGTTCACGAGGTGCTTCGGTATTTTCGCACCCACGCGCGACTCTATGGATCGATCCTAGGAAGCGTCTCGATGCTGTCGGTGCTCGGGTATGGCACGATCACTTGGTACGTCGAGATGCTGATCCGCAGCTTCGGCGCGGAGGCCAGTCAAGTTGGGCCTAAGTTCGGCTGGATCTTCATCGTCGCCGGAAGCGTCGGTGCGCTGACTGGGGGACTCTTGGCCGAGCGACTGAGTCATCGATACCCCGATGCCAACATGCGCGTTGTGGTCCTGGCGGCGTTGCTGTGGTTGGTCCCCGGCATTCTCGGACCTCTGATGCCCACACAGCAGGGGGCTCTGTGGATGGCGGTTCCGATCCTGTTCCTGATGAGCAGCTACTTCGGCCCAGCGATCGCCGCCCTCCAAACCGTCACACCCAACGAAATGCGAGCGCTCGCATCCGCACTCCTATTGTTTGCCGCAAACCTCGTCGGCTTAGGGCTAGGCCCGCCCCTAGTCGGCGCGCTGACAACTCACGTCCTAGGTGGCGACAACACCCTGCACATCGCCTTGTCCGGCATAGCCGCGGTATTCGCCCCACTCGCCGCCGCAACCGCAGCCTGGGGCCTCCCCCCCTACGCACGAAAAAGGGGTCAGACCCCTTTTCAAAAGAGTTAACCCTTTAATAAAGGGGTCAGACCCCTTTTATTGGTAGTTGCGGACTATTACTTCGCTTACTTTGCCGCGTTTTTTGGCGTCGCAGTTGATGGCGCGGGGGGCGGCTACGGTGTCGATGTTGAAGGTGCTGTAGAGATTGCGGATGAAGGGGACGTCGCTGTTGGAGAGCATGAGTTTGCAGCCTCGACGGTCGAGGGCTTTGTAGACGTCGCGTAGGCGCGTCTGGTCTTCTTGGGAGAAGCCGTCGCGGGCGTACGACGTGAAGCTGGCGGTTTGGGAGACTGGCTCATAGGGCGGGTCGAAGTAGATGAAGTCGCCGGGCTTGGCGTTTTCGAGCAGTGCATCGAACGGTGCGCATTTCAGTTGGGCGTCTTGCAGGGCGCGGCTCGCTGCATGCAGACCGTCCTCGTTCAGGATGCGTGGGTTCTTGTACGACCCGACCGGCACGTTGAACTCGCCCTTGCGGTTCACGCGATGCAATCCATTGAAGCAGGTCTTGTTGAGGTAGATGAACATCGCCGCCCGCTTCGATGTGGACACACGCCTACCCTGGTTGTAGCGCTCGCGGACTTGGTAATAGCTTTCTTTGGAGTGGCGACCGGCAAGCCCACGCAATGCGACGATCACACCTTCGACGTCGTCACGAATCGCAGAGTACGCCGCCACCAGGGTCGGGTTGATGTCGGTCAGCAGCGCTCGCCCAGGGCGGCGCGAAAAAAAGAGCGCGCCGCCGCCGACGAATGGCTCGACGTGGCGCATGTGCTCTACCCCTGAAGGGAGCAGCGGTCGCAGCTGGCTCAGCAATCGGCCCTTGCCCCCGACCCACTTCACAAAGGGGGCTGCCTCCCGTGGCTGTTGCTCGATCCTCGCCGCGACCGCTGCAGATGTCGTCATATGTAGTATGGTCACCTACACAAACGAAAAAGCGCAAAAAGGCGGCGTTGGATGGGCGAATTTCGACCTGGTTTTGGCTAGTTGCGGGTGCGCCTAGTTGGCGTCCGCCACCATGGCGCGAAGCCGATCGACGGCCTCCTCGAGCACGGGCATCGGCGGCCCGAAGGAAAAGCGCATGTGTTGGACAAACCGTGACGGCCTGCCGGTCCGGCGCTTGCCCGGGTTCACGTCGAAGAAGTGCCCTGGCACGCAGATGACCTGCTGCTCGAGGGCCGCCTGGAAGAAGTCGTCGCTGTTGCGAAGCGACGGCGGGAGGCCGCTGAGGTCTCCCCATGCATAGAAGGTGCCTTGGGGCTCGAGGTCGAACCGCACGCCGATGTCTTTCAGGCCCTTCAGGAGGAAGTCCCGCTTCTTTTTGAACTCGGTGTGAAGCGCCTTGGCCTCAGCAAGCGTCGGCTCTTCCTGGACGAGGTCGATGGCGGCGCGCTGCATGGGTGCTACCCCGCCGCCATCGAGAAAGGAGCCTGCGCTCGCGGCCGACTCGATGACCCGTTTCGGGCCGACAATCCAGCTCACGCGGAAGCCCGGGTATCGCCAGTTCTTCGTGAGCCCGTCGAACACGACGATGGGGTCCGTGTCGACGTCCTCCACGTATTGCGCCGCACTGACGATCGGCCGGTCTCCAGTCCACACGTAATGCGAATAGAATTCGTCGAGCAGGAGCGCGCAGTTCAAGTCCCGTGCCGTGTCGACCCAACTCGCAAGCGCGTCTCCCTGCACGGCTTTGCCGGTTGGGTTGCAGGGGTTGCTCGCCAAGATCGCGCTCAGGCCGCGACCGAGAATCTCTTGTTCGAGCTCCTCGCGGGTGAACTCGTATCCGTGCTTCGGGTCGAGCAAGATCGGGATCGGCAAGAACCGCCGGAACACGTCGAGCAGCTCTTCATAAGCGGTGTAGTCCGGCAGAAAGTGTCCGAGGTGAATGGGCGCGATCGCTGCGCACGCGCGCATGACTGCGACGCGACCGCCGCCTGCGATGGCGACGTTCTCCGCCGAATACTGCGACTTCATCCCACGGCGGAACAGCTTGTTGTAGAGCCCTGCAACCGCTTCACGCAGCTCCCACACACCGGCAACGGGGGCGTAGTCGAGGTCGCCCGACTGAACTTCGATGTTGGTCACCCGTTCAGGGGCGCCCGGAAGCTCCCCCGTGTCTGGCTGACCCTGCCCAAGGTTGCACCAGCCCGGCGCGTCGAGCCTGAAACCGCGCTTCTGCGCCTCGACCGTGACGTAGATGACGCCGGTCCGCGGGACGGCTCGAAAGGCAGCAAGCTCCGCGACGTCGTTCATGGGGTTGGAGTTGGGCTGGCTCATGAGCAGCGGGACTCTAGCAGAAGTCGCAAAATGGGATAGCCTTGGCCGCATGGATGTCCTGCGCATCGAGGAGCTGATGGTCGACTGCGTCGTCGGGGTCTACCCGCACGAGCGCAACGCTTCGCAGCCGCTCCGCGTCGACATCGAAATGCGTCTGCACACCGAAACGTCTGCGGTCAAAGAGAGCCTGCGCTCCACGATCGACTACGCCGCCACCGCGTCTCAGGTGGTGTTCCTCTTGCGTAGCTGCCGCTTCCGCCTGCTCGAAACCGCTGGGCACGTGCTAGCCCGGTACCTCCTGGCGCCTCCAGCGCCCGACGAGCGACGCGCTCAGGTCGAGTCTGCGGTCGTCCGCCTCACGAAGCCCGGTGCGCTTCGCGGCTTCGCCGTTCCTTCGCTCGAGATCGAGCGCAGCGCCTCGTGGTGCAACTTCGAGGTCGAGAGCAAGCCGTTCGGCACGGTTGACGTGATCTACGAAACCAAGGGCGCCGGCATCTACCGGTTGAATGTAGCCCCGGGCAAGACCATCCCGCTTCACGTGCATCAGCAAATGCGGGAGTCCGAGATGGTGTTGGGACAAGGGCTTCTGT
>Ga0233409_10000139_pt1 | contig 12014 bp, 14 predicted proteins | sample Na_oxic_13_MG_FD_179871 | JGI IMG/M metagenome (GOLD analysis project Ga0233409, IMG submission 179871) | Seawater microbial communities from Saanich Inlet, British Columbia, Canada - Na_oxic_13_MG | ecosystem: Environmental > Aquatic > Marine > Inlet | place: Canada: British Columbia... | reverse complement strand
AAAAGTTAGATTTTGATGGCAAAATAAAAAGCTCCAAATTCAAGGCGCGCAAATTCCGAGGAATGAGACGTACATATAGTACGTCGCAGTGACGAGGAATGCAGCGCAACGCAGAAGTTGGACTTTTTACGAAGCCATCACCTTTCATCTACAATAAACTGGCTAGAATCATCAGACCCGATCTCAGGTTGTAAAATAGCGTGATTAATTTTAAATTTATCACGTAGCAATTGGCGAACTTGTCCCATAATTTCAGCTACTTTACTCAACTTTATGTCTTCATTAAAGTCAATATGAGCTTCAAAATGAATTTCTTTGTCATTTAATTGCCATACATGCACATGATGAATATTTTCAATTGTAGGGAATCTTAATATTTCGTTTTCAATTGCTCTCAAATCAGTACCAGGTGGAGCAAACTGCATTAATACGCCTAAAGTTCGCCTAAGTAATCCACAGGATGAATATACCAGATAAGCTGCAATCAAAATCGACAGCGCACTGTCTATCCAAAATATATTGAAATAATACATGGCAATACCGCCAAGTAGTACAGCAAAAGAAGTGATCATATCCGAGAATAAGTGTAGATAAGCAGACTTAATGTTCATGTTTTCTGAAGCATCCTTTTTCAACAACAGAACACTGCCTCCATTAACAAGGATACTTAGAATTGCTAATGCGATGACCCATAATGATTCAATTACTACCGGCTGTTTAAATCTTGATATTGCTTCTTCTGCAAGTATTACAGCAATTACAAGAAGTATTGCAGTATTGATGAAGGCCGCAATAATTTCTGCTCTTTTATATCCAAATGTCTGCTGTAGTGTATACTTCTTTTTTGTAAGTTTATCCGCAATGTAACTAATGATAAGGGAGATGACGTCACTGAAGTTATGCATTGCATCTGATAGTAACGATAGGCTTCCTGAAATAAAGCCACCTACTACTTGCGCAATTGTGATTGTGATGTTTAAAAGAATCGATATGCCTAATTTCTTGCCTTTTAAATCACCATGTGCATGTTCTGTGTGGTTATTATTCATAAGATAGCCTCTTAGCTGATAACTTTAATGGGCGACACCATTGACACATGATAAATTTCATTTCCGTTTCAAAACTTTACGCAATACATACTTGAGGATGCCGCCGTTTACAAAGTAATCAACATCGATGTCTGTATCCAGGCGGGCGATTACTTCAAAGTTGACCTCGCTTCCGTCTTTCTTTAACGCCTTTACCTGTAAAATTTTGCGAGGATGCATATTCTCGATCCCGCTTATAAAAAACGTTTCAGAGCCTTTAAGACCGAGACTTTCCAGGCTGTAGTTTTCCTTTAATATCAGCGGCAAGACCCCCATCCCAACAAGGTTGCTCCTGTGGATACGTTCATATGATTCGGCGATTACCGCCTTTACTCCAAGAAGTAATGTTCCTTTTGCAGCCCAGTCTCTTGATGAACCGGTTCCATATTCCTTACCACCGAGCACCACAAGAGGTCTGGTTTCATCTATGTACTCCATGGCGGCATCGAAAATGAACATCTCCTTTTTATCCGGAAACTTTAAGGTAAAGCTGCCTTCCTTCGGAGCAACGAGCCTGTTTTTTATTCTGGTGTTCCCGAATGTACCCCGTATCATGACTTCATGGTTACCCCTCCTGGATCCGTAGGAATTGAAATCTGCTGGAAGAACGTTTTGTTCTTTGAGATATTTACCCGCAGGATAATCTTCCGGAATTGCACCGGCAGGGGAGATGTGATCGGTCGTAACAGAATCGCCGAGCACAAGAAGAGCATTTGCATTTTTCACATCCCAAGTTTTATGTAACTCAAGCCCGAAATTTTCAAAAAACGGCGGTTTTTTAATATAGGTGGATTGATCATCCCAGTTGAAAGTTGTACTTTCGGCAACCTGAAGTGCCTGCCAGAGTTCGTCCCCGTCAAATATTTTCTGGTACTCCAGCTCAAAAAATTCTTTTTTGACATGTTTTTGAACAAGGCTTTCTATTTCATCATCGGTTGGCCAAATATCTTTAAGGTAGACGGGTTTACCGTCAATATCGTTCCCGATCGGCTCTGTGGTCAAATCGATATCGATCCTTCCGGCAATTGCCAGAACCACCACCAGCATTGGCGATGCTAAAAAATTTCCTTTGATACTTTGATGGATTCTGGCCTCAAAATTGCGGTTCCCTGACAGGACCGCAGCAACGGTCAGGTCATTATCGGATATTGCTTTTTCTATTTCTGGATGCAGGGGACCGCTGTTGCCGATACACGTCGTACATCCGAAGGCCGCCAGGTGAAAACCAAGATCCTCAAAATAGGGCATCAGTCCGGCATCTTCAAGATACCGAATGACGACTTTTGATCCCGGTGCCAGCGAAGTTTTGACATAAGAAGGAACTTTCAATCCCCTGGTTACAGCCTTTTTGGCCAAAAGACCCGCTCCGAGCAGGACATAAGGATTTGAGGTGTTTGTGCATGAGGTTATGGCAGCGATAACAATGCTTCCGTGGCTAATTGTTACGGCTTTCCCATCAAGATTCAGCTTACATATTCTTGAATCAATCTGCTTGCATACCGGTGCCCTGACCGTCCGGCAACCGGATTCGTCGTGAAACGTGGAAATGTTGGCCATGTCTGTGTCTCTATCATATTCACATTCTAGTGCCGCAGCAAACTTACCTTTCAGATCCTTTAACTCGATCCTGTCCTGGGGCCGGGCCGGGCCGGCAACAGAAGGTTCGACTGTGGAAAGGTCCAGCTCGAGGACTTCGGTGTAATCCGGTTCTTCTTTACCGTTATAAAATAGACCAACCCATCGGGTATAGGCTTCAACCAGATCGGCCTGTTTTCCCCGATTGGTAAGGTAAAAGTATTCTACAGTCTTCTCGTCCACCGGGAAAAATCCGAGGGTCGCACCGTATTCAGGCGTCATATTAGCAATGGTTGCTCGGTCTGGGACCGACAGTTTCTTCACTCCGGACCCGAAATATTCTACAAATTTTTCCACGACATTATGTTTCCTAAGCAGTTCAGTTATCACCAGTACAAGATCGGTTGCCGTAATTCCTTCTTTCATCTTACCAACCATCTTTACACCGATAACTTCAGGAATCGACATATAATACGGCTGCCCAAGCATAACTGCCTCAGCCTCGATGCCTCCGACACCCCAGCCCATCACTCCGATTCCATCAATCATCGTTGTATGTGAGTCGGTGCCAACCAGAGTCTCGGGATAAGCAATCGTTTTGCCGTCGAATTCTTCGATCATTACCACCTGCCCTAGATATTCAAGATTTACCTGGTGACAGATACCCGAATTCGGAGGAACAACACGGAAATTGTTGAAACTCTTCTGAGCCCATTTCAAGAGAGCATATCTTTCCTGATTCCGCTCATATTCCTTGGCCACATTTTTTTGTAAAGCATCCTTGGTGCCAAAGTAATCAACCTGCACGGAATGGTCTATGATTAGATCGACCGGTACAAGAGGGTTGATTTTCCTCGGATCACCGCCCAGCTCTTTTACGGCATCCCGCATAGCGGCTAGATCAACCACTGCCGGAACACCGGTAAAATCCTGCATCAGAACCCGAGCCGGATGAAAAGGTATTTCTACCGGTTCTTCATATCGTTTTTTCCACCTCGCGATCTTGAGCACATCCTCCCGCCTGACAATACGACCATCCAACTTCCTTAACAGGTTCTCAACCAGGATTTTAATGGAAAAAGGGAGTCTTTTAATATCTGCCATACCCCTTTCTTCAAGCAAGGTGATATCTGAAATATTATACGTTTTGCCTTTAACTTTTATATGCCTGATAAAGTCTTCTTTATTCATGGCTGCTCCTTTTCACCTAATCTCAAATCGGGCCCTTTAGTTCTGTATAGGAATCAGTAGCCGAATCGTAAAAGATAGCCGGATTGGATATTAGTAACCGTTCACAGGTGCTGGGTTCAACGTTCAGGGTTAAGGACAAAGAAGGCATTGAAGATCCGAAGTCCTCGTTACAAATGTTCATTTTCCCAAGTAATTGCCAATTTAGCTTCAAATTTTGGATTAGGCATGATGAAACTGACGCTTTTCTCGTAAATACAAATCCAAAATGCAGTCCGGGGACGAGAATGGAACCTTGAACCCCTGAACCTTTGAACCCGTGAACGCCTACGGGTATTAATGATGATGCCCGTCATGGGAATGACCTCCGGCAATGACATAACATGCGTCTGTTGTGTCTGTATTCTGAAGATAAACCGTATCCTCACCGGCAATATGAAATGCGCATCCTTCCCTTAACCGACCACTGAACCAGCCGGATATTTCAAAATTTCCTTTCATGGCGAGAACCATTTCTTCATGACCTTTTCCGGGTTTTATCACCCGTTGCTCTTGCCCTGGTTTTAAAACCCCATAAACCATATAGCAGGCATGGCTGCCGGTATGTTCCAGACCAAAAATAAATTCACCGGACTCGGAGGTTATGGCATTATTTTTCAGATCTAATGTGTTCATCATGATGCTCCTTCTGATATTTATTGTAAAAACTAGTAATTCTTCTTTCCTCAACGATCATTCTTGATTAACGCATCTCGGGTCCGGCCCGTTGAGCGAGTTATAAAAAATATAACTCAGCGCAGGGCATCCACCATGACAGGAATGAAATAGCGAACAGGAAGTTTTGGGGCAGTTGTTTTTTTTAAATGTTCTAAAATGATTTAATATGGGATGGTGCCAGATGGCGTTAAAATCATCTGCAAGAATGTTCCCGAGTCTAAATTCAGTAAATTGAAAAAACAGGTAACACGGGTACATATCCCCGTTTGGCAGAAGAGACAACTTGGTTGTGCCGGCCGGACACCGGACGAACTCAAGTTCCGGGTAACGGATCAAATCAGGAATAAAACCAGAACAAAACACGCCATCAATGTTTCCGAACGTTTTTTTTAATTTTAAAATATCATTGTAAAACCTGTCAAACGGTACTCCGTATTTAACATCATTTTTGTTCATTATATCCAAATACAAGAGAAAGTATTCAATCCCCGGTATTCCCATATAGGCTTCACAGGACTTGTGCAGGATTCTTTGTTTTGAATAAATACTTTTTAATGTGGGTTTGAAAGTGACAATAAAAGTATGAAGATCGTCGGATACCTTTTCAGAATTTAAGGACACTCCGATCCTTATGGTTTTTTTCGGATAGGTTTCTGAGATGGCGGTTAATAGGTCAATATTTGTCCCGTTCGTGCTGATGGTGGTTTTAAGTCCGCTATGATCGATTAAATCAATTAACCGTAACAGATCCGGATGAAGGCACGGCTCACCTCCGAGCATGTCAATATGATCAATCCCAAAATGTTTGAGTATCAACAAGATGTTGTGAAACTCATTAACATCGATATCTTTTAATGCCGGCAGTTTCCGGTTAAAGCAGAAAGAGCATGAATAGTTGCAGTTAAGGGTGGGATAGAACTGGATATATGAAGGTCTGGCACAGGACTTATAATTTGTATGAAACATAGCTTTGACGTAATTTCTCAATAAGTTCCGGTGTATTAAATGATCATATTGACCCGGCGCCTTAAGGTATTGAGATGTTACCCTTTGATGAGTTATCCATTTTAATTTATTAGAGAAATTATCTTATCTGGATATGCCGTAAAACGCACACATGGCCGGGTCTGGTGCTAAAGGATGCGGAGCCCGAAAACGACATCCGCCTCTGCATTCTTCAAGAGCTGAACAGCCGTTGCATTCCAACTGATCAAGAGGAACGTGCTTCATATTCAGCCAGCATTGTTTCAGGCTTTTTCGCGCATCACCCAGGGGACGATCGGCATAAAATCCGCATTTAACCGCCTGGCTGTCCGGCAGAACGGTCATCAGATGTCTGCCGCAGGTAAACCCTTCCGATGAACCATGGTAACCGCCTCCAAACGCGTATTTCAAATACCGGACGGCAGTTTCATAGGGGACGGTCAGGTCACGGTTTTTCATAAGGGAACCACTCACGCACATAACATCAATGCCCCATTCAACGGCATTGATCTCTTCGATAAAATCGCGAATGCGGTCAAACTCGTTCAGGTTATACCGATGGATCATGGTTGAAATGGAGATGGGTATTCCCGAGTCACTTGCCATATGAATCCCTTGTAGGGTGGATTCAAATGTTCCCCGGCCACGAAGTTGTTCATGGCCCTCTTTCCAACCATCTAAACTGAACTGAATTTCATCCACATCCAGCCAGGCAATATTCCTGGAATTGATTAGTGTACCATTGGTAAACAGGACACGTCGGATCTTTAACGTTTGGGTCTGTTCAATGTATGTTTTTAGATCCTTATAAAGCAGGGGCTCTCCGCCGGAAATCAGCAATCGCAGTCCACCGCTATCAGAAAACTGACGGGTAATGTCCACGGCATGATCAATCGGCATCTCAATTGGTTCCAGCGGTCCCAGATAGCAGTGTCGGCAGTTCAGATTACACTTGTGCAGCAAATGCAGTTCCAGGTATCTTAGGGATGGTGTAAGCCCATAATCCACAGTAACCGGCGTGGGAGCCGGTTGTTCATGCCTTTCAAGAATCCCCTCATCGAGGCAATACTCAACAAAATCCGCATCGGTGGCCAGTTCTTTGCCGAGTGATTCGCCAGTACATCTTAACAGGAAATCCCGGGCCCGTTCATCAATCTCATAAAGTTCATCCCGATCCATATGATATACAAAAGGCTGCTCCAGGTTTTTCAGCGCTGCTTTCGAGTGAAGACACAGATATGACGTTTGCCAATTCTTGTTGTTCATATCTGATAGTCCATGTCGCCGGGATCAATAACTCGGTTTTCAATCAAACATGCAAGAACGGTATACCCGCCACATGGTTCAAGATCATGGGATGGTGCAGTCGATTGGAAGTCGCAATCTTCCTTCATAAACGGGCATCGCAGACACACATATCGGGTTAATGTGTCCTTGTGTTTCAGATAAAACCGACAATCTTTTACCGATGAATATACCTGTTCCCGGGAAATCAGTTTTTGATTTACCAAAGACTCAACAACAAGCGCTCCCTGACAGGCCATCTCTTGTTTTTGCCCTTCTTTATAAAACACACAAAATGGCCGGCAGATATAGTCTTTGAAGTGTTTTTTGGTCATTGTATCCTGCCATCAAAATAGAATAGCCTGTTTACCATACCACAGGGATATATACACAGACTATTTTATGAAATTTAACAATTGATCAGCAGGAACGTTTACATTTGCAGAGACCCGTTGAATTTTTTTTGATTTTTTTAATCTTCATGATTACCCCCCTTTCTTCTTGAAAGCGATTAAATGAAGGAAATGATCTCGTAAGCGAATGGGTTCACAAACGGTTTATGACATTGTCCGTTTTCATAACGGAATTGTTTATATTTTAATGATCATGACCCGTTCTGTCAATATGAAAATAAATGATAAGAAATTGCTTCTTTGGCAGACATCAGCCTGCTTCAGAAAAAGGCATTGCAGATGTAAATAAGCTTCCGTTTTTGATCAAAATTCTTGTTGAAAACCTGTTAAGAAAACTGGATGGCCGTATTGTCAGAAAGGAGGTGCTTGATATTAGTAGCACGCAGGATGTAATCCATGTAAAACGGAGTTCTCCAATAATCCCGGTTCCAATGAGAATATTCCTGACGGAAAAAATCGGTTAAAGGCTATGGTGACCCCTATTATTCAGGAAATTTTATGGTTATTTTTTTGCCGCCATCCTTTGTTTTCATTATTATTTTCAAATCAATACTGCTATCCCGGATACCTAATGCCAATGGGGTTTTTCCTTTATCCCCCTCGATATGAGTAATTTCGGTCACCGCATCGATGATCTTTTCAGCAACTTCGGAACCCGGAGATGGAAGGTCTTTTTTACGATATTCAGCAGTTACCGTTACATTTCCATCATCTGATCTTGTGATGGATATTTTTTCGGCATTGTTATTGACACCGTGCAAAGCAGCCAATGCCAGCCATTTTAACGCGGCTTCATTTTTGTCGGCTTCAGCCTTAATATCTGACATTTCTTTTAACGGATCTGTGGTTGCAAAGCAATCACACAGTTCCTGCACTTTCAAATGTAAACTTCCTTTATCTTTCATGGCGTTACCTCCTTTGATAAAAAAACAATCAATCGATAACCAATGGCTTGCACAGATGGCCTTCTTCCATGGCTACTCGGCCACATCCCTCACATACATATTTCATGGCCGCCAGTTTATCACTGCACATGTGAGTGGTATCGATGTTAAAAATCCCGCAAAAACTACAGTTGGACTTGTCTCCGCAGGGATTGCACAAATGTCCCGGTTCGTTTGCGACCGCTCCGCAATTATTGCAAGTATATGACATGATTTTTCTCCTTTTCTATGCTGAAATTAATGGTTGTCATCCGATTCGTTTTCTATGTTCACCCTGAGCAGCGCTATATGCAATCCGAAGCTCAAGAGTACTTGATATAAGTTTACGTTCTCTATAAAGTTATATAAGTATAAAACGAAATCGATTAGATTAAGACAAACTTAATGCCACAAAGTGGTATTGTCAATCTTTTTAAGAAAAATAAATTTACAAATTGTTGGGTATAATACAAGGAAATATATCGAACAGGAAATATAAATGCTAATGTTTCGCATGGCTTCATTTAATAATAACCTTTATCTCCAAGGTTTATTTTTTTAAGCCGACCATTTTCAAATGGAAGAAAACGAATTTTTTAATGTAAGGTTTCATACCCCAATTCGACATACATGTAAAAGAAGAGGAATTGTCCTCTCAGAAAGAAATTTTTCTTAGAACAATATTTAAATATTAATTAAGGAGGTTTAAAATGAAACATATTACTCACAAATTAAAGATATTTGCTGTAGTTCTGACGGCAATTTTTATCAGTACATCTGGCTTGGCCGCTAATGGAAAGGGTGTCATTAATCTTAATCCGGCCAAAGCACATGCAAATGCCGGCGGCACTGCTTTTATTGACAATCAGCACGTGAGCATTCAAGCCAGAGGGCTTAGATCCAACTCCATTTATACAGTCTGGTTTGTTAATACCAAGCCGAATAAACATGAAACCGGAGCGGGTACGCCTCCATACATGTTTAAAACAGATAGATGGGGCAATGGAAATTATTCAGCTCCACTTAACGAGTCACCTTTTGGAAAATGGGCAATGGTTATGATCATGCTTCATCCGACAGGTGATCCCAAAGATATGAAAAACATGGTGGGCGCTTTATCAGCTAAATTATAAAAGCAATTGAAGAAAGGAAAGAGGGATCAGATCTTGAATTATACACTGGCACATTTTATTTCTTCCCCCTATTCAGGGTCTGATCCCAATTAAAATAGTTAGTTTCCATCCATAAATGACTATTTTTCCGATGAAAGGCGTTCTCCTCTGGTTTCCGGACAGCAACTAATTCACGACTAAAACTGAAATATCCTTTGCTGAGTTGAATACTTTCTGTGAAATGCTCCCGAGGATAAAATCCATAATCCCGGACATGCCCCTTCTTCCCAAGACAATAACGTTATAGCCGGACTGGGCTTCTTTGACAATATCCCTCGCTACTCCGCTTTTTTTAATCTCTGACTTTATGGTGATATTGTTTTCATCAAATCCTGCATACATAAGTATTTCTCTGGCTTTTTTAAGTGCCTGATTAACCAGTTGCTTCTTTTTCTCTTCCAGTGTACAGAAGGAACTCTGTTGAGATTTAAAATAAGGAATTAGCTCCGGGCTGTTCATTTCACACAAGGCCGCAGTGTCTTGAATGACATTAAATAACGTAATTTTGTTATCAATTGTAAATAGATTAGCTATAAATTCAACCGCTCGCATAGCGTTTTCAGAATCATCAATCGCCACTAATACTTTTTTGTCCATGGGTCGGATCCTCCTTTAGGTGTTTTAAGCCCATACCTTTAACTTCCATTCTAATATTGACGGCTTCGTAAGAAGTCAGATTCTTCCCTCACCAGAGGTTTATTGCAAACCCTATAGCTTTTGCGACACGAATCATTTTGTCATCCGAGAGAGTTGTAACACGTGAACCGATTTTCCCCTTGGCAACTGTCTGAATGTGATCACAGTTCACCGCACAATCTCTGCGCATGCCGTCTTGTTCGGATAAGCTGACTTCGCTGGGAATACTACGTACGGTGGACGTCACAGGGGCAACCGTGACCTCGTCCAGATACTCAAGAATAGAATCTCTTGTGAGAATCAAGACGGGGCGTTTCTTGTCAGGGTGTGCAAACTTGTACCATCGGACCTCTCCACGCTTCATTCGTCACCCCACTCCTGTTCGTCTTCCCATACGCTGAACTCAGCCTTGTTGACTGGGTGAATCTCGTACCCTTTGCGGTGCTGCTGTTCAAGACGAACAACGTTGAGCCTTTCGAGTGCATCACGGAGAGCGTCCCGCGTGAAAGCAGAGCGTGTGGTATGCATTTTCTTCACGACACGATCTACGGATCGCACCAGGTTCTCATCAAGTGTCATTTGGACTGTTTTCATCCTGCACCTCCAGTTATTATGTGGACAACAATAGCTATATTATTCCACATACCCTTGATTGTCAATATTTTTGTCACAGGGAGAATAAAAACGGGACATCTACGGCCTGCCCGTAGAATGTTTTTGTTGCTAAATAAAGAATGCGGTTATATTGAGCCGCGGCATTAGGCGCTAAGTTGTAAATTCTGAGAATTTTATGGAAAAAAATCAAAAAATAAGCACCAAATAACAAGAAGATCTCAAATTCCAATGACCAAAACGGATTATCCCGCCCAGAGGGTTCGATCATTGGCATATGTCATTTACGGTAACTCGATATTTTTTGACAAAGTCCACTGGATTGTACGATAATTTTGCCTTGCGAAGACCTTCGATATCAAGGTCCTGTTCGCGATTTACAAATTCGAATTTATTTCCTGAATGCTCAAGGAACATCTGATTGATAGCCTGATAGATCCCTTTATAGTCAGGGTTTCCTTTTTCAAAATGAATCACAAGTGTATCATCTGTGAAGCTTTCTGCTATTGCATAACCGGCCATTTTTTGATTTACAATGATTGCACCGCCCGTGAGGCCTTGTATCTTTTCCCATTTGCTTAAAATTCTTGAAATCGTCCGGTTTTCAGCAGATAGCATATCAGACGACTCACAGTCACGCCAGACACACCAGTCTTCCTGCATCTCCACCGCTTTATGGATCATATCTGTCCCAAAAGGAACATATTCAAAGTCATATTTTTTCCTGAACTGATTCAAGAGATTCTTTTTTTTATGAAAGCGTTTGCCTTTGAGTTCTATGAGTTCAGTCACAGAGTAGAGATAATCCCAGTGACCTCTTGATTCTTCAACAGAAATAAGATGTTTAAAGCTGTCTTCCCATAACTGGAGCAAGCTCTCAGGCATGCGGTCGAATATGATTTCGCTGCTAAAATATTCAGAAAAACACTTCTTCCAGTCAATGCTATTCCATAAGCCCACAGGAGCCCAGTACAATTCTTCCGGAACGGTCTGCTTTATCCAGACAAGCTTATCCGACCACGCCCAGTAAAGTCCGTATTCCTCAGCCCACCCCCACAGGTTCACAAAACTGTAATCGGAAGCCTTTTGCGAACACAAAGCAAAATGATTTGAATATTCTTTTTGTTTATCCAAAGTTATGGGTTCAAAAATTAAAGACATATTCCACCCAACCTCCCAATAGGAAATTTTCACAATTATAATGCTCATAAATAAAGCAAACTTTATGCCAAAAACAGGACGATACAGAAATTATTTTTATTATAATAGTTTATGATGAGATCATGGTAAGGTGCCTCAGATCTCAAAAAGCATGATTTCTAGGGTATATTATTCTCTTATCCAAGGATCGGGAACGGTTGTGATCTGCAGCAGTGACCAAAGGATCAGCTTATTTCCATGTACGTTGGAGAGTACCAGAAT
>Ga0233409_10000137_pt1 | contig 12048 bp, 9 predicted proteins | sample Na_oxic_13_MG_FD_179871 | JGI IMG/M metagenome (GOLD analysis project Ga0233409, IMG submission 179871) | Seawater microbial communities from Saanich Inlet, British Columbia, Canada - Na_oxic_13_MG | ecosystem: Environmental > Aquatic > Marine > Inlet | place: Canada: British Columbia... | reverse complement strand
CAATATGTAGCCGATGGTCGCATGACAATGGTGGGCAATGCCCACCCTACAAAAGCATGTAAGCTTTCTTTGCGCTCTTTGCATGCTTCGCGAGATAAATTGTTTTTATTTATGATTCGTTCATGACCGGTTTTACCTGGTCAGCTTTTAATTATGAATGACCATTAAGCTGGTTGTAGATTGTACCAGCGCTCGCGCCGTCCTCTCGCTGCATCAAGGCGATTAAACATGGTGATCATGGCGTCTTCATTGATGCCTGACCAGCGAAGGTCCTGCTTTGCTCCCTTGAATGTTGCATCTGTTACGATGGTTGTCAGTTGCTTTGTCATTGGCAGGATGTGCTGGTGCTGATCGACCAGCATCTGTATGCGTTTGGACCCACGAAATTTCATTTCTGAAATCTTGTCTATATTTTCCATTATGTGTTCGACGCCGGGATATTTCTTTAATAGATTTGATGCCATTTTGTAGCCGATACCCGGGATACCGGGAATGTTGTCTACCTTGTCACCGGCAAGTGCCAGCAGGTCGGCAATTAATTCTGGTTTCACGCCAAAGCTTTTTTCTACATCTTTGTAATGCAGGATCTTGTTACGGGCATAGTCCCACCAGATATCACCCGGTCTTAGCAGTTGTGCGAGGTCTTTGTCGGCACTGAGAATAGTTATGTTAAAACCATCATCTCGCAGCTGTGTTGCCAGTGTGCCTATGATGTCGTCACCTTCATAGCGGTTACTGGAGAAGTCGGCAATACCTGCAGCACGGCAGAAGTCGCGACAGTGCTTGAACTGACTTTTTAGCTCGACCGGCGCGGGCGGGCGGTTGGCTTTGTATTCAGGAAAAATCTCACGACGGTATGAATCGGTCTGTTTGGCGTCAAATGCACAGGCGATGTATTCTGGCTGTTCCAGTTCCAGTAATTCGCGCAGGAACTCGGTAAATCCATAAACAGCGTTGCTGGGGTTGCCTTCGCTATCGACGATGGTTTCATCATATACATGCCAGCCACGGAAGATGTATATACTACTATCAACAAGATAGGCACGTTTTGCTTTAATATTTGACATTGCTCGGCCATTTTACGCGAGCGCAGCGGTTTGTAAATTATTTAACGAAGCTTTATAAAAAGGCAGTTGTCTGAAATCTAGAGGTATTCTCTATAAATTACGCTATATATTAGTGAACTATCGTTGTAATATTTACCCTTTAAATGACCTAAAAACGAAATATATAAAATGTCAGGAATATCTAAAAAAGCAGTTATCGAATTATCCAAGAAGGGCAGCCGTCTGTTTCGAAGTGGCCAGCTGGAAGCTGCTGAAAAAGCATATTTAGAAGCGAAGGAAATTGACGAAGAAAACCCCTACGTGCTATCTGGCCTGGGTGATGTTTATCGTAAGCTCAATCGTTTCGAAGAGTCGGGTGCGCAATATGATGCGGTACTAAAAAAAGACGCCACTAATATTTTTGCTCTGCGTGGTGCGGGTGATGCGCGTCGCGGTATGAAGCAGCCCTTAGCAGCAATTCCTTACTGGTTGCGCTATCTGGAGATCAACGAAAAAGACAGTCATGTAATGGTTCGCATCGCGGACGCTTATCACAAGCTGGATGATAGCGTGAATGCTATTGATTTTTATGAGCAGTCGCTGGTGATCAAACCATATGATCCGTTCGCCCTGCTTGGACTGGGTAACGTTTATTATGCTCAGCACAACGATGAAAAAGCGCTGGATTGTTTTGAGCGGCTGTTATCTAAGAATACTTCGCATAATGTCGTTCTGATGACCATGATCGGTAATATCTATCGCCGTCGCAAAGAGTTTGATCGTGCCATGGACCACTATGAAAATGCGCTGCAGCTCGATCCGAAAAATAATTTTGCCCTGTTTGGTATGGGTGATTGTTTTCGTGGTCAGTTGAATATTGAAAGAGCAGTGTTCTGGTGGGAAAAGATTCTTGATCAGGAACCAGAAAATCAAACGCTGTGGACACGTGTTGGTGATGCGCTGGTCTCGTTGGACCGTCTGGATGATGCAATACAGCACTATAATTCCAGTCTGAAAGTGGCGCATGATTTATACGCCATGCTGGGGCTTGCAAGGGTTGCGCAAAAACAGGGCGACCCCGAGAAGGCCTGTCATTACTGCGAGCAGGCACTGGAAGTAGATAACGATAATATCCGCGCTTTGGAAGAGCTGGCGCGTATTTGTGACGATGCGGGATATACTGAAAAGGCAGAGGAAGCCCGTGCCCGGATAAAACATTAATCAGAAATTCCGTAAGCGTCACGAATCAGGCAGCACCTAACTTTTGTTAGGATACTCATTGCCATCAGCCGAACCGGGTTGATGACAAGGCCTGCTAACGACGAAGCGCACAATGCGGTGAGTCAGTGGATTGCTTTATAAGTCAGGCTGGATAAAAACTCTGGGTCTACGCGCCTCTGCGGTGAAAATCTTTTATTTTTTACGTTAATTTCGTATAGCCCTAAATTAATACAGTTTATTTCCCGATAAACGCCTATAATGCGCCCCTTTTTCCTATTTAAAGAGAATTATCGTGAGCGCTAAAATCCGGAACATCGCTATCATCGCCCATGTCGACCACGGCAAAACCACGCTGGTTGATAAACTGCTTGAACAGTCCGGCACGCTGGATGAGCGTAAAGCACCAGGCGAGCGCATCATGGACTCGAATGATCAGGAAAAAGAGCGTGGTATTACGATCACCTCTAAAAATACCGCGATCGAATGGAATGATTACCACATCAATATCGTAGACACACCGGGACATGCTGATTTCGGTGGTGAAGTGGAGCGCGTGCTCTCCATGGTTGATTCTGTTCTGCTGCTGGTCGATGCGGTTGATGGCCCGATGCCGCAAACCCGTTTCGTTACCCAGAAAGCGTTTGCCATGGGTTTCAAACCCATCGTAGTCATCAACAAGATTGACCGTGATGGTGCGAATCCGGGCCGTGCCCTCGACCTGACTTTCGATTTGTTCGACAAGCTGGGTGCGACCGATGAGCAGCTAGATTTTCCGGTGATATATGCCTCGGCTATCAACGGTTTTGCAGGCAATGATTCGGATATCACAAGCGGTGATATGACGCCTTTGTTCGAAGCCATCATCGAGCATGTTCCAGAGCCAGATGTTGATCCCGATGGCCCATTCCAGTTACAGATTTCAACGCTGGATTACAATAGTTACACCGGCATCGTTGGTATCGGCCGTATTCGCCGTGGTTCAGTAAAAACTAATATGGCGGTGAAAATTATCGGTGATGATGGCAAAGAGCGCGGTGGACGTATCGGCCAGGTCCTGGGTTTTCATGGCCTTGAGCGTGTTGAAACTGATGAAGCGCAAGCGGGTGATATCGTTGCTATTACCGGCATTGATCCATTATCGATCTCAGACACTATCTGTGATCCTAACGAAGTTGAAGCACTGCCGCCGATGACCGTCGATGAGCCGACCATCAGCATGATGTTTCAGGCAAACTCATCGCCATTTTCCGGTCAGGAAGGCAAGTATGTCACCAGTCGAAATATCTGGGATCGCCTGCAGCAGGAATTGAAACACAATGTTGCGCTTCGGGTAGAGCAGGTCGAAGGTGATAAGTACAAAGTGTCTGGTCGCGGTGAATTACACCTTTCGGTATTGATCGAAACCATGCGCCGTGAAAATTTTGAGCTGGCGGTGGGCCGCCCAGAAGTAATTGTTCACGAAGAGGACGGTGTTAAATTAGAGCCTTATGAAGAGCTGACTGCCGATGTCGAAGTTGAGCACCAGGGTGCAGTGATGGAAGCATTAGGTATACGTAAGGCCGAACTGAAGGATATGGTGCAGGATGGTAAAGGTCGTGTGCGACTTGATTTCATTATCCCGGCGCGTGGTTTGATCGGTTTTAGAACTGAGTATCTTTCGATGACACGCGGTACTGGTTTGTTGTATAGCGTGTTCGATCATTATGGCCCGGCAGTGAAGGATGATATCGGTCAACGTCCTAATGGCGTGCTGATCTCCAATGCGCGTGGCAAGGCGGTGGCGTATTCACTGTGTCCTTTGCAGGAGCGCGGTAAGTTACTGGTAGGCAATAATGATGAAGTTTATGAAGGTCAGGTCATCGGTATTCACTCACGTGATAATGACCTGGTGGTTAACCCGATCAAACCCAAGCCGTTAACTAACGTACGTGCATCAGGTACCGACGATGCGTTGACACTGTCGCCGCATATCCAGTACACGCTGGAGCAGGCCCTGGAATTTATTGATGACGATGAACTGGTAGAAGTAACGCCGGAAAATATCCGTATCCGTAAAAAACTTCTGAAGGAACATGAGCGAAAGAGTGCGAGCCGCACTAAAGCCAAGTGAAGTCTTTAACTGATCTTTAAAGCGTTCGGTATATGTTTTATATTGAGCTAAAAAAAGCCGACCTGTTCAGGTCGGCTTTTTAGTTTTAGAGGATGAGTGTTATCTAATAAAGCTACAGGTTTAGAAAATTATAGCGCCTTCTATTTTACCGTTATTTGTCGTGCGGTCATATCATTGCTTTCTGAGTATATTTTTTGTTTTGCACGATGGTTAAAATGAATATTCAAGAATATTTGAAACGGGTCTTTCAATTTCGGTTTCATTCTGGAACAGGCTGTTTGAAAGAGGGTCTTCTATACTGTCGCGATAATATAAACTATCGTAGTTGTATTGCGGGAACAACTCGACTTTGATCCTCGGTTTGATCAATGGTTCTTCATCTTTTTCACGCCAGGGGTTTTCATCTTCCGGTTCAGCGCGCCACTCGCTAAGGTCCTCATAAACCATGTCGGATAAAGGCGTGCGATATGATTCCGGCAAGTGCGTGATGCCGGCTTGAGCAAAAACCACGGCACTAGCAAAGAATAATAATAAAAAACCGTTAACGCGCTTCATGTTGAATTCAGGCATCTCTATATAGCGGCCAGTATTAACACTAAAGCTATTATTTAGAATGACGGCCGTCATTTTATTGGGCAACCTGGCGCTGCCATTTAAGACTGTTAAACCAGTACTTATGAGAGCTGTCGATCCATTCATCGGCTTCATGCGCAGTGATCCAGGCATTTAAAAAGTTCAGCATTTCCTGGTTGTTCTTCCTGACGGCGAATGCTTCTCTTGTTGTAAGTAACGGTTTTTTTAGTGGCAGGTCAACTTCGTCCGGATGTTTCATAGAAAGAAATTCAGGCGTTGGTGAAGAAGATATAAAAGCGTGTACGGTGCCATTAATAACTGCTGAGGTCGCGTCTTTTTCTGTTTTTCTTAAATCGATTTTTGCTTTTGGAAAAACCCGCTTTGCAAGGTCAGCCGAGACAGAGCCTTTCACTGCAGTGATGTAAACTTTTTCATCATTTAAACTTTTTATACTGGTGAAATCTTTTGTTAGCGACAGGTTTGATACCAGGCTATAACCCGAGCTTGAGTAGGGGTCGGAGTAATTAATCTCAAGTGCGCGTTTAGGTGTAATCGAAAGGCCTGATGCAATGATATCAATCTCACCTTTTTTTAGGGCGGGAATCATTTTGCTCCATTGATATTGTTTGAATTTAACTTTTACGCCCATATCAGTGGCTAGCCGTTTTGCAATGTCGATCTCAAAACCGATCAGTTCGCCTTTTTTATTTTTCATTACCCACGGCGGTGAAATAGAAACACCAACTTTTATTTCGCCTTTTTTCTGAATGCCATAGAGGGTATCTTTACTGTCCGGGCTTGCGTACAGGGCCTGGCTAAAAGTGAAGGTGAGGACAAGTAAAAAGAGTGTTCTAAGATGCTTCATTGCTGGTTTCCGATAGATGAATGGTTAAGCGAATATTTGAATCTATCTATCTTGCGTTATTTGTTTGTGTAGCGCAATTCTCAATTAGTTTAAAAGTTTGTTAAGTGTGTATACGTGGCACAGCATCAAGTTCCTGAGCTGGTTTATTTCATATGCCATAGCGCTTATTTGTGTGGTCTCGATCATGATATCTGGACAGACAAGTATCGAAAGTGTTCAATATTTAGTCAAGTTATCATGGTTTTCAGTGGCTTATGGTGACTATGCGGAAATTATTAATTATAACAATTTCCTGATTTTGCCCGTTTAAGCCCACATTTTTGTCTAACTTTGCTGTATAATTCGCCGGCTAAATTACCCCTGATTAGTGTCATCGAAAAGCAGGTCGTCGGAAAGCTGGTTGTTTAGCCGGCTTTGTCACTTCTAAGGGGTTGTAATTAATTATCACAAACGCACTCAATTTAAGTGCACTGACGAGTAGTAGAGCCATGGCAGACGTAGACTTAAGCAAATATAGAAATATCGGCATTTTCGCCCATGTGGACGCCGGTAAAACGACGACCACAGAACGTATCCTGAAACTGACCGGTAAGATCCATAAAACCGGTGAAGTACATGACGGTGAAGCAACTACCGACTTCATGGAACAGGAGCAGGAACGTGGTATTACTATTCAGTCTGCTGCGACCAGCTGTGAGTGGAACGGTCACCGTCTAAACATCATCGACACACCGGGACACGTTGACTTTACCATCGAAGTATATCGTTCACTGAAAGTACTCGATGGCGGCATCGGTGTATTCTGTGGTTCTGGTGGTGTTGAGCCACAATCTGAAACCAACTGGCGTTATGCGAATGAGTCAGAAGTGTCCCGTGTGATCTTCATCAATAAACTTGACCGTATCGGTGCAGATTTCTACCGTGTGACCAAGCAGGTTGAAGACGTACTAGGTGCTGTTCCTCTGGTTATGGTTCTGCCTATCGGTATCGAAGATCAGTTCAAAGGCTGTGTTGATCTGTTATCACGTAAAGCATGGATATGGGATAACGAAGCAGATACCACTGCATACCGTATCGAAGAGCCACCTGCAGAGATGGCGGATGAAATCGAAGAATGGCGTGAAAAATTAATCGAAACTGCAGTAGAGCAGGACGATGATGTGATGGAGATGTACCTTGACGGTACAGAACCACCAATGGAAGACATCAATCGCTGTATCCGAAAAGGTACACTGACTATGGACTTCTTCCCGACTTACTGTGGTTCTGCATTTAAAGACAAAGGTGTTCAGTTAGTACTGGACGCAGCGGTTGCATACCTGCCTGACCCAACCGAAGTTAAACCACAGCCAGAAGTTGACCTCGAAGGTAACGAGACTGGTGAATTTGCAATTGTTGATCCAACTGGTCCATTACGCGCACTGGCATTCAAAATCATGGATGACCGTTTTGGCGCGCTGACCTTCGTTCGTATCTACTCAGGTCGTATGGATAAAGGTATGACGGTATTAAATACCTTTACCGGAAAAACAGAACGTATCGGCCGTATGGTCGAGATGCACGCGGATGAGCGTATCGAATTAGATGGTGCGCAGGCGGGTGATATTATCGCCGTCGTCGGTATGAAGAACGTGCAGACCGGTCATACTTTATGTGATCCGAAGCAGCCGGCAACACTGGAACCAATGGTATTCCCTGATCCAGTCATCTCGATTTCTATTTCACCAAACGATAAAGGTGCTTCTGAGAAGCTGGGCATCGCACTGGGCAAGATGATCAAAGAAGATCCATCGTTCCGCGTAGAAACCGATGAAGATTCTGGTGAAACCATCCTTAAAGGTATGGGTGAATTACACCTTGATATCAAGGTGGATATCCTTAAGCGTACACATGGTATCGAAGCAACTATTGGTAAACCTCAGGTTGCTTATCGCGAAACCATTACGCAGACAATCGAAGATTCTTATACCCATAAGAAACAGTCAGGTGGTTCAGGTCAGTTCGGTAAGATCGACTACATCATCGAGCCAGGTGAGCCGGGCAGTGGTTATGAGTTCGAGTCAAAAGTAACCGGTGGTAACGTGCCACGTGAATTCTGGCCAGCGATCGAAAAAGGTTTCAAGGGTATGTCGGAGCGCGGTGTATTAGCTGGCTTCCCATGTCTTGACTGGAAAGTGACATTGATGGATGGTCAGTTCCACGCGGTGGATTCATCTGCGGTTGCGTTTGAACTGGCTGCGAAAGCTGCTTATCGTCAGACCATGCCTAAAGCGGGTCCTCAGCTGATGGAACCGATCATGAAGGTTGATGTGTATACACCTGAAGATCACGTTGGTGATGTTATCGGTGACCTCAACCGTCGCCGCGGCATGATCAAATCACAGGAAGCTAACCCGACAGGTGTTCGCATCAAAGCTGAATGTCCGTTGAGTGAGATGTTTGGTTACATCGGTTCACTGCGTACCATGACATCTGGTCGTGGCCAGTTCTCTATGGAATTCCTGCATTATGTAGCAGCGCCTAAGAACGTTTCTGAAGATGTGATTAAAGAAGTGAAGGAGCGCGAAGCAGCTAAGTAAGCTATTTCGAGTTACTCTAAAAAAACCGGCTCTTGAGCCGGTTTTTTTATTGGTAAATCACTAAATGTCTATCACCGGCATGCTGATCAGTGTTTTTGTCGTGTATAAACCGGATTGGGTTATTACTTTTGATGATGAGCGTTATATTACAGGTAAGTAATATGGTGAAATTGACCTTTTGCGTGCAGTCACGAGTGTTAAAAAATGATTCTCGCAAGGGCGCGAAGACGCAGAGAAAAGCGACTACGATTTGCTGTCATCCTGAGCGTTATTTTCCTGCATGGACGAAGGAATGTTGCAGCATAGGACAAGCAATATGTGTCTTACGCTGACAAAGTGGCATATTAAATTTGGTTGATAAGGCGGTGAAACATTATCATTAAATTTAATATGGTATATAGTTATTATTCATTAGTTGTTGAAATGTTAGAGCAGATCAGCCTGCACCCAGAGTCTCTTGAGCTGGAAATAACAGAAAGTATGATCATGAAAGATTTAGATAAGATGAATAAGTTAAAGGAACTTGATTGTGATGAAGCGCAGGGTTATTACTTTAGCAACCCAGTTACGGGCGAAGAGTTTACCTGTTTACTGAAAGACAGTGTTAAACATTAACGGCCGACCCCGACACTCATGAATCTTGCAGAAAAAAATCGTACCGTCCCGGATCTGTCGGTACTGGTGCGGTCAGATAAATTGCAGCTGCTTTATCGCCAGTCTTTCCCGGCAATTTTTGTCAGTATAATTAATGCGGTTCTTCTGATGGCCATACTATGGTCGGTACAGGACCACCGCGTACTGCTTAGCTGGTTTAGTTTTCTCCTTGTTACCGCAATGGCGCGGCTTTTTCTCTTCGGCCAGTATCGTAAAGCAGCTCCGCATGGTCATGATGTACTCTCATGGGAAAAACCCTATTTTATAACCCTTATTTTGTCGTCTCTTACCTGGGGCGTTGGCAGCTTATTAATAATGCCTCCTGATTCGCCGGTACATCAGGCTGTCGTTTTGTATTTTTTGATCGGTATGTCAGGTGGTGCTATTTCTGTTTACTCGGCACACCGTGTCATGACATTGTCAACGATCGCTGCAGTATTATTGCCCTCAACTGGATATTTTCTCGTTACCGGGGAGTTTGTTTTTGTAGGCATGGCTGTCGGGGCAATCATTTTCTTTCTTTCTGCTATACGTTCCACCGGTGTTCTCGGCCTCTCCCTGCATCAGAATTTCCTGATGACACGTCAACTGGAAATCTCCAAGGAAGAGGCGGAACGACTTGCTCGTGTCGATGAATTAACCGGCCTGTATAATCGGCGTGCTTTTTATGAATATGGAAAAGTACTGGCAAACAATAGTCAGCGTAATAAAGATGAGCTTGCGATGGTCCTCATGGATATCGATAATTTTAAAACAATCAATGATAGTTTTGGTCATGCTGCTGGAGACGCAGCACTAAAACAGATTGGCCAGATCCTGCTGCAGCGACTAAGAAAGTCTGATGTCTTTGCGCGTATAGGCGGTGAGGAATTCGGTATGCTGTTACCGCTGACATCGCTGGGTAAAGCAGCTCGACTGGCAGAGGAATTACGCAAAGTGATCGAAGGAACGCATGTTGCATATGAGAATGAGAGTTTTACTATTACCGCCAGTTTTGGTGTAACAAGTGGTGTATGTGATATCGATACGCTGGTAAGGCAGGCTGATGTTGCCATGTACCAATCCAAGGAGTCAGGTCGTAACACAGTTATCTGTGATAGCTGAAATCAGCGAAGGAGAGTTAAATTTTAATCCATTCTGATCGTCCGTTCATGGCCGATTTTATCCTGTCCTTCATGGTCATCAGTGTCTGTTATACAGGTGTCTATTTTTTGACATCGTTCAGTTGTTATTCTTTAGCAGAGGAGCAAGTGTTTCAATTAACTGGTTAATATGTTCATGTGTATGTTTTGCAGAAAGTGTGATCCGTAAGCGTGCCGTCCCTTCCGGTACAGTCGGAGGTCGGATGGCTGTCACCAGAAAACCATGCTCAAATAATTCCTGGCTGATTTGCAACGCTGCGTAGTCATCGCCAATAATCACCGGTTGTATTGCTGTTTCACTGTGTTCGATCGGTAGCGCTGATTCGATACAGCAGTTCTTAAAGTAAGCAATATTATTATTCAGGTTATTCAGATGCCGTGATTCGTTTTTGATGATGTGCAGACTGAAACGAGTGGCTTCTGCAATCGCGGCGGGCATCGCTGTGGTATAAATGTATGTGCGAGCTTTCTGGATGATGGTTTCGATGAGGTCATCACTGCCGGCAATAAATGCGCCGGCTGTGCCGATGGCTTTGCCGAGCGTTGCCATATAGATTGGTACGTCGTCCTGGCTTAATGAAAAATGCTGCAAGCTGCCTTTCCCGGTTTCACCTAATGTGCCGAAGCCATGTGCATCATCGACCATCAACCAGCTTTTGGTTCTTTTGCACAAAGTCGACAGTGCCGGCAGGTTGGCGATGTCGCCATCCATACTGAAAACACCATCAGTTAATACCAGTTTTTCTGCTTTTTTATCGGCTTTCTGTATTTTCTGTTTAAGGCTGGAAACATCATTATGCAGATAACGTTGCAGCCGCGCGCCACTGATCAGGCCGCCATCGATCAATGAGGCATGGTTTAAACGGTCTTCAAAAACATAATCGCCTTTTTCGACCAGTGCCTGACATAGGCCAAGGTTAGCCATGTAACCGGTAGAAAACAGTAGCGCACGCGGGTAGCCGGTAAATTCTGCAAGTTCTTCTTCGAGCTGGTGATGTACGATGGAGTGTCCGTTGACCAGGTGTGCAGATCCGCTGCCGACACCAAAGTCATTGATGGCATCGATGGTTGCCTGTTTGATCTGCGGGTGGTTCGCCAATCCCAGGTAGTCGTTGCTGCAGAAGCTGATAACGTTTTTGTTATCAACCATCATCTCAACCTGTTGCGGGCCTTTTGTTATTCTGCGCCTACGATAACGATGCTGCTGCTTTCTTTTTTTGAGTTCCTTGCTGAGATTTTTCAATTGAAAAATCTCAGCAGGCGCACGCTGACTGTTTACCTGTTTCTTCGAATACGTGTTTCGTGTTCAAGCCCAGTTTGTTGAACAGCTGCTGGTCATGGCTTTCAGCCGGGTTGTCAGTGGTTAACAGTTTGTCGCCATAGAAAATAGAATTAGCGCCAGCAAGAAAACATAGAGCCTGTGTTTCATCTGACATCTCTGCACGACCGGCGGACAAGCGCACGACGGACTCCGGCATGATTATGCGGGCGGTTGCGATGGTACGAATAAATTCCAGTGGTTCAAGTTTATCAACGCCGTGTAGAGGTGTGCCTTCGACCTGAACAAGCATATTGATCGGCACGCTGTCCGGGTGCTGCGGCAGGTTCGAAAGCTGCTGCAACAGGGAAACACGGTCTTCACGCGCTTCACCCATGCCTAAGATGCCACCACTGCATACATTAATGTTGGCGTTTCTTACGTGCTCAAGCGTATCAAGACGGTCCTGGTAAGTGCGGGTGGTTATGATGTCGCCATAATGTTCGGGTGATGTATCCAGGTTGTGATTGTAATAATCCAGTCCGGCGTCTTTCAGTCGCTGGCTTTGTTTTTCTGTCAGCATGCCCAGGGTAACGCAGG
>Ga0233409_10000136_pt1 | contig 12061 bp, 14 predicted proteins | sample Na_oxic_13_MG_FD_179871 | JGI IMG/M metagenome (GOLD analysis project Ga0233409, IMG submission 179871) | Seawater microbial communities from Saanich Inlet, British Columbia, Canada - Na_oxic_13_MG | ecosystem: Environmental > Aquatic > Marine > Inlet | place: Canada: British Columbia... | reverse complement strand
CTGAAGTTTTTTTCTCTCGGGCCTTGCTCCGGGTACGCCAGCTTTTTTCCGGCGTTCATCGGTGCGCTGAATCCTTTCACGTTCAGTTCTCATCCGGGACACATCTGCTGGTTCCCGGCGTTTGATGGAGTTCCTCGACGGTTCAACAGCTCTTGTTTTATGGTCTTTTACCGGGTACCCCCGCATTTTCGTGCCAGGCGCCGATCTTCGATACGGTCTCTGTCCGAATCTCTCACTGGTTCTTCTGTCCCTGTAAGCCACTCCTCTTCTGTGGACAGGGTTATGTCGCCAGAAATACCGGCCGGAATCATGCCTGTGGCGGAATCTGTGGAATCGTCTCGCTTTATGTACGTCTATATAAATATAGTGCCTATGCCAGTCGAACCAGCTCCATGAGAATAAATCGATTCCGATGAAAAAGCGAGGTCCAAAGGTGATAAAACCGCCGGTGATAATTACACCGGGCGGATAGTACCAGTAATAGGGCGGATATGCAGGATACCACCACGGACCATAAACATAGAGCGGATCGTAGACCGGCACATAGACAACCTGACGGACGGCAGGCTCGATCCTGATGGCATCCTCTTCGTGGATGACTTTCTGTTCTTTGGTTGTCTTGAGATTTCCCTGCGTCTCGGCTTTTCGTCGCAATTGCTGTATGGTCGCCATGACATCATCATTTTGACTCAGAAAAGCATCTCCCAGTTTACTGGTTTGATCGAGTTTATCGCTCATCGCAAAAAGCACGTCAGGGAAATGACAGAGCGATTTTATGCTGGGGTCCCAAGATTTTTCCTTCAGGGCGTCGTCCAGCGCATCGCCCGTTAGCGTTTTGTTCTGTTCCACCCAACGCTCGGCCTGGACGACCTCCAGCGGATAGGTCGATGCCATCAGTATCTGGGCGATCAGCGAATCGGGATACAGGGCGATCGGCGCAAGCATCTGATCCAGCTCTTCTTTCCTGAACCTGTCTGTTTGCTCTGGCTGCTCGAGATCCTGCGCAGGTATTCCTGGAGGTATAAAGAGCATGGCGATGATCATCCATGCCAACCCTCGCATAATGAGTCTTGCAGCTCTCATAGTGTCTCCTTTCACGCTTCTGGAAAAATCCAGGCGCATATCGTGAGCCCATGTGAAATAACATTAAAATTCCAGAGAGTACGACGATCTTAGAAATGATATCAACAAAGGGTGAACGCCCTATTCTCCGGAAGAAGTTTTCATCCAGTGGACTCCTTTTCTGACCAAAAATGATCCCTGTCCGACCTCCTGATATATGTGGAAGGCCGAACAGGCGGGGGTGATAATGAGATGCCCTATCCTTTGTTTCAGTTTGCACCTTCAATTTCAGACAGATTCCTGCAATGTTTTTCCTTTCCATGCATTTTACCGTGCCTTGCACGGTGGTGCAAGCCAAATCTCTTCAGTTTTTTGAGTTGATCCGCAGTTAACAGCTTTCCAACTGCCAGGCGAGACTCAATTTTCCGGACAAACCGTTTGCCTTTCAGATCTGAAATCTTTTGGGCGAGTTGGAGAATATCCGACTCGTTCACGGGGTCGGCGGAAAACAATTTTTCCATTTGAAGGTGAAAACCGTCTAATTTAGATTTCAATTGCAGACGCTTTTCACGATAGGCAAAATCCGCTTCCCTGAGCCCCTTGACCTGTTCGTCGGTGAGCCCCAGTTTCTGAACCATTTTCGGGTTCCGCCAGATTCCCAAAGGCGACACATGATGCCTTTTCATGCCAAATCCCTTGTCAGGCTTGCAGTTGCCTGGCGTAAATGCTACCGCAAAAGCCGGAATGAAAAATACCGTGACCAAAAGAACCATTGCGCCGGTAAATAATTTTTGCCTAAGATTCGAATTCATGGTGTACCTCCCTTTTTGAGATTGTTGGTTTTCAAGGATTTTTTCCTTGGTGTTAAACTTAATATAAGTGATAAATGTAAAGAATTTATGTTGACTTCAGGGCAAAATTGTAAATGTTTTGTAAAGTATATTGCACTGATGTTATGAATCATATAAATAATAGGAGCAGGTAAGATGGATATTAATATTGGGTGCAGGGATGGAGAATCAGGAAAGCTCGCCTTACAGAATTAAAGTTTTGATTATCGATGATGACAAAAAGCTTTGCAGGCTGGTCAAAGACTACCTGGAGCCTATGGGCTATGATGTGGATGCTGCCCACACGGGAATCCATGGACTGGAAAGGGTCTTGGCCGGCGATTTTCACGTGGTTATTCTCGATGTCATGATGCCGGAGATGGACGGGTTCGAAGTGTTGAAAAGGTTGCGCAAGGAATCGGACATACCGGTATTGATGCTTACCGCGCGTGGCGATGAGACCGACAGAATTGTGGGGCTCGAGATGGGGGCCGATGACTATCTGCCCAAGACCTTTTCCACACGGGAACTTTTAGCGCGCCTTCGCGCCGTGACCCGCCGATCTTTCAAATCCGAACGTCAACCCGGTCCCAATGCCATGGATCAAGCATTGATTCTGGGAGATCTCCAAATCAGCCAAACCTCCCGAACGGCTCGGTTGGACGATGATATATTAAACCTGACCCCCATCGAATTCGATCTTCTGATGTACCTGGTCAAGGCCGCAGGGCGGGTATTAACACGGGATCAGCTTTTGGACGCCGTTTCCGGTCGAAGCTACGATGTCTTCGACCGCTCCGTGGATGTCCATATCTCCTCGCTGCGGCGGAAGCTGGGAGATGATTCCCGAAACCCCAGATTTATTAAAACCGTTCGATCCGCCGGGTATATGTTTATAGACCCGAGGAGTCAGGAATTATGAAGCCTTTTTCATCGTTATTCTCCAAAATCCTCCTCTGGTTTTTTTTAAACCTGGCCCTTGTAGCGGCGGTCCTGGTCGTGTTCTTCGTGTTTGGGTCCCAGATAGATCTGCATGCTATTTTTGGTCAACAGGCATCGGATCGATTGCGAACCGCCGGGAGGCTGATCTCCCATGAACTGAATCAGGTGCCCACCGCGAACTGGTCCGACGTGCTCGCCCGGCATGCAGAGATCCATCAGGTGGACTTTGCTCTCTTACTTAAAGGCGGTTCCCAATCTTTATCAAAGAATATGGATATCCCTAAGGCCGTGATGAAAATGGTCATGGGCTCTTTCCGGCGCAAATTCCCAAAGGGCGAGTTTTCACTGCCGCCCAAACCCCGCGATAAGCATGGCAGAAAGCATCGGTTCATGATGAGAACGAAAAATCCAACACGATACTGGGCCGGCGTTCGGATCCCGGTGTTCCTTACACCATCGCGCCCCCCGGTGCGAGGCGTACTTCTGGCCGTGTCAGATTCCATAACGGGAAACGGCTTTTTTTTCGATCCCTTTCCGTGGATTATTGTGGCGGCGGCGGTGATGCTTATTTCGGTGTTGTTGTGGATACCGTTGGTGAGAAACATCACTCGACCGCTTGCCCGGATGACTAACGCGGCCGAGGAGATTGCCAAGGGAGGTTTTGATGTGCGTATTAATGAACCGCGGGCCGATGAAATCGGGCGCCTGGCAAGTGCCATCAACCACATGACTTCGCGCTTAGGCGGTTTTGTGAAAGGCCAGAAACGTTTTTTGGGTGATGTGGCACATGAACTGGGCTCACCCATCGCCCGGATTCAGTTGGGGCTCGGCATACTGGAACAACGCGTGGATGCAACTAACCGAAAGCAGGTGGTCGATGTTATGGAAGATGTGACACACATGTCGAACCTGGTCAACGAACTGCTTTCCTTTTCACGGGCCGAAATGGACACGGCAAAGGTCATGCTCAAGACAATCGAACTGCTTCCCGTATTGCAAGGGGCGGTGCAACGGGAGAGCACGCCCACAACGGAGATCATCACGAAAATCGATTCCAAGATCCGGGTTATCGCAGATCCTGAGCTTCTTGCCCGAGCACTGGGCAATATTATCAGAAATGCCGTAAAATACGCCGGAGACGCGGGACCAATTCAGGTTTCAGCTAAAAGCAAAGGAAATAAAACAGAGATCGAGGTCAAAGACTCCGGTTCCGGTGTGCCCGATGACTTTGTGGAACAGCTTTTCGAGCCTTTTTTTCGCCCCCAACCCTCTCGGGATCGCTGTTCCGGTGGTGTCGGCCTTGGACTGGCTATCGTAAAAACCTGCATTGAAACATGCAAAGGCACTGTTTCCGCCCGAAACCTCAAACCCAAAGGATTTGCGGTAACAATCACCGTAACGTCTGACACTTCAAAATCTGAATCTCAAGTTAAATAGGACGCCCCAGTACCATCTGCCGGAGCTACGGGGCAAGCAGATTTTCACAGATATACACAGATAATATTGTTATTTTGCAATTTAAGAATCTTGACAATCTGTGTTCATCTGTGTCCAAAAAAGGAAATTCCTATACTATCAAGTTAAATTAAACCGTATTGGATAAAGAAACGCCTAAATTCAACCCCGTCCGTCGTTGTCCTGCTTTTGCATGAGCGAGTCCCATAGGCTCCAGATCAGATTTTGCTCACTCTCGGATCCACAATTGTAGACTTGCAGCAACCTGCGGTCTGCATCGGACATGTCTTTGAATTGGATACCCACTACCGCAGTCGTTTTTCCTTCGAGAGGAACTTCCTTACTCCAAACAGTAGTACCTAAAATAGAGAGATTGACAAATTCTATGGGTAAATATATTTGAAGCTTAACATTTTTTCCAGCCAAGGTATCAAAATGACCGGTTTCATAATTTGAACCCAAAACAACACTGGCCCCACCTAAAGAAATATTTTCTGTAAATCCATCGAAGTGCACAGGGGTTTTGCATAATTCGTCTTTAAATATTTTAAGATTCACTTGTGTCGGGAGCTTGTGCCTGGCTGTTCTGCGAACCGTCCATGAAAATTCTTCTTCAGCGGATTCCGAACGGGTCTCATAGAGACCACTGACAAGCAGCTTGACATTAGGATATTTTCTGCAAATCGCCATCACACTTGATTTAGAAATTTTCGCAAATTCAACGCGAGTGATTGTTTCGATAGTTGAGTGAGATACCTTTTCCTCTTCAAACGGATAAATATCACCAAAAAAGTCATTTTTCCCCAGGTTTTTAGTTGATTTCTTTTGGACCCTTCCGCCCTTTTTCGAACGATGGTAAATAGTTTCTTCCAAAGAACCGGACACAACAAAATAAAGGTTATTCTCTTCATCACCAAACTTTTTCATCATGCTTCCTGCAGGAAAATGCCGGGGCGCCAACTCACTCATAAAAGCGATTATTTCAGGATACTTCATCATGATGAAAAATATCTGCACCCCCGTGTTTTTGGATCTGCCTTGACGAAGGGATAAATAGAAGGCCTTCCCTTTTTGATTGGACGGTTTAAGGATTTGCCATTCAAGGATTTTGGATACGATAGCCGGCAATGTCATATTTTCTTCCATAAAAAGCTCGGCTGCCGTCCCATATTCATCAGCAGCAGCATAAAACGATTTATCCCGTTTCAAAAGGTCGGCAAAGACCCTATGGAGCCACGGATCATTTGGAAAGGCCTTGAGTAGGTTCTCAAGCTCTGCAACGGAATCGATCGTGATAGAACCATCTATAATGCGGGTTACAATGCTACTCTGTTTGTCCATCTGGTCGTTCATTACTTACCCTTTCAAACATTAGGATACCCAGTTCGGCCGGTCGGCTAACCAGGATTTTGCGGTTTTGGGCAGCCATTTTTCGAGTTTTCTATCCATGTAGAACCTCGGATAAAGAAGATCGTCATCTACCGAAATCAATCCTTCCCTAACGGCAGTTCCGGCCAGAGCTGTATGGGGGTAAATGCGTATACCTACAGTTACCTTCACTGTCTCTAAATTCAGGGAATCGGCGAAAAAAAGACTTTCTTTCACTGACTCTTTTGTTTCACCGGGCCCTCCCAACAAGAGAAAGCCCATTTGTCGAATGCCGTAATCTTTGAGTATCTGAGAAATTCGCCGCACTTCTTGAAGATTAAACTGCTTGTTCATGGTTCGCAGGATTTGCTCACAACCGCTTTCGCACCCCAAGGCCACCTCCTTGCAACCGGCCCTCGCCATCCACTTCACCAACTCTTCATCAACTTTCCATGGATACAAAATGCAGCGCCAGGTAATGTTTAAGTCGGCGCTTACCAGGTGAACACAAAGTGATTTTGCATATGAAGATGGAAGGTTGAATGTATTGTCAACAAAAAAGAAGTGATCAAAACCAGAGTCTACGTATTGAGAAATCATTTCAACAACTTTTTCTGGTGGATACTTGCGAATGGTATGCCCTTCTATCAAAGCCGTTGAGCAATACGAACAGTTCATTGGGCATCCCCGGCGAGTTTGGACCGGGAGCCATATGTTTTCATCATCCGGAGCGGCATTGTACCAAGTGTGTATATTTGGAAGTGGCAGTAGATTATCTGCCAGTCTTTTTATTCGCTTTGGCTTAAAGTGAATTCGCTGTCCGGGAAAATAGAGTCCGGGAATCCCAAAAGGTTCTTTATTTTCATTCAGCATATTGAGAAGTTCCAAAAAAGCTACTTCCCCTTCACCCTGGATACCCATATCCGCATCCAGGTAATCCAAAGCGGCTTGCGGGACGATGCTATATCCCGCACCTCCTAAAACAATGGTGGCATTTGAAATTCTCCGGCATTCGGAGATGATATTTTTTACGGGACCTAAGAGAAACCTCGGGCGCTCCATGTTTTGGTCATCTATATTCCTTACTGAAATTCCGATTACATCCGGACGAAAGTCATGGACAGTCCTTTTGAGTAACGATAGAGAATCCCTTTGATCCAATAGATTTAACAGTTTTATATCATAGCCTGCAATTTGGGTTGCTGTAGCTACATGTCCTAACCCTAATGGTAAAACCGGCATGTTAATAGTTTCAGTGTTGGCAGAAACTAAAAGTACTTTCAAAACTTCCTCTCTTATATAACATTTCCAACCTGCACGGTTTTTACGGTAAACCGCCCCGTTTCTTCACGTCAGCTTCATTTGCATTGTTAGAAGTTTCTCTCTTTATTTCTTTCTTTTGTCTTTTAAATAAATTGCCTTTGAGGCTCCATCGCCAACAGCTCTTTCTTCGATTTGGAATAGCTTTGTTGCTGATGCAAGTTCCCCCAACTTTTTGTAACCATAGTTTCGCGGATCAAACTCTGGTGCCTGCTTGGCTATATTACTACCCACGGATGCAAGATGAGCCCAACCAGAATCGTCCGAAGATGCCTCAACAGCGTTTCTTAATAAATTAACGAGTTTCGTGTCTTTCTTAAGTTCGCTGGTTGTCTTGCGTTTTATTTTCTCACTATAATCATCTTTGGAGCGCAGCACTTCAGTGAAAATAAACTTATCACACGCAGAAACGAATGCTTTAGGGGTTTTTCTCTCCCCGAATCCATATACAAAAAGACCGGCTTCCCTTATCCTTGACGCTAACTTAGTGAAATCACTATCGCTGGATACGATGCAAAAACCGTCAAATTTGCCCGTGTAAAGTAAATCCATTGCGTCAATTATCAATGCACTGTCGGTTGCATTTTTACCTGAAGTATACCCAAATTGCTGTATGGGCTGTATTGAATACTGTAAAAGAACTTCCTTCCACCCTTTAAGGCCTGACAGCGTCCAGTCACCGTAAATCCTTTTTACATTAGCTGTCCCATACTTTGCGATTTCCGATAGTAGCCCGTCAACAATAGAAGGTTGGGCGTTGTCTGCATCTATTAATACGGCCAAATTTTCAATTTTTCCGTCTGACATATTTTCCCTTTTATGATTCTAGGATAACCGGTTTGAAAAAGCGGCAGCTTTTTCAAATCCGTGTTCATCCCATTGTGTACGCCCGGCATGGGCGTGATCTTATGGGGTGAAAGTCCCCTATACGTGAATTCTGTTAATAAGTTTATGATTTGTTAGCATAAATACTAACAGAAGGCAAGGGCGTTGCCGTCAGGCCCAGGTCCCGAATCGCCCATGAGAATCAGGGGCGTCCCGGAAGTTACATCCAAACAAATGAAAAAAGAAACGCCTAAATTCAACCCCGGTCCCCCTTTGTCCCGGGGCTGACACCAGACGCTCGCGATTAGCGTCTCTTTCGGGGCCGTTTGCGACTTCCCTTTGACCCGTTCTTGAACGGTAGGCGCGGCTCGCCGCCACCCGGGGGCAGGATAATCTTGTCCTCCGAAGCGACCCATACAAAACGTGACTGCGATTTACTCCCCTTGTAGGCGGGGACCCGAAAACGGCGCACATGGAAACTGCAACTCATCAAGAGCTTCTCAAATTTCTTGCTCGGCTCAGCCGACCACACAGCCAGACACCCCTGTTCGCGCAGTGCGCGGCGACAGGCCCGAATTCCTTCACGACCGTACAGACGGCGGTTCCCTGAATCGGTCATCGCGCTGGGACCATTATCTATATCCAGCAGGATCGAATCGAATCTGTTCTTGGAACGTGAGATAAGCTCGACGATATCGCCCGTCTTGAGGTCAACTCGTTCGTCTCCCAGCGGCTGACCGTTGAGTTCCCCCAGAAACTCACGATTCCATTCGACTACAGCACCTAACAGTTCACCCACCACCACTTGAGCGTGAGGGCTGAGCATGTCGAGAGCCTGGCGCAAGGTATAGCCCATACCCAATCCGCCGATAAGTATGCTGGGCGCCTTGCAACCATCCAGATGCGCACAACCCAGCCGCGCAAGCTCCAGTTCTGACTCATGGTGGCGACTGTGCATCAACTCCTGACCGTTGATCTTGATCGAGAAATCACTGTCATGCTGATAAAGCACCATCTCGCCGCCGTCCGGAGTCCGGGCTGTAGCTATTCTTACTCTCGGTTTCATGGTGGCATCCTACCCTTTATGACTTTTTGTCCTTCAGCAAATCCTTCAGGCTCGCGAACGGCCTGTTGCCGGAATGCGGCTCTTGCCCGCCGGCCGGCGTCGTCTCGTCATACCATTCCGCAACCTGATCCCGCGAATGCTCATTGTCGTGACAGTAGATACTCAGCAACTCCCAGTTGCTGCCGTCCGGCGGATTGTTATCGTGGTTGTGATCCTTATGATGAACCGTGAGTTCTCGAACTTTCTTGCCTGAAAATTCGCGCCCGCACCGCGCACAGATCCACGGAAACATCTTGAGCGCTTGCCCCCGATAGGTCTTCTCCTGACGCTCTCGGTCATGCCGAACCTCGGCTATGATACGATCTCGCATGTCGGAATCAGTGCGCGTCTTCTTCGATGACATGTGAGTACCCTCCAGTCGTTCGGTATAGATTAAGTTTAACGCCGCAAATCCCTGATGGCCCGACCTCCATTGTGGCAAAATATTTAATTTGCGCCATCTACTGCTTTGGAACATCGATCTTTCTTTTTTTGGGATCCTTCTGCTGACGATAAAAAATTGCAATATGACCAATCATCCCCACCAACTCAGATGCGGTTTCTTTTTCAATGGTGCCAGCTATCTCTTTTTTCTGACCTTTTTCCTTGAAATCAATAAATTTTACCTTAATAAGCTCATGTTTTTCCAATGACTCATCAACAGCTTTGGTTACAGTAGGGGAGAGTCCATTCTGGCCGACAAAAACCAGTGGTTTCATGCCGTGGGCAAGCCCCTTCAGATATTTCTTCTGATAGCCTTTCAGTTTTTCCACATATACCTCCGTTTATCTCGGTCCGACCCCAGAGGCCGCGGCAGAACACCAAGTTGCTTGAATTCTCTGGTTAGAAGAATGTCTTCCGATTCAGTTAGCGTTGTGGCATTCGGGGTAGCCATCTGGGAACTGACCTCAAATATTGCTTATAACTTTCTCCAAATTTCCGTCTCAATGTCGGCTCTTCGTAGAAAACTACGAAAATGTGCGCAGCAGCGACGAGGAAAAGAGAATACAGCAAAACGAAGAGGGAAGCGTAAAGCATCGCCTCTCCAATTAACACAAGGAATAGACCGACATACATAGGATTCCGCACGTATCGGTATGGCCCCAGAAGGACAAGCCGCGTGGGAGGATCAAAGGGTGCCGGGGTGCCCCTCCCGCGTACTACGAAATCCTTCACGCACCAAAGAGAGACACAAGCACCAAGTGTGAAGGGAATCAGTCCGGCGCACCGCATGGTACCCATGTCGGCCACAACCCAGTGTCGAGTTGCCATAAAGATTCCCAAAGGTATCAGAAAAGCAACAATGCACAGAAAAAGAGGCCCTATGACTAAGGTCTTGAACAATGGCGAATTGAATTTCATTTCTTTCTTCTAACCGTTGAATTCAGCGGCGGTTAGGGCTGTAGCGAAGCGGAAGTCCCAACCGTCCGCTGGAATGACGGGTAGAAGCTTTCTGTTTTTCTTGCATATAATGAATCAAAAAGGCCTCTCGAAAATTTTCATGAAATATTCGGGCTAAGGCCATATAGATGTTATACCTTATCAACGGCTTGCCGACTTCAACTCCTGGTCGATACGCTCAGCTAAAAACATTTTCATTAGCGATTGATATGGAATGTCACGTTTATTGGCCAATACCTTAAGTTCTTCGATCATCAATTCAGGTAAGCGCAAGGAGATTTTTTTAAGGGAAGGTTTCAGGTTCGGAAGAACAGCTCTCTTGGCTTTTTCCCAATCAATATATTCGGTTGAATCAGCGGTTGCCCAAAAATCACGTTCTTTATCCTCAGATTTGAATTTTGGAATCTTTTTTTTCATAAGCTTTCATAGACCTTTCTTTCTTTTCGATTCATATCTCTGGCAGAGATCACTCGGATGAGCCTATTTCGAATCGTAAACACCACAAACAAACGCCTTCCACCATCGGTATGGCCTAAAGCGTAATACCGAGACTCTTGTTTGGAGTGTTTTAAATCCTTTCCGCTCACAAGAGGACGATTGAAAAAGATTTGTTCACATTCTGAGGCAGTTACACCATGTTTTTCCCAGTTCTTGAGAAAATTGCCTTCATCCCATTCAAAACCTGAACATTCACCAAGAATATTGGTCTCATCCATAAAGTATGTATATCCGAGATATATACATCGTGTCAAGGATTTTATGCATGAGGGAATTTTAAATGACGAGTATGAAGTAACCGGCAAATAAAGCCTGCAGCGAAACGGAGGGCATTATTTGTCCGTCAAAAACGGGACGGGGTTGAAATTACGCGTTTCTAGTCTTTCAGGGACAAAAATTGATCGACGATCAGTTTTTGGCCTCTAGTGGCCGCCCGACTGACAGCGGATTTGCTCAACCCGAGGTACTTGCCAACCTCCGTTGCCGTCAGGCCCAGATCCCGAATCGCCCAGTAGGCCAGAACACTACGGGCTCGTACCCGATCGGGCTGTTTTCCGGCGACAACCACTTGGTCTTTTTCAATGCCAAGGATTTTTGCGTTTTCCCATAATAACGATGTGACCGGTGTAGGCATACCTGTCAAGCGACTTTAAATCTTTTACAATCCCGGCCTGAATCGGATTTAAATGGATATAGCGCACCAGTTCCAGAAGGTAAGTGTTTTCCTGACACAAAATCGATTTGCCGTTTAAATCTAATAATATCTTAATTGGAGAAACGTGTTTCCGTTAGAATGAGTTTAAGAAAAGGTGCATTTGGCAAACTTGCAGTCCCTTTACGACTTTTTGTCCTTCAACAAATCCTTCAGGCTCGCGAACGGCCTGTTGCCGGAATGCGGCTCTTGCCCGCCTGCCGCCGTCGTTTCGTCATACCATTCCGCAACCTGATCCCGCGAATGCTCATTGTCGTGACAGTAGATACACAGCAACTCCCAGTTGCTGCCGTCCGGCGGATTGTTATCGTGGTTGTGATCCTTATGATGGACCGTGAGTTCTCGAACTTTCTTGCCTGAAAATTCGCGCCCGCACCGCGCACAGATCCACGGAAACATCTTGAGCGCTTGCCCCCGATAGGTCTTCTCCCGACGCTCTCGGTCATGCCGAACCTCGGCTATGATATGATCCAGCTTGTCGGACTCAGTGCGCGTCTTCTTCGATGACATGTGGGTACCCTCCAGTCGTTCGGTATAGATTAA
>Ga0233409_10000135_pt1 | contig 12076 bp, 10 predicted proteins | sample Na_oxic_13_MG_FD_179871 | JGI IMG/M metagenome (GOLD analysis project Ga0233409, IMG submission 179871) | Seawater microbial communities from Saanich Inlet, British Columbia, Canada - Na_oxic_13_MG | ecosystem: Environmental > Aquatic > Marine > Inlet | place: Canada: British Columbia... | reverse complement strand
TTTTAATCCTCGAAATACTACCAGTATTACTGCCTGCCCCGTAGGTCCGGCAGATCGTACTGGGGTGGTTAAAATTTTCGTCTTCCTTGATCTTAACGAAAAATCCTAGTTTTCGTTCGGGCACTAAGTATTGGTGAGCTGTAGATCCCCGTATTTTCTTGACATTCAGATTTTAGGTAAATAAACAATGATAAATCGTATAAAGCTTCAGACAGAAATATGAGAGGGAATTTACATGGCAAAACCTAAGTTAAAAGAGCATGTAATAAACCGTGAATGGTGCAAGGGGTGCGGCATATGCGTCCATTTTTGCCCCAAGGACGTACTGGAACTTGATGATGCGGACAAGGTGTTTGCAGCGAGGCGGTCGGATTGTATTTGCTGCAAAATGTGCGAACTTCGCTGTCCTGATCTTGCCATCGAAATCGAAATCGAAGAGGATGGACAATGAAAAGAGAAAACATAAAATTTATTCAGGGTAACGAAGCATGTGTAGAAGGCGCCTTGTATGCGGGGCTCGATTTTTTCGCAGGTTATCCCATAACACCCTCAACGGAAATTACAGAGCTTCTGTCATACCGTCTGCCCCGGAAAGGGGGTAAATTTATTCAAATGGAAGACGAAATTGCATCCATGTCCGCTATTATCGGGGCTTCCCTTACCGGCAGTAAAGTCATGACCGCCACCAGCGGTCCCGGCTTTTCTTTGATGCAGGAGGCCCTGGGATATGCGATCATGACGGAAATTCCTTGTGTGATTGTTAATGTGCAGCGGGGCGGACCTTCAACGGGTATCCCAACCCACGTGAGCCAGGGGGATGTGTACCAGGCCCGCTGGGGAACTCACGGTGATCATGCAATTGTTACGATTACCGCATCCAACCACCAGGATGTGTTTGAAACCACTGTGGATGCGTTTAATATTTCAGAAACGTACAGAACCCCTGTTATCCTGCTGTATGACGAGGTGGTGGGACACACACGGGAGCGGCTTATTGTGCCGGAACAAGGAGAACTTCCGCTGGTGGAAAGACTCCGGACATCCGTGAGAGAAGGTGTGGACTATCATCCCTACCTGCCAAGGGAAGACGGCCGTCTCCCCATGTCTGACTTCGGCGGTGTGCACCGCTACAATGTCACCGGCCTGTTTCATGATATGTGGGGGTTTCCGTCGGACAATCCTAAAATAGTTCATGATCTTCTTCGCCATTTGGTGGATAAAATTCAGAACAATGTGAATCAAATCGCCCGTTTCAAAGAGTATTATCTTGAAGACGCCGAGTGCATTCTGATTTCTTACGGGTCTTCAGCCCGCTCGGCAAATCATGTGGTGGTAAGCCGCAGGCCAAGAGGAGAACGGCTCGGACTTCTGGAACTCCAGACATTATGGCCGTTCCCGTATGATCTTGTTCGAGAAAAATGTGCAAATGCAAAATATGTTGTAGTTGTTGAGATGAACATGGGTCAGATTCTGCAAGAAGTAAGAAAGGCCGTAGACCGGCCCGAGAAAGTGTTTCTGGCCAATCGTATTGACGGTGTTTTTATAACACCCACGGATATCAGAAACATACTGCGTGTTATCCAGGGAAAAGGAGTGTAATTTATGGCAATAAAGGATTACCTCAGGGAAAGATTTTTTCCACATATCTGGTGTCCGGGGTGTGGGCACGGGATCGTACTGAACAGTCTTTTAAGAACCATTGAAAAACTCGGAATGAGCAAGAATGAGATTGTAATGGTTTCAGGCATCGGATGTTCGTCCCGGATTTCAGGATATGTTGACTTTCATACACTCCACACCATTCACGGTCGTGCCCTGGCCTTTGCCACCGGTGTTAAAATGAGTCTTCCTGAACTGAACGTTATCGTTCCCATGGGAGACGGTGATGCACTTGCCATTGGCGGAAATCACTTTATCCATGCGGCCAGGAGAAATATTGATTTAACCGCTATTATCATGAACAATCGCATCTACGGTATGACCGGAGGACAGTACTCCCCCCTGTCGGGCTATGGAACCATGGCAACCACAGCGCCCTATACAAATATAGACCATGATTTTGATATTGCAGAACTGGCGATGGCTGCGGGGGCTACTTTCGTGGCCCGCAGCACCACCTATCATGTTCAGCAGCTGACGAAGATTCTCAAACAGGCGATTTTGCACGAAGGATTTTCAGTGGTGGAAGTATTATCCCAGTGCCCGACCTATTTTGGAAGAAAGAACCAAATGGGAAGTGCAGCTGATATGATGGAGTATTACAAAAACAATACCACATCGATTGGGTCGAAAGCCAAGAAAGAAAATCCCGACCTTATTGAAAGGGGTGTTTTTGTAGAAAAAGAGATGCCGGAATATTGCAGTGAGTATGACAAAATCATTGAAAGGGCGATGGCTTAGAAGCTCGAAGCTCAAGGCATAAAAAGGAATGAAAACATGGAAAGATGCAGGTTGGTATTTTCCGGATCAGGAGGTCAGGGGGTTATCACTGCCGCCGTCATACTGGCTGAAGCGGCCGTACTTTACGAAAATCTGATTGCTGTGCAGTCACAGGCTTACGGACCGGCGGCCAGGGGAGGGGCCACACGATCCGATGTTATTATTTCCGATTCCGACATCAATTATCCCAAAGTGATTCAGCCCAATGTGCTGGTCTGTCTTACTCAGGAAGCTTACAATAATTTTTATCTCATTATACGACCCGGCGGGCTTCTGATTACAGACAGCCGTTATGTAAAGATCCAGAGAAAGGTCGATGCCCAGCAGAAAGAACTGCCCATGCACCAGGCGGTGATGGAAAAAATCGGCAAACCAATTGTATTCAACATCTGTATGCTGGGTGCGGTGATAAGCCTGACAGATCTTGTTAAATCCGAATCCATAATGAAGGTACTTAAAAACCGGATTCCTTCCAGTTTTCTGGAGATGAACCGCAAAGCTCTGGATCTGGGAATGAAGCTTGGAGCGGAACTCAAAGGCTGATGAATGCCGGGTTATACATCCATATTCCTTTTTGCCTTAAAAAGTGTCCCTACTGTGATTTTTATTCCATAACCGATACGTCGCTACAACCTGCATTTATGGATGCCTTAGCATCTGAAATGCGCATGACCAGGGGCGGAACTTTACCGTTCGACACCCTTTATATGGGCGGCGGCACACCATCGGTTCTGGATGCAAAAGCTGTTGGCAGGATCATTAAAACCGCCCGCCAGTCCTATGAAATCCTTTCCGATGCTGAAATTACTTTGGAAGTAAATCCAGGCACGGTTACCCCGGAACAACTCAGTATGTATCGGTGCTCCGGCGTTAATCGAATCAACATTGGGGTCCAGTCATTTGATCCTGACCACCTCTGTTTTCTCGGTAGGATCCATTCGAGTCGAGATGCCGACCTGGCTGTAAAATGGGCGCAAAAGGCAGGGTATAAAAACATTGGGTTCGATCTTATTTATGGCATCCCGGGCCAGACAAAAAAATCATGGCTTTTGGACTTGCAGCTAGCGGTTGAGTTTGAGCCCCAACATCTTTCCTGCTACATGCTCTCCTTTGAACAGGGCACTCCTCTATACAGCGACCGCAAAAAAGGACGCTTTGAGCCTCTGGCTGAATATCGTGTCTGCGAGCTGTTTGAGACCACCCTGGAATTTTTAAGCGACCATGGCTATGTTCAGTACGAAATATCAAACTTTGCACGCGAAACAATCGACAAATCCGGTTTTAAAAATTCCGAGGTCAACCGTTCGAGACACAACGTAAAATACTGGACATTTGTACCGTACATCGGGTTTGGACCTTCGGCTCATTCATTTCTGGAACCGAAACGATACTGGAATTGTGCCGATGTGAAAAAATATATACAGGATCTTGAAGCTGGTAAACTTCCGCTTGCGGGAGAGGAACGACTAAGCCTGGAACAGCTCATGATAGAGGCTATTTACCTGGGACTGAGACAGATAGAAGGCATTGCCATTGATGTTTTTGATAAAAAGTTCGGTGTTAGCTTTAAAAGAATGTTCGAAGAGGTCGTAAGCGACTTTGAAGAAAAGGGGCTTATGGAGTTTTCTCAAAACCGATGTGCTATGACACATAGAGGCATGCTATATCTGGACAGTATTGCTTCTATGTTTATATAAAATTGCTTTGTAATTTTGACAGTCTCGTAAAAAGTCGCAATCCGACGGTAAAGTAAAAAGCTCCAAATTCAAGGCGCGCAAATCCTGAGGAACGAAGCGTACATTATAGTACGCTGCAGTGACGAAGGATGCAGCGCAACGCAGAAGTTGGATTTTTTACGAAACCGTCAATTTTATGTGGAAAGCGTTTTGATTAATACCCCGATATAAAACCGTGCATGGCTCATGGGTGCGGCCAGGTTGGCGCGATGGTTTGCCAGGATGCCGCTCAGACTGCTGTTGGTGATTAACAACGGATCGATTTCTGTGGCATGATGACACGATTCGATTGCATGATGAAGAACTTCAGCCCCCCGTCGGGATTCTACTGTAACCAGAAAATCTTCGAAAACCGCTTCCAGAATCGTATGCATGGAACTTGCAATGCCCTGGGCATAAAAAAAGTAGTCATCTGCCTTAAAAAAACTTACCGAACTCCCGTCATCTTCCTTACTTTTGACCAGATTTTCTTCACAGCTTCCCAGCAGGTCTTCGTATGCCATAAGCAAAGGAATTAAATTGTCGGTTCTGGTATGAAAGTTGGCTTCACCTTTTTCGAGCTTTTCCTTGTAAGTCATCAGTTCATTAAGGCCGGCCTTGTATTTTGATTCCGGAGACGGAAACCAGTATCTGTCTGATTTAATCATAAACCAGTTCATGGCGCGTTCAAGGTTTCTATCAAATGCGGCGGTGGTGCCTGTACGGGATATACGCTCGGTCAGGATAACAGCGGTTCTGCGGGTTACTTCCAGAACTCCCAGCTGAAAATTGTTGACATTGTCGGTAAAGTCAAGAATATCATTGGGTCGCCATCCCCAGGATCTTTCATTTAGCTCATAATTGAGTGGTTGTATTGTTGCCTCTACAAAAGCCACTCCCTTGGGCTTGGGCTTCTTTTCTACAACTCCGGCAACCTCATGTGTTGGTGCTGCATGTCCACCGGTTGTCTTTTCTTTATGAGGAGTCGGAAGGGGATGCTCTGGTTTTTTCACTTCTGCCTTGTGAGGCAGTGAATGGGTAACGGTTTCAGCGGTTTCTCTCTGTGCCGGTCCCGGTGCCGGTGCTTGGGTAACGGCTTTACCCGTCTCTTTTTGAACCAGATGAATCATTTGATCAGCTTTGACCACTCCCACAAGTTTGTTGGTATTATCGATAACCGGAACAGTTTGCAAGTGGTGCCGGTCCATCATATTTTTTACATTCTCATTGTCTATGCTAATCTTAACGGACATTACGTCAGTGGACATAAAATCTTTCAGAGGAGAGTCGGAAGCAGCAAACATCAGTTGTTTAAGTGAGACCGTACCGAGCAGCTTTCCATGCTCATCAACAACGAATAGTTGAAAAGGCTGCTTTATATCGTGGTGTGCTTTTTTGAGGTGTTCTACGGCCTCATTAGCAGTTAAGTCCTTATCCAGAGCAATAAAATCCGGAGTCATGATACCTCCGGCCGTATCCTTGTCATGATGGCGCTTGTTTTCAGTCGCCTCGGGGCCTTCAGTGGCTTCGGGAACTTCTTTTTTCGCCGGTTCATGGGAGGTTTCCGGTTTGGCTTTGTCTGTAGAAGGAACCTTTTCGACATGGCTGTCAGTTTTATGAGCAAACCGGACTTCAGAAGGCTTTTCGAAAAACCCAAGCACGACGCCGAATAACCAGATGCCCACAACCGCTAACAGTGTACAGACGATTATTCGTTTGGTGGCAAACCGTTTGAATTCAGTTTTTTGATCGTTACTATTTTTGCTGCTGTTTGAATTTTCCATAATATGTCTCCATCTACGCAGTATTAACCCGAATTTCTAATCTGCCTTGGATTCATTTGCAAATCACTCCATTCTAACTGGATAGTATAGGAATTTCCTTTTTTGGACACAGACCCGCCTGCCATTGCAAGGCACGAGCGGGCAGGTGAACACAGATTATCAAGATTCTTAAATTGCAAAATAACAATATTATCTGTGTATATCTGTGAAAATCTGCGTTCTATTTAACTTGAGTCTATTGGTATGGTCTTTAAATTTCAAGTGAAAAATTGCGTTGTCATCTGTTTCTCAATTTGCGGATATCACCGATACGGATGGTCACGTTTTGATCATCAAAGTATTCTATCAACGGTATCAAGTACTTGCGTGATACACCGGTCATTTCTTTAAACTGAGGGGTTGTCATCTCTTCGTGAGACGTAAGGAAGTCGACAAGCTTTTGCTGCAACTCTTGGACGGCCTTTGAATGGAAATAAAGATCTTCTTTAACTTTGACAATCATCCCTTCATCCATAAGAAGCATTAGAACGTCTTTGGCCCTTGACAATTCAACGTTTATGGTCTTGATCAATTCTTTGAAATATGGCGGCGTAAGGCCGTTTTTACGGTAGACATCAAGAATTCTTTCCCTGATATCAGCCTGGTCAACACCCAGGGAAACCGTATGTGAAGTTAGGCGAACCGTATTTTCCCCTGAAACGATCTCTTTGTCTTTTATCATCTGATTGAGCGTCAGATTAAAAAGCTTTGAACCTTGCAGACCAGGGAACTTGGACCTGAGTTCTTCCTTGGGCATACCGGTTTTAAGGGGATTGGCCCGATGGTAGCTGCCCAGGTAGATTGAGGTTTCCTCTTTGAGCCGGTGGGAGGTGTTTTTGTGAATATAAATCCGGTTTTCCCTGTCAGCCAGAGTAACCGTTTGTTTTGACATAAGATCCTGCATGATATTTTGAAGCTGTTTTTCATGCAGGCCGGTCATTATTTTGAGATCCGAAAAGACGACTCCCTGATAACCGGATTCATCCACATGATATGAAACAATACTTTCGGGGCTTTGATCCATCAACCCTTTTAACCCCTTAATTATTTCAGATTTGAACCGTTTATGCTTTTGCGGAATCGGGTTAAGGATATGCCCTCCGCCGATGGTGCGTATCGGGGAGTAACTTCGTATGACGAAACGGTCGTCTTTTATGAGTGCCAGCGGGGAATCGATTCGCAACTGAGCCACTGCGGCTTCACCCGGGAGAAGTTCGTCTTTGTCGAGCAAAATCAGGATGCCAAGCACTTCACTTGTACCGGTATGAAATCTGACTCGGGCGCGGTTTTTAACCGGTTTTTTATTGCTGTTAAGGTAGTCAAAACATACGTCAAGCATATAACTTAATTTTAAAGCTGATGGGTTTGATAAAACATCGCCGCGATTTACAGAGGCCTTTTCAAGTCCCTGAAAGTTAACGGCCGTTCGCATGCCGGCTTCGGCATTGTTTAAACTTTGGTTGTGGACCTGAATCCCCCGTACTTTTGACGTAATGCCGGAGGGATAGAGCATGACCATGTCTCCCACCTTAACCTCTCCTGAAACCAGGGTCCCGGTAATCACGGTTCCGAATCCCTTCATGGTAAAAACACGGTCCACGGGAAGGCGAAACAGGCTGGAAACCGGCCGGCTGGGCAACCGGGCGCTTAACTCGTCCAAGGTTGTGATGAATTCAGGTATACCGTCACCGGTAACCGACGAAACTGTTACGATCGGAGCCTTTTCTAAAAATGTTCCCCGGACAAAATCCCTGATATCCTCGATGACCAGCTCAAGCCATTCTTCATCCACAAGATCAGTTTTTGTCAAAACAACAAGTCCATGCTTAACACCGAGCAGGGTGCAGATTTCCATGTGCTCCCGGGTCTGGGGCATAACCCCTTCGTCCGTTGCAATTACCATGGCAACGATATCGATTCCGGTTGCGCCGGCCACCATGTTTTTTACAAATTTTTCATGGCCCGGTACATCAACAATTCCGAGATGCTGTCCGCTGGGAAGTTCCAGGTGAGCGAATCCCAGTTCAATGGTGATGCCGCGGCGCTTTTCTTCCTTTAAACGGTCTGTATTGATGCCTGTAATTGCCTTGATAAGGGAAGTCTTTCCGTGGTCTATGTGTCCGGCGGTCCCCAAGATAATTTGCTTCAACTGTGAAATACTCCTTAAAGGTAGCTCAATTCAAACTTTAGTTCACTTCACTCTGTATTCTTTTTTCTTCTTCTAAAGTACTCCATAACATACGCCATTCCTACAAGAAAAATACCGAGTCCTGAAACATAGATAACATTCACTTCGCCGTAGAAAAAACGTGTCAAAAACACGGCAAAAACAGCGCCGAATACGGCTCTTATTATAAAAATATGAAATTTGTTCATAAAAAGCACTTTATATTAGAAGCCCAAAAGAATCAACACCAAGTTTGTACCGAAATATTCTAAATAAGCAGTGATAAAATAGCTTGAAATAGGTCAGGTAATCTGATAGAAAAGAATTCTTTTCATGTGGTGGGTGTAGCTCAGTAGGTAGAGCACCAGGTTGTGGCCCTGGATGTCGCGGGTTCAAGTCCCGTCACTCACCCCATTTTTTTGTGTTCATGCGCCCGTAGCTCAGCTGGATAGAGCGCCGGACTTCGAATCCGTAGGCCGCAGGTTCGAATCCTGCCGGGCGTACCAATGATTCCAAGGTGTTATGTTGTTATCGTCAGGCCCCCCTTCCTTCTCTAACTTTCTTTTTTTTCAAGGCAATGTCCCTCAGGTTGCGGCCGTTCAAGGGCAAATCTCACGGGTTTACTGTATAGAGGTACTTAAGTAGGTATTTTAATAGAACAGTTTGATTTCACTAAGTTTCTTGATTTGTAAGTACACAATATGTAGTAATTTATGTTAATAAACTACAATATGTTCTAATTCAATAGAATTATATATAAATTATATATAATTTACTTGACATAATAAAATTACAAACTTATGAAAATTATAAATCTTGCGGGTTGATTGTCTGGTTTGTGTTTAATGTCTGAGTTGTAATCTTTACCGGTTAAAGTCGGGTTCAATATTTTGCGGTCAGGTTGATACCATGGAAGAAAAGACTGTTATTAACAACTCAGCTGGAAGGAAATCTGAATCAGAAACCATTTTGAATAAGTATTACAGCGTACAGTTCGCCTTAAATTGTATGGGTCCGGTATACCTGTTCAAGTTACGAGACATCCCCTTAAACGGGCTATGTATTCTGGTAAAAGAAGATTCTTCCGTACTTAAACAGATGGAGGTTGGTGATATATTGGACATGGAATACAATCCGCCGGAATCATCAGATCCCTCCACACTTTTGAAAACCAAGATTACCTCAAAAAATTGTCATGATTGTTTTACAGGGCATTTTCTCGTCGAGCTGTCCATTATCGATAATCAGGGAGACCTTTGAAAAAGGTGATTGGTGATTAAACAGCTTCTCTGGTGTACGTGCATCTTATTCTTCGGTCATATGCATAAATATGCAAAAATATGATGTGCACCGAGTTTAATAACGGCATTTAGGGAAGCTTTTATATCGAAAATATGCCTGGTTCGGACGACTCCACATTCAATCAGATTGATGGCTCATCGAACCGGATGATGCCTTGAAACAAATGAGGCTTTCAAGGCGGGAAAGGCAGGGTCAGCAATGGCCTTGCCTTTTTTATAAAATTTTGACTATAAGCAAAAATAATTAACATACCGATTTGAGGATTGCATGACATCTCATCTTTTAAAGCTAGTCCACTTGCTCTAAGATTATGAGGTGGTACAAAGCAAATTTATATTTTCTTAGAAGTGTTGAAAAAAGGAGGTGGATTTCTTCTTGACTATTGACGAAAAACCATGGTTTGCACTGGAAACAAAAATGAACGATACCAATGTATCGCCATATTTGTATTACTTCAAAGAGAAGTCGAACATTCCATTTTGCTGCCAGGTAGTTAAAAAAGTAGATGTCGACAGCTTTATAAAAGGCGTTCGATCATTTAGCGTGTCAAAAACTTGATTCATCGGCGGCCAAAATGTGAAGTTATTTTTGAGTGAGCCCTTAGTTTAGTGAATGGAGGATTTTGGATGAAAAATGCAACAAAGGTTGAACCTCACGGCGGTTCACTTATTAACCTTATGGTGGATGAAGAGCGGGCTGTTGTTTTAAAGGAGATCGCTTTGGATCTGTCGGATATTACATTAAACGGCCGGCAGCTTTGTGATCTCGAACTCATGGCAACCGGGGTTTTTTCACCGCTTGACGGCTTTATGACCCGTCCCGATTATGAATCCGTGCTTGACCGCATGAGGCTACAAAGCGATGTACTATGGCCCATACCGGTATGTCTCGGCATATCCGATATTCAGGCTCGGGCTCTGGAAGCCGGTCAATCGGTCACTTTAAGGGATCAGGAAGGATTTCTGCTTGCCATTATGCATATTGAGGATATATGGCCTGTGGATCGAAAAAAAGAGGCATCCTTAGTATACGGTACAACTGACAAGAACCATCAGGGGGTCGAGTATCTTTTTAATAAAGAAGGTGATCATTACATTGGGGGTAAAATCGAGGTTCTGAGCCTCCCTCTTCACTTCGATTTTAAACAGCTTCGCATGACCCCCTTAGAGATCAGAAACATTTACCGGAAACTCGGATGGCAGCGTGTGGTAGGGATTCAGACTAGAAATCCCATCCAGCGTCCCCAGTTGGAAATGACGGTGGCGGCCATGCGTCAAGCCAGGGCAAATCTGCTCATTTTGCCTGTTACGGGCATGACCAAACCAGGCGATTTTGATCACTATACCAGGGTCAGATGTTATCGGGCTGTGACCCGCCACTACCCGCCGGACTCTTTTTTGCTGAATTTGCTTCCGCTTTCTATGCGTTTATCCGGTCCCAAAGATGCGCTTTTACATACAATCATTGCAAAAAATTACGGTTGCACCCATTTTATCATCGGACGTGACCATGCAAGCCCTGGAATAGATGCCGGAGGAAATACTTTTTACCAAAGCAATGCGGCTCACCGATTGACCCAAGAATACAGCCGTGAAATCGGAATTGCCATTGTCCCATTTGAAGAGGTTGTCTATCTTCCTTTTGAAGATGAGTATCGTTCTCAAGATCAGGTTTCCGAAGGGACTCAGTATATTTCCTTCTCAAGTTCCGACATCCGGGAGAGAATCAGGACCGGACGGAACATTCCGGAATGGGCCACCTTCCCTGAGGTTGTAGCAGAGCTGAAAAAGGCTTACCCATCTCCTGATAAACAAGGATTTACGGTCTTTCTGACCGGATTTCCGGGTGCCGGGAAGTCAACCATTGCCAAGGTGCTCTATTCCCGCTTCCTGGAAATGGGAGATCGTCCGGTTACACTGCTGGACGGCGATATTGTGAGGCAAAATCTTTCGAGCCAGTTGAGCTTTTCCAAAGAACATCGAGATATCAATGTTCGTCGTATCGGCTTTGTGGCCAGTGAAATCACCAAAAACAGAGGTGTCGCCATCTGTGCACCCATTGCGCCCTACAATGCAACCAGGGCCGAAATTCGGAAAACAATCGAAACCCACGGCGGATTTATCGAGGTTCACGTATCGACTCCCATTGAGGAATGTGAAAAAAGGGACCGCAAGGGTATGTATGCCAAGGCCCGGGCCGGAATGATTAAGGGATTTACCGGTGTTGACGATCCATACGAGTTTCCGGAATCGCCTGAGGTGCGGGTTGACACCACCGACCTCAGACCCGATGAGGCTGCCCAGGAAATCCTGTTGCTGCTGGGACAAAAAGGATATATTTAAATATACGATGTATGGCTCGGCAAATTGGAGCTTTGCTAATAATAAAAACAAATAATAACGATTATATAAACTAATTTAACTTGTGTAATCAAGAAGGCGAAGCTGTTTAGAAACATTTGCAAAACAGGGCGTTTTGCAAATGTCTGGTTTGGCCGCCGTGAAAAAACCGGATTAACAACAAAAGGGGTTATGGTATATACCGTAACCCCTTAAATTTAATGGTAGGCGGTACTGGATTTGAACCAGTGACTTCTACCGTGTGAATCCGACTTGCTCCATCTCCAATAT
>Ga0233409_10000134_pt1 | contig 12083 bp, 11 predicted proteins | sample Na_oxic_13_MG_FD_179871 | JGI IMG/M metagenome (GOLD analysis project Ga0233409, IMG submission 179871) | Seawater microbial communities from Saanich Inlet, British Columbia, Canada - Na_oxic_13_MG | ecosystem: Environmental > Aquatic > Marine > Inlet | place: Canada: British Columbia... | reverse complement strand
CCCCCTCAGGCCAGGACTTCAACAGGCCAGTTTCTGGAAATATGCCATCACGATCGGGGCCACGAAATTGCGCATTGGATTGAGAAAAACCAACCAGAGAAAGAGTCAGAAGACACAACATCAATGCAATAAGTCGATTCATTTGTCCTCCTTCCTTTTCTTATACGCAATTCCATTCAATTAGTTGCCTTTTTCACGGGATAAAATCACAATTGACACCTCCCCTATTCCTTGATATCCTTTTTCCGATTGAACAGGGGAAAAGTTGAAACGTTCACAACGCTCATTTTTGGGTATAGGATAAAGGAAAAAAATGAAAGACAATTTTGATAATAACCAAGAAAAAAGTGTAAAAAGGAAGCATCACCGAACAGAAGTTTTTTTTGATGTGATCTATAAAGTGATATCCCCCATAAAAGGTGTGGGTTTGTCACGTAACTTCAGCCAGGGGGGATTGTGTCTCCTGTTGGATAATGAGCTTCCGCCCGGAACGATCATCGAGTTGAAGTACAGGTTACCACATGAAGAATCCAGACTCATCGAGACTACCGTCGAGGTTATTTGGCAGAAAAAAACCGACACAGGTTATATAACAGGTGTGAAATATGCCTAACAAAAAATTCATAGGCGTCAGTGGAATAGCTCTGTTAGTCGCAGGAATCTTGCTACTTAGTTTCACTATTGCCTGTCAGCAGAGCGAAAAGGGAATCACAAAAGAAGAAGCCAAAGCCATTACCGACCAGGTATTAAATATGTGGAATGAAGGAGACATAGCTATCGCCGACAACCTATTTGATCCAGGGTATGTAAGACATCACCCGATTCCTTCGGCTAGTGCGAACATAGACGACTTCAAGAATACCGTGATATCTAATCGAATGGCTTTCCCTAACTACAACCTGACATTCGATGAAATCATATTAAGGGATGACAGGATAATTGTCTTTGCTACAGTTACAGGAACAAACACTGCACCTATGGAAGAGATAGCAGCCACAGGCAAAAAAATTCACATGTCAGGAATCTATGTTTATCTTATTGCCAATGGAAAAATTGCCGAGGAATGGACCTATTTCAACTTGCTCAGCTACTATCAACAACTGGGTTTTGCTCTCACTCCTCCCCAGCTTCAAGAGCAGCTGGAATAGAAAAGGAGATAACATCAGAATGAAATCAAAAAAAATTGCAGTTATATTAATAGCCTTTTGCGTGCTCGGGTTCCTTTTTACTATTGCTGATTTTTTAGCTTTACATGATATAAAGAATGAATACGTCAGCCCCGGTGTCTTGGAAAGCCTGGATATCACACTGTCTGACGATTTGCCCGAATGGACGTCGACACAGGGAGAATGGCAAGTTGTAAGGCTCAGCTATTTGTTCAGATCCGTCTTTTTTATATTTTGTGTCTATGCGTTGTATTGGCTGATTTATAGAGAAAGAAAAAGATGAGGTCATCTAGAAACAGAGGATCGTTCAATACAGTATATTATCAAAGTCAAATGGTTTGGTTCTGTACACATCCCATATTTTTGTAGCTTCTTCTTCTGCCCACTTTTCAAAACCAAGTTTTTTCATCATGCAGAGCTGATACATTTTCGTATTGTGCGGATAATGTGCTTTATCCGCATAAGGATGAAGCCGTTCACAAGGGAAATCATCACACTCATTACAGAAATCAATTTTCCTTTTAGTTACGCACTCATAAACTTTGCATTGTTCGTTAGGCTTCAGCAGCTTAATCCTGCCCTCCTGAGGTCTGCATCCTTCACAGGTCACTTTCTCTTCAGGAATATTTAGGGCCTCAGACACTTTTTTCCTGATTTCCGGGTTTGTTGTAGCCAGGTGCGCCGAACAGTGAAAACAAGGCAATCCACAAGGGGAAGTCATCTTCTTGGCTGTTTCTTTATCCATTTTTCCTCCAATTGAAAATCCGGATCTAAATTCATGATAACAATTTCTCTCACATAGTCAATCATATGAAGAGGCATATTAGTGACAATCTCTCATGGTAGCAGTTCATCACTGCTGCCTGGGAATATGGTAAATTTGTCAGTAATTACAGCTTACTTATCTGCCCACTTGCGGAGCTCGCGTTTTATCTTCTCCTCGACATTTTTCCCAATTTCTTCCCAGTCGTCCCGTTTTACATCCTCTTCATCAGCCCAGTTTTTGATACCTTTACGGACCTTATCTTCTACTTTTTCAGCGATCTCAGCCCACTCTTTTTCTCGAGCGCTTTTTTTCCTTCTCCTTTTACACGTAGAACCGCCGCTTCCTCCCAAAGCTATGGCAGCTCCGAGTAAAAAGCCAAAATTGTACCACCCACCACTGTTGCTTACTTCGTACATTGTTACATTCTTGGAAAACAGACTGATGATGAATGTGATAACACAAATGAGACCATGCCATAGCCCAGCCCAGAAGCCAGCTGGCTTTGCATCAAATTTCGTGTTTCCTGGAGCACAGCTGCTTGTAACAATGATGAGAATGAACACGCAGAGAAAGATAATGGAAAGTTTCCTTAATTTCATTCACTCCTCCTCATCACAAAGCTCTTCCTGAAATACTTTATTTCCCACGCAACGTTTATACTACAGGGAATATACGGTGTCAAAACAAAAGGAGTATATTGTTAAGGCAAGGTGAATACTCAGAAAATAAATCCCAATCATAACCATAATTGGGCGTTAGTTAGCAAAATCTGTTACACGGGGAGAAGTCTATTTCACTTTCATTTTAGGTTTGACTCTTCCTCTATTCCTTGATACTCTTTTGCCTTCCATAAAGGGGCAAAAAGTGACAGCTATAAGAAAAAGTATTCAAGGATGTCAAATTCACAATATTGACAAGGAGGAAAGAAATGTTTGATAGGATCGGCATTTTGCAGAGAACTCGTTCAGCTCAATTTATTCGAATTTTTATTTGTTTCACATTTATCCTTCCTATCCTGCTTTCATTCCAATGTATAACGACTGATTCTTCCCTCGAGGAAAGAATCCAAAGAGTCGATAATGGATTAATCCGTGCTGTTGTTATCAAAGACCAGCCTATAGAGAAATGGAATATTGCTGACCGAATGAAGCACTATAAGGTTCCTGGAGTCAGTATTGCTGTTATCAATAATTATAAAATCGAATGGGCCAAGGGTTACGGTGTCAAAGAAGTTGGAAAGGAAGATGTCATAACATCTGACACTCTTTTTCAAGCAGCCTCTATCAGTAAGCCCGTTGCAGCCTCTGCAGCCCTGTATTTTGTCGAAGAAGGAATTCTCGATCTCGATGAAAATGTGAACAATAAACTAGATTCTTGGAGGATCCTTGATAATGAATACACCAAAGAGGAAAAAGTCAATCTTCGGCGTTTATTGAGTCACAGTGCTGGATTGACGGTTCATGGTTTCAGGGGTTACGCACAGGGTGAAGAAATTCCAACAGTCCCGCAGGTTTTGGATGGAGAAGATCCAGCAAACTCAGATCCCGTTAGGGTTGATATTGAGCCGGGCACACAGTTACGTTATTCAGGAGGCGGATTCACAGTAATGCAATACATGCTTACAGAAAAAAAGAATACACCTTTTCCTCAAATCATGAGAGACACAATCCTTGATCCTCTTAATATGAAACTCAGTACATACGAACAACCGTTACCTGAAAATCGGAAAGGGGAAGAAGCCATAGGACACAGAGGCAACGGCAAACCTATCGAAGGGGATTGGCACACATACCCAGAAATGGCAGCTGCAGGTCTTTGGACAACACCTTCTGACCTCTGCCGTTTTGCAATTGAGCTTATGCTTGCCTATAAAGGAAAGTCTCATAAAATTCTCTCGAAGGAGATGGCAAACCAAATGCTCACTGTTCAAAAGGGAAATTATGGGCTAGGCATCAGATTGGGAGAAAAAGGAGAAAATTTCAGTTTTAGTCATGGAGGAGGTAACGAAGGATTTAAATGTTATCTTGTCGCCTATCCTGAGAAGGGGCAGGGAGCAGCAATAATGACAAACAGCGATAGTGGAAGCACACTATATTTTGAAGTACTGCGTAGTGTAGCTAATGAATATAATTGGAACGATTTCCAGCCAAAAGAAAAAACTCTCGCTGAAGTCGACCCATCGATTTATGACCTATATACAGGAAAATACAAGCTCTCTCCTCATGTTATCATAACTGTATTCAGAGAGAACAATCGATTATATTTTCAGGCACCTGGTGAAAATCCAGAGGAACTCTTCCCAGAATCCGGAACTGACTTTTTCTCTATAGAAATGGATTTTCAAATCACCTTTGTAAAAAATGAAGAAAGTGCAATTGAGAAAATTGTCGCTAATGTTCAGGGCCAAAAGCTGGAATTAAAGAAGATCGAGTAAATCATAGAAGACTAACAGAAACTCCTAACCCTCTGGAAGGACGCTGATCCTGGGATCGCTGAGGTGGAGGATGCGTTTATCTCTGCATCTTCACTCCGGGCTGAAGATGTAAAAATTAAAATCGAAAACGGTGTTCAAGTTGTGTATAACCCAAAAAATCCAGCTCCTCTGCCAGGGACACTAAACCAATTGATACTAATAGAAGATCTGTGTATCGGAGATGAGGAAGGAGAGGAGTTTATATTTTCTCAAACAAAATCCGTCCAGGTTGATGAAGAAGAAAATATCTATGTTTTGATCCGAATCTCAATCTAATAATCACAATTGAAGCTGTAGAAAGGGAATTAAATCCTTATGTCGTTACCTTGGTGAATCCAGCTTTCAATGTTCGGGTAATGAAAAATGATAATATCGTTTGGGGTTATCCTGCAGACTTTAAATACGAAATTGTCGTTGTTAATCCTGAAGGAAAAACAGTACGAAAGATAGTCAAGGCCTACAATCCGGTGAAAATAACAAAAATGGATAAAGAGAAAAAGATAAAAGATACTCTTGGAGATCAAGAACTTCCTGCCGGGATTAAGTTGGAATTTCCCAAGAATTACTATCCATATTGGTATTTTATTTGTGGGGATGAAGGACGAATATATGTCAGGACATATGAGCAAGATGAGGAGGAAAATTTTCGCTATGATGTTTTTGATCCTGAAGGAAGATATGTGGCGAAATTTTATCTTCCAGAAGTTGATTTGCTCAATATGGTAAAGAGAAACAAGATTTACACGATGGTTTGGGAAGATGAGAAAGGAATTCCTGTTGTAAAAAAAGATATAATATGGTTTGGAAGTAATATTAGCTTCAAGTTTACCCTAATTGAGGCGAGTTGAAACCGAGATCCTAAAGCCCTGGCATCCCGATTGCAAAATGATGCCAATTCGGATAGCTGTTAAACAGTATGTTACAGGTTTAACAGTGATAATTTTAAAAATTTTCTATTGTCTTCAGTATCTTCAAGAATTTGCCACTCCGAGATAAGATCGTTTTCAACCCGCGCTATCCAAAGTGCAGGTCCATCTACTAATTTGTTAGAGCACGTAGAAAAGCCAACAACGCAGACTATGTCTTCTTTTGATTCAATTCTATTAAAATGATTCTTATAATCAGGGCACATTTCGAAAAATTGCATCCAACCACTTTTTGCCTCTTCTTTATTATTTTGAGTTACTTCATTACCCATTATCAATTTCACATCTTCCGCCATAAATTTAGCTAAACCACTGATATCCTGGTTATTGATGCACTCATTAAAGAGCAATACAGTCAATTTGGGATCTTTTTTATTCACATTATTACCTATATCATTTTTTTTATGAACATGGTATTTTTTTTTGACAAGTAGATTAAAACAGCTCTTGCTCTCTCCACTCCTCAGCAGCCATAAGGAGCACATGTTGGAGTGACCTGCCCCCCGTCTACGATGAGCCCCTGACCGCGTTCTCCTTAAATTCCCGGTCGAACGTCCTCCGACCTTTTGGATCTCCCATGACATACCTCCAAGTTTGATATTATCCATAACTTTTCAGTGTGTCCACAAAAATGGGGGAAGTCCATATAGTACCATGGAGCGGCTAGAATGGGCACCTGAGGCTGGTACCTGGAGGTACCCGTTTCCCCCCATTGCCTTCTTTTAATTAAAATAGACCTGGAATCATATAGAGTTCATTTTTGGTAACATATGACCGAGCGTCTGACTACGAATCAGAAGGCCGTAGGTTCGAATCCTGCAATTGTCTAACGCATTAGACACTTTAGATAATTCTCGTGATCTTTTGAACAAAAACTATCCTTAATCCTATTGGAAAATCCCTATCACCCAAGGCCCCCCTTTCCATCGCGGTAGGTAGAAGTATTTCATCTACATATCTACACTATACATTCTGTAGTTTTTTCTTATGGGAATTTGACACCCTTCATACTCCTTGATATTCTTTTGCCAAAGTTGAAAGAAATTTTGGCAGTCAAGTGAAGAATATGACTCTAAATCAGAAACGATCAACTTTAAAGGTGTTTTCTCGCAACCTCATGCTCGAATCCCACAATCTTGTCGATCGACCCAGCCTCATCTGGCAACAACTCTTCAATCGCTTCAAAGGTGCAGTCGTGAAGGAAGAGTCTCCTTTGAATGCTACATTACTATTGGAGCAAGAAAAAAGAAATATTTCACCAAAGGAGCCTTGGTTTCTACTACTTAACAACATTAGGGAGTCATCTGCACTTCGCCGTACACTTCTAGGACACAATGATTCCGTTGTCGACTGTTCTTTCTCGCATGATGGAAGCAAAATGGTCTCAGCCAGTCACGATAGAACTTTAAAAGTGTGGGATGTCGCTACTGGAAAGGAGTTAAAAACTTTAAGAGGACATCGAGATATCATTTTGTCTGTTTCCTTTTCTCCTGATGCAATGTATATCGCTTCAGCAGCTGGCGATGACGACAGGTGGCCTCTAAGGGTATGGAACGTTGAAACGGACGACTGGAGAATACTTGATGGTCATATAGATTCAGTTACTTGGGTCTGTTTTTCTCCGGATGGATCAATGATCCTTTCAGCGAGCTGGGACGGAAGTGTAAAGCTCTGGGATATAGGAACTCTAAAAGAAATTCGGACGTTTACTGGACACAAAGGTTGGGTGAATTCTTGTGCTTTCTCTCCAGAGGGTACAACTTTCGTTTCAGGCAGCAATGATAAGACTCTCAGAATCTGGAATACGAGTACCGGAGATGAGGTAGCACTTCTAACCGGCCATTCCGATTCAATCAATGGCGCTACCTTTTCACCAGATGGGAAAACTATTGTTTCAGCGAGTAGAGATAATACTCTTAAGCTCTGGAATGTTCAAACTAGAGCAGAAATTAAAACCTTGATTGGGCACACTGGACCAGTCAAGAGATGTGGCTTCTCTCCTGATGGACGACACGTTGTATCGACCAGCACTGACCAAACACTCAGATTATGGGACATCTCCTCCGGCAAAGAGATAGCTACTCTTATAGGCCATGCTGGATGGACTCATGCATGCACCTTTTCTCCAGACGGAAAGTCTATAGTCTCAGGAGGCGGAGATAGAGCACTAAAGTTCTGGGATGCAAAAATAGAGGGAAAAATCGATCAATTCACTGGCCATAGCGATGAAATCATGTGCTGTAACTTCTCACCAGATGGGAAAGAACTTGTTTCCGGAGGAAAGGATTCAACACTCAGGATCTGGGATGTTAATGAAGGAGAAGAACTTAGTACATTTAAGGAACACACTGAGGCTGTCTATTCATGTTCCTATTCCCATGACGGCAGCCTGCTCATTTCAGGAAGCGGTGATAAGACTGTAAAGATATGGGCCATTGATAAAAAAAAAGTAATTTCAGTGCATTCTGTTCATTCTAAATGGGTGAAGGATTGCGGATTTACGAAAAATGATAGATTGATTTATTCACTGATTAAACATGACAAAGCTTATTCAGGTGACCTATCCGTCAAACTTTGGGATACGAAAACTGGAGAGGAAGTCTCTTCTCTAGTAGTTGAGGCTTCTCACTATTCCCTTTCTTCTGATGCTGAAATCCTGGTAACTGGGAAAAATCGAATTCTTAGACTTTTCGATCTGATAAAAGGAGTAGAACTCATAACACTTCCTCATCCCGACTTGATTGATTTGTGCGCTATTTCCCCAGATGGAAAAAAAGTTGCCAGTTTATGCAGGAAAATTCTCAGGGTGTGGGATGTTGAGTTGGGCCAAGAACTCAAAACTCTTGGCACTCATCCTGGAAGTATTACAATATTGAAGTTCTCACCTGACTCGAATCGGATCGTTACCGCAGACTTGGAAAGAAAACTTCAAATTTGGGATGTCGACCAAGGGAAAAAGATTTTCGATCTTAAAGGTCACTCAGATTGGATTGCCGCGTGTCAATTTTCTCCAGAAGGAACTCATGTTTCTTCCGCAGGAGGCCGCTCACTCAAAGTTTGGGAAGTATCTACAGGAAAAGACGTAGCTACTTTTCCACTCGAAGGAAAACCCACATCACTTACCTTTGGACCTAGCAAGAATCTTGTCTGTGTGGGCGATAAAGGTGGCAACATCAACATTCTTAGTCTCGTGGGAATATGACAAATTGGCTTCCAGAAAAAGATGAAGTAATTCGTGAGATAAATGAACAAAATTGTCCTTAGGTTGGTGAGATATACCTTGCTATTGGAAATTGTGTTTAACTTTGAGATTGGAGTCTACACAGAAAATCGGACACTCCCGGTACAGAAAAGTTGCAAATCTGTTACACGAGCTGTTACACGGGGCTAAAAAGCGGAAAATCCAAGGAGGGTGAACCCCCGACCTACTGATTCGTAGTCAGACGCTCTATCAAGTGCAAAATCGATGTATCTAGCTGATAATATTCACTTTACAAGGATTCCAATTTTCCCAATAATAGGCAATATGACGACTTTATGACGGGGGAAATTACTCCCAATATTCCATTCAGATATGCATAATCATCTCAACCCAGCCAGCCTCTTCCTCGCATCCGCCACCCGGCTATACCAGGGTCAGCGTCCTTCCAGAGATCGAGGAATTTCTCGTAGTGCTCGATGGCTTTGGTCGGATCAGCTTGCTGTTCGTAGATCTTTCCGAGCATGTAGAAGGATTTAACATACAGGTGGCCCCCCCATAGCCTCCCTGAGGTCAGGGATAGGATGATTTCATACTCTTTCAGGGTAGCTTCGAAATCTCCGTTTTGATAATAAGCTGATGCTAGATTATTGAGAATATAGACATGCGGATCGTTCCAGTGTTCCGTTTCAGCCAGTGGTCTTAACCGGCTACTTTTTCAGTGAAATCGGAATTTGATGTTGCTTATCAAATTAATTTTATACCGTCATCTTCGATCGTTATAAGTCTTTTTTTGAAAAGGGCGCCTATCGCTTTTTTGTAGGTTTTCTTACTCACCCCGAATGTCTTGTAAATAATTTCCGGGGGACTTTTGTCTGTAACGGAGACAAATCCATCGTGCTGTTTTATCAATTCTAAAATTTTTTGTGATAGGTCATCAACTTTCCCATAGCCCGGTTTTTGTAAAAGCAGGTCTATTTTGTCGTCTTCTCTTATATTCTTAATATATCCCTTAATTTTCTGTCCTGTCTCTAAGGTTTGAAAAATATCGTTCTTATAAATTAAACCCATGTGTGTATTGTTTATAATAGCATTGTAACCAATTTCTGTTTCGTCACAAATCAAAAGGTCAACTTCTTCTCTAGGTTGAAAATCTATGGGAGCTATACCCAGATATTTATTTAATTTAGTCGAAGCGGCAATCCGCTCACTTTTTTCATCAAAATAAACATACACCACATAAGATTTTCCCTTTATCAATTTTTGCTTTTGTTCACGAAACGGCACAAGCAAATCTTTTTGTAAGCCCCAATCGAGAAAAGCGCCAACCGCGGAGACCGAAACCACTTTTAATTCAGCAAATTCACCGACCATGGCATATGGTTTTTGAGTTGTGGCAATAATACGATCTTCCGAATCGAGATAAATAAAAACCTCAATGATGCTGTCGGGGAGGCAATCTTTTGGCACATATTTTTTGGGAAGCAATATTTCACCAAATTCTTCTCCATCGAGATACACTCCAAAATCAACTTCCTTTACAACCCTTAGATTGTTTAATCTTCCTATTTCTAACATGTATAAGTAATCCTTTTAAATTTATTGTATGTGCGTATATTTATGTATAAAATCTCCTTGCTTGGTTTTATTATACTCAAACCATCGCTTAAGAAAAATCATGAGTGGTCCGAATTCAGCTGAAACGAAACAACGCTAGCCTCTTCCTTGCATCCTCTACTTCAGCTATACCAGGGTCAGCGTCCTTCCAGAGGTCGAGGAATTTCTCCTGTGTTGTTATTCCTTCTCATCCACCGGCAGGTTCATCTTGCGCAGCAGGTCCTGAAACCTGGGTTCGGGGCGAATGTCATCGTATATCGGCATACAGCTGAGGTACGGCGACACCGGATCATGGACCTCGAAACCTTTCTCCAGCCACTCGATGGCCTTGTCCTTCTCTCCGGCCGCGAGGTAAAAGTTTCCGATATCGTTCGGCAGACTGAAAGCCTCGGGAAGGCGGGCGATCAGGGACTCCGCCCCGCGCTTCATCGCCTCGGTGTATCCTCCATGCGCATAACCCTCTTCGAGCGCGGCTTCAAGTCTGGGATCCTGGTATATGGCGACCATAAAGGCCTTGATGGCCTCGAAGGCCTCCTCCTCCATCCCCTTCTTTTCATGCATGATTATCCAGAGGGTGAACCCGACGATGGGATGGTCCGGGTGGATCCGCTGGGCTTCACGGGCTACCGCAATTGCCTCGTCGTATCGGTGTTGCATATAGAGAACTTGCGCATGCCAACTTTGGACCAACGGATTGAATGGGTCGAGCACGGCGGCCTTTTCGCTGTGGACCCGGGCCTCTTCGACATGCCCCGTGATCGCAAGGAAATGCGCGTAGAGCCCCTGCGCGCCGGCCACATTGGGATTGAGCTCAAGCGTGCGCCGCCAGGATTCCCCGGCACCGTCCCAATCCCAGTCGATATAGGTCCTGACCGAAGCCAGCACATGGTGGGCATCGGCGGAATTCGCGTCGAGCTCGAGCGCCCGCAGAGCCGCGGCCTTGGCCTTCGGTCCCGCCTCCCCGGGCGACGTGATGCCGGCCTGGTTGCGAATGACCCAGACAAAGGCCCGACCGACGTAGGCTGGTGCGAACGAGGGATCCTTCTCCAGAGCCAGGTCGAAGTGCTTTTCGGCTGTATCCAGATCCCCCGGGGTCACTTTCATACAATGGAACATACCCCTGAGATAGGCTTCGTGGGCTTCGGGGTCGACGGGACGGACCTTGGCCAGCTGGTCTTTCTCAGACGGAAGAAGCTTAATCGACAGCGCCTTGGACACGCTCTCCGCCACTTCACTCTGCAGAGCCAGGACACCCGAGAACTCCCGCTTGTAGCTGTCCGCCCAGAGCTGGGTTTGGTCGGCGACCTGGATCAAGACCGCATTTACCCGGACGAGGTTCGCCTCCCGTAGAGAGCTGCCTTCCAGGACATAGTTCACCCCCAGTTCCTGGCCGATCTGATCCACCGGAGTGTCGCCTTTCTTGTAGCGCATCACCGAGGCTCGGGCGATGACGCTCAGGCTCTCCGGGTGGAGGCGGCCCAGTTCGGTGATCATCTCCTGGGTCAGGCCGTCGCTCAAGTATTCCTGGTCCGGGTCACCGCTGAGGTTGGCGAACGGCAGAACGGCCAGCTTGACGGCCCGGGCCGGCCTGGCCTTGAGCGGCTTGAGGCCCTCGGCTACGGCCTCTAGATCCTCCGCAAATTCCTCCATGGTCGGATACCGGGCGGACGGTTTCTTGACAAGGGCCTGGAAGATGACTTCTTCCAGCCCAGAAGGCGCGTCGGGTTTGGCCTTTCTCAGGGACGCCGGCTCCCGGTGAAGGATGGCGTGGATCACGGCCTGGTCGTGATCCCCCTTGAAGGGAAGCTCGCCCGTTAGCACCTCATAGAGGACGATCCCGAGCGACCATATATCTGTCCGGCCGTCGACCTGCTCCCCCTTCGCCTGCTCGGGCGACATGTAGGCGATCGTGCCGAGCGTTGTCCGGCTCCTCGTC
>Ga0233409_10000132_pt1 | contig 12153 bp, 28 predicted proteins | sample Na_oxic_13_MG_FD_179871 | JGI IMG/M metagenome (GOLD analysis project Ga0233409, IMG submission 179871) | Seawater microbial communities from Saanich Inlet, British Columbia, Canada - Na_oxic_13_MG | ecosystem: Environmental > Aquatic > Marine > Inlet | place: Canada: British Columbia... | reverse complement strand
GTCGTTTTTTTTATTCTTTAACCCAAGTGTAAAAGTCACCGGCTAATCTATTAATGTTATTATACCTATTTGAGAAAACGTTTGAACCTTTTCTCGCTTTAGTTTCATGTGTTGCGATATAAGTAAGTACATTAAAAGAACCCCACATATCCTCACTTAAGTGTTGTCTTTCAAGTAATGGATAATATGAGTCTTTGATTCCCTGTGCAATCTTAGGAGTAATATACTGATGTTTTTTAGCTTTCGCTTCAACTGGTTTGGTGTGATTATCAAGAAACATAATAAAGTTTCCTTTATCAAATTTCTTACCGGCCCATTTGCCCCATGTTAAAGCATTGTTTTTGAATAAATCGAACTTTAATTCAAAAGAATCACGAAGCTTAAAAAAGTTTCCATCATAGTGAGTAAACGAATCGGAAAATAATTTCTTTCGACCCATTACCATACCATTTTTACACAACCAACGGTACCCCATAAGAGAATAACCATAAGCTGTTCTGGCATCATATCCATTATGAATTGCAAGACAAATGCTAACACTATCACCAGGTGCTATTTCATATTTCATTTTGTCACTAAGAACTATAAACTGTTTCCATCTTTTTGTAGTTCCATCCATATGATTAATAACACTTTTTATTCCAACGTCTTTTAAAGCACCATGAAATAAATCAGCTACTGTCTTATTTGTAACCACATCATAATTAGGCGAAACTAAACCAACAATGTCATCAGTTTCAGAGTTAACAAGAACATTTTTGTTAACTTCTAAACCAGACTCGGTCATCAGTTTTTCAACCTTAACTTCGTAAAATGGGTTTCTTTCTTCTATTTCCATATTTTTTCTCCTTCTCAATTTTATTACTTAGTGTAACATAAAAAAAAGTTTATGTAAACTAAATTTTATATTATCGCCTGTTTATTATTTCGTCAACATCAATATCAAGATGACAATCGTATTTACATACTCTATATGATATAATCTCCATATTAATATCAATACCTTGTTTTACAAAAAGTTGTATTGTTTTGCGAGTTTGTCTCCTTGATATTACTGGGTCTTTTTTTGTGTAAACAATACAGTGCCCGCTATTAACATCCTTATAAATATCATATTTTTTATGTTCTTCTAAAAATTTTAAAACCATTAGTCCGTTTCCTTTATTTGTTTTTTTAAATCAACAATATCTTGTTTCATTAAATAAGCGCTTTCATAGTCCTTAGTTAAAATAGAATATTCAAGTAGTTCTTCTATCTCAGCTAGTCTTTCTTTTAAATATTGTTTGGTTATTTCCATTTGTCAATCACCTTTACTAAATTTTTTATGTCAGCGGACACTAAAATACCGCCATCATCTGGAAACAAACTAGCTATATTATCTTTGACTTCAGCGATAACATATAAAATGGAGTTATTAAATTTAGGTAACAACCTGACTTTATCATATTTTTTAAATGTCTCCATTTCCTTTTTAGCCATTGCGTATTCAGATAGTGTCGGTATTTTCATTTATCTACCTCTACGTTTAGAAGCTTTGATAGGGTTAACTTTCTTATCTTGTTTAACTTCCAAAACCTTATTTGATTTCAGAGGGCATCCGCCTTTACGGTGCCATTCTTCAGGGTAAGCATAAGAAATACAATTGTTTTCTTTTACATTTGCTTTTATACAACCATCACATAATTCTTTAACTAAGGGCATTTTCTTTCTCCTTTATATTTTATTTTTAATATACTTCAGCATATTTCATTGCTACTACTAACAAATTATCATAGTCACCTTCCATCGACTCTATTGTATACTGGTTAATATATTCTTTATCAGCACCAGCTTTTCGTAAAGCTTTACTAACTTCTCCTATGATAACAAAAGCATTACCATCTTTACCAACTAACTTAACTTTTGGTTTTCTATTAGGTTTTTTCATTAGTTCTCCTTTTTTCATTTACCACGACGGGTCAATAAGGTAGTTACCTTCTCTAATTATATTATTCTCTAACATAAAAGACATAAGACCATGCAGACCAAACATTTCACGTGGGTCGCCTTTCATAATATCTTTTCTATCATACTTTTTATAAATTTTACTCATAAAATCACTAAAATTAACACTTGTTTCATAACGAGCATAATTGTTCCACTCAAATTCGGCAATACACTCAAAATTTTTAAACCTCGCTGGGTTTTTAGTTAATGGAGCGAGCTCTTTTCTAATAAGTTCATCAAGTTCTCTTACATCCATAAGAAAATATGTTTTCTTTTTAAACTCTTTCATCTATATGATTCTCCTTTGCTGCAAGAATAGAGCGAACATTAATTCTTCTACCACTTGAAATAAATACACATTTAGCAGTAGTTCTAATAAGGGTTTCCCATCTAGCTCCATCTTTATAATTTACAAGGACTTTATAAGAACCATTATAACTATAATTGCTAATTATACCAAGTGAAGCAAAGTTATTATTAGCTAACTCTTGTCTATATGCAGCTCTTGCTTTTTTATTTTCTTTAATTCTATTGACTTTCTCAATACCATTGTTTAATTGTTCGGTATCAGCCATACCCATAATATTATCAAAAGGTTGTCTACTAAAGGTTTTTAATACAAAAATACCACCATCAACAAAATTATAAACCTTATACTCAGTAGCATTTTTAAAATGTCCTCTTGTTATAGACCTTTTGTTTACTATAACTCCACGAACAACCATTAATCTTTTCTTATAAGTAATTCTATGGAAAACGATAGCACCAACCACGGCATCGAAAACTCTTTTAGCAAAATCTTTTGACCTTTCATTAAAAGCTTTTTCATCAAAAGTACCGTCAATGTTTAATCCCCACTTACGAGCGAGTCTTACCAACATATCAGGGTCATTTTTATGTTTAAGAGCTTGACACATTCTATCATCTGAAGCAGCATCAGAACTAACTGATAAGTCAGGATGAACTTGTTTCGCTATTTTTCTAAATAAAGGTTTATTAGGGTTTTCCATAACCTGGTCCTTTCATATTATTTCTCCTTTTTATAGTTCTTCAATAGATTTAACAGTTTCTTTTAATTCTTTTAACCAATGATGGTGCATTCTATTAACAAACCACCAGTGACCATCATCACCGTGAGCTTCACATAGCATATCATCAATATAGAAAAAAGCTCTAAACCCTGTTTCTCCTTGTAAACACCACGCCTCAACTTCATATTTTACAGGGTTTTCAACTTCTTTCTTTCCACCATGTATAGCATCTGTATAATCATAAACTGTTATTTTAATTTTCTTTTTCATTTTTTTCCTTTTCTTTTATTTTAATGCCAAGGTAATAAATAATGTAAATCACCATACAAACAAATAAAAGTATAAATTACCATTATTATTAAGATTGTTTTGTTTTCTTTATTCATTATTATTCCTTTTTTCATATTTTATGTTACATAATAACATAAAAAATCCAAAGTGTAAACTATCACTTTGGATTTTTTATTTCATTAGATTTATGCAGTTTCAGTGGTTTTACCACATACTGTACATCTGTAACCTTTTGACTTACCCTGTAAAAGGTTATGAACTCTTTTGCGTTTACCATAACGTTTATCCTGAAATTTGTGAATACAAGTACATTTTCTTATCATTTTATTTACCTCCCGTTTCCTTTTATTATCATTGTATCATTATGGTTAATTTTCTTGATGATTAAACCACACCATTTACACTCAGCATAATTGCCTTTAGATGTTTCTACTATTCTTGGTTCATCAGAAACAGCACCACAGTGCTTACATTTAAACATCAACATTTTTCTTTTCCTTTCTATTTATTAAAATTGGTAACATCTTTGACTCAAATGAGCATTTCTACTCCAATGTTACCAAAGATTGTATCAACAAAACGTTCCGACGACTTACGGCTTCTGCCAGCGGGTTACGATTTATATGTTGATAAAAGATGGCTTGGTATTATTTTATATTCCGTTGCCAAGTCAACGGTTTCGGTTACCCGACAGGGACTGCTTCAAAATCCCTCATCTTCAGGTCATTGGAAACTCTTACCAGGTTGCGAGCGAAGTTATCAGCGTTTTTGCGGGATTTGAAAATGCGAGCTTTTCCTGCTCCGTTAGCTTTCAGAGCCGTACCTTTTTTCAGTAAAACCACTTTAATTGCTTTAGCCATTTTTATAATCTCCTTTTCATTTAATTTTAAATCTATTCTATCAAACTAAAACTAACTTGTAAATCAAAAATTTTGACCAGTTTATTTAAATTCAAGTTGTAACCAGGTGGCTATGGTAGGGACTCACAATTTAAATAAACAATAAGCAATGCCAATCACCTTGTGTATACCACTCCCAACAAGTCTACTTGCAGCATTTAACTTATCCTATACGGTGCCTTGTATAGTTTGACCTTTTAAATATTCAAGTGATACCATTGCCTAAAGGTCTCTAGTTTTAAGTTATAAAAATAGAATAAAAGACTTGTATAGTAATAGTATCAATAAAACATTTAAAACTTTTTAAATCATTTTGAAAATTGCTGACCGGTCAGAATTGAAAGAGGTTAATATTTAATCGACAGTTTTAATAATACCTTTACCGCCTGCGTGCACTCAGGTTTCCTGGTATCCCGATACAACAAGTATCAGCTGTCTGGTAAAACGAGTTAAAGGGTTATTTTTAAAGGTTAATTAGTTACTGGGTTATTGTCAATTTTTCTTTTCTCTCAAACTTGAATATATAATATCAAGTTTCGATTGAAAGGTAAATCATTTATTTCAAAAATTTAAATTGAATAAAATCAAAGCCTTATCAATCTCGATTCGGTTGTCATTTCAGATAGTTAGAAAATCTCAATTCAACGTGTAATTCCCAAATCTGATAAAGATTATATCCTACTGAAATAACAATGTAAACCAAAAAATTATGTGCAATAAATTCAGAGGTTTGTTTCTTATTATATATAATTGCTATAATCCAATATATCGTCCCTAACCCTCTAGGATGATACACAAAAAACCCGACCAAAACAAGCCAGATTGCACTGGCTGGATTTAAAAAATTTTTAGATAGTAGGATATGGACCATGAAATTATTACATATTTCGACCTCATATTTTTGAGCTGGTTGTATGTGCAATGATTTCAATAACTTAATCTACATAATTATACATAGTTATCTATAGTTATCATAACGCTATGCCATTATGGCGCGGTGCAGGAAAAACCTGCACTATGCCATTATGGCGTTGTGTAGAGAAATCCTGCACTATGCCAAAATGGCGTGCAGGATTTCCCTACAATACATAACTACCTGAAATTATTAGATACCTAAAAATGAGGCACTTGAGGCACTCATAACCCTCTGAGATCATTACAGATATTGACCAAATTGCATATATCGCGAGATCTTTTTTCAGCCCTTATCTTACCATTCAGAAAATTTTTAAATCCAACCAGCGAGCTCTGGCTTGTCCTGATGATATTTTCTGAGATATAGAGCCTGACCATGTAGGGTTGGTAAGGATATAATAATTATATATAATTTGATATAACGACTCTAACCCCCTGAAATAATTTTAAATAATAATTTGTTTACATGATACTCAAGGTTCGATATTATATATTCAGGTTTGAGAAAAAAGAAAGTTGGTTTGGAAAAAAAATGGTTTACATCTGATTCTCAATCTGATATAATTCAGTTTAGAAATTGACAATAATCGTAAGAAAAAATTAACCTTTAACCTGTCGATAAGTTGGGATTTTAATTGTATTAGTTGGGATTTTTCGACAGAATATGATTTTTCCGTGGTTACCGAGTTCGCCCGAAAAGGCCACAAAGTGGCATTGGCGAATATTCCATAACCACAAAACCGGAATCATGTAATTATATGCTTGTAGCATATTCCTCTTATGAAAACGCTAAAAGGCGCCTAGCAAAAGTAATGGAGTTACCTAACAGATTCTATATTAACAATTTAAAAGTGAGCTCACTCTAAAAAATAAAAAATTTCAATGGTTTGTGTATGACAAAGGGAGATGAAAAAGACACCCCAATTTATTGGACACCCTTTAGTAATAAACTTTGTCATGCGCATTACTTATGTTTGTCTGCAAGCAATAAAGGCTTAAGGTAGATCAACCTTATTCGATGTAGTTCGGTTTGTTGACAATTATATTAATTGGGTTATTATCGTTTACGAAATCTGACTAAATGATATAACCATGTCTTATATTGAGGTATATCTTAATTGACTAAACGATTAATATGATTCACCGCGAATGGTTTTCAGATTTTAACGCATTCAAAACGTCATGTACTTTATTGCTTACAAATGAACATAAGGATTTACTATGGGATTTATGGCAGCTACTTATCTATATTAAGGGAGATGAACTCGCTTAGAGTTACCATTACCTTTGCGGTAAGGGCATGAGATCATAAAGCCAAAACACATATAGTCCAATGTGTAACAACGAGTCGAATACTGACCAGTCAAATCTTTGGAGACAGATGCCGACTGCGAGAAGACGATGGCCGTTAGTTTGTTGATATAGATAATTGATTGACCTCTCCATATATATTGATTATTTTTATATCGACTTGGCACACTTTTTTTTAGGGTTGGCTTATCGGGTTATCTTAGAAATAACCTTGTAACAACCAAAGTCTCAAAGCCCAGATGACAATAATATTGATACAATCTTGAAACAGACACCAACACCGTGCTATCTGTTCTTAAAAGATTATATTTTAGCTATCTATAATCGGGAAGACGAAGTATTATTGTTGATTAAGTAATAGTCATGTAACAGGTGTTTAATCTATGAGTTATTTAATTGACTTGGCAAATTTTTTAGTTTACATTTTATTCAAAGATTGTTATTATGTATTAAAAATAATTGAAAAGGAGAAATTGTAAATGGCATTTGATAAATCAAAAGACAAAGTTATTGAGTCATGGGAGTTGGATAACGGCGACGACAAAAAACTCGTGGTTTCTGTTATGTCTTACAATGGTGGAGAGCCTAAACTTCAAATCGGTCCTCGTACTTATATCAAACGTAACGGTGGAACTGGTTATGGTAAATCAGGCAGGTTAACAATGACTGAAGTAAATTTCGTTTCTGGTATTATTAATCAGCTTACAAATATTAACCTTTTAACCGAGTAATATTATAGGTTTCTGTGAGTGCTCATAAAATATGAGCACTCATAAAAATTTATAAAAAATTTAGTTTACATCTTATTTGAAAAATAGTAAGATTGTGTTAGTAAAAACTGGTGATAATTTTGGTTTTGAAAAATCACACAGTAAAAATCAAAAGGGGGAATATGTAATATGAATAAGAAAGACCTAACAAACGTCGTTGCGGCAGAAGCTGGGATTACCAAAAAGGATGCCAATTTGGTTATTGGTACCGTTATTGATGGTATTAAGTCCGGAATTATGACAGACGGAAAAGTTACACTGGTTGGTTTTGGTACCTTTTCAGTGGTTGAAAGAGCAGCTCGTAAAGCTCGCAATCCTAAGACCGGTGAAGCTATTGACGTTCCGCGTAAGATGGTTCCGAAATTTAAGCCTTCAAAGCTTTTAAAAGACGACTGCCTTACTCTTCCATTCGCAGACGCTGAATAGTCCAGGCCACGACAACACAATTAAATCAAGGAACCAATGAAAATTGGTTCCTTTTTTTATGTTTACATCTTAAAAATTTTATGTTACAATAAATAGAAAAATCAAGGAGAAAAAGTAAAAATGGCTTTATCAGATTGTCCAAAATGTTGGGATACACCATGTACTTGTGGATATTACTGGTCGCATTTAGATAAGACAACAAGAATAAAACAGGCGGCAGCTGTATTGGGAATAGAAGAAGAAGAATTATGGTGTTTATATGGTATTATCCCAGAAGCTGTAAAAAAATAAAAGGAAAAGAAAATGAAAGTATTAATTGTTGGAGATATACATAATGACTTTGGTCAATTAAATATTCTTATAAACAAAAAGAAGCCAGATATTGTAATATGTTGTGGTGATTTTGGTTATTGGCCTGATATTAAAGGTTGTAAATCTTTAACTGATATAAAGCTTCAAGGTTGTGAAAAAATATTATGGTGCGATGGCAACCATGAAAACCATTGGGCTTTAAATGAAAGAAAAACTAATGAAATGGAACCAGGTATTATCTATATGCCCCGTGGTTCTACATATACATTACCAGATGGAAGAGTTATAATGTTCATGGGTGGAGCTCATAGTATTGATAAAAATATGAGAACTGTTGGACACGATTGGTTTCCTGAAGAAACTATAACTCAAAAAGATATGTATAATTTACCTGATGTTAATGTTGATATTTTTATAACTCATACTTGTCCATCTGATTTAGTAAAGGAATTGTCTGTTTATTATCCTGGTAAAAGTTATGAGCCTTCAAATCAAGCGTTATCTACATTATGGGATATATATAAACCTGATTTATGGTATTTTGGACACTGGCATGTTTTTAGAGAAGGTTTACTATATAATAAAACTAAATGGACAGTACTAAGTTATCCAAAGTCAACTGATAGATGGTGGACTTGGTTACCAGAAAAGGAGAAATAATGAAAAGAAAAACAATAGATTCAATGAGTACTGACCCTACAAATTCAAACTCAAGTCATTGTGCTTGGATAATAATAGAAAATGATGAACTTGTCGAAGTTGGGGATGAACTTGGTCGCGAAGGTGGTATATTATGGGCTAAGAGTTTTCCTAACCGTTCAAATAGTACATTAAAATCGGCTCTAAGAAGTATTGCTCGTGATTGGCCTAACCTGTTTGAGATAGCAAAAAGACATAGTCCAATTGAAATTACTGACACAGTAGCTGGTATCAAACGTACTGATTTATTATACAAAAGACGTTGTTTAAAATATGATATTGATATTCTTGTTAAACAACTTAATAGAAAAAGAGGAGAATTTGAAGATATAAATTATGAAATACAAAAGTTAAATACTCCAGAAACAATTAAATTAAAAGAAGAAATGATGGAGTTGTTAAAAATAAAAAATATTAAAAGGTGGAATAATGAGTAAAAGAGATGCTATATTATGGGCCGAAGAGCAATCAAGTATGTTTAGAAACACATTATGGTATGTAACAAAAATCGGCAAAAAGTTTGAATGTGTCTCACCAAATTTTTTCATTAACAACCCAGATAATTTGTGGTATTATAATAGTGATGAAAAAATTAAATATTGGAAAGGTCAAAAATTTATATGAAAATTAAAGAATATTTACAAAAACTTACAAAATTAGCAAAAGAAAATCCTAATGCTGATGTTATTTATGCCAAAGACAGCGAGGGAAATGATTTTAATTTAGTATATTATCCACCTGCTTATGGTGAATACGAAACAGCTCGTGGTAAAATATTGAAAGGAATTTGTTTAAACTAATGGATATAAAGAAAATTGATAAAAAAACAAATAAAGCAGAAATTGTGATTGAACTCATCAAAAGAGGATATACTTTCACAGAAGCTGTAAAAAAAGTAGGAATAAGAAATGAAAGTTAAGCAAATTGATGATGAAATAAAATATTTTGAAGAAAAAATACGAATGCTCAAGGTAGTAAGGAAAATGATTATATCAAAATGTGAGCACGTATGGGGTACAGACGGTATGCACTCAAATGAATATTGTAAAAAATGTTTCATGCCAAAGCCTGATATTGAAACATTATATCAAGTATCAAGGATAATAGAAAATGAAAAGTAATTCAGATTTTTTTAATCAAAATAATTGTGATAGATGTTATAAAGAACTTAGTGCTAGAACGATGTCTTGGTTTACTGATGAAACTATTTGTATATCATGTAGCCAAAAGGAAAATGATATAAAAAAGAATATAAGAAAAGCTGGAGAACTTGTAAGTAGCTATGAAGGTTGTGGTTATATTCCAGATATATAAACGGGAGAAATTATGTTTAAATCAGTATATATGACGGAAGAAAAAGAAAATAAAAGATTAACAGACGATGAAGTCGTTGAATTTGCAGAAAGAATGTTAGAAAATTACAGTGTTATTGATATTTGTGATAGCGTTGATGAACAAATGCTTGAATATATTGATGATGACTGGGAAGAAGACGGCTTTGCAACTGAATGGGAATGGTATTGTGAATACGGCAGAGGCGAAGCTGAAAGCGATATAATAAATGGTATTATAAACGAATACCAAAAAGATTACTCAGGAAAATTTGATATTGATTCCTATATAGCAATAGGTAAATATATAGCTGATAAAGCTGGAATAAACTACTAAATAAGAAAGGAAATGTAAAAAATGAGTAAAAATTTTGTTAGAAAAGGTCACGATTGTAACAATTGTTCAAGAAAAGGTTGTAACAGTGATGTTGTAAGAGGCAAAAGAGGTGATTTTAAAAGACGTGTTGTTTGTCCTGGTCAGGTTTTTCCTGCAAGAATGAAAATGTCTCTTTTAGAAAACGCTTCAAGACATGATGGATATGCAACTGTCTTAGCAACTATTCTTGAAAGAGTTAATTTAAGATATGCTGAACGAAAACATTATCCAGGTTTTACATTTGAGGTGGTATAATGAATCGTTCTTTTGAAGTATACACAAGAAAAGAAAAACAAGCTAAAGAATTGGCAATAAATAATTTTAGAAGCACAGCAGATAAAATTATTTATCCTTTCTTCGCTTCAAGCGTTGCATGGTTTTGTTTTTCAATATTCAAACTGGCAACTGCAGTTTATTCATAACAATTTTGGTTCCAGTGGGGCATAGAATAATGAAAATTATAATTGAAGTTGCAAATTCACTATATAATAGTTATTCATATGTGAGTGGATTCATTGATATAAAATCAATCCCACAGAATGAGATGGCCACATTCTAGAGGTTCAAATCCTTTTGGAATCACCGATAACGGGAGATAGCATAATGTAATGCACCGGCTTTAACCGGGGTATCTTGGTGTTCAATTCCAAGTCTCCCGACCAATAACGGGAAAATCCAGTAATGGTAACATGAAACTGTTGATAGGTATCTTAATACTGGTAACAAGCACATTGAATACTAGAATATATATGTGCGTTGGGGTTCAATTCCTCTTTTCCCGACCAATTTATGCTCTAAAACCCCGTGACCTTATTATTTAATATGAGGGGAAGCCTACAAGCAAGAGGTATAGTAAGGGGTATTCGTCTGTTAAAATCAGAAGGGAGCAAAGTGTTTATGAGGTAGGTGGCGAAGCTAGCCTTACCAGAAAGATGTCTCGTAAGGCAGTGGTTAACGCTAACATTCACAGTGTCGGGTTAGTCCCGGATAGGTGTATTAGTAAGTGTATTTATCATCTTGTGAGTATATTCTGTTAGTACATGAACCCAGGGATGCAATGTTATAAGAGAAATAGCTATTCTCGTATGTAGGTTCAAATCCTACCCTACCTCCCAATTATAAAAAATAAAAAAGGAGATATAATGAAAAAGCAAATATCACACCAACATATTGATAAAAAAGGAAATGTGTTTGGAAGTTTACATCCAATAAATGCAAAACACAAAAATGAAAAAACTCAAAAATTCCATGATTTAAGTATAAAAAATAAAAAATAAAAAAATGTTTACTTTTTTTGTAAAAAATGTTATATTACATCTAAATAGAAATGAGAGAAAAATTATGAAGAAAAACTTAGTCAAAATACATAGATTTATCATTACGAGCTGTGAAGAAACAGAAGGCAAACAGCTCCGCTCCAATCAATGGTATAATAATTCACCAGAGGATACAGAAGGAGCTAGATCAGTATGAGATAAGAACTTAGCCATAGTATAATAAAAAAGGGTTCTTACTCAGAAATGGTAAGAACCCTTTTTTATTGTATTTTTTATCGGGGGTCGATCAAGGAGACAAGTGCGGTTTGGAGCCGTGCGACAGGTTGGTTCAATTCCAACACTCCCGACCAATTATATACTTTTAAGAGGAGTTATCAGAATTTCGATCTGATTTTTACCCAAAGATGACAACTCAGGATGAAATCTAACTATATCTCGTCAAATATGGGGATGGTTTTGGTAGCTCGTTTTAAGAGTATATTTAGTCGTATCGCTTCTAATGGTAAGAACCCCGCCTGATTAGCGGGAA
>Ga0233409_10000130_pt1 | contig 12261 bp, 9 predicted proteins | sample Na_oxic_13_MG_FD_179871 | JGI IMG/M metagenome (GOLD analysis project Ga0233409, IMG submission 179871) | Seawater microbial communities from Saanich Inlet, British Columbia, Canada - Na_oxic_13_MG | ecosystem: Environmental > Aquatic > Marine > Inlet | place: Canada: British Columbia... | reverse complement strand
CTCCCGCGCACTTGTTGTATTTTTTTGCGTATTTCTCTTTCTCACTTTTTTGGTTTTCAAATTAGCTGATATCCAGATAATAAATAGTGAAGAGCTGAAGTATTATGCAGAAAGACAGCAAACAAAGATCGAATCAATTAAAGCGGAGAGAGGATTAATATACGACCGTAATAGTCTGCTTCTTGCATACAACAGTGATGACGTTTCCTTCTATATAGATCTGCGAATGCTTCCGGAAAGAAAGAAAAAGGAAGTGGCTGAAAAATTTTCCGTTGCATTTGGGAAAAGTGAAAAACACTATCTTAAAATAATGAAACAATTCGGAAAGACTATTTGCCTGGAGAAGAAAGTAAAACGCGCATTAGCATTTAATCTCTTGAACTATAAACTCCCGGCATTATTTTACAGGGAAGATCCAACAAGGATTTACCAGTATGGTGTTATCGGTGCACACGTTTTAGGTTATGTTAATCATGAATATGTTGGAGCCAATGGAATTGAAAAAGCGTTTGAAGAAAACCTTAAAGGTGAAAACGGCACACGGCTTGTAGAAAGAAATGCCATCGGTGATATGATAACAGTTGCCGATGAAGAAACCAAGTCAGCTATATCGGGCGATAATCTTTTTCTTACAATTAATAAAACATACCAAAGCATTCTTACCGAAGAATTAATCAAAGGACTGGAAACTTATAAAGGAAAAGCAGCTTCCGGAATTATTATGGATCCGAAGACCGGGGAAATTTTAGCTCTTGCAAATGCTGAAGATTTTGATCCTAATTTCTACTGGAAGTACAATGATTTCCAGAGGAAGAACAGGGTAATTACCGATACCTACGAACCCGGTTCAACTTTTAAATCAATTACAATGGCAGCTTTACTGAATGAAGGCAAATGTAAAGAAAGCGATCTTGTCAATGTTGAAAATGGTAAATACAAATTCAGGAACAGCTACATATACGATACACACAAGCATCAATATTTAACTGTAAAGGGTGTTATGGAAGAGTCCAGTAATATTGGTATTTCCAAACTAATTCAGGAACTGGATGCAGAAACTTACTACAAATACCTTAGAGATTTCGGGTTTGGTACATACACCTCACTTTCCCTTCCTGGTGAAGTTAAAGGCAATCTGCGGACTCCCCTCAACTGGTCTAAACTCACCAGAACATATATGTCGTTTGGATACGGACTTTCTGTAACCCCTTTGCAGCTTGCTACGGCTTTCTGTTCTGTAATAAACGGTGGAATTTTATTCGAGCCACAAATCCTTAAAAAGCAGGTTGATAAAAACGGAACGGTAATTTACCAATCATCACCTGTTACAGTTCGCAGGGTAATTTCAGAAGAGACTTCGCAAAGGATGAGAAACATACTTGCAGGTGTTGTTAAAAATGGTACAGGAAAGAATGCGAGGATTGAAAATATTTCTGTTGGAGGAAAAACAGGTACGGCAAAGATAGTCGAAAAAGGTAAGTATATAGCAGGTAAGTATAATTCATCATTCATTGGATTTTTTCCAGCAGAAGATCCTAAAGTTGTTTGTCTCATCCTGGTTAACGAACCTGAACTAGAAAAGTACGGTAGCAAGGTTGCAGCACCAATCTTCAAAAATGTTGCAGAGAGAATTATTCAAACCGATCCGCAATATTTTAAAGAAAATAAAAAACTACCGGGAACAGAATCGATTGAAATAAATAACAAAGAAAATATTGAACCGGTATTTGTTAAAAATAACAACCCGACTAACGAAATTAAGCCGATCCAGGTTAATTATTCTAATGAGATAAATAAAAATGTTATGCCTGATCTGAGGGGAAGAACGGTTAAAGATGCGCTGGTGATCTTAAACATGCTTGGTCTCAACTATAAAATTAATGGTTCAGGTGTGGTTACAAAACAAAGTATTACGCCAGGTACAATTATAAACACTAAAAAGGATTGCATTGTGAATTGTTCTGAATTATCAGTAACCGGGGCAAACGTTTATTGATGAAACTATCAGAACTTCTGAATAAAATCAGCACTATCCAGGTAAGCGGCAGCATACCGGATACAGATCTTGCTGGAATAGAATTCGATTCAAGAAAAGTTGAAAAGAACTCTCTTTTTGTTGCTATAAAGGGGTTTAAAATAGATGGACATAACTTTATTCAAAATGCTTTGAACAGCGGCGCCACTGCAGTTATTCTCGAAAATGAGGAAGCTGTGCCGGAAGGAATATTTAAAACTTATGAAGCATTAAAAATTTTAGTTAAAGATTCAAAAATTGCAATGGCAGAAGCATCTAATAACTTCTATGGTGAGCCATCAAAAAAAATGAATGTGATTGGAATAACCGGTACAAACGGTAAAACAACTACTTCTTACTTTGTAAAGAGTATTCTAGAGCAAGCTGGTTTCAAAACAGGTTTGATTGGAACAATTAATAATTATATCGGGGATGAAAAAATAAGCTCAAAACTCACCACTCCCGAATCTAATGAGATTAACAAACTTTTAAGCGAAATGTACTCAGCTGGCTGCAAACATGTGGTGATGGAAGTTTCGTCACACTCACTAGCATTAAACAGGGTTTATAATATTGATTTTAACTCAGCTGTGTTTACAAATCTCACAGCCGAGCATTTAGATTTTCATCAGAATTTTGAAAAATATCTTGAAGCAAAAAAACTATTGTTCGATTCTTTACCGGAAGGTTCCATTGCTCTCTATAATACAGACGAACTCCATAGCGTTGATGTTATGAAGGACTGCGCTGCCATAAAATACAGGTATGGTTCCGTTGCCGACGCAGATTTTAGAATAGAAAACATTAACTACAATCTTGATGGAACTTCTTTTATAATTTCGCATAAGGGCAGTAGCTATTATATAGAAACTACTCTGGTTGGCGACTTTAATGCTTATAACGCTTGTGCCGCTTTTGCGGTGTCGGTTCTTTCGGGCATTAAACCTGATGATGCACAAAACGGAATTAAAGCTACTTCACAAGTTCCGGGAAGATTTGAAGTTTTTAAAAACGGCAGCCGGAAAATAATAATTGATTATTCTCATACACCCGATGGACTTGAAAAGGCTCTGCTTGCAATACAAAATTTAAAAAGTGAAGATCAAACTGTATACACTGTTTTTGGCTGTGGTGGAAATCGTGATAAACAAAAGCGTCCGCTTATGGGAAAGATAGCAACTGAGTTAAGTGATAAAGTAATTATAACTTCTGATAACCCAAGAGATGAAGATCCTGTTTCAATAATAGAAGAAATAAAAGCAAGCATAGAGAAGAATAATTATAAAGTGATTGAAAACAGGGAAGAAGCAATTAAGGAAGCCATTGTTAATGGTAAGAAAAACTCTGTCGTACTAATTGCAGGCAAAGGACACGAAGATTACCAGGAGATTAAAGGTGTGCGGTCTCATTTTTCTGATAGAGAAGTTGCTGAAAAGTATTTGCATAATTGAAAAGCATAAGGTTAAATATTGAAGATATTTTCAATCTGCCGACAGCAGTTATTTATAACCCGGATGATCTTAAACCGGTTTCGCATATTACAATTGACTCGAGGAGCGTAAAAAAAAAATCGTTATTTATTGCAATAAAAGGAAAGAAATTCGACGGACACAATTTTGTTAAAGGAGCAGTTTCTAAAGGTGCTTCGGCGGTTTTAATAAATAATGATAAGTACAGTAACTATGATAAATTAAACGTTCCCATAGTTACTGTAGCAAATACAACCAAAGCACTAGGTAGTATTGCAAATATTTGGAGAAAAAAATTATCAACAAAAATAATTGGAATTACAGGAAGCTCAGGTAAAACAACAACCAAAAATATGCTGGCAACAATACTTGCAGAAAAATATAAAGTGAATAAAACTTACTCAAATAATAACAATCATATTGGTGTGCCACTAACAATTTTAAGCACAACAAATAAGCATGAAGTGCTGGTTGCCGAGCTGGGTACAAATCATTTTGATGAGATTAAGTACACTGCTGGAATTCTTGAACCTGATTATGCAATGATATTGAATATTGGAGATTCCCATTTAGAGTATTTAAAAAATCGTGCTGGTGTTTGGAAAGAAAAATCAGCTCTTTTTTATGAAACGATAAAAAATAACGGTAAAGTTTTTATCAATAATGATGACCCGGTTACAAAACGTTTTGCCGGCAAGAGTAAAAACCAGGTTACTTATGGTTTTTCCGGCAGGACTGATCTAAAAGCAAAGATTAAAAAATATTCGGCTGACGGAAAACCGGTCATCGAGATTAAGTATAAAAATAAAAAGCTTACAGAGACATTAAATTTTTATGGAGAACAAAGCGCAAACAATTACATAGCCGCTGTGGCTGTAGCTTACGAATTAGGATTAACAAAATCACAAATCTTATCCGGAACTAAAAAAATTAAAGCAACTCCGCAGCGGCTTAATGTAATGCAGTATAAAAACTTTGTTCTAATTGATGATACATATAACGCCAATCCTGATTCTGTAAAGGGCGCAATTGAACTTGTTGGCAGAATAAGTTTGTTTGATAAAAAGATATTGATACTTGGTGATATGCTGGAGCTTGGTAAAAATAAAATTGATTTGCATAAAGGATTATCAGCAGTAGTTAGAAAAAATAAAATTGATGAACTCTACACTATCGGTCCGGCGATGAAACACCTTAATGAAAGTTTAAAAATAAAAGGAATATTAAAAAAACATTTCAGAACAAGAAAATCATTGATGAATTTCATCACAAAAAAAGATTTTAATAACTCTGTCATCCTTGTTAAGGGTTCAAGAGGAATGTTAATGGAAGAATTTGTTGTTGCATTAAAAAATAGTAACTGTTAATGCTTTATTACCTGTTTGATTACATAAATAAAATTTACGCGCCTCCGGGTTTTGATATTTTCAAGTTTTTAACCTTCAGGTCGGCTCTGGCAGCAATCACAGGTTTGTTTTTGGCTCTTTATCTTGGACCAAAGATAATAAAACTACTTACCAAAAACCAGATTGGAGAAGCTAAAAAAGCAGATGGACCGAAGTTCCACTGGTCTAAAGCAGGCACACCAACTATGGGTGGGCTAATAATAATTCTTTCGGTTGTTGTTCCGGTTTTACTATGGGGCGATCTTAACAGTACATATATTATTCTTATCCTTGTTGGCACTGTATGGTTAAGCGGTGTTGGTTTCCTGGATGATTATTTAAAAGTAGTTAAAAAATTTCCGAATGGTCTAATTGCCCGCTACAAATTGCTCGGTCAGGTTTTAATCGGTATTGCTATAGGTTCAGTTATTTATTTCTCCCCGGAATTTGAAGGTATCAATACATTAACAACTGTTCCTTTTCTTAAGAACGTAAACCTTGATCTTTCTTACTTATATATTCCTTCGGTTGTTTTTATAGTTACTGCCACATCAAATGCCGTTAATCTAACTGATGGCTTGGATGGATTGGCAATTGGTGTAATGGCTATAGTGATGATTGCCCTTGCGATACTAAGTTATATCAGTGGCAACGCTATCTTCTCAAATTACCTTAACATAATTTACCTGCCCGGTTCAGGAGAACTGACCGTGTTTGTTGCTGCTTTGGTTGGCGCATCACTTGGATTTTTATGGTATAACTCTTACCCTGCGCAGGTATTTATGGGCGATACAGGTTCACTTGCTCTTGGCGGAGCTTTCGGAATTTTAGCTGTGCTGATAAAAAAAGAATTGTTGATCCCTATCCTGGGCGGAGTATTCTTTATGGAAATAATTTCAGTAATCATTCAAAGAGTTTACTTCAAGTATTCAAAGAAAAAATATGGCGAGGGAAGAAGAGTTTTTAAAATGGCTCCTCTTCATCATCATTTTGAAATGAAAGGTCTTCCTGAACCAAAAATAGTTGTGAGATTTTATATAATCGCTATTGTCCTGGCAATAGTAAGCTTGGTATCGTTTAAGGTTCGCTAATGGAATTAAAAGGTAAAAATATTACTGTTATAGGTGCCGGAAGAAGTGGAGTAGGCGCTGCAAAACTTATAAAAAAAGTTGGAGGTATTCCTTTTGTAAGTGATGCGGGCAAAGAGAATGATTTATCCGGATCAATTAATATTTTGATGGAATCCGGAATTAAATATGAAACCGGTACACATTCTGAAAAAGTATATGATTGCGAAACAATGGTTGTTAGCCCGGGTGTACCAGCGGTTGCTGCTGTACTTAATAATGCAAGAGAAAAAAATATAAAATTAATAAGTGAAGTAGAACTGGCTTATGAATTTTGCAAAGGAAAAATTATTGCAATAACTGGAACTAACGGTAAAACTACAACAACCAGTTTGTGCGGACATGTTTTTAATAATTGCGGATTTAAAACGCACGTTGCAGGAAATATTGGATTGGCATTTTCGGAAATAGCGCTGGATGTTATAGAAAACGATTTCGTTGCTTTGGAAGTTTCAAGTTTTCAATTGGATTTGATCGATAAGTTTAAACCTGAAGTTGCAATGATATTAAACATAACTCCAGATCATCTTAATAGGTATGATGATGATCTTGAAAAATATGCTGATTCAAAACAGCAGATCTATAAAAACCAGGATGAGAATGATTATCTAATCTTAAATGGCAGTAATGAAGCTGTTCTTAAATACTTGAAAGATCATAGAAGTAAGTCGTTTTTCTTTTCGCAAAATGCAGAACAAAACCATGGCTGCTATGTAGAAAAAGAAGATGTGATATTCAGAATAGCAGGAACTGAAAAATTCAGATGTAAGAGATCTGATATAAAGATAAGAGGTGAACATAACCTCGCTAATGCTATGGCTGTAATTATTGCAGCAAAAATTAATGAACTGGATAATGAAAAAATTATTGATGCGCTGCAGACTTTTGAAAGTGTAGAACACAGGCTGGAATTAGTGAGAGAAATTGACGGCGTAAAATTTATAAATGATTCTAAAGCCACAAATGTTGATTCGGTTTGGTATGCCTTGCGGAGTTTTGATGAACCGATCTTCCTTATTCTTGGCGGGCAGGATAAAGGTAACGATTACGAACAGATTAAACAGCTTGTTATCGAAAAAGTTGTTAAGATTTATGCTATTGGTTCATCTGCTGATAAAGTTTTTAATTTTTTTCATAATTCTGTTAAAGTTGAAATAAAAAATTCAATGAATGATGTAATTACTTCAGCAATAAATGAAGCACGAGAAGGAGAGGTGGTTTTGCTTTCTCCGGCATGTGCAAGTTTCGATATGTTCGATAATTACGAGCACCGTGGAAAAGCTTTTAAGAAGGCAGTGAATAATATATAATGAAACGACTCGCTTTAATAATATTTTTTAATGCTATTGCTCTTATGCTTCTAGGGCTGGTTATTGTAATGAGCGCAAGCAGCACTTATAGTGTTTTCAAATTTGAAAGCGTGTTTCATTTATTTAATTCTCATTTATTCAAAGTGGGTTTAGGCATTTTGTTTTTGATAATTTTTTGTTTTGTACCATACGAATTATATAAAGGGTTTAGCAAGGGTGCATTGATTGCTACCGCTGTAATCTTAGTCATTACATTAATAATTGCACCAAGTATAAAGGGGGCAGGAAGATGGCTGGATCTTGGATTTATTTCCATTCAACCGGCAGATATTGCTAAGCTCGCATTAATAATTCATCTTGCTTTTTTATTGGAAGATAAAACTAACCTGATCGAAAATTTCAGGCATGGCTTTATGTACCTGTTTATCTGGGTAATACTCATTTCCGGATTAATTTTGATCCAGCCAAACTTTAGCAACGGTATCCTGCTAATCATGATCTCGTTAACAATTATGTACGTTGGCGGTGCAAGGTTAAAACATATATTTGTTTCGCTAATTAGTGTTATAACAGCTGGCGGATTTGCAGCACTAATTTACCCCCATTCCAGGGAAAGGATTTTCTCTTTTGTTTCCAGCATACAAAACGGCGGCGATATAAATTTACAGGTTAAGCAGGCGCTTTACAGCCTTGGCAGTGGCGGTATTACAGGGGTTGGTGTTGGCAACAGTATGCAGAACAACCTTTTTTTACCGGAAGCTTATGGCGATTTTATCTTTGCAATTCTTGGTGAAGAACTTGGGTTTATTGGAGCTGTACTAGTTCTGGTTAGTTTTTTTGCTCTGTTTATTGCAGGCATTATGGTTGCTAAAAAAGCTAAAGACAGGTTTGGGCAGATCCTGGCATTTGGTATTACTCTATCAATTGTTACTTATGCTTTTGTTAATATTGCTGTAACTACAGGTTTGCTGCCAACAACTGGTCTTCCATTACCATTTATAAGTTACGGGGGAACCTCGCTTTTGTTTCTATGTATTTCTGTTGGAATTTTAATAAACATTGCGCTTTCAAACGAGGCAAAAAATAATAGCGATGAAGAAGTATTAAGAAATGAATTACCGCTGGAACAGGTGGAGATATGAGCAATGAAAAAACTCGCTATAAATTTTTATTTGCCGGGGGAGGAACCGGCGGGCACCTGTTTCCTGCAATTGCTGTTGCCGAACAAATTAAAGCGATGAAACCCGAATCAGAAATATTGTTTGTTGGAACCAAAGATAGAATTGAAGGAAAGACTATTCCCAAACTTGGTTATAGATTTAAATCAATTTGGGTAAAAGGATTTTCAAGAAAATTTACAATGGAAAACCTACTCTTTCCATTAAGATTATTTATTTCCGCTCTGCAGTCGTTGTTTATAAATGCAAGGTTCAATCCTAGCGTGGCAATTGGTTCTGGTGGTTATGTTGCAGGACCTGCAATTTGGGGAGCATCTGTTCTTGGTGCTAAAATTATCCTCCTGGAACAGAATAGTTATCCGGGAGTTACTACAAGACTATTAGAAAAACATGCAGATGAAATTCATATAAGTTTTGAGGATTCAAAAAAATATCTTAAGAAGAAAAAAATTCTGTTGAGTACAGGTAACCCCGTTCGTAAAAACCTTGGTTCTATTGAAAAGAATGAAGCATTAAACAGTTTTGGTTTCTCACCAGAAAAAAAAACTTTATTGGTTTTAGGAGGAAGTCTTGGTGCAAGATCAATTAACAAAGCTGTAGGTAATGTAGTAAATAAACTTAGTAATGAAGGTTTACAGGTTATATGGCAGACAGGAAAAATTTATTATGAAGATTATAAACACTTTAATTCAAAAAGTATAAAAGTATTTGATTTTATTGAAGATATGAACTACGCTTATTCCGCATCCAATTTAATATTGGCAAGAGCTGGCGCAACAACTATTGCAGAAATTCTTGTTTTGGGAATTCCATCGATACTTGTTCCTTCACCAAATGTTGCTGAGAACCACCAGTACTATAATGCAAAGTCTTTATCGGATGAAGGCGCAGCAATTCTTGTTGAAGATAAGGAGATTGATTTAAGAATGTATGATGAAGTTACTGTTATGATAAATTCGGAGGAAAAACTGGCTGAGCTAAAAAAACATGCTTTGCTTTTGGCAAAACCGGATGCGGCAAAAGTTATTGCTAAGAGTGCGATAAGATTTGCGGGGGTAAAATGAGTGACAATATGGAAAACCAAAAAACGGTTTTTAAATACAATATGTCGTTCTATTATCGATCGACCATAATTTATTTCATCGTGTCAGTTCTTTATATAATTATACGCGGTGAGTTCGTAGAGAATTCTTTTAAGCTTATTACAAAAGATCCATTACTCTATTTCCTTGCAATTATTGTGATTATTTCGATGCTGTCATTGCTTTATAACCTTTTCAGGAATAAGCACATTAAGATAGTTGATGACGGCATATCATTTATTGACAGGTTCAAAACAAGAAGCTTTAAAATCGACCAGATAAAGTATATAAAATTTACGAGGCAGAGAAGAACTGTTAATACAAAAGAATTTAAAAATGTTAGAATAAAAATTATTTCCAGGATTAGACCCATCCTTGTGCGGCTTTCTGATTATGAAAACCAGGATGAACTTTTAAAAAGGTTTGAAGAACTTAAATCATTAACAGAGAACAACAGTGTTCAGTAATATTAAAAAAGTACATTTTGTTGGTATTGGCGGAATTGGCATGAGTGGTATTGCAGAGATACTTATAAACCAGGGATTTGAAATTTCCGGTTCCGATGCTGTACTCTCTGAAGTTACTAAACGGCTCAGTGATCTTGGTGCTAAGGTATACGAGGGGCATTCCGGGGAAAACGTGAAAGATGTAGATGTGCTTGTTTATTCATCTGCTGTTACAACTGATAATCCTGAAGTAATGGCAGCTGTGGGTAGAAATATTCCTATAATTAAAAGAGCGGAAATGCTTGCCGAAACCATGCGTATGAAATATGGTATTGGTATTGCAGGAACTCATGGTAAAACAACTACAACTTCAATGGTTGGATTAACTTTAACTGACGGAGGAATTGATCCAACTATAATTGTAGGAGGTAAGCTTAGCGGGTTAGGTGGAACTAACGCAAGACTTGGTAATGGTGAATTTATTGTTGTTGAAGCTGATGAGTTTGACAGAACATTCTTAAAACTTACACCAACAATCGCTGCTTTAACAACTTTGGAAAGTGAACATCTTGATACTTACAAAGATCTTGATGATTTAAAAACTGCCTTTATTGAATTTGTAAACAAAGTACCGTTTTATGGTTTTGTTGTTCTTTGTCTTGATGAGCCTGCACTGCAGGATATTATGCCGCAAATTAATAAAACGATTTTTACATACGGTTTAAGCGGACAGGCAGATATAAGGGCAACTGATATTGAGCATGACGGTTTTACAAGTGAATACACTGTTATCTATAAAGGTAAAAACTTGGGAAGAATAAAATTAAATATACCTGGTGTTCATTATGTTCAAAACTCTCTTGTTGCAGTTACTATTGGAATGGAGCTGGGCATCGATTTTAAAATAATTAAAAAGGCGCTGGAAAAATTCTCAGGGGTTTACAGAAGATTCGAAACGAAGTATAATAAGGAAGTGCTTGTGATTGATGATTATGCGCATCATCCAACCGAAACAACCGCTACTTTAGAAGGAATCAGATCAGGTTGGAGCCGAAAACTTGTTGCGGTTTTTCAGCCGCATCTTTATTCAAGAACGAAAGATTTTTACCAGGAGTTTGGCAGATCGTTCCTTAATTCAGATGTATTTATTTGTACCGACGTTTATCCTGCAAGAGAAAAACCGATTGAAGGCGTAACTGGAAAACTTATCGCAGATATTACTAAAAAATTAGGGCACAAGAATGTTTATTACGTTGAGGATAAAAATTCTATACCCGCTAAACTTATGGAATTGAAAGAAAACGGAGATATTATTGTTACGATGGGTGCTGGCGATATATGGAAGTACGGAGAAAAATTTGTTGAGTTGTTAAAAGCGAAATAAAATATGAAAGACACAATCAGTAAAATATTCGGCTTGGTGATGTTTCTTGTTTTAGTTGGAGGCATTCTATATCTGAACCTCTTTGGTGAAGAGGCCAATGAAAAAGATATTTACGAATTGATTGAGGTAAACAGTAACTCGATTCTACCTGCAGAAGATTATATACTCTTTACTGAACTTAATGACTCAATAAAATTTAATGATTTAACTCTGCCTGATGTAAAAGCAAGGTTTGAAGAGCATCCTTACATTGTTAAAGCAGATATAAAATTTGATGGCATTAATAAAATAATAGTGAACATTAAAGAAAAAGAATTAAAAGCCGTGATGCTAAGTGAAAAAAATCCCGGACTTATTACAGAAGATTACAAACTGGTTCCGCTGCTTAAGAACACTTCTTTTTCTGAACTACCGGTTATCTCACATCTGAAAACAAATAGTGATGAAACGGGAACCGGCAATCCTGAGAATGAAGAGCTGGTACAGGCATATAAAATAATTGATGCGATTAAAATTGCTGATGAAAATATCTACAAAAATTTAGATGAAATAAATCTGAGATATGGAAGAGATATCATACTAACCTTTAGCGGTTTAGATTGTTCAGTAATATTCGGACGCGGGAATGAAGCAAAAAAAATTGTTTATCTGCAAGCTTTATGGGAAAAAATGAATGAGGGAAATAACTTATTTAAAGAGAGCGAATACATCGATCTTCGTTATCGAAATAAAATATTTATCGGAAAGAAAATAAAAACAGAAATTACCGGATGAAAAAAGAAATTATTGCAGGACTAGATCTTGGCACAACAAAAGTTTGCGCAGTTATAGCAGAAAAATCTGAAGGAACAGAACGCTTTGATGTT
>Ga0233409_10000129_pt1 | contig 12270 bp, 8 predicted proteins | sample Na_oxic_13_MG_FD_179871 | JGI IMG/M metagenome (GOLD analysis project Ga0233409, IMG submission 179871) | Seawater microbial communities from Saanich Inlet, British Columbia, Canada - Na_oxic_13_MG | ecosystem: Environmental > Aquatic > Marine > Inlet | place: Canada: British Columbia... | reverse complement strand
GTCTTCTTCATGCTTGTGACCCCCTTTGAGGGAGCGCCAGCATAATGATCGCGATCCAACAGTCAAGAAGGCAACACACAAATAGTTGAAATCACTTCGGAAGCGGCTAGCTCATTTGCTCGAAAATCGAGCTGGCAGCCTTCAATCCGGGGCCCCAGAGGATCGCCTCGACCTTCTCTCCAGCGGCCAGCTCAGCCTTGTCGGCGGGTAGGATGACCAGGGCGTTGACCCCGACGAACGAGGGGAGGGAGCCCGAGCCCTGGAGGGGATGCAGAGCGACGATGATCTCATCCCCCTCACGCGTTGCGACGCCGCGCGCGATTTCGACCCGGCCGGGGCGACGGCGATACGAATCGCGTAGCCTTGCGAGCACTGGCTCAGGGTGGGGCTGTGGGTCGCCGAGCATCTTCCGCAGGCATGGAGCGATCAGCACCTCGAAGGCAACCATTGCGCTGATTGGATTACCAGGAACGCCAATCACAGGCTTGCCCTCATACCGGGCAAACGACGCGGGCTTGCCGGGCTTCATGCGGACCTTCCAAAACATCGGCTCGATGCCTACGTTCTTGAATGCCTCGTTCACGAAGTCGTATTCGCCCACCGATACACCGCCCGTCGTGATGACGACATCCGCCTCGAGCGCCGTCCGGAGCGAGGCTTCGATCTCGGCCAACGTGTCCGGCGCCGCGGGGAGGGGAACGGGAATGGCCCCCAACGCCCGCAGCATCTCGGTCAGCACGTAGACATTCGAGTTGATGATCATGCCGGGTTCGACGTCGTCGCCGAGCTGTCGAAGCTCGTCGCCCGTCGAGAGGATCGCCACTTTGGGCCGCTGGAAGACGTGCACGCGCTCGATGTTCTGGCTTGCGAGCAGCCCTATCTCTCCGGGCCACATTCGATCGCCGGCCCGAAGTAATCGCGAACCGGATGACACGTCCGTGCCCTGCACGCGAACGTGGTTCCCCTCGATCGAGGCCTCTCGAATCGCCACCTCGTCGCCGTCGCGGTCGGTGTCTTCCTGGATGACGACCGCGTCAGCACCCGCCGGAATCGGCGCGCCTGTAAAGATGCGACACGCGGCGCCCGGCTGCAGAGGCTCGGGGAGCGGTCCTCCGGCGCGGGATTCTCCCCGAACTGGAAGTCGAACCGGCGTATCCGGCGCTGCGGAGGCCACGTCGGTGGCGCGAACCGCGAAGCCGTCCATCGCGCTGTTGTCGAAAGGTGGCGCGTCGAAGCGAGCGGTCACGTCGCGGGACACGTAGCGCCCCGCCGATTCCGTCAGATGCACCTCTTCCTCCCCCAACGGAGAAAACGCCGGCAGCATCGAAGCGAGGGCTTCTGCGATCGATCGCATGCGCCGCCGAGCCTAGCACGTCTCGTGGGCGCGATTGGCTAGCTCGGACAGACGCGATTGCGGCCGGCCCGCTTCGCTTCGTAGAGCTGCTCGTCGGCCGCCCGGACGAAGTCGTACGACCGCCACTTCGGATCGAGCTGCGCGACACCACAGGAAATCGTGACATCGATGTCTTCGTCCTCGAAAACGAACGTCTCGGTGGCAATCATCTTTCGAAGATCGTCGGCGATGCGGACGCCTCCGGCGAGATCGGTCTCTGGAAGAATGAGCGCAAGCTCCTCACCACCGTATCTCGCGATCACGTCGTCGGGGCGGATTCGGCTCTTCGCGAGCTGCGCAACCTCTTTGAGCACATGGTCTCCGGCGAGGTGCCCAAACTCGTCGTTGACGCGCTTGAAGTGGTCGATGTCGCAGATCACCAAGGTCAGCGGACGGCCGTGCCTCGCCGCTCGCGAGAGCTCCCGATCGAGTTGCTCCACCAGGTAGCGTTTGTTGTGGATACCCGTGAGTCCATCCATGATGGTCATCCGATAGATCGTCTCGTGGTACTGCGACTCGAGGTCGGCGCCGCTCAAGAACTTCATGATCGTGTCGCCGATTTTGATCTGGTCTCCGCGGCGAAGCTGATGGTCCTGTACCAGCTCGTCGTTCACGTACGTCCCGTTCGTCGAATGCATGTCGAGGGCGTGATAGTTCCCCTCCCGCACCTCGATGCGTGCGTGTCGGCGCGAAACGCTGTCGCTGTGAAGGACGACGTTGTTCTCGGCGCCGCGGCCGATCCGCACCGCGCCGTCCGCCAGCGAGAAGCGTTTGCCCAATTGATTGGAGCTCGGCGCGTAGATCACCACGAGGCAGTCTTGGCCCGCACCGGTTGAAATATGGGGCTCCGAAAAGGGCGTGACCCTCGTCTTGATTTCGCTCTCCACGGGTATCCACCCAGGGTAGAAAGGGTCGTACCGGGCGTCAATGTCGTCGGATGAAGGCCATGTTGCGTTGGTTGATCCAAACATGCGCCAAAACCGGGCCCCAAAGCACGCCGGTCAGCTCGAAGATCAAGCCCAACAAAAGTCCCATGAGGAACGCCCACGTGGTCCAAGCCAAGAAGACTGGCTTTGGCCCGACGTGAACGGCACCGAAAATCACCGAGGTGATGAGCAGTCCCAACACCGGCTGCATCGCGCCTCGAAAGAAGAGCTCCTCGGCGAAGCCCGAGGCGAGCGCGAGCCAGGTAATCTCGGAGTAAGACAGTGGGGAAATGATCTCCCCGAGCTCCGAGTGCAGCGCGCGTGCCCACTTGGTGCGCTCGACGAGGCGCGGAGTCATGGCGACCACCGCGAGCGCCAGGGTGAGGCCCAACCCGAGCGAAAGCGCGAGGCGTTCCAGGTAGGGCGCGGACAGCCACGGCGTCTCGAGGGTCCAAGCCAAACGACCACCGCCAAACCACGCCCATGCCAAGGCGACCACGGTCAGCGGGCCGTAAACGACGAACGCGAGCCTGGTGATCCGGGTTGGCGATGGCAAGGTCGAGCGGGATGTATCAAAGTGAGCTTCGAGCCGCAATGCAACCAACACTCGGATTTGACACGATCGCTTGGACCAGAGTACTAGCCATGGCCATACGGTCATGAGCGGGCAGCCAGGCGAAGACGTCGCGAAGGTCCTCGTGGTCGACGACGAGGAAGTGATCCGGGAAATTCTCGCGGACTTCCTGACGATGGAGGGCTTCTACGTTCGCACCGCTGAGGACGGGAGTGGCGCCCTGGTCGAGCTGTCACGCGATCGGTTCGACCTGGTGTTGAGCGACTTGAAGATGCCGAACATGGGCGGCCTCGAGCTGCTCGCCGCCATCCGAAAGCACACGCCACACGTCGTGACGATCATCATGACGGGGTTTGGCACCGTCGAGACCGCCATCGAGGCAATGAAGCAGGGCGCCTACGACTACGTCCTCAAGCCGTTCAAGGTAGAGGAGGTCGTCCACACGATCCGGCGTGGGCTCGAGAAGCAGCGGCTCGAAGCGGAGAACTTCCGCCTCAAGGAGGCGCTGTCGCTCTACAAGGTCAGCGAGGCGATCGCCGCGAGCCTCTCGCTCGAACAGGTGGTGCACACGCTGAGTCGCGCCGCAATCGATGAGGTGGACTCCGACCTGGTTACGGTGCTCCTGAGCGACGGGGGCGGAAGCTTCTATCGGCGCAGCACCGAGATCAATCCGAACTTTCGCTTGAGGCGGGAGCCGGACACACTGAGCATCGAGACCCTGAGCGAGCATTTCGTGCACGCGCCCGCGCTTCTGGAGCATGGAGAGCGGTGCTGGCGCTACTTCGACGAGCTCGGGGAGGCGCCCTCACCGCACTCTCTCGCGGTCGCCCGCCTGACCGCCCGCGGCGATACGATCGGCTTTCTATGCGCGCTCAGCTACACGCAAGGCAAGCGCTTCGACGAAGGGCAGCGCAAGCTCCTACACGCCACCGCGGACCGCGCATCGGCCGCCATCGAGAACGCGCGACTCTACGAAGACCTGCAGGCGACGTTCAAGCAAACCATCCGCGGCCTTGCCAGCGCCATCGACAAGATGGACCGGTATACTGCGGGACATTCGGCGCGGGTCGCGGCCTACGCGCAGATCCTCGCGATCAAGCTCGGGCTGAGCGACGCCGACATCGAAATCGTTCGCCAGTCGGCGCTGATGCACGACATCGGCAAAATCGGCTGTGTCATGAACTTGAACAAGCCCGGCAAGCTGACGCAGGAAGAGTACGAGACCTTCAAGCAGCACCCGGAGCATGGTCGCGACATCTTGCAACCGATCGAGTTCCTGCACCCACTCATTCCGGGTGTCCATCTACACCACGAGCGCTGGGACGGGCTCGGGTACCCGCTCGGGCTCAAGGGGAACGACGTTCCGCTCATTGCCCGGATCATCGCCGTGGCGGACACCTACGACGCCATGACGAGCGACCGAGCCTATCGGCGGGCGCTCGCCCACGACCTTGCCATCTCCGAGATCGACCGTTGCGGTGGGAGTCAGTTCGACCCGGAGCTCGCGCACGGCTTTCTCGAATCGATCGATGTCTTTCGCGAGGAGGGAAGGTCGCTCGAGGAGTTCCCCGACGTGCGCGAAACCCGCTCCGGGCTCATGGCGCCACGGAGGTAACCGCGCCTGTCGGGGGCTCCGGCAACGCAAACGCTGCGTTCCAGTGGCGGGATGATGAATCCGCAGACCATCGGCGCGCGATCGGCGCCCGCTTCGGCAACTCGAAGATCGTGACCAGCTTCACGCGGCGGCGCCGGGTCGGCTGAGGGCCATGGGACACGACGGACACGATGGTGAGAGTCTGGGAGGGGCCGATCGACGCGTCGGCGTGGTCCAGATCCCCCAAGCCTTCGGAGACGAGGCGTTGAATCGTCTTCTCGTTGCGGAACGAACGTGTCGCGGTGACGAGGCGGCCGTGCTCGCCTTTCCATGTGGTCGGTGCCGTCGCGAACTGCGGCGGATTGCCCAATTGATCACAACCACCGAGCAGAAACAACACGCCGAAGACCCACGCGCGGTTAGGTTGACTCACGGCTTCGCTCTCGCGCCACGTCCTTCTCGGTTGCCACGCCTGGGACGGGGAGCTGCGCCTCACCTTCGCCGTCCTTGTCTTGCCATGGATACTTGATGCGGTTGTGGTAGGCGTTGCACAGAGTGTCGGTCAGCGTGCTTTGGAGCACACGGATGTCTTCCATCGTCAGGCCACACACGTCGAGCTGACCCTGCCGTAGCTTGATGTTCGTCACGCGCTGCACGATGGCTTCGAACTTCTCGCGCGAGGGCTCGTCGACCGTGCGTGCCGCTGCTTCGATGGCATCGATCAGCATCAAGATGCCGGTTTCCTTCGTGCGAGGCCGCATTCCCGGATAGCGGAAGGCCGCGTCGGAAAGTCCCTTTGGATTCCCGTCCTCCAAGCACTTGTGCCAGAAGTACTCGATGACGCTGGTCCCGTGGTGGGTGTACGCGAACTCGACGACCGGCTCCGGAATGCCTCCTTCTCGCAGGATGCGAGCCCCCTCGACCACATGGGCCATGATCGCGTCCGCACTGACGTCGGGCTCCAAATCGCCGTGCGGCGTGGGCTCCCCCGGAGACAAATTCTCGACGAAGTACTTCGGTTGAATCGTCTTGCCGAGGTCGTGGTAGTAGGCGCCGACTCGGGTGAGCAACGCGTCGGCTCCGATTGCCGCGGCCGCGCCCTCGGCGAGGTTGGCCATCGCGCGCGCGTGCTGCCACGACCCGGGGGCATCTCGCGCCATCTTGCGAAGGAGAGGGTGATCCACGTCCGTGAGCTCCTGCAGGCGGCCGCGCGTAACGACGCCGAGGGTGGCCGTCGCGACTCGCTGCAGCAGCACGGCAGCCACGCCGGAGATCATGCCGCCGGCAATGGTCGACAGCAGGATCGAGTCGTTGAGCCTCGCCACGTCGCCGATCACGTCGATGCCGTTCCCGGCGGACATCGCGACGCTGATCAACACCAGGGCGGCAAAGAGCCCTGCGGCCGTGCCAGCGACGAGCATGTGCGTCGCGTGCTTGCGATCGTGGAAAAAGATCACCACGCCCAGGGTGGTAGCCAGGTAAACGACGACCACGGGCATCGAGAAATGCAGGAATGACGCGCAGACGAGGGAGATGACGAGGCCCGAAGCCGTCGCTGTTCCGCGATCGAAGTATAGAGCCGCCCACAACGGCACGGTGGCCAACGGAAGAACGAACGGAGACAGCCCGGTAAACAACAAGAGCAATTTCGCGGCAACGCACGTCGCACCCACCAGCACCAGCAGGCCCGCCTCGGTCCGCAACAAACCCCCTCGGCCGCCGGTGAACAGCCGCAGGTATGCGAGAAAGATGTAGGCGATGAGGAAGTAGCTGATCCAGACCCCCAGGAGCGTCTCTTGCTCTGGCGGGCGCCGCTCGCGTTCGAACGCCCGAACGAGGCGCTGGCTCTCTGGGTCGCCCACCACCTCACCGCGCGTCACGACCAGCGGCTGCGGCAACCCGCGATGGGTTCGCGCCATCTCCTTGGGTAGGTAGCTGCTCGGAATGCGGAGGGTGACGGCCGCGGGGCGCACCGGGTCGACGCGGAGCGGCTCGAGGACCACTTCGACCTGGCTCGCGAGCGTCACGATCGAGGCGAAGACGGCACTCAGAATCAAGCCTGAGGTGCGACCGGCGATGAGGCGTGTGCGGAGCATCGTGTGCGAATCGTCCGGGCCAGAGGGACCCTAGTAAGGCCCCTCTCGAGATTCAAGTGTTTGCGCACCCTCGCGCGTCGACTTGGTCCCCTCGAACGCCAGGATACCGAATCGGCGCGGTACATGGAAATCGCCAACGCCCAAAGGTGACCACGCCGCCGCTCGTTGCCGATCCTCTATCAGGTCGATGACGTATAGATTGGCGCGCCATTCGTCCCCGATTGCGGGCGGAGCGAAGGGCTTGCCGTCGAGACTGAACGCCTGCCACGGGATCGCCATCTCGACAGTGTATCCGGCATCTGCCTCGTGGTCGTCGAGGTTGCCACGGGGGGAGACTCCGACGCGGGCCTTGCTGTCCCAATCGGTGTGCCCAAACGGTTGGGGAACGCGCCGCGCTTCGTACCGGGTGTCGAACACCACCCCGCGAGGCGAGACCTGGATTTCGAAGTAGTTCTTTCCGTCTCCATCGGGGTCGATCATCAGTTCGACGCAATCCTGTTCCCACAGGTGGTCGTCGCGCTCTACCTGGCTCGCGCGAAGGAGCGCGTCGTGCGCATCGACGCCGACGTACAAGTAGTGCTGGTCCCAAAGAACCTTGGCCGATGCCTGAAACGGTGCGACGCCTCCCTTGCGTGTTTCGACGAACGCTTCGGTGGTATTGGCGAAACTCCAAACCGGATCACCGAGCGATCCATCGAGCTTCGGCTCTCGTTCAGTTTCGACGACCCGGAGCCTGGGGACGGCATCTTCGACGCGGCCAGCACTCTTTCCGCTCGTGCAGCCGGCGATCAAGCCGAGGAGAAGAAAGCAGGCGCAGCGCGTGAAGCCCATGATGCTCGGGTTCATCGTCGCGATTTGCGGCGGGACTTCTTCTGCATCTTTCGCTTGGCCTTCTGCTTGCTCTTGTTGACGACCTTGCGAGGCGCCTGCGCACCCGCTGGACCAAAGCCCCCGTGCTCGGCAACCGCGGCCTCGAGCAACGAGTCGGTCAGGTTCGCCATCATCGGGTTTCCTTCGAGGCCGCCGGTCTTCACCGCATCTCGCAAGCGATTGGCCGCCGCCATCTGCTTCATGCCCGGGATCTTCGAGAGCATGCCGGCCTGCGATCCGATGCTGCCCATCATTTGCTTCATGAAAGCAAACCGCTGGAGGATTTCCGCGACCTGCTTCTCGGCGGTACCAGAACCCTTGGCGACGCGAGCAAGTCGGGTTGGCTGCTTCTGGAACAACTCGGCCTTGGCGCGCTCCTGGCGGGTCATCGAGCTGACGATGGCCTTGATCTGTCCGATCTCCCGCTCGTCGACTTGGAAACCGTCCGGAACGCTGTCGGCAAAGAACGGAACTTTGTCGAGCAGGTCCTGAAGGGGCCCCATGTTCTGGAGCATCTGAAGCTGCTCGAGGAAGTCATCGAGGGTGAACTGGCCGCGAAGCATCCGCTTGGCGTCCTTCTCTGCCTTCTCCTCGTCGACGACGTCCTCGAAGTCCTTCATCAGGCCGACGACGTCACCCATCCCGAGGATGCGGCTGGCCATGCCCTCGGCGCGGAACTCCTCGAGCCGATCGAGCGTCTCGCCGGTGCCGGCGAATTTTACCGCGGTCCCGGTTGCGTTCTTGATTGAAATCGCCGCGCCACCGCGCGCATCGCCGTCGAGCTTGGTGAGGATTACGCCACTTAGGCCGAGCAGGTCGTGAAAGGACTTCGCGGTCTTGACCGAGTCCTGGCCGATCATAGCGTCGACCACGAGAAACACGTTTTGGGGATCGACCGACGTGCGAATCTCCGCGAGCTCTTTCATGAGCCGCTCGTCGATCGCGAGGCGGCCCGCGGTGTCGTAGATGACGGTGTCGCACTTGAGCTTCTTGGCGTGCGCGAGCCCGCGCTTGCAGATCTCGAGCGGCTGCCCGCCGGGGATCGAGAACACCGGCACGTTGATCTGCTCGCCGAGGACCTGGAGCTGCTCGATGGCGCCGGGTCGTGCGACGTCCGCCGCCACCAGGAGAGGCTTGCGCGCGTTGCTGGTTTCGAGCAGTCGGGCCAGCTTCGCTGAGGTGGTCGTCTTACCGGAACCCTGAAGGCCGACCATCATGATGCCGGTCGGTTTGGGCCTCTTGGCAAAGTCGACCGGGTCACCCTCGAACGCCATCATCGACTCGAGCTCGTCCTGGCAGATCTTCACGAACCGATCGGCTGGCCCGATCTTCGCTTTGCGTTTCTTGGACTTGACCGTGGTGTCGACGACCTGGCCGACCGCTTTTTCTTTCACCCGCGCGAGGAACGCCTTGGTGACCCCGAATTCGACGTCGGCTTCGAGCAACGACAGGCGCACGTCGCGGAGCGCCTGATCGATGTTCTCTTCGGTGAGCTCGGTGACTCCGGAGAGGCGATTGCGGGCGTTGCGAAAGCCCTTTGTGAGCGTCTCAAACATACGGTGTTGGGTTCCAGGTGCTGCGGCTCGTGCGCGTAGCATGTGGCGAAGCCGCTATGCAACCGGGCTTCGCACCTTGACCGCCGGTTTAGGGCGTTGGATGGTGCCCACGGATGGTGGAGAAGCTGCCCAAGAAGGGGGATCCGGAGACGATCTACGTGATCGACATCAGCTCCTACGTGTTCCGCGCCTACCACGCGCTTCCACCGCTTTCGAACAGCAAAGGCGAGCCAACCCACGCGGTCGCCGGGGTTTCCAGCATGCTGCTCAAGCTGCTGCGCGAGCACGAGCCCCACCGACTCATCGTCGCGATGGACTCCAAGGAGAGGTCGTTTCGCAAGGAGCTCTACGAACCCTACAAAGCGAACCGTCCCCCCGCGCCACCCGATCTGCAACAGCAGATGATTCGCGTCCGGGAGGTTGTCGAGGCCTGGGGCATGGCGCCGATCGAAGCGCCCGGCTTCGAGGCCGACGACATCATTGCGACCCTCGTGGCGCAGGCCCGTGACAAGGGCCTCCGAGTCGTGATCGTCAGCGCCGACAAAGACCTGCTCCAGCTCGTTGGCCCCGACGTCCTCATGTACGATACGATGCGAAACAAGGTCTTTGGAGCCGAGGAGACACGGGAGAAGCTCGGGGTGGAGCCGGGGCAGGTGCGGGACCTGCTCGCGCTGATGGGCGACAGCTCCGACAACGTCCCCGGCGTGCCTTCGGTGGGGCAGAAGACGGCAGCAAAGCTCCTCGAGGAATACGGGAGCTTCGAAGGCATCTACGAGAACCTCGAGAACATCACGCGCAAGGCGCTCAAGGCGAAGCTGACCGAGTACCGCGACGAGGCACTGACCTCCCGAGAGCTCGTAACGCTTCGCACCGACGTCGCGATCGATGCGGACGCGGTGACCCGCCCCTACGCTGGGGGGGACACCGGCGCCCTTCGAACGCTCTTCAGCGAGCTCGAGCTCACACGTTTGCTCGCCCAACTCCAGGCGGCTTCGCCGGACGAGTCGGCTCCCCCGCTCGAAGGACACTACGAAACGATCACGACCCCAGAGGGGCTCGCTAGAATCGCGAGCGCGATCCGCGAGACCGGGAGTGTTGCGTTGTATTCCGTGATGGACATCGACGATCCAATCCGTGCGGAAATCGTCGGCGTTGCCGTGAGCTGGTTGGAAGGCGTCAGCGCGTACATTCCGCTTGGGCATCGTTACATCGGTGCACCCGATCATTTGAGCTGGGATGAAGCAGGACCGGTCCTGACGCCGCTGCTCGAAAACTCGCTCATCCCGAAGCTCACGCATTGCAAACGCGAGACGGTCTTCTGGGCACGGCGCAGTGTGACCCTTCGAGGCGTGCGCTTCGACCCGTCGCTCGCGAGCTACCTTCTTGACCCTTCACGCCATGCCCATCGCTTGGAAGACGTGGCCCGCCAAGAGCTAGACGGTGATCTGAATGAAGAGGAAGCCGTGCGAGGCAAGGGCAAGAAGGCGCTCAACTGGGACGAGGTCGAGGTGGGCCCCGTCGCGGGCTACGCCAACGAGCGCGCCGACTTCACCTTTCGGCTGAGCGAGCTGCTGACCCCGCGCATGCACGAAGGAGAGTTCGAGCGGCTCTTCTACGAGGTCGAGCTGCCACTGGCAGGGGTGCTGGCGACGATGGAGCTCACCGGGATCCGGGTCGACACCGAGCCACTCGAGAAGCTCTCGAAGGAGGCCAGCGCAGAGCTCGAACGACTCCACGCTCAATGCACCGAGCTCGCCGGCCACGAGTTCAACGTGTCCTCGCCGAGACAGCTCGAAACCATCCTGTTCGATGAGCTCGGGCTGCCGGTGATCAAGAAGACCAAGACCGCCCGCTCGACCGACCACGGGGTCCTCGAAGAGCTCGCGCTCCTGCATCCCTTGCCCCAGGCGATCCTCGAATACCGGTCGGTTTCCAAGCTCAAGAGCACGTATTTAGACGCTTTGCCGCGAGAGGTGAACCCGGACACGGGTCGTATCCACACGCGCTACAATCAACTGGTCGCCGCCACTGGGCGGCTCTCGTCAAGCGACCCGAACCTCCAGAACATCCCGATCCGCACCGAAATGGGCCGGCGCGTGCGCGACGCCTTCGTGCCGGAGGAAGGCTGGTCGATGCTCGCCGCCGACTACTCCCAAATCGAGCTCCGTGTGCTCGCGCACCTGAGCCGGGACCCCGCGCTGGTCGACGCGTTTTCGCGTGGAGACGACGTCCATGTGCAGACCGCCTGCGCCCTCTTCGGCGTCCAGCCCGAGGAAGTGACCAAGAGCATGCGCGGCCAAGCCAAAACGGTGAACTTTGCGGTCATCTACGGCCAGACCCAGTTCGCCCTGGCGCGCAACCTCAAGATCGAACGCAGCGAAGCCAAGCGCTACATCGATGCCTTCTTCGATCAATACGCCGGCGTCAAATCATTCCTCGACGAAGTTGTCGAGCAAGCCAATGCAAACGGCTTGGTCACTACCTTGCTGGGCCGCCGCCGATCACTGCCTGACATTCGAAGCACCAACCACAACCTCCGAGCCGCCGCCGAACGAATCGCCCGCAACACCCCGATCCAAGGCACGGCCGCCGATATCATGAAGGTCGCGATGGTGCGCATCCAACACGACATCGAAAAGCAGAAGCTACGGAGCCGTATGGTGCTGACGGTGCACGATGAGCTGGTGTTTGAATCGCCGCCGGAGGAGCGGGAAGGGCTCGAAGCGTTGGTGGTGGACCGCATGCAAAACGCGGTGCCGTTATCGGTGACGTTGCCTGTTGAAGTGGGGTGGGGCGCCAACTGGGGCGCGGCGCACTGAGACTGCCGTGACTGCATTCGCTGCCGGTTTCGTCGTTCTCTCCGGTCGTCGTCCATGACGAACCCCTTCCTGATCTCCATGATGATTGAGCCGGCGATGACGAACCCGACGCGTTGGTAGAAGGCGATCGAGTCGGCATTGTCCTTGTTGACCGTCAGCCACGGCTCTCGGACGCCGCGTGCAACGCATTCTTGCTCAATCGATGCGAGCACCGCCCGCCTGATTCCGCGACCCCGGCATGCCCAGGCCAACACCCTAGATCGTTTCCGGGACCAGGTGTATAAGTTCCTCAGACGACTCGGGCGACCATGGAGGGTCCCATGTCGAAGGCGATTGCAGTCGCGGCTACGGCGTTCGCTAGCCTCATCTCGATGGGAGCTTGCGATAGAAGCCTCGTAGAACCAGTCGACCCGCCCGATCAGAGGCTCCGCGTCTCCCCTGC
>Ga0233409_10000127_pt1 | contig 12359 bp, 18 predicted proteins | sample Na_oxic_13_MG_FD_179871 | JGI IMG/M metagenome (GOLD analysis project Ga0233409, IMG submission 179871) | Seawater microbial communities from Saanich Inlet, British Columbia, Canada - Na_oxic_13_MG | ecosystem: Environmental > Aquatic > Marine > Inlet | place: Canada: British Columbia... | reverse complement strand
TAAACGTAATATCAGTTAAAGAGGAGTAAAATATGATTGATTTAAAAGTTAATGAAGGGAAAAAATTTAATTTTCAATTAGAAATAAGTGGAGTAGAAGCAAGAGATTTACATGGTTCTATGAAATTAATTATTGAAGGGGTTGAATATGGTTTTCCTATTGAAATGATAGATGGTTCTGTTGTTGCTAAAATACCATCACTTGAAAAAATTACTAAAGCCACACTAACAGAAGGGCAATCTTTGCCAGTGAGTCTTGAAATTATTGCTAATGATACACTTATTGTACCGTGGAAAGATTCATTTACTGTTAGAAAACCAGTTAAGATTGAAGCGAAAATTCTTGATATGAAAGATATTTTGGATGAAATAACAATAACACCAAAAATAAAAATAACAAATATTAAAGAAGAAAAAGAAGAAAAGAAAGTAGAAAAAAAAGTTGATACAAAAATAGAAAAGAAACATAAATCTAAAATGAGCAAAATAGTATTCGGAGATTAATAAATGAAATTATTAGAAACATTAAATTTATATGAAGAAGAATTTACACTTAATGAAACTGGTGTTCGTAATATTAAAAACTTAGGTAAGGAATATAAAGAAGCAGAAATTTATTTTCATAAAGACCTTGATGGTGTAACATCAGCTCTTGGAATGATAGCTTACTTAAAAAGTTATGGAATTAAAACAACTGCTGCCCATCCTATTCAATATGGTGGTGAAGAGTATGCTGTTCCAAAACCTAAAAATAAAAAGTTAGCTGTTCTTGTTGACTTCGCACATGGAAAACCAGTAATGCGTATTCATACTGACCATCACGAAGGACAAGTTGGAGTTGAAAAAGGAACATCAACAGCCTTTGTACATGAACCTTCAAACTCTGCATTTATTTCACAACGAATGTCACCAAAAGATTTATTCCCACCAAAAGATTTAAATATTATATCAACAGTTGATTCAGCAGATTTTGCACGTCAAGGATTGACACCTGATGATATTATGAGAGCGGTTTATAAAACTGACCCAAATATTGATGTATCAAAAAATCATAGAGCCATGGGATTTGTAGTAAATACTTTATTATTAGCTTATAAAAATAAACCAGATTTTTTAACTAAATTAGTATTGACATCTAAACCTTCTCTTATTTCTATGTATAATATTATTAAGAAGTTAGCTAAAGCAAATGGATATAAAACACCAGAAGAAGTTTATGTTGGTAAAATGGATTATGTAGCACAACAAAAGATGAAAAATATTCAAGGAAGCTTATCTGATGTAACAAAATTAAAATCAGGTCAACATATTATGATAGGCTCAACTATTGTACAATATGGTGGTGGAGGAATGTTTAAAGGGTATGATAGATATACTCCATTTAAAAATAATCCTGAAGCGGATTTTATGACAATTGTATGGCCTATGGGTCTTATACAATTAAGTAAAAATCCATTTAAGTCTGGTGCAAACCCATATCATCTTGGAGATATTGCAAAAAAAGTATTAAAGAAATTTAAAGGCGAACTAAGTAAAAAAATTGTTTCTCTTGATACAATGAAATATATTTTTGAACGCGACATTGATATAAAAGATGTTTATACAGCTATGGGATTTACATTTAAAGATTTGATTGCTTTATTTGGTAGTAAACTAAAAGGACTAAAAGGTTCTGAAAGATGGGAAGGTATGATAAAAGATATTACCAATAAACCATATAAGAAATTATCTAAAAAACAAAAAGAGATATTAAGTAAAGTTACAATAAGTGTTTGGGATATTATTGAATCACAATCAGGTGGTCATAAAGATATAACAAATCTAAGTGGTTGGAATTTCTTAGGAAAAGGCTTTACTGATTATATGAAGAAAGTTCAAATGGGTATTGCTAAGGAAATGCAAAATAAAAAGTTAAAGGAATAATAAAATGAAGTGGGAAAAAACTCAAAAAATAATAGCAAGTATAGTTGGGATTTGTGTATTAATTGGTTTTGGTTTTACAGGATATAATCATTTTGCAAAACAATCATCACATGTAGCTCTTGCAGCAGATGTTGAGACAAATTATGTTCAACAAACAGAATTGGTTGCTATGAATAAGAATGTTCAGCAAACTAACTATAGTTTCTGGATTTATAGATTAAAACAAGAAATTAGCGACCTTTATAAAGAGTTACGTAAAACAACTGATAAAATTAAACAGCGACAAATTAAAGATGAAATAGAAGAAAAACAAGAGGATTTAAAAACATACAAAAAAGATTTAAACGTCTTGAAAAAAGGAAAATAAAATGAGATTAACAGAAAAGTATTTAAATGAAAAATCTAAAAAGTTAATGGATGTAGAAGATAAAGTTTTAGCTATCGTTGAAAATTATGAAAAAGAAATTTTCCAATTATTTTCTAAAATTAATAAAAGTATTAAAAAAGAAGGTTTAAAAGATATTTCTGGTGCAGAACTGATAGACGCCATAACTGAATTTATAGCGAAAAATCAATAACGGAGAATTAAATATGAGTAAAGATATAGTTGATAAAATTGATATGATTTTAGAAGGTCCAATGTACGCAAAGAAAAAAGGAAAAGTATATATGGATTTTATTAAAAGAATAAATGGGGCAAAAGATAAAAGAGCACTGACTATTTTAATGTCCGAATACGAAAAAGCCATGAAAAAGAATAATATTTCTAATGATGAATTTATGGACTTAATTGATGTAACTGATAAAAAATCACTAAAATTAAAAAAATAATGAAAAATAAATACGTGGAAAAATATTTAAGAGAAGCTACTATAACTAATAATTATCCAGATACTGGTGGTATTGCTGGTGATGATGATTTTCCACCTGGAAATATTGTTATGGGACAAAAGTTTGTAAAAAGACCATATATAAATAAATTAACTGGATATGACAAAGTATGGGATGTTGATGATACTGAATGGACATGGGATGAATTTGAAAGCAGTAAAGGTATGGAAGACCCTGAAAATTATTCTGATACTTTAAAAAATTTAGATGATATTATTCCAAAGTTTGATTTTTTTCATAGATTAAAAAAGAAGGTTTCTGATAAAGATGTTGAATCTAACTATGATAGAACTCCTCAAAAACGTGATAAAGAAGTAAGATTAGGAAAAGATGATGAAGAAACAGCAGAAGTACCAGATGATATAAAAGAACGAATAGAATTTTATTTAAAATGATGAAATGCGAACGATGTGGTGAAGAAACATATATAATATTCATCACAAAAGAACATGAAAAAATATGCGATAAGTGTGAAGAAAAAGAAAATAAGGAGAGTGTGAAATGCCAAAATTTAAAGAATTTGTAGATAATAAATACGAAATTCCTATGATTAATAAGGAAGTAAATAGAAAGATGAATCCTAAAACAAGTAGGATGAAAAATTTTAAGAAAATAAAATACCACGGAACAAATATAGACCCCTCAGACAGATCATTCAAAAATATTCCCAAATATGCAACAGGTAAAAATAAAGTAAGATTTCAAGATTGGTTATTAATAAAAGGTGAAAAGGTATCACCAGACAGTTCTGTTAATAGTATAGGAAAATCTGAAGCTGATGGAAAATGGTACGGTTGGTCACATCGTGCAGTATATGGCTTTAAAGCTGGTGATAAAATTACTGGTAAAGATAATATGGGAAAAAAGGTTGACTATCCAAAACTTAAAGATGGTTCACTTGACTTTGATAACGGAAAATATGAAGCTGATTTTACAATAAAAGATGATGCTCATGCTAGACAAGTTGCTATTACTTTTGCAGACAATGTTGGTTAATATAAAGGAAAAACTAAACCAAATCTAACTTCGTCTAAATTTTCACCTCTGTCGTCCTTCCAAATTGCTGAAAAATGACGAAACATATACTCTAATCTAACACTAAAATATTTAAATGTTTTTTGTAATCCAGTTCTAATACCAAGGTCACTTGAGATATTACTATCATAAAGATACTTATTATTTTTAGTTGGATTTGTATAACCCATTCCAATACCCACTCCAATAAATGTATCAAAATAATTTAATGAAAACTTCTTTGTTGCCCATATCTTAAATGAAAAAGAATTAGAATGTTTTAATCTATTTTTATCTTCATAATTATATGTGTGGTCAACAACACTTAACTCAAGTGATTTTGACCACACTTCATAATCTTTTATAAGTTCTACTGAAAATGTCGATATATTATAATCATCATCTTCAGATATATTACTTACATCACCTAAATTGGTATCTCTACCATATCCGGTATTAAATGCTATATTGTTTGGTTTAATCTGATGTTTGTGGCACCCCATCGTTAGGCTTAACAGGAGTATTATGAACGTTATCTTTATCGTTCTTACCATTTAATTCAATTTCCTTTCCTTCTTTTATTTTTGAGTTTTTCCCCATATATTCATACATTTCTAACATAGCAAATGTGTAAAGTATATCATTTTTATACTTCTCAATTTGTTGTTTCTTAGCTTTTTTACCAAGGTAAGCGTGAAATGTTTTATGAAGGTCGCCCTTATTTTTATCAAGATATTCTCTAAATATTCTACAACCAATATCTAAATTTATATCTATATGGTATAAATGTGTTTTTGGTATATCTTTTACTTTTTCTGGATGAGCTTTTGGATTTATCTGCATAAGACCAATACAATCTTTGAAACTTTTTGAAAGTGGATTAAAAAAACTTTCATGCCTCATTATTGATAAAACAAGTTTTCTAGAAAGTGAATATTTTTTACTTGATTCATCAACTGCTTTTCCAATTAGCTTTGCTGTACTTGGGTCAATTCTACTATTAAGGTGCATAACAATTTCATTAGTTGGTGTTCCACCTTCTTTTTCAACATACTTGATAACTTCTTTATCAACTGGTACCTCAACCTCAACTTCTTTAGGTTTTCCAGTAAAGGTAACTACATTATAAGCAAAAGATGCACCAAATACAATTACAAATGCTACTTTACCAATTTTCTTCCAATCAAATTCTTTAACTACGTCCATAAATTTTCTTTTTACTGCTTTGTTTTCCACCTTAGGTTTTTTCATTTTTTATTTCCTTTCGTTTTTAATTTATTCTTCATTCCCTCTAGCTTCATATCCTTCATCATATCCTTCTACTTTTCCTTCATCATATCCTTCTGATTGTCCTTCTTCATATCCATTTTGGTAACCAGTTTCCCTTCCTTCTTCATATCCATTTTGGTAACCAGTTTCCCTTCCTTCTTCATAAGAATTTTCATTTCTAGAATTTTGACCATCTTCAAATCCTTCATCGTAACTATTTTGTATATCATCATCAGAACTAGTACTGTTACTATCAGCTTTTTTATAACTGACATCTTCACCTTCTGTATAACCAAGATTATATGAATGGTCAACTATATCTTTAAAATTATCTTCTGATAAAATTTGCCAATTTTTTGATATAAAATCCATCATACTTTCAAGCTCATCAAACTTTGTTTTCATCACACTCTCCTTTCTAAAAAAATAAATCTATTGTTTTTTTAATATCACCACTTATTAAATACTCTTTCTTCATTGGTTCTAAAAGTGTTTTAATCTTATTAATAAAAAACTTTGAAACCATCACTTCATTATCAAATTGTAAAACATTATCAAATTCTTTCGGCCATTTATGAAATGTTATTGTTTGATAATTAAATTGATTCTTTTTTATATATACTACTTTTGCCTTTAATCCTTCATGTATATCTTCATACTTGTCTTCAATATTTAAAATTTTAAGGAGATTTCTATAATTAGCCACTCCTCTTACATGCCATGGTGTTCCCTTTACTGGTTTTCCATCAACAATATATTTTGTTAAATTATTAACACCAATATTTGCAGCAAGTTCTTCTGGTGTAAGTTTTAATAATTCTTTTTTATATTTGACAATTGTATCTGTTATTTCATCTTCAGGTCTTCTTTTTAAAATCAATTCCATTATGTGTTTTAATCTTGGTCTAACTGCTTCAGAACTATCAGACCTTACAATTTCAAGACCTGTGACTGACATTTTATTAACCGGAGTTCCTTCTTCATCAACACACCAAAAAGCATTCTTTTTCTTTTTTATAAATAATGCTGACTTAGCAATAATTTCTTGCTTAAATTCAATTTTAAAATCTGTAACTTGTGAGTTATAATCTAGTAATTGTGTTTCGTTAAATATTCTTTCATTAAGATGAACTTCAATTCTTTTAGCTTCTTCTTTTATTAATTTAATTTTTTCTTCTTGACTTTTATATTCCCATTCTGAATCAGCTAATTCAAAATAACTACCAAGTCTAACATAAAGACTATCAGTATCTATATAACAAATTAAATCATGTGGTAATCCATCAATATCTTTTTTATGATAATATCCATTAACAAATTTTTCACCTTCTTTAATTGTATGTCTTCCACAGGATGTAATTGCTTCTGCAATATTTGTATTAAAATATCTACTATATGGTACAGCTAGTATTCCAAATACAGCGTTTAACCAAATTTTTAATGCCCATTGAAAAGCAAATAATTCTTGTGACCTTTCTATCATTGCGTCCTTTTCAGAGCAATTTTTTAATTTGGACGCTTCATTTTTTAAATTTCTCATTTTTTGTTTTACTTCTTTTCTTTTGAAGAAAACATTTCGTTCAACTTCTGGTATAACACCAATTTTTGATGTTGAAAAAACAGAACCACAAGGAGCAATAGCAATTAATCCCCTTTTTAAAGCTTTATTAAAATTTGTTAATTTAATTCCTTTTACTTCTGATATACCAGTTGTTTCTTTGAACATTGTAAATGGTCTAAATTCTCGTTCTTTAACATAATATATCATTTGACTTTCTTTTAGTCCAGTTATTCTACCAATATATGTTTCAATGGACATATTCAATGCTATTATATGACTCGGATAAGATGAAGTAATATCTACATCTATAACCCATGAGTGCATACCAACTATTGGTTCTTTTACATGAGCAGCTTCAAATGTTTCTTGACTACCACCTGCAAAATATGGTGCACACATATCATTTCTTCTATAATGTGTTAATAAAGCGCCTTCAATAAGTTGAGTCATAGCATTATAATATTTTGCAGGTGCTTTAGATAGAAGTGAAAGTGATTGAATAAGTTTAATATATCCAAGTCTATCTTCTAAATCATTAACTCTTTCACAGTCAGTAATATTATAAACAACATATTTTTGCCAATCATTATGATATAATTCATTTAAAGTGCCTTCATACTTTACTTTTCCAGTACCAAGTTCATGTTGACAAACATATTCAAGGGTGTAATATTCAAGTTTATTAGGGCTATACCATTTATAAATATTAAAATAATCAATAATTGAAACACCAGCTATATCAATATTAATTTCTTCACTGTTTTTTTGTTTCCATGTCTTAACAATATTGATAGGTGATAAAAGACTATATATTTTTTTCTTATCACCAAATAATCTATTGCACCTATTGATAATATATGGTAAGTCAAAATTCCATATAAACCAACCTGAAAGAACATCACAAGGATACTTATTGACATATTTCAAAAACTTAGTAAGTAACTCTTCTTCAGTTTTACATAAGACAAATATATTATCTTTTATTTTCTTCTCTAATGGTTTTATACCAAAAGAGATTGACTTTTTTAATTTATTATCATATATTGATATAATTGTTATTGGGTCTTTTGCTTCTGTTGGAGATGGAAAACCCTTTTCTGCTAAAACTTCAATATCTAAAGAATATACTTTTAAACTTGGAACTGATAACTCATCATCTGGTATGTCATAATATCTTTCAGCTAAGAATTGTACTTCAGGTCTTACTTTATTTTCATACATTGTAGCACTGGTATTTTTTTGCCACTCATAATAATTATAATAGGTATTAAATTCTTTTTTTCTAACATTAATACCATCTATTGTTTTAATATTTGAATTTTGAAATGGGATATAAACATATGGGACCCATTCAATTTCAGTGTATAAATCTTTACCGTTTATTTGCTCCCATAAATGAACTACTGATTGCTTATTATTGTAATATATATTTTTAAAAATGTCTGTTGCCTCCATAGATACCAGCATAGCAACTATCACATAATTGACCGGCACCCTCTATATAATTTTGTCTTGTAGCTATATTATCTCTTTTTCTATATTGTGTTAAACAACCACATTGTACACATTTTTCTATTTTATTTCCATTTTCTTTTGATAAATGTTCTCTAAAGTATTCTACTAAATTTTCAAGTTCTTCTCTTGAAAATTTTCCTCCACCTTTTTTATGTGGTAAAAAAGGAAGATGTTTTAATAATTCTTTATCATCCATTATCTTCTCCTACTATTATTTGATGTATCTCTTTGAACTTTTTGAAATATTTTTCTTTCATCACCTGATATATCTTTTTCACTCATCCATAAATCTAATTCTGTATTATCATAAATTTTTAAACTTCTTGTATCATGGTATAACATATTAATTTCACCAACACGCCCACCTAATCTATTCTTAACAATCTTATACCATATTTCGTTTTGATAAACCATAGCATCTTCATCAAGTCCTAAGATCGCCATGAAGTCTGCTGTGGCTGGGACACCATGACTTTCTGCAATATAATTAAAATCAATTTGTTCAAATCCAACAAATGAACCTTCTCTATTTAATTGACTAACTGAAATAACTGGAATTTCAAATTGAAATGATAACGCTCTTAGTTCTTCTGCTATTGTTTTTACTGAGCTATACATATCACCGTGTTGTTTATATGCTGCCCTCATTAAGTTAATATAATCAACATATATAACATCTATTTTTATACCTCTTATAATTAACTCACGAAGATATGTTTTAAAATCCATAACTGATGCTGCACCAGTTGGGAATTGTTTTATATATAAATTTCCTCTACCTTCTTGTTCTCTTATTTCTTTAAGAGATTTTACTAATTTGTTTTTATACTTTTCTAAAATATAAATTCTGTTTATATCAAGCTTTGAATAGATAGAATCGAATCTTTGAGCAAATTCATTTTCAGACATTTCAAGAGTTAATAATACTATATTATGACCATGTAGAACTTGTCTTGCTGCCATGTTAGCCATTAACTGTGACTTCCCACCATGGATTTTTGCTACTAAAACAGAAAGAGTAAACGGTGGAAAACCACCGTTTATAAACTCATCAAACTGAGGGAAGTATGATGGAACTCTATAATCTGTCGCAGTGAATATCCTTTTAAGCCTTGAACCTAAATCTTTAAAATAATCTAAACCTAAATTAATTTTTATATCTTTACATAAAGCGCTTTCTATTTTTTCTCTTATTAAATTAATATCTTGACCGCTATCAATTAAATTAACACCATCTATCATGGCTTTCTTTATAGCTTTGTCTTTAAGGTAAAAATTAATTTCTTCTAATAGATGGTCTTCATTTTTTGCAATATTATATTCTATTGAGTTTACTTCATTATATAATCCTGTAATATTAACTTTATCATTACTGGAATTTATAATTGCTTCTGTTGGTGCAACTTGATGAAACTCATCTAAATGTTTTTGATAATATTCAAAAGCATATTTTACTGATGGGTCGTCAAAATATTCTGGCTCAAATACACTACAAACAAGAGTTAAAATTTTCTTATCGACCATCATTGATTTAACAATAAGCTTTTCTAAAAAATCACTATCTATTCTATTTTCCATCTAACTCCTTGAAAGAGGCACAATTATGTAATATAACTCTTGAACTTTGTTTACACATCCATTCACATTTTTCACATATTTCATTTATATTTGACCACCAAAAATTCTCCATTTCTTTATTATCTGGATTTATTGGTTTATCAAGAACATAAATAGTATCTAAACCAGTATTAGCTAATATAAATGGCACAATCTGTTTAACATCATAGTTTTTGTTTTTCATTTTAATATATTTTGCAAGAGTTACATAATTTGTAACATTTTTTACATCTGCGAGTTTTTTAACTTCACCTGTTTTGTGAAATGTATATCCCTTTACATAACCAATATACCATTTTTTGTCCTTTTTAACAACAACTGATTCATTTATTTGCATATTATTTTCCCCCAAATATATCTTAATTTTATTCTTTATTATACACTAAAATAGGAGAAAAGTAAACATATTTTGTTTACATATTGTATTTGATATGTTATTATAAATATTATGAATGAAAAAGAAAAACCTGAAAAATCTGAAAAGGAAATCAAGAAAAAGGTATTAAATAAATTATTAGTTGACCATCAAATACAAGAACTGGTAACATTTTCTGAAATAGATATTCAGGAAAAGCTGAAAAAAAATCCATTTATGATAATAAAGTATACAGAGCTCCATCATAAAGAATTATCAATAATGGATGAGCTTCAAATTAAATATGATAAGTTAGTTGGTCTTCAATATAAACATTATAGATTTGATGATGATAAGGAATGGACAAAAGTGGAAATTGAAAAATATTGTTTACCTGCTGACCCAAAAATTATACAAATGAAAAAAATTATGGATAGACAAAGTATTAAAATAAGATTTTTTGAAATGGCATATAAGGCATTTGAAAAACAACAATGGTCAATGAAAATATTTAGTGAAAATTTACGTGGAGGTTATTAGTGAGTTATAGATTAAAACATTTAATAGATAAATTAATAATTAGGTCTTTATTTATTTATAATGAAGAGCATACCAAAGTCAAAACACCAGGTAAATTGATTAAAAATTTACCAAAAGATGAAAGAGAATTATTAAAAGGAGCAAAGTCTAAAGACTTTTATCACAGGATTAGATTTGATGAATGAGGTTACATTAGAGTTAGCAAATAATTTACATATAAGAATAGTAACTGAAGATAGAAAGTATATGATCGGTATACGTGAATATTTTACTCAGCATGTAGAGGGATTTCAATTTATGCCAGCATGGCGTTCGGGCTCATGGGATGGTAAAGTTTGTATGATAAATAAAATGACAAATACAATTCCTTATGGTTTGTTATTTGATTACATAAGATTACATAAAAAATATTTTAAAAATCATAAATTAGTTATTAGTAAAGATGTAAAGAAATTATTTAAAGGTCAAAAATTTGTAGCTCGTTACAATCTTAGTCTTAAACCATATCCATATCAAAAAGAATGTATAAGAGCCTGTTTAGAATATACAAAAGGTATAATACGTTCAGCAACTGCTTCAGGTAAAAGTCTTATTATTTCATATCTTGTTAAAACCCTTCTTGATAGAAAAAAATCTGGTGTAAATAATGTTATAATAGTAGTTCCTAATAAGCAATTAGTCGAACAGTTCTATAGTGATATGATAGAATATGGAATTGAAGAAGATATTATTGGTAGGGTATATCAAAAATATAAACAATGGGATAGAGCAATAACTATATCTACATGGCAAACATTAAAAAATAATCACGATAAACTTTTAATTTATGATTGTTTAATAGTTGATGAATGCCATGGTATGAAAGCCCATCAGCTTAAACAGATTTTAAAAAAATCAATTGCTAAATATCGTTTTGGATTTACAGGAACTCTTCATTCATCTATACTTGATAACTGGAATACAAAATCATATATTGGACCAATCATAAAAGAATTTCCATCTGGATTTCTTGCTGAAAAAGGATTCATAAGTAAATGTAATGTTAATATTTTAAACTTAGAATATCAACAAAATAAAATAAAAGGCACGTATGATGAAGTAAAAGAAATTGTTTTTAATAATACATTTAGAATGAATATAATTGAGGATTTATGTAATAAGTTAAACCATAATGTTCTTTTACTTGTTGGAAAGGTTGAAAAAGAAGGCGAGGTAATAGAAGAATATTTGAAGACAAATACTAAAAAGCAAATTGTGTTTTTGTCTGGAAGGGATGATGTTGATTTACGAGAAGAATGGCGAAAAAAGATGGGTGAATCTAAAAATATATTAATGATTGCTACTTATGGAATTTTTCAACAAGGATTGAATATACCCAATTTAAAATATATTATGTTAGTTGCTCCATTTAAATCTAAGATAAGAGTACTTCAATCAATAGGTAGGTCTTTAAGAAAACATGAAGATAAGGATACTGGGGCTTATGTATTTGATTTACATGACCATACAACATATTTTGATAAACATGGTAAAATAAGATATAGATATTATGATTCAGAAAAATTTGACATAAATGAATATGTTTATTTTGAGGGTGATGATATTGACTTAAAAGAAATCATGTGCTAAAACTTTATCCAATGACTGAATAACTAAATAATATTCTTTACAATTA
>Ga0233409_10000123_pt1 | contig 12512 bp, 8 predicted proteins | sample Na_oxic_13_MG_FD_179871 | JGI IMG/M metagenome (GOLD analysis project Ga0233409, IMG submission 179871) | Seawater microbial communities from Saanich Inlet, British Columbia, Canada - Na_oxic_13_MG | ecosystem: Environmental > Aquatic > Marine > Inlet | place: Canada: British Columbia... | reverse complement strand
TATCCTTCTGGCCGAAACCCAGAATGATCCGTATCTGGATGAATACGATACCATTATAGTTGATGAGGCCCATGAAAGAAGTCTGAATATAGATTTTATCCTGGGAATTTTAAAGACCCTTTTAAAAAAAAGAAAAGACCTTAAGATTGTCATAACATCCGCAACCATTGACACGGAAAAATTTTCAACGGCTTTTGACAATGCTCCTGTGATAGAAGTATCCGGCCGCATGTACCCGGTCGAAATACATTATTCCTCGATTGACTCAAAACTCGAAGAAAACAATGAACAAACCCATATTGAAATGGCTGCCAGTGCAATTGACAACCTGCAAATAAGAAGCCGCTTTGGGGATATCCTTGTTTTCATGCCCACCGAACAGGACATTCGTGAAACCTGCGAATTAATCAAAGGAAGGAATTACAAACACACCGTTATCTTTCCTCTGTTCGCCAGACTTGCAGGTTCCGAGCAATCAAAAGTTTTCTCCAATATTTCAGCCAGAAAGATAATTATTGCAACCAATATTGCTGAAACTTCCATAACCATACCCGGAGTTAAATATGTCATCGACACCGGACTTGCGCGCATATCCCGGTACACGCCAAGATCAAGAACCACCTCCCTTCCGGTCACTACAATATCAAAAAGCAGTGCCAATCAGCGGAAAGGGAGATGCGGCAGAGTGGAAAACGGAGTATGCATACGCCTTTTTTCTGAACAAGAGTTTGAAAACCGTCCGCTTTATACGCCGCCCGAAATTTTAAGAGCCAATCTCGCGGAAGTCATTCTGAGAATGATTTCACTGAAACTGGGTAATATATCGGATTTTCCATTTATTGATCGGCCGGCATCAAGGAGCATACAGGATGGGTTTGATCTTCTTTACGAACTTGGAGCCATCGTCTCTGGGCCACACCAAAAGAAATCAAAAGCAAAAACACCCTTTTCGCTCACTGAAAAGGGTAAGCTTATGGCAAAAATGCCGGTTGACCCCAGAATATCCCGAATGCTCATTGAAGCACAGTCCCAAGGATGTCTTGAAGAGATTACTGTTATTGCTGCTGCTCTGAGTATACCAGATCCCAGAGAACGGCCCGCAGAAAAAGCTCAGGAAGCTGATCAGATTCACAAAGCTCTTAATGATCCTTCATCCGATTTTATCACCCTTCTCAATATCTGGCGAAAATACCACCGGACCTGGCAAAAAGAAAAAACAACAGGAAGCGTAAAAAAATTTTGCAAAAACCACTATCTTTCTTTTAAAAGGATGAGAGAATGGCGTGATATTCATGCCCAGCTTTCTGAAGTACTCAGAGAATACGGTTTGGATGATAACAGATATCGGGCCAAAGATGCCCGAACAAAAAAGAGCACTCTGGCTCAAACGCCAAAAACCAAACATCCTGCTTCAAATTCTGAATTCAGCCGTCTTTACACTTCCATCCACAAATCGATTTTGAGCGGTTTTCTCTCCAACATTGCAGTGAAAAAGGAAAAAAATATCTTTCAAGCCACAAAAGGAAAAGAAGTGATGATCTTTCCTGGATCAACCCTTTTCAATAATGCAAAAACATGGGTTGTGTCTGCTGAAATGGTTGAAACATCGCGACTTTTTGCCAGGACGTGCGCAAACATTGATAGTGACTGGCTGGAAAAACTGGGTGAAGACTTGTGCAAATATACCTATCTTCACCCACACTGGGAAAGAAACAGGGGCGAAGTAGTCGCTTCCGAACAGGTAAGCCTTTTTGGTCTTATTATAGTTCCCCAGAGACCTGTATCCTATGGCAGGATTAATCCTGACCTGGCATCTGACATTTTTATTCAAAGCGCGCTGGTTCAAGGCGATGTCAAAAAGAAGTTCGATTTTATGCTGCATAACCAGAAACTTGTTAATGAAGTCAGAAGCATGGAAGATAAGATTAGAAAAAGGGATGTTCTTGTCAGTGAGACCGAATTGTTTGAATTCTACAATAAAAGGCTGAAAGGATGTTATGATATTAGAACCCTTTCAAAACACATCAAACAAAAGGAAAGCGACCTTTTTTTACGAATGAAACCGGATGATATTCTCCGCTATCATCCGGATGAAAAAGAACTGTCTCTTTACCCTGACAACATTAATCTGGGAAACCATAGGTTTGATTGTGTCTACAAATTCGACCCCGATAAAAACGAGGATGGTGCAACCGTAAAAATACCGTCATCCTATGCCCCAATGGTTCCCTCAGAATCACTGGACTGGCTTGTACCCGGACTTTACAGTGAAAAAATAACCGCTCTTATCAAAGGCCTTCCCAAAGCTTTTCGTAAAAAACTTGTACCTGTTGCCAATACAGTCGATGTGATCATCAATGAAATGCCTAAAACTAAAAGCTCCTTGATAACAGAACTTGGAAATTTCATTTATAATCGCTTCGGTCTTGATATCCCTGCATCCGTCTGGCCTTGGGATCTTTTGCCGGGCCATCTTAAAATGCGCATATCGATTACTGACCAGAAAGGCAAAGAACTTTGCTCGGGCAGAGATCCTTCAATTTTACGCCAGAATATTTCGGGCAAAACCGACCCTAAAGGATCGAACGAATTTGAATCTGCCAAAAAAAAGTGGGAAAGGACCCGCATAACCTGCTGGGACTTTCCGGATCTACCCGAAAGCATCAGCATAACCGGCAAAAACAAGTCAAAATGGGTTGTTTATCCAGGTCTTCAAAAAGCCTCCCAGGGGAAAAAGAGCGTAAACTTACGCCTTTTTCCCCTTCGGGACAAAGCTGTCGATTCTCATAAAGATGGTGTCACCATGTTATTTGTCATCTATTTTTCAAAGGATCTAAAGTTTTTAAAAAAGGCTCTGACCCTGCCGAAAAAAAAGGAGCCGATGGCCAATTATTTTGGAGGGGCCAAACGCTTTAAAAAAAAGCTCTACCAAAGCATCATCAGTAACCTGTTTTGCAAAAACTTAAGATCCAGAGACGCTTTTTATTCACATGCCGAATCTGTCGCGCCGACAATTCTCCCAAGCGGTCGAAAATTATTAGACCGAAGCCTGTCTGTTCTTGATGCTTATCATGAAACCAGAACCTCATTTTATAACCTTGAAACCGTCCACAGCACCAACAGTGCCGCCCTGCAATTTTTAAAAGACTTGAGAGAGGAACTTAAAAAGCTTGTGCCTGAAACGTTTATGGATCTTTACGACACCGACCGTCTCGTCCACCTTATTAGATACATAAAGGCCATCGATTTCCGTGCCCGTCGAGCTTTGGTTGATTTTGAAAAGGACAGGGCAAAGGTAAAAGAGATCCGCTTTTTTACCGAACGTCTTAATAAACTACTGCAAGAATTATCGCCGGCTGCATCTGCAGAAAAAAAAGCGGCACTGGAGGAGTATTTCTGGCTGATTGAAGAATACAAGGTCTCTGTTTTTGCCCAAGAGCTAAAAACACCGGTGCGGATTTCTAAAAAGCGGCTTGAAAAAAAATTACAGGAAATTGAAAGGATGGCATGAGGGAGATTTTGAATTTAATAGCTATCTGGTGCCCGAACAAAAACTAGGATTTTTTGTTAAGATCAAGGAAGACGAAAATTTTAACCATCCCAGTACGATCTGCCGGACCTACGGGACAGGCAGGAACACTGGTAGTATTTCGAGGATTTATCCGCCACCGAACTTAGGCGGATTAAAATTTGAGTCTGACGCAGATATTGGCGAAAAAGACGGTTTTAGTTCAGGCACTATCTGAAAGTTTTGTGTAGTACAGCGCTTCTTCCTTGCGTCCTCGTTTGCTACATCCGGCCTCATAAATAGCGCATTTTTCTTTGAGGGTTTTTACCGCCGCCCGGTATTGGGTCTTTGAGAGCAGACCACTTGCAATAATTTTTTTTAAAGACTTTATTCGGAATTTATCGAGTCCGGAAGATGCGGAAAGCTGGTCAGAATGCCCGCCCCGTTTAATGATAAGCGGAGTATCTATAAGATATACAGGAAACCGGCAACTTATCCTTAGCCATAGATCATAGTCTTCACAGACAGGAAGCTTTTCATCAAAAAACCCCACTTCGTCAAACAGGCTGCGTCTGATCATAACTGCGGACGGGCTCACCAGACACAGAGCCAGGGATTGTTCAAAAATCATTCCCCAAGGTTTTTTATGCCGTTTTTTAGGATTGACCCTGACACCTTTTCTGATCCATATTTCCTCGGTTTGGCAGATAATAGCGTCCGGGTTTAAATTGAAATAGTCAACCTGGCTGGACAGTTTTTGTGGCAGCCAGAGGTCATCCGAGTCAAGAAAAGCGACAAAGCGTCCTGATGCAGCCATAATCCCCAGGTTTCGAGCAGCGCTCACTCCATGGTTGTTCTGCCGGAGAACCGTGATATCGTCCTGGTATGAATTGAGAATTTCAAGCGTATTATCTGTGGAGCCGTCATCAACAATAATCAATTCAAAGTCTCTGTAATCCTGGGATAGGACAGAATCGATGGCCTCTTTGATTATCCAGCCACGATTATAGGTGGGGATGATTACACTGATCAGTGGTTTTTTTTGTTTTTTTTCAATCTTCGACATCTGCAACTTTGACTACAACCCCACGCCATCGATTTTCGCTCCGCAATACGTGCACCGTCCGTCTTCTATCAGATTTTCCCGTACATAAAATCCCCATCGGTCGATCAGGGTCTTTCCGCATTTGTAACAAAACGTCTTCTCTCCACTCTCGCCGGGCACATTACCAGTATAAACATATTTTAAACCGGCCTTTATTCCGATTTCGCGAGCCATAACAAGAGTTTCAACCGGCGTTGAAGGTCGATTCGTCAGTCTGTATGTTGGATGAAACCGGCTGATGTGCCAGGGTGTATCCGTACCCAGAGAGTCTGCTAAAAAGGCCGCGAGATCTTTGAGTTCCTGCTTATCATCATTTAACCCAGGAATAAGTAGGGTTGTAACTTCTATAAAAATGCCAAGTGATTTCATCAACTTCAACATATCTTTGACATGCACCAGTTTGGCCCCGCAATAGGTTTTGTAAAAATCTTCGGTAAATGCCTTCAAGTCAACATTGGCCGCATCAAGGTAGGGACTTATCATCTGCAGGGCTTCAGGAGTCATGTAGCCATTGGTGACGAACACATTTTTAATCCCCTTTTGGTGAGCAAGCTTTGCAGTGTCATAGGCCAATTCAAAATAGACGGTGGGTTCGGTATAGGTATAGGCTATGGTTTTACAATCCCCCTTTAAAGCCGCATCAACGATATCCTGGGGCGAGAAGTAGTCACCCACGATCATTCCGTTACGATCTGAAGGCATCTGTGCGATATCTGCGTTCTGACAAAAACGACACTTAAAGTTGCAGCCGACTGTAGCTATGGAATAAGATAAACTCCCCGGCAAAAGATGGAAAAGCGGTTTTTTTTCGATCGGGTCGATGTGACGGGCAATAAGCCTCCCATAAACCAGAGTTTCCAGTGCCCCACCCCGGTTTTCCCTGACGCCGCATATTCCGCAACGCCCCTCTTTTATGACGCACCGGTGACTGCATAGGTTGCATTTAACCTTATTCTCCTCCAGGGGTTCATATAAATAAGCTTCCATAATTCAGACTTTTTACGAGACAGTCAACTTTAACCTTGAACTTTTCTATCCGGCCGCCGCACCGGTAGTATGTTTTGCTTTAATAGGCACGGCAAGGGGCCGGGTTTTAAAACGTGGGACAAGGGTAACCACCATGCCGATAAAAGCCCCGCACGGCCATCTTTGCAGCATGGCGGACTGTTCCATCCCGCGGGTAATCCAGCCGGTCGCAGCCGGGAAATGACATACGGTACGCCATGATATGGGCACATCCCCTAATATGGATCGAACTGTCTGTTTAAGTTCCCAGATACTAAAAAAATGAGCCCGGTTATATATGGTTTTTGTAAAAACCCCTTTGACCCGACGCTGAATCCCTTTGAGAGCATAACGATTCAGCACTCCCAGGAATATCTTGTCTTTTGCAACTCTGCTTGCCTCTTCAATCGCCTTTTTGGGGTCTTCGACAAATTCCAGGGTTGTAATAAAACAGGCATAGTTAAAGGAATTATCTTCAAACGGAAGATCCTCTGCAAAACCGCGGTGGAAATCTGCGCGATTCCCTATATTTTTTAACGCAATATCAAGCATATAAGGTGATGGATCAAGTCCTGTTACCTGGACTCCGGTATCTAGAAATGTAAGCAGGCCGGCACCGGTTCCACAACCGATCTCGATCAGGGTCTCACCCTGCACAGGCTTTAACAAATCGAGCATAAGCCGGTTTTCGAGCTCAAAAACAAACCTGTTACGAGGATTGTCAAACCATTTTTCGTATGCAACGGCATCATTAAAATCGAAGACATAACCCATACAAAGTTAATTAAAGAATAAAAAGAATTTTTTCAAGGGGAAAACCATATTTTCAAAGGGGTGACATATTATCTTGTATTTTATTCTGTTCAAATGTAAACATTTCATAGTCGTATCCTTGACACACAAACATCCGTCATATTATATCACTCTTGATAAAAAGAAAGATTTTAAGCTTCGCATATCATTTCGATTACAATACCAAAAACGCTCACGAAGTGAGCCGATCTGTCACAGATATGTGTCAGCAGAGTAATTGTTATATATGAAAGAATTTTTCAAAGTTACCGATTTAAAAAAGGTCCTGGAATACACATCTGATTTCCCTCGGGTTAAAACCGAAGACGTCCCTCTCCCTGAAGCAACCGGAAGAGTCCTTGCCGCAGATATTTTTTCTGAGGTCGATCTTCCGGATTTTATGCGCTCAACCATGGACGGATATGCTATCTCTGCTTCTTCAACCTTTGGTGCTTCTGAAGCAAATCCGGCTTATCTTACAATAAGAGGCTCTGTGTCCATGGGGGAATCTCCCGCTTTTTCAGTCGGACCGGGTGAGGCCGCCAAGATTTCAACGGGAGGCATGTTGCCTGATGGCACCGACAGTGTTGTAATGATAGAGCACACAGAAACCATCGACAAAACAACCATAGAGGTATACCGCAGTGTTGCTCCGGGCCAGAATGTTATGGAAAAGGGCGAAGACATAAGTATGGGTGCTGTGCTGGTTTCAGACGGAAAAAGACTCAGGGCCCAGGAAACCGGCCTTCTGGCAGCCTTTGGCCAGGAGACGGTCAGGGTTTACAAAAAGCCTGTAATCGGTATTATCTCTACCGGTGACGAGATTGTTCCCATTGATGAAACGCCTGCTCCGGGCCAAATTCGTGATATAAACATGTATACACTCTCCGACCTTGTAAAAAATGCCGGGGCTGAACCGGCTACGTTCGGTATTGTTCGGGATGACTTTGATGATCTTTTCGAAAAATGCACCCTGGCCCTCGAAAAAGCAGACATGGTCTTGATTTCAGGTGGAAGTTCGGTAGGCACCCGTGATTTCACCATCCAAGTACTCGCCGCACTTCCTGATGCCCAAATCCTTGTACACGGTATATCTATAAGCCCGGGCAAACCAACAATTCTGGCCAAATCACACCATCACGCCATATGGGGTTTGCCCGGACAAGTGGTTTCAGCTATGGTTGTTTTTGAAGTTGTTGTCAAGCCCTTCATTGAACAAATCAGCGGTCTTTCCATTAAACAAAAAAAAGAGTTCAAACTTCCTGCGCTACTCAGCAGAAATATTTCATCTTCCCAGGGACGAGCAGATTATATCCGGGTACGTCTGAACGAGATAGACGGCGCCCTTTGGGCCGAACCTATTCTTGGAAAATCAGGACTTATAAACACAATGGTAAAAGCCGACGGCCTGATTGAAATCGGGGTAAACACCGAAGGGCTGGACAAGGGGACCGAGGTCGAAGTGATACCCTTGTATTAAGGAAATAAAATGAGCAGCCGACGTAACATATATTTAAAGATGAAAAACCTCAAAGAAGCTCGTAAAATCCTCTTTGACCGGTTTCCGTTTTCCAGGCATCTTCCTAAAGAGATGATTTCAGTCCCTGACGCAGTGGGGAGAGTTCTATCAGAGCCTGTGACAGCCGTTATTTCCTCACCCAATTTTCATTTATCTGCAATGGACGGGATCGCAGTAAAAGCGACAAATACCTTTGGTGCTTCCGAAACGAAGCCAAAAGAACTTGTCATAGATAAAGACGCTTTTTATGTAAATACCGGCCACGTAATGCCGGAAAACACCGATGCGGTCATCATGATAGAGCATGTTAATGATCTTGGCCAGGGCCGGGTTGAAATTGAGGCTCCGACCTTTCCATGGCAGAACGTACGAAAGGTGGGGGAAGATATTGTGGCAACCGAACTTCTCTTCCCGCATAACCATGTCATCACGCCCTATTGTGTGGGAGCCCTTCTTTCAGGAGGTATATTTGCCGTCCCGGTAAGCAAGAAGCCTAAAATACTGGTTATTCCCACAGGGTCCGAGCTGGTGGACTGGCGTGAAACATCTCTTGAAGATCTCAAGCCCGGTCAGGTTCTTGAAACAAACTCTTTTGTTCTCGGGAAACTTATTGAATCATGCGGTGGCACCTTTACTCGCCATGATATGTTAACAGATGACCCCAAAAAATTAAAACAGGCGATTCTGGATGCGGTCAACGGCGATTTTAACATGGTCCTGACGGTGGGCGGATCATCGGCAGGATCCGAGGATTATACAAGAAACGTTATCGACGACCTCGGCCAGGTAATGGTTCATGGTGTCACGATCATGCCTGGGAAACCTGTGATAATCGGCGCAATAAAAGACAAACCTATCTTCGGAATCCCGGGATACCCGGTATCTGCAATAGTTGTATTTGAGCAGTTTGTCGCCCCCCTGATATCCATGATGCTCGGGCAACCGGAAAAAGAAAGACCCGGGGTTCAGGTTAAGCCAACCAGAAAAATCGCCTCCAGGCTCGGCTTAGAGGAATTTATTCGGGTAAAACTCGGTTCGGTCGGCAATGAAATTGTTGCCACCCCCCTGCCCCGTGGTGCGGGTTGCATCACAACCTTAACCGAAGCGGACGGGATAATCCGGATTCCAAATAATATAGAAGGTATAAATCCGCATGAACCTGTTACCGCCGAACTTCTGCGCCCTTTGTCTTCCATCAATAATACAATTGTTGTTGTTGGAAGCCATGACAACACCCTCGATATTCTGGCGGACCAGATTCGCACAGGGCACGGTGATCTTACCCTTTCGTCAAGCCATGTCGGCAGCATGGGCGGTCTGATGGCCATTAAAAAAGGTGTTTGCCACCTGGCCGGGTCTCATCTTCTGGATACCGAAGACGGCACCTACAATATTTCATACTTAAAAAAATACCTGCCGGACGTGGGGGTTAAAATTGTGAATCTTGTTTTTCGAGATCAGGGTCTGATAGTCCCTCCGGGAAACCCCAAATCCATCAATGGTATCGAAGATCTAAGCCGTGATGATATAATTTTTATTAACCGGCAGGCAGGCTCCGGCACAAGAATTCTTTTCGATTACCGCTTGAAGCAAATGGGCATCGATCCTTCTAACGTAAGCGGATATGAGAATGAAGAATTTACTCACATGTCGGTGGCCGTGGCCGTGCTCAGCGGAGCAGTTGATGTTGCACTCGGAATCCATGCAGCCGCAAAGGCCCTGAACCTCGATTTTATCCCCGTTGTCACTGAACAGTACGACCTTATTATTCCCGAAATATTTTATGAATCTGAAAACATCCGGATCTTGCTTGAAACCATTAACTCTCCCGAGTTTAAAAAGCGGGTTCAAGCCTTGGGAGGATATAGCACCAAAAAAACCGGCCAAATAATTATTTAGACTTATTATGGATTTCCCATGAACACTCAAGTATTGAGCAAAAAGGAGAGAATCAAAAAATGGCTTCAGAGAAAAGGATCTTTTTGGCAAGATGAGAAAGAAATACAACTTGATCGATCATACTGCTGATTTTGGTATACATGTTTTTGGTTCTGATTCAAAAGAGCTTTTTGCCAATGCCGCCTGGGCCATGTTCGACATTATTACTGAAATCGATCAATTAAAAGGCCTTGATTCCTGTAACATTGAGGTGTCAGGGTATGACTGGCCGGATCTTATGGTAAACTGGTTGAGAGAAGTTCTATACCTGTGGAACGGTAGGGAACTGCTTGTAAAATCTTTTCACATAATATCCCTTTCAGAAAACAATCTCTCCGTCAGGGTTAATTTTGATCCCTTTAACTCTGATCGTCATATCATCAAAACCGAAATCAAGGCAGTAACTTATCACCAGATCCAGGTAAACAGCAGCCCTTCCGGGTGGGAGGCGATGATTATATTTGATATTTAAAAGGGTTATTTTATACCTATGGGAATTCTTGACACAGTTTTTCCCTCACGATAAAATAATTTTACATGAAAATTTGAACTTAACCATAGAAGGAAGCCATGGAACTTAAACAAATAGACAAATACCGGTGGGAATTACCCAAAACAGGTGCCATGCGCGTACCGGGAATTATTTACGCAACAGAATCGATGCTCAAAGCTGAAAAACAAAAAGAACCTTTAAAACAGGTGGCAAACGTTGCAACTCTTCCGGGTATATTAAAGGCTTCCTTTGCCATGCCGGACATGCACTGGGGGTATGGGTTCCCCATTGGTGGTGTGGCGGCCTTTGACTGGGAATCCGGCATCATATCTCCGGGTGGAGTGGGGTACGATATTAATTGTGGGGTCCGTCTTGCCACCACTTCCCTTATTGAAAAGGAAGTGCGGCCAAAACTTAAAGACCTTGTCAATGCGCTTTTTCGTAGTATTCCTTCAGGAGTTGGATCTACCGGACCTATTAAACTTTCCATCCCTGAAGAAAAAAAGGTCCTCAAAGAAGGCAGCCGTTGGGCTGTAAGCCAGGGCTTAGGAACGGACTCAGATATCGAACATACTGAAGACGGTGGCTGTATGCCTGATGCTGATCCAGAGGTGCTCAGTCAAAGGGCTCTGGAAAGGGGGCGCAAACAGCTTGGAACTCTGGGTTCCGGGAATCACTTTGTTGAAATCGGCGTGGTGGAAACCGTTTATGATACCAGAGCTGCCCAAGTTTTCGGTCTTTTCGAAGGACAGATAACCCTGATGCTTCATTCAGGCTCACGTGGATTGGGGCATCAGGTTTGCGATGACTTTTTGGCTTTGATGTCAAAGCATGTTAAAAAATTAGGATTTAATCTACCGGATCGCCAGCTTGCCTGCGCCATGATACAGTCAAAAGAAGGTATGCGCTATTATAATGCCATGGCATGTGCGGCAAATTATGCCTGGGCCAACCGGCAGATTTTAATGCACAGGTCTCGTGAGGTATTTTTAAGGGTGTTAGGCATCGGTCCCAGAGACCTTGGAATGAATCTGATTTATGATGTCTGCCATAATATCGCCAAAAAGGAAAAACATGTTATCGACGGAGAAAAACGCACAGTCTGTGTTCACAGAAAAGGAGCGACCCGGTCGTTTCCGCCGGGGCATGAAGCACTCTGTGACCAGTATCGAAACGTAGGACAGCCTGTAATTATTCCGGGGGATATGGGGACTGCATCTTATGTTCTTTTAGGAACTCAAAAGGCCATGGAAGAAACATTCGGCTCAACATGTCATGGCGCCGGACGGGTTTTAAGCAGAAAAGCCGCCAAAAAGGCGAGCAAGGGCAGGGCAATTCACCGCGAACTTGAAGACAAGGGTATCCTTGTCAAATGGACCGGCAGATCAACCCTGGCCGAAGAAATACCGGAGGCCTACAAGGATATTTCCGAAGTGGTCGAGGTGGTCCATGAGGTCGGAATTTCAAAAAAGGTAGCAAAACTTAGACCGATTGGTGTGGTAAAGGGATAGATAGTGCCCGAACAAAAATATGCATTTTTCAAAGGTCTCATAGCTGAACTTAGGGGCTTCGCCCCAATTGGAATAATGGAATTATGGAGTAATGGAATGATGGGTTTGAAGGAGTTTTTTACAATTAAAATGGTTTATTTCCGCCTTTATCCCCAATATTCCAGCATTCCATTCTTCCATTCTGGTGACATAAACAGGTTGCCATTAATAAACCTGTATTTTCAAGAAGTTGTAGAATTTCCGAGACGTTTATTTATGGGATTATAAAAAAGGAGACTATCATGAATCCGGAAATGTTCAGAGAATACGATATCAGGGGAATTGCAGGAAAGGATATGACAGAAAATGATGTAATGCTGATTGGAAAAGGTGTCGGGACTTTTCTCAGGAATAACGGTCGCTCAAAGCTTGCCGTGGGCCGTGACTGCCGGCTGACGTCCGACATCTATTCAGAAAAAGTCATAGAAGGTTTACGCTCAACCGGGTGTGATGTGCTCGACATCGGAGTTTGCCCCACGCCTGTTTTCTATTTTTCAATCCAGCATTTTGACCGGGAAGGTGGTGTTATGGTAACGGCCAGCCACAATCCCGGCGAGTATAACGGTTTTAAGCTCTGTATGGATTTGGATTCGATTCATGGC
>Ga0233409_10000122_pt1 | contig 12528 bp, 19 predicted proteins | sample Na_oxic_13_MG_FD_179871 | JGI IMG/M metagenome (GOLD analysis project Ga0233409, IMG submission 179871) | Seawater microbial communities from Saanich Inlet, British Columbia, Canada - Na_oxic_13_MG | ecosystem: Environmental > Aquatic > Marine > Inlet | place: Canada: British Columbia... | reverse complement strand
CATTCATATTTTATACCTTTAGATTATTAAAAGTACAGCTTGCCAAAAGCACAGCCCAACATCAATTAGTGTTGATTACATATATCTTAAAATTGAAAAGGACAAACCCCTGAAAAAGGATCTGCCCTTATTGAAAAACGATATCACACGCAATTTTTGGAAATGATACGTGTGTTTTATTGCAGATATTCAAAGGTCGGATAATAAAAGGACAGACCCATTGTTGACCCTGCCCGTTTAGAATATCTTTTTGTTATGCAGATGTTCTTGGTTTTTGTCTTCTATCGTTCCCGCTTCTGCGATCCTTTCCAGACCTGCGTTCAGGAATATGTTCGTGATATAAGAATTGACGCCTTTCCATACCTGAGCGCCTTCCGTCATTATCAAATAATACGTTTTTCATAACTGTGTCACTTTCTTAAAGTCAAAACGTTTCTGATAGCTTATTCCGGGAATAGAAACCTTTATGTTTTAGATGAAGAGTAATATTTTCTGTATATTTATTCAAAAATCATGCCATATAATATTGATATGGCATAATGGTTTAATTATCAGATAGTTAAAACAAATTGTGGGGTATTGATAGACATGTTAAGACATAGCAGAGTATGTGGAATTGAGGACTAAACTACATAAAATTTATGAAAAGTGTTTCATCCTTTTAGATAGTCCAGGTTTTGGAATAAGTGACTCTGCCTTGATTATCGTTTGATACGGTTCGGCCTTTTAATAATGGTCTATCTTTGGGTTAACTTGGTAACAATCAGGACATTTCACTAAATACTCGTCAGGTGAACACTTAAATAAAGCACCACCTTGCAGTCCATATCCTACTGACGTAGGTGTTATCTCAATTATTGTCTTGCACCCGCAGTCTGAACATTTATCTTTTAATACGATTATTGATTTCTCAGGGTTAGCTTCAAACATTTTTCTTAATATTTCAATCATTAGGGGTTATATCCTTTACTAATGACTCTGCTCGTTTAAAATGTCTTTATTGTTTTGATGTTCTTGGTTTTATTCTTCTATCAAGTCCGCTTTTTCTTTCCTTACCAGATCTGCGCTCGGGAATATGTAAAGTATAAGAAAATTGTCGCCTATTTACTCCTAATCGCCTTCCTCCGTTATCGAGTAATGTAGGTTTCATGGCAAACCACTTTTTTAAATCAAATAATAAAAGAATAGTTGTTTAATAACCGTATAAAGTGTTCCACAATGGAAACTGATTCGAGATAGAGGTCAGATTTCAGAGGAGAGTCTATATTAAATTCAATAATATAAAGATGGTTGTATGTCAAATGATAAATTGTTTAATATTTCAGATATTTAGATGCTACTATGTGGTATTGATTGGTGGGATGAATCAATGTAATTAAGCGATGCGGTTGATTACAGATACCTTACCATCACCACAGGTTAAAGCACTTCAATTTTCAGTACATATATCATTTTTTACAAAATTGCAAAAATCAGACTTTTTCGACTATCTCAGCAGTAGCCGTAACGTCAAATATCTCATTTATTATCGGATTTCCCCTTGCTTTTCTTCGGCGAAGGCTCTTCGCTATCGTACACCTCAACATAAGCGTTGTGGAAGGGACATCCTTTTTCCCAGTGATTCCTTACTTTCTGGCCGATAAATGATTCTGGATATTTGCGCCCGATGTTGCACCCGGGGCAAACCTTATTCCACCACGCCAGCACTTTTTTCATTTCCATCTTCGACTCCTTTCGGAGAGTTTCCATTATTAAAAAACGATATCACACGAATTTTATGGACACGATATGTGCACCTTTATTGCAGATATTCAAATCTCGGATAATAAAAGGACAGGGCCATTGCTGACCCATCAAAACCATTATTAACATACAGAAAAATTTGATATCTACTATTGTATTTTACGGGCCTCTTAAACTCATAATATAGCATTCTCTGTCAAAATGAATTGCCATTCCTTCTGAGTTGTAACGCACCATACTTCCTTCACATTCTATCAAACTCTTCAAGTCCGTTAACTCTTTGATACTGTTTTCCGGGATGGTGAGGTCCATAATAAACCGTGTTCCATCCGGAATAAAGGGAGACTCCTTGGTATAAATGAATGCGCCCGCAGCAGATATATCCTTGGTTTCAAGATTAAAAACCTTTGTTTTGCCTGACGTTACGGCCTCCATTCTTGCTGGAAGCTTAGCCTTAAATCTTTTATATTTGCGTTTCTCTTTCATTTCATTATCCTTTCGAAATTAAAATTTCATTTTTTAAAAAAGGTACGCTTGAAGCAGACCGAAAATATTTCATTAATTATAAAATTTGGTCACTTTAGAGATATGTCAATGATACCAGAATATTATTTTTGCAATTCTTTTTTCCTTATGGACTTGACTCTTCACTTCTTTCCAGGAGGCTATTTCTCCTTGTCTTTAATTCTACGTTTCCAATAGGCCATAATGCCATCTTTGCCGAAAGAAACTTGGACAAGCTCCCAGCCCTCCTTTCCACGGTTGTTCAGAATATTAGTCAAGATTTTTGTCTGATATTTCGAGACTTCATCAATACTGCATTGGCCTGACTTAGAACAAAAATAGACGATCTTGTCAAAGGTATCGGCCAAATGCTGGGTAATCTCATATTCAAAACGTTTCATACGGCCTCCTTTCTTATTCTTTTTGCAATGAACTTTAGTCCCTTTTTCTGTTCTGCCTCCGACGGACCGGACCGGCCTATGACAGAATTTACACCTTCCGAGCATATGAAGCCGCCGAGGGCTTCAGATAAACCACTTTGTAAAAGCAAATGTGAATCTCTAAAATTACAAAAAAGGGACCAGGATTTATTCCCGATCCCCTTGAATACTATTTATATTTAACGACAGCAAGGATCGACATAACAACAAGGATCAACGTAACAACCGCAGGGATCAACTACGCGGCAGCAACAAGGATCGATTATATAACAACAGGATTCAGAGGCTTTTCGATCCTTAGTATCGGAATTTTCTGATTTTATATGATCGCTCATACAATCACCTCCTTTTATTTTAGTAGGGGTGAGACGTTTGTAGCCTCATATCCCCACCAATTGATGATTTATTAAAACAATAATAAGCCTACATTGTAGTCTTATTATTGATAGTAATGCCACATTGTGACACTGTCAATTTTTTTTATCAAAAAATTTAAATAAAATTAAAAACATAACAATGAGTGACGTTCCGGAAAGATGGGGGTAACTTAATCAACTGGAAATCAAAAAATATCGAAGAAGGACTTAGCCTTTATGTATCGGTATCGCCATTGCTCGTTGATCAATTTAGGAAAGTCTCTGAATCAAAAAAGGCAAACCCCGAAAAAGGATTTGCCCCTATTCAAAAATGATATCACACGAAATTTTTGGACATGATACGTGTGTTTTATAGCAGACATCCGTAACGTTTGAGATAAGCTGCAACCGAGCGAAGCAGGAGAACTTGGCCGCAGGGATAGCTGTCAGCTTGATTGATTTGTTATGCCCCAATTGTTCAATAGTAATCTCTTCTTTATTATCAGCAATCTAATCACAAACATGATGATCGGAAGGATCTTTATGCTGATCCATAAAGGGCATTTTTGGCATCATTCCTTTCATCATTTCGCTGCACTTTCTCATTGCTTGCATTGTGGGATCATTCGCGATTTCCTTTCCGAATGAAATTGCCTTTGCCTGCGCTTCCTCACGCTTTCCGCTATCACACAAAGATCTCACCTCGGCTTCGAACTGGTATGAACGTTGCTCAAGCTCTTTCAATTTTCCTTGGTCAACATTCTGCATACAAGTCTCCATTTTCTGCATCTGTTGTGTCATCTTCTGCATGTCTTTCTCGCTCATACCCTGATAATTCTGTGCAAAGGTTATTATCGGCATTAGTAGTAATAGAATAATTGCTGATATTTTCATAAGTTATCCTCCTTAAAGATCCTATAACCAACTACATTTTCTATATTAATAGGCATAACTATTATTATGCGACCTAAAAATATGGGCAAACACGTACATTTGTGGCCGCGGATGTCGCATAGTGGTTTCTTGCCATAAAGACAACCCAAGGTTGATCAACTTCGATTATATCTATCTGAAAATCTACAAAAAATCAAAATGCAAACCTTGTGAAACCGATTTTCCCTTTTAAAAAAACGACATCCCAAATAATTTATGGCCTCAAAAAGCAGTCGTTTATAGCAGGTTTACTAAACCGCTTCGCGGCAGCTTTCTGGTTTGATCGGCTTGAGCCTCGGCCATATGCACAGCTACATTCATTTTGGCGAGATCAAATTGTTCTTTTGTAAATCATTAATCACAACCTTGATCACATCATTAATGATTTGATATTTTGAGTCTTTGCTCAATGTTTTTGATTGCCCAGACCAAATGAGTTTTTCTGTTTTTACATCGTACAAATTCGTTTCCAATCGGACTGTTTTGCTTGTGCTTGAATAACCCGGTTCATGCGCATAACTGAATCGGCTATAATAAAAACCGTAATAGCCTCTATGTGCTTTACCGCCTCGTGTGTAGACTTCTTTTTCTTCTTTGTCAATCAGGTGCGTGATGATTACAGCGTCATTTTCAAATTGATTGACAGCATTTAATATCGTCTCTTTTGTCAGTTTTAAATCTGCAGGCATGGGTATGGCATCTTCACTTGAGATAGCTTCAACTCCAACTGATTTTAACTGTTCAACGAATTTTCTCTCAAAAGATCGCCGAGAATCCTCATTGCCCGTTATTGCTATTACAAGAATATCAGAAACGGGCTTTCCTTTATAGGCCTCATTTATTTGCTTGTGGGTGAGTTCGGTCCCAGCGCAAGAAATAATCAGAAAAACAAAAGAAAACAAACAGCCAAACCATTTAACAGAACTTTGTTTCATTAAACTCCTCCTAACCGTAAAAGTGCCTTATCGCAGACAGCCCTTGCCATATTGGTCAATGATCAATACAAACTTATAAGAATAGCATACAATAGATAATGTTGATTCAAAGAATTATGGAGAATTATCATATTGCGCTTCGCCTAAAACCTAAAAATTTCAGATAAATTGAGATTTCCCAATGAAAATCGGGCTTGTCAAAACCTGTGTTCTCTTGCCAAAACAACAACCTGAAATCAATTCATAACTATTGCATATATCAAAAAAACGCAAAGAGCAAACCCCCGAAAATGGATTTGCCCTTATTGAAAAACGATATCCCAAATAATTTAGAGCCTCAAAAACCTGTCATTTATAGCAGTAAAACGTAACAAACTATCATTAGAAAAAGCAGGGCTATTGCTAGCCTTGCCCCAAACTATAATCAACATACAGATGAATTTGATCTTTGCTACTGCATTTTACAAGGTTTTTAAACTCTCAATCTGACATTCTCTGTCAAATTGAATCGCCATACCGTGAAGGGTGGAACGCACCATGCTTCCTTCACCATCTATCAAACTCTTCACGTCCGCCAGATATTTAAAAAAACTGCCACTCGGGATTGTGAAGTCTATAATTACCCGTCTTCTTTCCTGAAAAAAGGAGAGATCCTTGGAATAAATGAATGCGCCGCCGATAGATATATTTCTGCTTTCAACATCAAAAACCTTTTTTCCCCTGACGTTAATGTGGTTTCTAGTTTTGTGGGAAGAATCGCTATATGTCTTTTATATAGACGTCGCTCTTTCATTGACAACACCTTTATTGTTGGAATTTAAGAGGCATTTAAACAAATAGTTCGACTGGACGGTTAAAACGAATCGCTATACCTTCTGAAGTTGAGCGAACCATAGTGCCTGTACAATTTTTCAATTGCTTCAATTTCTTCAATTTTATTCTGATTTTATTCGGGTTAGAAGAGTTTAGAATAAACTGCGTATCATCTGGAATAAAAGAGGCCTCCTTTGTATAAAAGAATGCACCTGTAGCAGATATGTCTTTGGTTTCAACATAAAGAACCCTTATTCTGCTTGACGCTATGGTCTCCAGTTTTACAGGAAGTTTAGCCGAAAATCTTTTATGTTGACGTTGTTCTTTAAACGACGACCCCGTTCTTCCCAAAAAAATATTACTAAATCTTTTTTTTTGACGTCGCTCTTTCATTGAAAACACCGTGCTTTACCAAAAAAGGTTAACTTAAAAAAAACAGGGCTATTTGTTGTAGCCTTTTTACTACCTATAATTGAACTCCTCGGTTAACGAGAAACGGATTCAGAATGAGATCAGCGGTGCAAGAAGTGCTTCAGAATGGAAAACGAATTGATATGTGAGATCAATTTTAGATAGCTATTTTAAAACGTTGATTTTGTCAATGAAATAATGATCTCAGATAGCTATGCTACTTTGTGGTATTGAATAATGAAATGAATCGATTGAAGTAAGCAGCTTGCTTGTTCTATTAAGCTGAATTTCGCTATTTCATATGTTGCGTTACCTTGCCATCATTGCAACCAGTGAGTGAAGTTATGATAATTGTGATATCTAATCTGTCCTGAACGAAAATTAATTTGACAGCGAAAAGATACTTCCACCCTGTTTTATCAAAATGTCAAGTCAAGTCCGTCCTATCACATCTTAATTTTTTTTAAACATCCATATATAGATCAACCCTAAACCAAAGGTTATCATCATTGTCAGTGTGGCAATTGGGCCTAATTTTAGAGCAACCCAACTTAATCCTATAATAGGTAATAGGCTGAAACGAGTAATTGTTTTAAGATTATCATGTTTTGAAATATAATCAGCTATAACAGGTGAATAAGAATAGTATATACGAACAAATTTCCGACCTAATTTATTGGTCACTAAATGTTTGTCTCTGAACTTACGTAGGATCTTGACATGTGGATCAATTGGAGAGCCATATGCAGCAGTGGCTATAAAGCAACTAATAAAGGCTTTGCTGCCGTCATCATCGCAGTCTATACATCCTCCATACCAAAGACAGCCCCTTTTGTTGGCTCGAGCGTTTTCTTCTGAAGAAACCAACTGCGAAGCATATTTTGTGTCAGGGGGTTCTTCAACAGCATATGCATATCCATCGTATATCATCCGATTATTTACAAACGTGTTACTGACATGGGTGTATCTTAAGAGCCTTCCGTTGCTGTCTGTTTCTGATACATCTTTTTCTAAATATACGGTTTTTCCCTCAATCAGTGATTTTAAATGTTGAGTTGATTGTGTTGAACATATTTCTACTGTTTTTGGGGCGTCTATTCCGATCAGCCTGACCTTTTTACCATCGGTCAGTTCAAATGTATCACCATTAATCACGCTTTTTAAATCATAATATCCATCTGGATAATCTGCTAAACCAATATCAGGAAAAATTAATGAGGATATTATAGAAAGAAATAAAGTTATGATAATCAAAAGATTATTCATCTAAAATTTTAATCCCAAAAAAAGTTGACGGAAGATATAAAAAGTCTGATGAACTTTGAATCAAAACGATATCACAAATATTTTAGGTCCCTAATATATGGAGTTGAGACTACCTTATAAAAATTACGTTTGTCAAAACCTGACATCTCTTGCCATGACATGAAATATTTGGTTATGTTAATAGGTTGTGATACTATTTAGATATCGATCACTCTTTCTATAAATTATTGCCTAATCCAGGTTTGCCTCCGACTCTACATCTTGTGTTTTTCATCACCCCTTCAATTCGGCTTTCCGGCCAATATTCCGTGCCTGAGTCGATATGTGTAATTATATTAAGATCTGGCTTAAGAAATCATGGATTGACCTATTCACTTCGTGTGGTTTTTCAATTGGGGAAAGATGACCAGCATCTTCTATATTTACCAGCTTAGCGTTTTTTATATTCTTTTCTAAAAAAATTCCATATTTAAGAGGTGTTATATTATCATCGTTTCCCGTCAGCACTAAAACTGGAACCTCGATTAAGCTAAGTTTTTCCGTCACATCGAAACTATCACATGCTTTAAAGTCACCTAAAACAACATCGGGTCGGCATTTTGAACATGCTTCAATTACCGCCCGAAGTTTTTCAGCGTCGCTTTTAATTGAAATGGCGGAAACACAAAGCATTTCAACGAAATCGCAATAGCTTTTTTGGACAGTTTGAAAAATTAAGGGCATAACTTTAAGCCTTGCACCGGTATTAATGAGAATACCCGCAGGAAAACGATCTCTGTTATTTATTAAAAGCTGCTGAGTAATAGCACCACCCATACTCAACCCGCAAGGAATAGGTCGAGGCGCTTCTATTAGATCTATAAAATCCATAACAGACTGAGCATAATCTGAAATACTTTCTTTACCAGGACTTTGACTTGCACCATGGCCCGGAAGATCAACTGCAACCGTATTTGCAAAATCTCTAAGGTACGTTACTTGTGGTTCCCAAAAAATACTGGCTAAAGCTGCTCCATGAATTAAAACCAGTGTAGGCTTGTCTGGATCGAGAGGCCAGTGGCCTGAAATAAACCAAATTCCTCCTATTTCTCGATTCTCCATGATAAAATCCCATATGTTGGTGATGTTATTAGAATTACAATATTGGATAAAAAAATAAGGTGGCTGTTGATGATTACATGCCTGCATCACCGCACATCATATTAATGTCATAAACAATTTCTTTCATAAACCGAAAGTTTTTATTCTTTGCAACCGCCTGGATTTCTCAGCCGCTTTGAATCATATCCACAAAACTTTTTAACACCAATTCTTGCACCTGGCTTTTTATTTTAAACTTTACACCAATACCATCCCCCTGAGTACGTATAATTTCGCCGTTGATTCTAAAAGGTTTCTGATTGTCCGGGGACATGAAGGTCATCAAAATTGGTTGGCCTACTGAAAATGTCTGAGAAGTTTTTATGAATACACCGCTTGCACTTATATCTTGGATGAAGTCCCTATAATGTCGACCCTCCACAGTGTAATCTATTATCGTTAAGAAATCTTTTCGGGAATATTTCCTTTGCTCTTTGTTTTGACGCGCTTCCATTTCTTTCAAAAGTTGTCGCATCTCCTCATCGGACATACTATTAATTATTTCAAATATGAAAGAACGGACTTCATTTCTGCCAAGTTTATCATTTTCCATATTCTTATGTTCCTCAAAAATAAAAGTGTGGTTTTCGATAAAGTCGTCCGTCTGAAAGAAATGATCAGGCTTCAGGTCAGCTTCAGTAACAAGTTCATTTATAAAACCAGACTCCTTTTCTTGTAGCTTTTTCCTTTTTTCCTGAAAATATGTGATTTTTTTAAATAGAATGATACCAAAAAATCCGAGAACTAAGAAAATTATCAGTATGGTTATATAATATAACATGGGTCTTCCCTCATTAAAAATTTCCTTCAATGAGCTTTTTTAAACACAAGAACCGGTATCTATGAAAAATATGATTTTTGTTTAAATCTATGACAACCTGGTTAGTGGTTATTTCTTGGATTTCTTTTGGCTCTTTGATAATTTGGTAATGTTTTTTTGGGGTTGTATAAAAACAGGGCCGTTTTTTGCCCTGTCCACTTAATGCATCTTTTCATTATTTTGATGTTCTTGTTTTTCGTCTATCAAGCCCGCTTCTCCTTTCTTTACCGGACCTGCGTTCAGGAATATGAAAATCATAAGAGAATTGACGTCTGTCTATACCTAAACGCCTACCCCCGTTATCAGGCAATACTGGGAGATCCATGGTGATCTATTCCTTAAAGATCTTATTAAAGCGTAACTATTGATTAAAGGCTATTTCGGGCTATCCTTTCGATCATCTGAGTTAATTCCAGATTGTTTTTCTATAAGTTTTAAAATTTCACTGCATTTGCCTTTGACAGGACAATTATAAATTATCTCTGATAATTCCAATACAACCTTTAGTAATTCATCTTTAGTTAAAGACGACACTGGTTTTCCGTAATATCCAATTTTATCAGGGTGTAAATCGCTCATACTCACCACAGTTCCTTATTTCTTGGGCTTCTTCCAGGTAAAGCCCTTGTGAATATTGATATAGGTTAGATTTGTGAAGGTATGCATTAAATATCAGTTAAAAGTTCATCAAATTGCACGCCGATTCCCTTTGAATCTACTCTGACAATTTTTGTTATGTTTGCCTATCTTTTGCTTCTACAGGCTCTTCTTCAGGCGCTTCTACAGGATCTTCAGGTTCAACCCAAGAGATCCCAGATTTGTTTAAAATGAAAGTTCTATTTCTGGGACCGTCACCATTTGTGGCCTCATATACGACCACAAATGGCGCCTGACCCTGAGTAAATACATCGGAAAGCCTCCCCATAGGGTTGATATTTATCTTGCCTATTATAGTACGTCCGTCGAACATATGGACGGAGCATTCATATTCTTTAACCTCAAAAATTGTTCCATCTATTGATTTTTTCACCATTTTTTCACCTATGAATTGTTGTTTATTCTCAGGGGGCTTTGTGGTCAGTTCATGGAAACCTCGATTGAAGGTTATTTTTTAGTCTTCTTTTCATACTTTTTGAGGGCTTTGTTTAAAAGCCGTCTTATGGCTTCAGAGCGGGAAGGGATACGGTTTTCATACCGGTAATCATCGACTTTTTCAATTAGACTTTTATTTAAAGTAATTAGTATTTTTGGATTTTTAGAAGCCATGAATTTTACATATTAAAAGAATCAATTTTAATCAAGCAATATATCTTGACACAAATTTATATAGAAGATATATAGGATATATTATATATCTTTTAACCCAAAACCATAGCAATGAAAAATCAATTTAATAAAATATCGCGCTTGAAGATAGCCATGGCGGTGACGTTGTGGCCTGTTGCTATGCTGACTGTGGGAAGTCTTCAGCGCGATTTTTTTTGCAGAAAGGGGGGTATTATGTCGGACAGCAAAGAAAGGATTTTAAGGTTAGCTTTAGAAGCCTGGGCCGCATTAGTGGGAGGCTACATTTACTCGCACAAGTTCTGGTTACGACCCAGGCTGTTAAAGCAATTGACTCCCAAAAGGGAGTGTTGAAGAAGAAAAAGTTTTTTACATTAACACAAAATGATTTGTCAATATGTTTTTCTAAAAAATCTACGAGATAGGCAACCGGAGCCGAACACCGGCGACCCTGGCAATAAAAAGCCCCTTGGGCTATCGTTTACCCAGGGGCTATATCGGGAGTTAAAGGTCAGTACCAAAGTTACTTGCCTAATCTCCCGACCGGTATCAACCAAAACTCTTGCCAGAAGAACTGACAGGAGTCATGCTCTTTGACAATTTAGTATCAATCCCTCATCGATGGTTTTTTATTAAAATACATCCTGCTATCAGCGATTCGTTTCACTCACATCCTCTAGCCCTGGCATTTCGGACGTTAGATAAAGGTAAAAAACCAAAACAACATAAGAGAGCGCAATACCCACAATTATACCCATTAACATGTCTATTTTCCTTTGTGAGTGCTATTGCCTTTAGTCCTTCGGTGTTTACGCGGAATAAGATAGAACTCCCATTCCAAGGATTAACATAATAATTCCAAGCAGCCTGGTGGCTCTAGAATCATTCGAATAGAGACAAGCCCAAGAGCCAACTCCGATCCATAGCAAGCTTAGTGCAAAAAGAATAAAATTCGGCATCAATGTTCTCCTTAATGTGAATCGATAATTTATCATTGATATCTGCAAAAACCATGCACAAATAAAAAAATAAGACATAAACATTTAAATATTAGATAGTTGTGCTGTTTATATATAGAGAAAGCTAGTAATAATTCATGTAAAATATTTAAAAAAGTGGCGTAAAATACATAAACAAATGGGAAAAGTTTTACATACTTTTAAACCCACGGGCTAGGCGCGCATGGCCGAAAAGGATAACCCTAATCCCTGCCCGTGGATTGACTCAGGGAGAAAGCGAGGGACTTATAAATCAATCAATATTTTTTATAAAAAAGCTTGTAAAAAGGCTGGTATTGAATACGGTCGATTTGTGAAAGGCGGATTTATTTTTCACGATCTAAGGCACACATTTAACGCAAACATGCGAAAAGCCGGGGCAACCGATTCTGTGATTATGGAAATTACAGGTCATTCAACCAGGGAAATGTTTGACCGGTACAATACGATTGACGAAGAAGACACTCGGAAAGCTGTTAACCAATTGGAGGAATTTTTCGAAAGTGTTAACCAAACCGTTAACTACACCGATGTTGAAAGTAAAAAAGTTAAAGTATAGGTACTTGTCAATGACTGTTCTTATTACATTCATAAGGTATATATCCCGATTCGGCCAACAAAAAAAGGGCTTAACAGAAACAATGCTTGTTAAACCCTTTATTATTAGGTGGTGCCGAAGGCCGGACTTGAACCGGCACGGGAGTTACCCACTACCCCCTCAAGATAGCGTGTCTACCAAATTCCACCACTTCGGCACATCATAAGAAAATAAAGCTATTGAAAGCTTAGAGACCTTTGCAAAACGCCCCTTTTTGCCCAATCCCGGCGTCAGGCTCAAATTTTAATCCTCAAAATACTCAATGTATTACTGCCTGCCCCGTAGGT
>Ga0233409_10000121_pt1 | contig 12545 bp, 10 predicted proteins | sample Na_oxic_13_MG_FD_179871 | JGI IMG/M metagenome (GOLD analysis project Ga0233409, IMG submission 179871) | Seawater microbial communities from Saanich Inlet, British Columbia, Canada - Na_oxic_13_MG | ecosystem: Environmental > Aquatic > Marine > Inlet | place: Canada: British Columbia... | reverse complement strand
GTAGAGCTTCACCGTGGTGAAGACCTCGTCGTCCATACCGATGAGCCGGTGGGTGAGGGTGGTGCCGCTCCGAGGATTGGCGAAGACAAAGACCGGGCGCTCCACCTTCTGGTCGCGGTACTCGGGATACATCACCTCGTCGAGCGCGCGGAATGTGGCCGCCGTCTGGCGGACGCCGATGAAGATCGGGGCAATCCAAGCCGTGGTGACGAGGCGTCCGACGGTCGGCTTCTTGAAGAGGACGTTTCCGATTTCTCGGAGGCCCCGTTTGTTGATGTACATGCTCGTCCCCTCGTGGGTGGGTCTCTGATTTACCCTGGCCCAGTGTAGGGTCGATCAACGCAATTGCTGGAAAAACCGGGCGAACGGTGCCCCGGTCCTGTTGAACGGTCTCGGCTCCGTAGTGAGTGGGGCCCTATTCGTCCGTGACGCAACCTTCGGACGCGGACTTCACATTTTTGATGTACTTGTAAAGTGTGCCGCGTTTTGCCTTGAGCTCGGGCGCTTTCCACGCGGCCCGCCGTTTCGCCATCTCGGTCTCGTCCACCTCGACATCGATGCTTCGTTTCTCGGCATCGATGGCAATGATGTCGCCGTCGCACACCAAGGCGATGGGGCCGCCCTCCTGTGCCTCCGGGGTGATGTGCCCAATGATGAAGCCATGCGATCCACCCGAGAAACGGCCGTCGGTGATGAGGGCGACGTCCTGTCCGAGACCGGCACCCATGATGACCGATGTCGGCGAGAGCATTTCGGGCATGCCGGGCCCGCCCTTGGGTCCTTCATAGCGAATGACGACGACGTTCCCCTTGCTGATCTCGCCGCGCTCCATCGCCGCTAGCATGTCCTCTTCGCAGTCGAACACCTTGGCCGGACCTTTGAAGTGAAACCCTTCCTTGCCAGTGATCTTGGCAACCGAGCCATCGGGCGCGAGGCTGCCGCGAAGAATCGTCAGGTGCCCCGTCTTTTTGATCGGCGCATCCCAAGGATGGATGACGTCTTGCCCCTCGGTGAGGTCGGGGAGATCTGCGAGGTTCTCCGCGAGCGTCTTGCCGGTTACGGTGAGGCAGTCTCCATGAAGCGCTCCGTGCGCCAGTAGATACCGAAGCACCGCCGGCGTTCCACCGACCTCGTGCAAGTCTTCCATCACGTACTGCCCACTCGGCTTGAGGTCCGCGAGAAACGGAACTCGATCGCTAACCGTTTGGAAGTCGTCGATCGTCAAAGGAACATCCACCGCGCGCGCCATCGCGACCAGGTGCAACACCGCGTTGGTGGAACCGCCGAGAGCCATGATCGTCACCATGGCGTTTTCAAACGCCTCGCGGGTCATGATGTCGCGGGGCTTGATGTCCTTTTCGAGCAGCAGCTTGATCGCGTCCCCTGCGCGCAGGCATTCCTCGTGCTTTGCAGGGTCTTCCGCCGGTGTAGACGAGCTGTACGGTAGGGACATGCCCATCGCCTCGATCGCGGAGGCCATCGTGTTTGCGGTGTACATTCCACCGCACGCACCCGCGCCGGGGCACGCGTGCTCGATGATGTCGAGACGCTTGTTCTCGTCGATCGAGTTTCCGAGTAGTTCGCCATACGACTGGAACGCCGACACGATATCCAGCTTCTCGCCTTCGCTTCCGTGCCCGGCACGAATCGTTCCGCCGTAGATCATCAACGCCGGTCGATTGAGCCGGCCGATCGCGATCATGCAGCCCGGCATGTTCTTATCGCATCCGGGGATCGAGATGTTGGCGTCGTACCACTGCGCGGCCATGACGGTTTCGATCGAATCGGCGATCAAGTCTCGCGACTGAAGCGAGTAGCTCATACCGTCGGTGCCCATCGAGATTCCATCAGACACGCCGATGGTGTTGAACCGCATGCCGACCAGACCTGCGTCGACCACCCCACGCTTCACGACGGCGGCGAGGTCGTTGAGGTGCATGTTGCAGCTGTTGCCCTCGTACCAAACCGCGGAGATACCGACTTCGGGTTTGTCCAGGTCCGCGCGCGTGAGACCGGTCGCGTGCAACATCGCTTGCGAGGCGCCCTGCGACGGCGGCTGGGTGATTCGGCTGCTGTACTTGTTGAGTTTTCTGCTCATGGGGGCTGCGGAGTCTAGCACCCAGAATCACGGACCCTGCCACATCGGCCGTTGGCTTGACGGGCTTCAGCCCCGGTCCTACGTCTGTTCAAGAAAATTTGAACAAACTGAGCTGTCCGAGTGTCCACCGCCGCCGCTAAACAACAAGACTCTAATGATTCTCAGCCCTTGTGGCGCGAGGCCGAGCTGCGAGCAGCTGACGCGATGGGCCGGCTGATGGAGTTCTGGGGCTTTCGACGTCACATGGGTCGTCTCTGGACGATCCTCTACCTCTCCCCCGAGCCAATGACGACCACGGAGCTCTCGGAAACCCTTCAACTGAGCAGTAGTGCAGTGAGCCTGTCGCTCGGGGAGCTGGTGCATTGGGGGGCGGTCCGCAAGACCTGGCTTCCCGGCGAGCGAAAGGACTTTTACCAAGCGGAAAGCAGTGTTTGGAAGCTCCTTCGCCGTGTCTATGAGCGGCGCGAGCTCAACCTCATTCGTGAGGCTATCGACGCCTTCGGTGACGCGCAGCGGCATCTCGATGAAACCCGGAGCCAGCTAGGCAGGGAGGATCGGCGGCGCGCCGACTACATGCACAAGCGACTTTCGCGCCTGAGTGCGCTATCAAAGTCCGGCGAACGCCTGGTTCGGCTGCTCGTCGCAGGCCGCGTGATCAACCCGGCGGACCTGCAATCCGCGGAAGAAGAAGATTGATGCACCAGGGGAGACTCAACGGAGGCCCGCGATGTCGTTGATTGCGGCAGTCCGATCCGATTCGTCGTCCGACGTGCTCACGAGCCTGCAAGCTGTGTGCGATTCGCAGGGGCTCGGAGACCTTTCCGCACACTTGGCCGACCTCGCCGACTTGGTGAAGTGGGACATGGCAGCCCTCGAGGAGCGTATCCAGAGCCTCCCCGCCGGCGAGAGCGTGGTTCACAAGAGCGCGCAGCATTTGCTCGAGATTGCGGGGAAGCGCCTCCGGCCGATGTGTGTCGCCTTGGCCTCGCGGCTCGGCGATGGCCTCGACGACAGGACCCGGGAGTTCGGGGTGGCGGTCGAGCTCGTGCATTGCGCGACGCTGCTGCACGACGACGTCGTCGATGCGGGCGACCAGCGCCGTGGCGTGCCTGCCGCGCGTACCCTCTACGGAAACGCCGCTTCGATTTTCGCTGGCGACTGGCTTCTGGTGGATGCCCTTCGCCGAGTCCGTGCCGCCGAAATGCCCGACGTCTTGGTCCGGTTGCTCGACATCATCGATGAGATGATCTTCGCCGAGGCGATCCAGCTCGAGAACCGTGGCCGCGTCGACGCGCGCATGCGGACCTACATGCAGGTCGTCGAAGGCAAGACCGCCGCGCTGTTCCGTTGGGCGATGTTTGCTGGCGCCCGTGCGGGCGGCCTCGACGCCGGGGCGTGCAAGGCGCTCGAAGAGTACGGGCTCCATCTCGGAGTCGCGTTTCAGCTGATCGACGACCACCTCGATTACGCTGGCGACAGCTCGACCATCGGCAAGTCGCCATTCACGGACCTGCGCGAAGGCAAGATGACCCATCCCGTGATCGTCGCTCTCGAGCGCGACCCCTCGCTCCGATCGGTTCTCGAAGAGTTGGTCGCGAGCCCGGCGGACGACATTCCGGAAGAAGCGAAGTCGCGCTTGCTGTCCGCCCTCGACCACACGGGCGCGCTCGAGTCCACCCGCGAGCTCGCGATTCGCCAGGCGCACGCGGCCTGCGCGGCATTGGGTGGTCTGTCCGAGAGCCGCGCGCGCGATGCACTGATTACGGTGGCCCGTGCCACCGTTCACCGGGAGTCCTAGCGAGTAACGAAGAAAGATGCATTGATGTCCAAGCAACCACCATCCGTGACTAGCCGGATCCCGGGGTTCTACCGCGAGCACGTCGAAGAGCGGCTTCGAACCATGCTCGAGACCGGCCTGCTTTCCGAAGACTCGGTTCGTCATTTGCAAGACGGCGGACGTCTCACGCTCGAGGTCGCTGATCGCATGAGCGAAAACGTCATCGGGGTACACGGCTTGCCCCTTGCGATCGCCCTCAACTTCCGCGTGAACAACAACGATGTGCTGGTGCCGATGGCCGTCGAAGAACCTTCCGTCGTAGCGGCCGCCTCGAACGCGGCGCGTCAGGTGCGGATGACCGGCGGATTTTTCGGTGAGGCCACTCCGCCGATCATGACCACGCAGGTTCAATTTGACGACGTGCCCAATCCGCACGAAGCCAAGGCGCGCGTCGAGGCCGAACGCGATCTGATTTACCAGATCGCCGACGAAGCCATTCCAGGCATGGTGTCCCGCGGCGGTGGTTGCCGCGACCTCGACGTGCGTGTGCTTGATGCGGATCACGGCGTGTTGGTCGTACACCTCTACGTCGACGTGGGTGATGCGATGGGCGCCAACGTCGTCGATGCGGTTGCCGAAGCGGTCGCCCCGCGAATCCGCGAGCTCACCGGCGGCACGGTTGGCCTGCGCATCCTCAGCAACCTGCCATTGCGCCGTCGGGTGCAGGTGCGCTGCGACGTCAGCGTCGACGCCCTCGGTGGCCCAGATCTGGCGGATGGCATCGTCAAAGCCAGCCGTTTTGCCGAGCTCGATCCCTTCCGCGCCGTCACCCATAACAAGGGCGTGATGAACGGTGTCGACGCCGTCGCCCTCGCGATGGGGCAGGACTGGCGCTCGATCGAAGCGGGCGCGCATGCCTTTGCGTCCGTGACCGGCACGTACAAGCCGCTCGTCGTTTGGAGCCGCAACGAGAGTGGCGTGCACGGCGAGCTCGACATGCCGATGGCCGTCGGAACGGTCGGCGGCTCAACGCGAGTCCACCGCGGTGTGCGCGCGGGCTTCGAGCTCATGGGTGTGCAGAACGCTGGGGAGCTCGCCATCGTCATGGGCGCGGCTGGCATGGCGTCCAATTTGGCAGCGCTTCGCGCGCTCGCGGGAGAGGGGATTCAGCGTGGACACATGCGGCTCCACTCGCGCAAGCAAGAGGTGCAGGAAAACGCCGCCCGGCTTGAGGGTAAGAAGGTCAAACGGGGTGGTCAGTGAGCGAATCGGTTCACCAGACCCCGTCGCCCAACCCCGGTTCCGGGGAGATGTTCGATCACATCGCGGGACGCTACGACCTGCTGAACAGGGTGATGTCGATGGGCATCGATCAGTCGTGGCGTCGCAAGACGGTGGCTGCGATGCAGCTTCCGGCGGGCGCTCGCGTTCTCGACTTGGCTACCGGCACAGGTGACCTCGCCCTCATGATCGCCCGGCTTCACCCGGACGCGCACGTTGTGGGGAGCGACCCTTCCAACCGAATGCTCGAAGTTGGCGTCGAGAAGGTAGCTCGCAGCGGTCTTGCCGATCGGGTGGAGTTGCAGGTCGGTGACGCGCAAGCCCTGCCTTACGAAGATGACGCGTTCGACGGGTGCTGCATCGCGTTTGGCATTCGCAATGTCCCGGATCGAGGCGCGGCGCTCGCGGAGATGGCACGCGTGACCAAGCCCCGCGGCCGCGTCGCCGTGTTGGAGCTCGGCGAACCGAGCGTAGGTTGGCTCAGCCCCATCGCCCGTTTCCACGTCCGCAAGGTGATCCCGCGGATTGGCGGAATGCTCTCGGGGTCACGCGAGTACAAGTACCTGCAGGAGTCGATCGCAGCGTTCCCGCCGGCGGGCGAGTTTGCCAAGCAGATGCAGGCCGCCGGCTTGAACGTCCTCGACGTGAAGCCCCTGACGTTTGGCGCGTGCACCTTGTTCGTCGCCGAGCCACAGGAGGCCGCGTCATGAGCTCTCAGAGCGCAGCCTTCGCGTTCGAAGGGATTCCGACTCGGGAAAACTCGCGGGCGTTTTTGGAGCAGGCGTTTCACGCCCACAGCTCCTCGGCGAACAACCTCATCGTGACGGTGCCGGCACCAGTTGCGCCCCCCGACGCGTTGCTTCGCGCGTTCCCGCACGAGGCCAGCATTCTGTGGGACCCGCCCCAGAGCGATGCTTGTTCCGGGCTTGGCGTTGCGAAGACCTTGGCGCCCAATGCGCCTGCCATCGGCGACTTCTTCGATAGTACCGACCACGTGGCCGACGCAGCAAGTCCTGCGCCGCGCGTTTTTGGCGGCGCTTCTTTTGCACCCGGCGCTGCTAGGCAGATGCCCTGGGATAGCTTCGGCGATGGTTTTCTGTTGCTACCGTCTTGGACGTATCACGTCGGCGAGCGCGCTTGGCTGTCGCTTGCCGTGTGCGAGGCCGACAGCCCCACCGCTGAGCAGGTGCTCGACGTGTTCGACACGATCTGGGACAGCCTCGAACGACCGATTGGTGTCATTCCGTCGCCAGTCTCGGTGCGGCGCATCGATGAGGCGGATCATCAGACCTGGTCGCGCCAGGTCGAAGATATCCGACGAAAAATCCAACAAGGGGTCGTCGAAAAGGTGGTTGCCGCGAGGCACTGCGTCGTCGAGCTCGAGGCGGGCGCCGGCTCGCTCGACGTGCTCAAGCGCCTCGAAGAAGGGTTCCCTGGCTGCACTCGCTTCGCGTTGTGGCGAGGAGATGCGGCGTTTTTGGGTGCGACCCCCGAGCTTTTGATTTCGCGCCGCGGCCCGTCGGTGCTGAGCGAGGCGCTCGCCGGTTCGACCGCGCACGGTGACGCGGCGCGGATGATGGCCAGCTCGAAGGAGCGCGAAGAGCATCAACTGGTGGTCCGCGCGATTCTCAAGGCGCTCGAGCCGTTCTGCGATTCTCTGCGTTCCGCTTCGGAGCCGAGTGTGCGCGAGCTTCCGAACCTGCTGCACATGCAAACACCGATCGAGGGGCGCCTTCGCGAGCCGACACACATTCTGTCACTCGTTCAGGCATTGCACCCAACGCCGGCGGTGGGCGGTGTTCCAACGAATGAAGCGATTCGATGGATCGTCGAGCATGAGGCGCTGGCGCGCGGTTGGTACAGCGCGCCGGTCGGCTGGACCGACGCTTCCGGCGATGGCGAGTTCGTCGTCGCACTGCGCTCCGGTTTGCTTCGCGATGGAAAGGCCTGGGTCTACGCTGGCGCCGGAATCATGGCCGACTCCGATCCGGACGCGGAGTACGCGGAGACCGAGCTCAAGATGCAGGCGCTTCTAGGAGCGCTCCATGGGGACGGCCGCTGAGATACAAACCCAGTGGGCGAGGCTTGTCATCGACAGCTTCGTCCAGGCTGGCGTTGGTGATGCGATCATCAGTCCAGGTTCGCGTTCCACACCCTTTGCGATCGCCGCCCTCGAGCATGAGGAGCTCCAGTGCACGAGTGCGCTCGATGAACGCTCCGGCGCGCACTATGCGCTAGGCCAAGCGCGCGTCACGCTTCGCCCGTCGCTCCTTCTGTGCACGTCCGGAAGCGCGCCAGCCAACTACTTCCCCGCGATCGTCGAGGCAAGCGAGGCGGGGGTGCCCCTCATCGTGCTTTCCGCAGATCGACCTCCCGAGCTACATCGGTGTGGAGCCAACCAGACGAGCGATCAGATCGGACTGTACGGGACGAATGTACGTTTCTTCGCAAACCTCGGAGAGGCACGCGACGATACGTTGAGCTTGCGGGCCGCTCGGCGGACCGTCGCACAAGCGGTGTCCGAGGCTTTGGGCGTCAAACCAGGCCCGGTTCACATCAACGCGCAGGCGCGCAAACCTCTGGAGCCCATGCCAGCCAACGGCGAGCTCCAAGCGCGAGTCGATGCAATCCTCGCGGAGCCGCTCACGCAATTGTATCGCGCGCGTCCCCTCGACCCCAAGCTGGTCGAAGACATTCCCGCGTTGGTCGTCGACTCGGTCGCCGAGGCGCTCGATTCGTCTGCGCGTCCGGTCATCTTGTGCGGTCCGGGGGACCTGCGTAGCGCGATGTTCGTCGACGCGCTCGATGAGCTGGCCGAACGCTCGGGCGCCGTCGTGCTCGCGGAAACCTCGAGTCAGTTTCGATGCTGGGCTGAGTCTCGGGCGTTGGGAGCCTTCGACGCCATTTGGCGGACGCAGAGCGGGAGGTCGATGTGCCTCCCCGATTTCGTCTTGCAGCTTGGAGCAACCCCGGTTTCCAACGGATGGGAACAACTTTGCATGACCAACCGGATTCGCCGGATCGTCGTGCACCCGTGGGAGTGGGCGGATCCCAGTTCGAACGCGGAAGCGATCGTGCAGGCCGACATCGGATCCTTTCTCACGGCACTTTGCAAAGCGGCGTACAGTTCCGCCCGTCGCGATCCGGAGTTTGTTTCGGGCTTCGAGTGGGCCGAGTCGGCGGTCTGGGACGAGGCGTCCGCGATTCTAGACCAGGCCGGTGATGCTCTCACCCAAGCCGGTGCGGCACGCGCGTTGCTCGATGCATTGCCCAACCCCAGCGCGTTAGTTTTGGGCAATAGTCTGCCGATTCGTGACGTGGACGCCTGGGCGCCGCCAAGTAACAAGATGCTCGCCGTGTTTTCCCAGCGCGGCGTGAGCGGGATCGATGGAGTCGTATCCGGCGCCGCGGGTGTGGCCTCATCGGTGGCAAAGGCCACGACCCTGCTGATCGGCGACGTTAGCTTTCTTCATGATACCAATGGGCTGCAGCTAGCATCGCGGCTGACCGGTCCAGTCGTCATCGTCGTCGTCAACAATGGGGGTGGCCGGATCTTCGAGCAGTTGCCAATCGCAGAGGATGGCAAAGCGCAGTGGCTCCCGTATTTCACCACACCGCACGATGCCGACCTTGCCAGCGCAGCGGCGATCTATGGATGCGAGTTTGACACCGCGAGTACGGTGACGGGGTTCCGGCAGGCGCTCGACATGGCGTACGCACGACAAGGATGCACTGTCGTCGAGGCCGTCGTGCCCGCGCAGAGTGCGCTCCGGCAGAGTCGCGCGCTGCTCAGCCGGGTCGAACGGGCGCTTCAACGCGAGGCGTCTTGATGTGGACGCTCCTGCACGGCTTCACGGGAGCGCCGCGAAGCTGGAGCCGTGTGCTCAATCATGCCCAGCTCGACCGATCCCCCGTTGTCCCGGCCTTGGCAGGCCACGGGCAGGATTGGCGGAGTAGGGACGTTGAGTCGTTCGAAGTCGAGGTCACGCGGGTCGTCGCGGTTGCCTCCGGCGCCGATCGACCGCGCTTGCTTTGTGGGTACTCGATGGGCGCGCGAGTCGCGATGGGTCTCCTCGCTCAGCAACCACACCTCTTCGATGCGGCGTTGCTGATCGGGGTACATCCAGGCCTGACCGATGACGCGGCCCGCACAGCCCGCCGCGAGCTGGATGCAGGTCGGGCTCGGTCGCTCCGAGAGAAGGGTCTTGCTGAATTCGTTGCGGGTTGGGAAGACCTCCCGCTGTTCGCGAGCCAACGGAACCTCTCGCGAGAGGTGCTGGCCGAACAACGGGACATTCGCCTTGCGCAGGATGCCGAAGGGCTGGCGCGGGGGTTGGAGGTGCTCGGCCTGGCCGAGATGCCGGACTATCGTGCAGCGATCAGGTCCTCCGAGGTTCCGATCACGCTCATGACGGGCTCCCTCGACTCCAAGTTCTCCGAGATTGCAAGTGCGCTCGCGCGTGAACACGCTCACATCGATGCCGAGGTGGTTGACGGGGTGGGCCATAACGTGGTGCTCGAAGCCCCGATGGCGGTTGCCGCTGCCTTGCAAAGGCTCGAGGGGAGGGCGCGCGGATGACCGACGTCGCTCCAGGCTCGATCGGCGCATGGATAGTTGCGGCGCGTCCCGCCACGCTCACCGCGGCGTTTGCACCCGTCGCGGTGGGTACCGCGTGCGCATGGCGCGTTGGCGGATTTCGATGGGACGCGGCACTCGCGGCGCTACTCGGCGCGTTTCTCATTCAGATCGCGACGAACTTTGCCAACGACATGTTCGACTTTCAGAAAGGGGCGGACACCGAAGAGCGTCTCGGGCCTACGCGCGCGGCGCAGGCGGGCCTTCTTACCGTGAGGCAGCTTCGCCGAGGGATTATCGTCACGTTCGCACTCGCACTTGGAACGGGTGTCTACCTCACGTGGGTTGCAGGCCCAGCCGTGATCGTCATCGGTCTCGCGTCGATGACCGCGGGCCTCGCGTACACAGGCGGCCCTTTTCCGCTTGCGTACAACGGTCTCGGCGACGTGTTCGTCATGGCGTTCTTCGGATTCGTAGCAGTATGTGGGACGGCATTCGTGCAAGCCTCGTTCGTGCCCCAGATCGCATGGGCTGCGTCCGTCCCCATCGGCGCCTTGGCGACCGGGATTCTCGTCGTGAACAACGTGCGCGATTTCGAAGGGGACGCCCGCGCAGGCAAGACGACACTAGTGGTTCGATTCGGGAGGGGAGCGGGCGTGAGGGAATACGCCTTCCTGCTAGCCGCGGCGTACGCGACGCCCATCATCATGTTTGTTTTCGGCTGGACCAGCGCTTGGGTATGCCTCCCTCTTTTGACCGTCCTCTGGGCCGTCGGGCTGCTTCGCTCCTTAGTGAACGACCGCGGGGTCGCCCTCAATCAGACACTCGCCGAAACCGCGAAACTTCTTTCCCTCTTCGGCGTTCTGTTCGCGATCGGGATTGCGCTGTGACGGAGCTCCACGCAGAGATCGACGTGCTCGAGGGGGAGCTGTCCGAACCCCTCGTCGGCGGCGCCGCAGGTCTACTCAAGCGAACGTTTGCCGTGCTTCGGCTCGCGCGAGGCGACGGCACGACCGGACTCGGAGAAGCCTCTCCGCTGCCCGGCTACTCACCCGATTCGATGGCAGAGGTTTCCGATGAGCTTCAGCGCCTCACGAACGCTCCGCTCACCGTGAATCCATTGGCGAGCCCGCTCGATCTCCTCGTGGACGCATTTGCCGCGCACCCGCTGAAGCATCCTGCCTCACGCTTGGCGCTCGAAACGGCCCTGCTCGACTGGTTGGGTCATACCCGCGGCGAACCCGTGCATCGGGTCCTCGGCGGTGACGTCGATAGGCAATCGATTCCAATCGCGGACCTCGTGTTGGATGCCAACCCGGTGTCGTGGCCGGCGTGCACCGACGCGCTCTTGGCAGGCGGCGCTACGCACCTGAAGCTCAAGGTCGGATCCGATCTCGACGCAGAGGTTACCGCCCTGCAAACGATTCGCCGCGGGCATCCGACACTCCCCCTCCGGCTCGATGCCAACGGCCGCATCCCGTTCAACGCGCTGCGCCGGCACGCCGAGTCGTTGGAAGCTCTCGAGTTGGAGCTGTTCGAAGAGCCCGTTGCGCCCGAAGACTGGCCCGCTGCGCTGAGCTTGCCGTTGCCCTTCGCGTTGGACGAATCGCTGCGCGACGAAGAGCTTTCGCAGCGGTTGCTTGGGAGCGGGAGTATCTTCGCCGTCGTCATCAAGCCGATGGTCCTCGGCGGATTACGCGCTTCATTCGCAGTTGCCGAACTCGCTGCGGCGCACGGCGCGCAGTACCTGGTGTCGCACACCTTCGACGGACCGATCGCGAAAGCGATCACCGCCGAGCTGGCGCTCGCATTGCAGACCGAGCTGGCAGCGGGCCTCGGCTCACATCCAGGGCTCGCGCTCTGGCCGCCCCACCGGATCGCCGCGATCCGCGACCGGCAGATTGCGCCGCATGACGCACCGGGGTTGGGGCTTCACTTCGAAGAGGATCCCGATGCATGAGCTGAGTGTGCTCGCGGCCGCAAACGAAGCGCCGACACGCGATTGCTTGATCACCGACGACAGAGTTTGGTCCTACGCCGACATAGCCATCCGGGTCCGCACCGCTCTTGGGTCGCTTCGAGCCCAAGGCGTCGAGCTTGGAGACCGGGTCGCCCTCACGCTCAAGGTGGATGTCGACTCGATCGTTTGGCTTTACGCCCTCTTTGAGCTCGGGTGTCCGGCGGTCCTGCTGCACCCCCGCCTCACCGATCGCGAGCGCGCCGTTGTCCTCGGGGAAGCACAGCCGACGCACCTGATCACCGAGCCGGTGCCTGACGACTCCGCAGGCGATGCAGCTTCGAACCTGCCTCCGACCCCTGATGAGCGAACGCTGGCCATCGTGTACACCTCCGGCTCTGGCGGCAGGCCTCGCGGCGCCCGGCTGTCCCGTCGCGCGTTCATCGCGTCGGAGGCCGCGCATGCTGCAAACCTCGGATGGCTTCCCGAGGATCGGTGGCTGCTGGGGATGCCGCCCGCCCACGTCGGCGGTCTGTCGATTGTGACCCGGTCCCTGGTTGCCAGAAGCTGCGTCGTGTTGAGTCCGGGAGCCTTTGATCCACGTGAGGCAGCGCGCGTCATGGCCCAACATCGAGTGACGCTCATTAGCGTGGTGCCAACGATGCTTCGCCGGCTGTTGGCCCTCGAAGAACCCACATGGACGCCGGGACGCGATCTCCGCGCCGTCTTGGTCGGGGGCGCACCCTTTCCCGATTCGCTGCGTGAGCTGGCTGCGAAACGAAACGTCCCAACCCTAGCGACCTATGGATCCACCGAGGCGTGCTCCCAGGTCACGACGCAAAGCAGGAAACAGAGC
>Ga0233409_10000120_pt1 | contig 12578 bp, 12 predicted proteins | sample Na_oxic_13_MG_FD_179871 | JGI IMG/M metagenome (GOLD analysis project Ga0233409, IMG submission 179871) | Seawater microbial communities from Saanich Inlet, British Columbia, Canada - Na_oxic_13_MG | ecosystem: Environmental > Aquatic > Marine > Inlet | place: Canada: British Columbia... | reverse complement strand
TGCCTCACGTAGTCATTTTGGAGGCCAGTTGCCAACAAAAGTTGTAATGTTCTCCTCATCAACTGTTTATGAAAAGCTACAAGATCGACCCTTTGCCGAGAAAGATATCTCCCTGATTCCGCCACCTACCATGTTTTATGCCTTTCAAAAGCTCTTCAATGAGAAGTACGCAATATGTATGGAAGAGCACTACAAAATACCATACATAATCATTAGACCGTTTAATGTCTACGGGCCAGGCGAAACATGTGAAGGAGAATTTGGTTTAGCACATGTGATACCAGATCTTATCTATAAGCATACTCGTAAACATCTTGGTGAGCACGACGGTCCAGTAGAAATATTTGGAGATGGAGAGCAAGTACGTGCTTACACATGGATAGAAGACTTCGTGACAGGTGTATTACACACAAGTGTTCTTAGAGACAACGACGATTTTAACGTTAGTTCTGACAAGACTCATACAGTTAACGAAGTTAACAAAATTATCGAGAAAATGATATGGGATACACCACCCTGTTATATGAATGTGCCGCCTCCTAAAGAAGATGTGCGAGTTCGTATGCCTGTCCCAACAAAATTAAAACGTCTCGGCTGGGAGCCATTAACGGATTTAGAGAGTGGACTTGCTAAAACACTCGATTGGTTATGGGAACGACAAGGACTAATTGAGAATCATAATCCAAAGGATCTTGGTAAATATGTCTAATTTAGTAAACTTAACATTTGGGGAGGCTATTGAACACCTTCTAGAAGGGAAACGCGCCTTTCGTCAAGGATGGCATGGTAAGGGTATGTTCATCTTCATGAGAGATGATGAAATATACACAACAAATGAAAAACACCGGGAATGGACAGGATATCAGCATGTAACAATCAAGCGTCACATTCTGATCTTCGTTGACATGAATCTCATTCCATGGAACGCATCTCAAGCTGATATGCTTGCAGTTGACTGGGTTGTGATAGAATGAGCAATGAGAAAGAAGAAGTAGAAGAAGTAATTAAGCCTTTCAAAGTAAGTGGCACAATTAAAAGCGAGGATATGAATTTGAAAGTAATAAGAGAAGAATCGGACGAACCTAAGAAAGAACGGGATTTGTTTGGCTGGATCTTTCATCACAGAGAGATGCTAGTTGTACACTTCCTAAAAGTCACATTCTTAATCGGAATATCACTGCTTTATTTGGCGGTTGCCATCACATTTTACGATGTGTTATTTAAATGGCTTATGGTAAATACTGTTGAAATAGACTTCGCATGGAAGACATTAATATTCGGGCTTGGACTTGGAGTTATGGTCTTCGGTTTCACATTACTAGTATATGTGATAATGGTGGCCTACTATCTCAAATTCTTCAAATGGTTCGAAGCACGATTAGAGTGGATCGATCCCACAAAAACAATAAGAGAGTAAATCTCTCAATTTTTTGTCCTCGTATGGTAGTCTGGGAGCCTGTTCGTGGTTCGCACTCGAATGCTGGGGTTCAAATCCCCACGAGGACATCTCGTAATACTCACGCAAACGAAAGACTTAAGCTTGTAAAATCCCTTCCTGACATTTATTATCTCAAAATTAAACCGGACAATCTACGCGATATCCGGAGGGTTAGCAGTAGTCGAGTAGGCGTAGAGAGTGTTAAGATGTGATCAATAATGCCTTATGATGATATAAAGTTTATGGAAAGTGAAGAGACATCCACCATGCACATCAACCAAGCATATGAGTGGAAGATTAAAAATAATTGTTTAACTCTGAAAATTTTCTCACAAGGGAAGACAATACGAGTTATCGGACTCACACAGCAAATAACACAAAAGCTTGTTGGATGGCTAGTTAATAATTATCAATTTCCTGATGATAAAAATATAGAATATATTAAGGATTTTGTAACAAAACAACGAGATCGACTTAATCAATTGTTGGCCGATCTAGAAAATCCAAGCGTGGACTAAAAATGCTGATCTGTTTCTGGCTAAGAGCTGTTTGGAAGGTCAATAACGCACCCATACCAGGCAATCAGAGCCATTATGAAACGATAAAAACATTTTTAAACAACCACAACCAAGATAAATTGAGACAAAAACACGGTCTCAGGTGATATACAAAAATGGGTAAACTCGTAATTACCGCCACGAATCCAATCTTCCCAGACAAGGAAGGTAATTTGCTCAACTCCATGGAGAGAGGATCAAATCATACCATGATCTTAAGCGAAGAAGAAACTGGACTTAGAATTAAATTCAATAAACCTAAGAGTGACAAGAACCCAAAGGAATATACTGTATGGGGCTATTTCTTCCCAAAAAGTAGAGTTTTATTCTACGATGTAGAACAATACGCTCCTGACTCTGGTCGCGCTGGTTTAATGAAAATTAATCTTTTCGTGGTAGGCTAAACCAACCAAAAACCTGGAGTCCATAGTGGCTCCAATCCCTTTATTTTTTAAAGGAGAAAAAAACTAATGAAAAGTACAGTCCTAGTAAATATGAATGGTGGCTGCCAAATCCCTGCACAGACGCGGAAAGCAATGGGCATTGAACCGGGCGATCTTATTGAAATAGATGTCGTCATGGTTGTCAAGAAAGCAAAGAAGCCGAAGAAGCAGAACGATTCTAAATAGTAACCGTTCACTTGAAAATAATAGGTGAAATGAATGGCTGATTTTACAGACATCGACAGTAAACTAATAAAGAAATGGAAAAAACTAAAGAAGAGTTGGGCACCAAAAATTGGCGCAAACTCAAAAACACTCGACAAGCAGGTCTTAGAAATTCTTGTAGAAGAAGAGAAAACACATGATCAATGGACTAAAGATAAACAGTTCACAAATTCAATGCGTCGCCTCTATATTCGTTATAAGAAACAATTATCTAGCCCGGCAGTCGTTTTTGACTACTTTGCGATTGGTGTTGGAGATCTAATTGACACTGTTGCTAAACGAAGACGAGAAGCCTTCTCTATGTATCAGAATGACAACGTTGGAACATTATTTTCTGAATCAAATCCAAACGGAGTGGTCATTGTTCTTTACAAAGACGATTATATTGCTAGCGAAAAGTTGAAAGAATACAAGGATTTGACAATCCTAGGTCTAATTGAGAGAGCACCTCGCGATAATCCTGACGAGCAGGAAGCAAAGGGTGATATGGAATACTGCGTAGTTCCAGTTGATAATCGAAAGGTTTTCAGATCAGGAAAGGATAATCGTGGTTATGGTAAACCACTCCCGAAAAAATCTTACATGCGTAACATCTTTGGCATTGGTATGCACTCAGGTTCAAAGAAACCAAAGTTCATGCAAATCACAGTTAACGACGCTCTTGCTGAGAAGATCCCTTCAGTGTGGACGGCATTACGATCTCGTTTTAATTGGCGTCCAAGTGATGAAGAGAAAGCGAATCCAGATCTAATTGTCAAATACAGGCTCAACGGCTCGTCTGCAACAAAATTCGAACCTGCGTCAATTGACAACCAACCAGACTTTGAAATGGTCATTAAGAAATTTGCTGATGACTTCTTTGTCCAAATTGAAGAGTTAGACAACTGGCATGACGAAAATGAAGATGACCAAGGTAGAGTTGTAATAACTGAGGGCGATGTTACCCAACTTATGTTGGAACCAACAGCGCAAGGTTCCCGTCGTATAGTCATAGATGATATGGCACTCGGATTTGGAGGAGAAGATGAACTTCAAACTGGCGTAACATGCTGGGTTTCGGCACACATTCCTATTGACTTCGGAGAAGAGTCACGTGTAATTGTTATTGGAAAGACTAATAGAGGACGCTCTAAGGATGAGGTTACTGGTGAATGGACAGACGAATATGGTGGAGATGTCAATATGGGTCTCTACGGAATATATGCTATTCCTGAGTTCAAGGTTGAGATAGAGGCAGAGCCTGTATCAGAAGAAGAAGTTTTTGGAACCCAGGAGACAAAGGAAAAAGAGTCACACAGTTGGTGATAACAAATGTCAGACGATCCATGGTCAAGCGCTGCTGAAGAGACTAAATCTACAGCAAAGAAAAGCAAAGTTGAGAAAAAAGTAATAAAGGCCAAAGTGGTAAAAGAAAAAGCACCAACCTCTTCTCTTCAGGCACCTACTACGTCAAAGATGGCTGAATTAGCTACTGATGACATTGCAAATATAGACCCGACTGATTTTAATGCTCTCTTGTCTGCAATGGGATTCGAGAAATTATCCGACACACTCCATCGCATGAAACTTAACATCGGTATACATGGTATGGAAAAGAGTGGTAAGTCACAGTTCTGTATGTCTGCTGCTGCCTTCGAAGGACTTGATATGAAGGTTAATGGTGCTGAGATAAAGATTCCACCAGGCTGGCCAGTAATTATCATTGATACAGAAGAAGGGACACGACAACTCGCTCCTAAAATTCCTAAGAAGTATCAGGACCGCATATTCCGCAAACAAGTCTATCGTGAAAACTCAGACACATTTGAATGCGATCCGCTTGCCTCTTTAATAGAGGTAGACAAAATTCTTTCCATGGTTCATCGCATGCCACAAGGAACAGTCGTAATTGACTCGTTTCCTGATGTTGTTGGGTGGATGAATGGTGTACTTCGTCTAAAGGTTCTTAATATTAATCCTAACGAGCGTGTACAACCATCTGATTACTTCTGGCGCAACGATAAAATGCGTGGAATGATCATGAAGTTATTCGGCTCTCCAAGCCTTCACGTTATTATAACGGCGCAAGATGAGGAAGAATACAACGACGCACGTCTTACTCCAACTGGTGTCTACAAAGCTAATTGGTATAAGAAAGTTCCTTATTGGGTAGACTTTGTACTAGCAATGCGAAAGGCTCAGTCACGTGAAGGGATCAGTCGTTGGATTGATGTCGAAGCCACGCGGTTTGAACTGCCACCTGGTATGCCACCCGTAACACGAATAATGCCAGCAATATTTCCAAGTTTTGTCGAGGCGTTCGCGCCAGCATTTGCTGTCCAAGAGAAAGACAAGGTTGATTGGGGTCAAAAGAAAAAATAACCTCCCAATCTCATTCTTTTTTACCGGAGATAAGAAAAAATGTTTATATCAGACCATCAAATTAAAGAATTATGCAGGGAAGGAGAACGGATTAGGATAGACCCTTTTAATGAAATGAATGTAGGACCGAACTCATACGATCTGACGTTAGATGGTGAGTATCGTCTATTATATTTAGACTGGGGACTGAAGGAAGAGGCCCCATGGGAGAGGGAACGTGTACAAATTACATCAACTGTAGTACTTGACAGACATGTACCACCCTCAAACATCACGTACGCTAAGGAGGATATAGATGAAGAAGGCCACATTCGACATTATATCGTCATTCCTCCATTTCACTCGATAATTGTACGAACACAAGAGGTTGTCCACGTTGGAGAGAGACTTATTGGTCTAGTTTCTCCTCGTTCCAATCTCAGCTACACAATTAATATGTTTCACTCGTCGCTCGTCGATACTGGATTTATTGGACGACTAACAGCACGAATTTACAACCCAACCATGTCAGAGATATGGATCCCTGCTGGTTATAGATTTATGCAGATAATGTTTGCAGACGCTATTACTCCTGATATAATGTACGATCAACGTCGTTTATCTAAAAATCTCCGTTACTCAGACGAGATTCCTAATTATAAAATTGATAAAGAATGGCTCGGTTTTAAAGAGCCACCTAAAAGAAGTAGGAAGGAGAAGCCTCCTAAATCAGCAACAAGACCATATCCTCCTTCCGCTGCAAAAAATGAATGAGGTGACTTGATATGTCCAATCCATGGGAAACAGTTGACACTGATCCCGAACCTGATAAGAAGGAAGCTGCTAAAAAGAAAGTTGAAAAGAAACCTAAAGAGGTTGTTAAACCAGAACCTGAACTGGTATCTACATCTGAACCACTCTATCCTGATCCAAGTGATCCTTGGGCTATGCCTAGTACTGAAGTTCCCTCTCCTCCTCCACTTGTAGAAGAAGAGGAAGAAGAGGAAGAAGAAGAGGAAGAGGAAGAAGAGACAATATCTGGTAAACAGGTTGGTTCTTATACAGTTACTGGCATTTGTATGTGTTGTGATAAATACAAGAACAACATATCCGGAGGAACTGGTTGCTGTTATGAATGTGACGAAGAACCAGACGTCAGAAAGGGTGTCGAGATTGCAGAGGCTTTGAAAGAAACTCGCGAAGTAGATCTTGTTGAGATGAAACTCCCTAAGACAGCCGAACAATCAGATGAATTCATGGCTTATATGGGAAATATACGTGTTCTTTTTGTATTGCAGCCATCATCTATCAAAGGTGGTAAGAAATTCGTCCTCGATGGTGACAGTAACTGGAACATGTATCTTAGAGGAATAATTCCAGAACTAATCAAGCATCGATTCTGGCACTTCTACATCACTGTACCTGATCCAAAAGATGTTTATGGCGCACCCAAAGGAGCTGATGAAAGTTATTTCTATGAGTTAATACACCCAAAAATACGGGATGACCCTGACTTTAGAAAACACATCACGTTTATTGTTGCACCATACGAGCGTAATGCATTTATGTCTAGATTTATGTTTGATACTACATTTTGGAGAGGATTCTTTAAACAGTACACAGACTTTGACGTAGTTTGGTGTAACTATCCTGAACTTCTACGCAATCTAAAAACTGTAATGATGGCATCAGGTCTTAATGGTCCCAAGTCCATTACAAGTTTCTATTGGGTAGATAACAAGTTCCACAGACGTATTAACGAAGACTGTTCCTACTCATTTAGACAAATAGATGGTGCAATAACAGCAGACGTTCCTCAATTCGCAGCAAAAGCGACGTATGAAGACTTCCTTGAAGGAATGAAGGAGTATCATAACGAGAACGCGATTATGGAGGTTGAGAAGAAGGCAAAGGTATGGGACTTCGGAGCGTCAAGAACTGAGATACTCGAACAACCAGAATTACGTTCTAAATCACACAGAACCATGCGCGACAGACGCCCTCATGAGGAGATCAGTGATGATAAATTTGTTTTCCTGTTTCCCAATCGAATGCGGTCTTATACCAACTTCAAGAAGTTCATTGAATTAATGAATAAACTCTTTAAAGTACGACAAGACTTTGTTGCCATTATGACTGCACCAGATCTTAACAAATCACAAAAGGCATTAAAGGCATTGTGTAAACCACTCATTGTTGTTAAGAATGAGACTAGAATGGATTACCTAAAAATCTTACATCGCGCTGACTTCGTCGTATCAATGTTTAGAAAAGAGTTATATGGTGGATGTGCGACAAGAGAAGCGATGGTTGCTGGAGCCATGCCATTTATGTATAAAGAAATTGCATGGAAGGATATGTTCCAAGATGACTATCCAGGATTCTTACCAATCAATATGAAGAAAATGGTCGACCACGTCAATAAGACATTAGATTCTCCTCGTTTTGTTAAAAAAGGGAGAGCGATGACTGCAAAAGTAATCAACTCTTTCTGTTATGAAGACATTGTTTATCAAGTAGCCAATGATATTATGGAGCAGTTTCAATTCACAAAGAATGATACTAAGTGGGCTGGATATGTCTATGACGCCATAAAACAAGCACATGATTTTAAGGTTAAACGTTATAAATTAAAAGGAATCTCTAATGATATACAACAAGAATTGTGGAAGGCAATTGGAGATACAACAAATATATCCTATCCAATAACAAAGAAGGATTTAAATGCCCTTTTATTTGCACGATCTAAATCTGATCTTATGATTCCTGAAGGAGAAACTAAAGCCAATCACTGGCCGTTTGGTAACAAAGATTGGTTCTCCAAAATTAGATGGTCTCTCTTCTCACGCTTTAATGTGATTGATGATACCTCTAGTCCACATGCTACATTTAGAATAGGAGCGACTGAACTTGCCAAGAAAGAAACGTAGTACTAGAAAAAAGAAAGTAGTTAATAAGGCTGAGCCAGAAATAACAGACGAAATGGAAGCTGATCTAATTAAGGGCGCAGTTGGTTATGGTGATACTGAGGGAAGTATCCCACTGGAAGACATGCCTCTTCATATGCAGAAAGAAACAGAAGCCACACCACCTGTCATGGAAGAAGAAACTTTAATTCCAAGTGGATTTGATATGGCTGAGCCTATTAAAAAAATTACTGACCCAGGACCACCTAAACATTATGGATGTGGAGGAGCACTTCATCCACATGGGTCAGATGGAGTTGGACGATGGTGGGAATGTGCTAAGTGTCGCAGCCAATTTTATTTCAAATCTATGAAGAATAAAGGGAGTATTGGTAATCCTAGAGAGGCGAGCATCCTATATAAAGTTGACAGCAGACCAAAGAAAGGACGGCGATTGACATGAATATTATTGTTGAGGGTGTTGATAAGGCTGGTAAATCCACATTCATTCGTATGTTACACAACGACTTAGTTAATAAAGGAATTGCTGCACCAACAATAAGGCATTTTGATAAACCAAATCTTTCATTTTCTAAGAATCATCAAATAGATGTGCAACGCTTTGATTATTTTTGGACAGTAGAAAATTCCTTTTCACACTACACAGAGTTATCCAAACAAGTTCTTATCTGTGATCGTTTCCACTTAGGTGAAATGGTTTATCCTCCTCTTTACAGAGGTTACCATGTTGATTATCAGCATAGATTAGAGAATATGATGCCAAAAAATACAATACTTGTTTTATTATCTGCTCATCACAATCTAATAAAGGATCGCTTTGAGGGAGAGGACTATCTTAAGGGCAATGACATACGAAAATGTATTAAGTTGTTTGATAGGGCCTACCAACGATCGATCATACCAATGAAGGTACGTATATATCAGAAATGGGATAAGCATACTTCAAGTGATGAGAATCAAAATATGGCGTCAATTATGACATACGCTGCTATACGCGATCTACTACCAATCATTAATCATTACAAGACAGAACCGTTCACACATACATATCAAGTCAAATCATCGGAGGAGATAGAAAATGTTAGAGTATGATCACATTAGTGGACCATTAGTTATTGAAAACTATGAGACAAGAGACTATCTAGAATTACTTAAGGTTATTAGAAATGGAATTCGATCATCTGAGATTACAGTGCGTGGTTTAAAAACAACAGAAAGACAACTTGTTACAATAACAACATCCGATTTTGAAACAATGAACCGGCTTCACTTTACACCTGGACGATGGGAGAATCCTACGTTTGGATATGCTGAAGGTCTCTTCATTCTTTTAGGATACGCAAAAGTAGAACCTTATGCGTGGTATGCGCCAGAAATGGCACACTTTGCTGATGATAACACAGACTTCTTTCATGGAGCGTACGGACCACGTCTCGGAACGACAAATTGGTGGAAGTCGGAGGACTTCGGACGTCAAGAATGGCTTAATAGCCAAGCAAGCTGGCATCTTAGCCCAATCAACCAACTAGAAGCAGTGTACAGAAAACTAAAAAAGGATCCAACAACTAGACAAGCTATAATGACAATATGGAATCCAGCTCTTGATAACGAACCACACAAAGACATACCATGCACAAATCTATTTCATTTCTTATTGCGCGATGGACGACTAGATTTAACTGTTTACATGCGTAGCCAAGATCTCATGACAGGCTTTGTTTATGATACACAACAATTTAAGTGGCTCCAAGAAATATTGTGTGGTTGGTTATCCACTTATGAGACAAGAATTTTACCTGGTCATTATAATCACATATTAGGATCAGCACATATTTATCACGCAGATTTTCCAAAAATAAGAAAGATGAAGAGTAGCCCGAATCGGAAATGGAAGTTGTATGATGTCTCAAAACCATTGTTTTGTTTTGATACTTCGTATGATGACTGGATGAGACTAATAAAATTATTAGCAGAAATAGAACTCAAAAGTAGAAAGGGTAAGCTCGACGAGGCGTCTAATATTCTTCTTAACAATAGCAATATCTTTAATAGAAATACATTCTATTTGGAAATCGCATATTCAATTTTATCTGTAAATCATGGTAAATATGGAGAGACAAGAAGAGCCATTGACGCTGCGGAATCAATATTAGGAGATCTACGTATTCCAACACTCTGTAGATCACTCGCTTATCATCATCAAAAGACTGGCGAATTGGAAACAGATCGGTTTCAACTTTTCAAATCATCAAAGTCTGTTATAAAAGAATTTGTTAAAGATAAATCAGGTAAGTTGAAAATGGTGGATTAAATATGGGTGTTGTGTGCATCGAAAAAGAATCAACAAAAGATGCGCTACGACATGGAAGGATAGCACATCTATACCATTTTGAGAGAGAACATAACGATTACACCCGCCAACTAAAGATTGTAGGTGAATTTGAACCTTACATTTACGTTCCTGATTATTGTGCTGTTCCTGATATCATGGGCATAAAAAGAGTTGATCGTGGTTTCAAATCAATAACGGGTCAGCCGGTAAAGAAGCTTGTCTTTGGGCCTGGCGCAGATCCTTTTAAAATTATTGCAGAGTTCCCTGAGACTTACGAGGCAGACTACAAATTCATTAATCGCTATCACACAGATACGGGCCTTGGATATTTCGACAACCCATACGTAGTAGCATTTGATATTGAGACTGATTCTAGTAAACTACCTCAATGGGAGAATGCTAAACATCCAATCATTGCTATTTCCGCTTATGATTATAAACTTGATAAGGTTCTATGGTTTACATGGAGACCTGATTTTGAGCACAATGTTCTAAGATCTAGATACAAGCTCAAGGAAGGTAAGATAGATGTTAACACAGCGTACGATAAGTACTTCTTTAAGAGTGAGAAGGATATGCTACGCTGGTTCTTGCGGTACATCAGCGAAAACGATCCAGATGTACTCACTGGCTGGAACATTAAACGCTTCGACTTGCCATACATAATTAAACGGTGTGAGCGACTAGGTCTTAATTATAATCTGCTATCTCCACTCAAGAAAGCATGGGTTGAAGGCGACCGTGGTGCTATAATTGAAGGACGAGTAATCCTTGATCTTCTTACATTCTACAAGAAACTCCAATTGTCAGAACTAAAATCCTTTAAGCTTGACGTTGTTGGAGAGCATGTATGTGGTGTAGGTAAAGTCAAACATGTCGTTTCAATTGGAGAATTGTGGCGTTCAAATTTCAAAAAGTTTGAGGAGTACTCAGTTTTAGATTCCGTTCTTGTATGGCAAATTAACGAGATAGAGAATGTTCTACCATTTGTCTTTGAGATGGCAGCAGAATCACATTGTCAGCCACAGCTTATTCAATTCAATAAAGATATTGTTGACGCCTACATTATGAAATGGTGTCATGGAAGATGGGTATTACCTACTCGTATGAAGGGTGTAAAACAGACATACAAAGGAGCTATTGTTCTTCCTCCCGTCGCTGGTCTGCATAGAAATGTAATTGGAACAGATCTCAAATCCCTCTATCCATCAATCATCATAGAGTACAATATGAGTCCTGAGACTCTAATTCATCCTGACCATCCTCAATTTGACTCTTTACCTAAAGTACATGCTGGCGGCAACACATGGTTTAGAACAGATAAAGTTGGAATCCTACCAACTCTGTTATTAGAACTCTTCGCCTTGCGTAAGAAATATGAGGACCTCAGAGACCAACACCTACCTGGTACACCTGAGTACGAAATGTACTATCGTAAACAGTTCGCGATAAAAGCAATAATGAATTCGTTCTATGGTATGCTTGCATTCCCTGACTTCAGACTCTACACACTCGAGATAGCAGCAGCAATAACGAGAATTGGTAGAGAGATTCTTGAATGGACAAAGAAAGAGGCAGAAAGACTAGGTTTTCTTGTTGTATATGGCGACACTGACTCTGTGTTTATCAAGCTGCCCGATCGCGCCTCAATGAAAAAATTATTACAGATAGGTGACCAAATAGCGGCAACAATAACGGAATCATATAAGGAATTTGCTGGGCAGTATGGAGCAGAAGGAAAAGAGTTTAAACTTGTATTTGAAAAATTATACAGAAGAATATTCTTTGTTCCAGGTGACAGAGCTGGTGAGGCGGTAAAGAAAAGATACGCGGGTCTACTCATCTGGAAAAAAGGTCAGACATGTAAGATTATTGACATAGTCGGATGGGACGCAATTAAGTCGGACTCATCTGAATTATCACGCGATCTTCAAGAGAAAGTTCTGACTATCATTGTCACTGGTAAGGGTGTTGATGAAGTCAGAAAGATTATTCGAGCTATTGTATTGAAACTAGAGGCGAACAAATATGAGTGGAATGAGCTTGGAATTCCAATGCAGACAAAGAAAGCCCTTCATCTATACACTGGGAACTGGGCCAAACATGCTCACATTAGAGGAGCACGCTACTCGAATAAGTGGCTTGGAACGCAATTCAGTGCTGGAACTAAACCAAAGAGAGTATACGTGAAAACAGTTCCTCCCGGCTATGATCCAACAGATGTGATTTGTGTAGATGAAGACACTGTAGTTCCACCAATGTTTACGGTAGACACAAAACGTATGATTGATGCCGGAGTTAAACAAAAACTGAAAA
>Ga0233409_10000117_pt1 | contig 12650 bp, 13 predicted proteins | sample Na_oxic_13_MG_FD_179871 | JGI IMG/M metagenome (GOLD analysis project Ga0233409, IMG submission 179871) | Seawater microbial communities from Saanich Inlet, British Columbia, Canada - Na_oxic_13_MG | ecosystem: Environmental > Aquatic > Marine > Inlet | place: Canada: British Columbia... | reverse complement strand
TTGATCAAGCGAGGCACTTTAAAAGGTTACGCCGATGGATCGCTTGGTGCAAGCACTGCCTGGTTTTTTGAACCTTATGTTCAGGATACTACCACAGTCGGTTTACCTATGGATATTGTTACGAATGGTGATTTGGAAAAATGGTCAATCGATGCTGACAGAAATAGATTACAATTATGTGTTCACGCAATTGGCGACAGAGCAAATTCATATATGCTTGATCTTTATGAAAGAATAAGTAAGAATAATTCACCCTGGGAAAGAAGATTCAGAATAGAGCACGCACAGCATCTCAGGTATTCTGATATTAAACGCTTCTCCAAACTAAATGTTATTGCATCTGTTCAACCATACCATTGTATAGATGATGGAGTTTGGGCTGAGAAAAGAATTGGTAAAAAAAGATTAAAATACACTCATCCTTACAAGTCATTTCTTGATAACAATGTAACAGTTGCCTTCGGCACAGACTGGCCGGTTGCACCGCTTAATCCCCTATTGGGTATTTACGCTGCTGTAACTCGCAGAACAGTTGATAACAAAAATCCTGATGGATGGATCCCTGAACAAAAAATATCTGTTGAAGATGCAATTAAATGTTACACGCTTAATGCAGCATTTGCCGGCTTTGAAGAAAATATTAAAGGAAGTATTGAAGAAGGAAAGTTAGCTGATATGGTTGTTTTAAGTGAAGATATTTTAATCCTTTATCCGGTTAACATAAAAGATGTCAAAGTTGATATGACAATATTCAACGGTGAAATAATCTTCAGGGGTTTAGAGTAAAAAAATTTTGTAAGAATTTATTTTGTCTTCTGCAATTATTTTTTTATTATTAAAATAATTAACTCAACAGTAACCAAAAACCGGGAGGTTGTATGAAATCTTTCAGGAGAATTCTTAGCGCTGCTTTCTTTTCGCTTATAATACTGGGCAGTTTTACAGAGGCACAAACTGTTTATTTTTGCGAGGGAGTTGATGACGATGGTTATGCGATAGGTTCAAGTTCTAATTTCACTATTGGAAGAGACGGAGGCTATCTTTACATACTAACACGATTAGGTTATGCCTGCGATACCTACGAAATCGTAATCGATATATTTAAGGTTGATAGAAGAGGAAACGAAGATTTTTACAACACATATTATATAGATACTTCACCGGATTGGTATTGGTTTTGGAAAAAAGTTACGTTTTATGATCGTGGAACTTACAGGGTTTATATTTACGATGAGTACAGCCAGCGACTTGCATCAGGAGAGGTTGATATAAACTTTTAAATAGCAAAAGAACATTAAATAAAACAGAATTCATGAAAGATACAACTAGTTCGGTTTGATTTAGTTATATGTCTTAAGCACAAGTGCAATCCATTCATCTATTGAGTCAGATTCAACAGTTTCCAATCCTGTTTCAGCATAGCGCTGTGTAATATCTTTTTCATCTTTCACCAGCAAACCGGAGAGAATTACGATTCCATTCGGTTTTATTTTTTGCATAATTTGGTTAGCAATATTAAGCAATACATCTTTTTGGATATTTGCCAGGATTAAATCAAAATTATCCTCTTTTAAATCAGAAATTTCTCCATTCACAATTTTTACTTTACCGGTTACAGAATTCAATTCACAATTTTCTTTACAGTTTTCGTAACAGCGTTCATCCTTATCTAGAGCGATGGCTTCAGCCGCACCCAGTATTATCGCAGCAATTGAAAGGATCCCCGATCCTGAACCGACATCGAGCAAAGACATACCGGGACGGACATATTTCTCAAGTAATTTTATAATCAATTTAGTTGATTGATGCTCCCCGGTACCGAAAGACATTTTAGGATCTATCGTTAATACAATTTCTCCTTGTTGTGCTTTGTAATCTTTAAATGTTGTTTTGATGACAAATTTATCAGACACCCTGATAACTTCTCTTCCCTTTTCCCACAATTCATTCCAATTTTTTTCCGGAAGCGATTCACTTACAATAGAATAATCATTCAGTAGTTTTTCAGATTTTAATTTTTCAAGATATTTTTTAACTCTTTCCTCGTTAACGTCTGCCTTTTCATCAGCAAAAATAATTAAACAATTCTCCTCTTCGGTTACACCTGTGATTTCCATTTCCCATAGTAAACCTGAAATTAAGTCGGGTTGAAATGGATTAGAATATATTTTAAAGACGTTATAATTTTTCAAATTTATTTATTTGGACCTGGCTAGCAATTCACAAATTCTATCAATGAATTTACGGGCTGTTGAGTTTTTCGCTGTATAATTTTGAATAAAAATTGAGCAAGCAATAAGATCGCCTGAAGCACCATTAACAAAACCTGAGAGTGTGGTTACACCATTTAGTGTTCCTGTTTTAGCTCTCAAATTTCCTTCGGCTAAAGTGTTCAGCATTCGATTTTCTAATGTACCTTCCATTCCTGCAATTGGAAGCGTATAATAAAAGTCATTAAACAGACCAGTATTTGTTGAAAAGAAATATTTAAACAGATTGATGATAAGCTCCGTTGAGATAAGGTTGTAGCGCGAAACCCCTGAACCATCAGCTATTGAGTAGCTATCGGCATCCAGCCCAGTAAGGTTGATCATTCTCTTAATGGCTTCGATTCCATTATCCGCGGATGCCGGTGCGCCGGAATCATTTAGCGCAAGTGCATAAAGAATCATTTCTGCACTAAGGTTATCACTTTCTTTGTTCATATTTACAAGTACTGTATCTATAGATCTAAAAACTGATGAGAGATGATTTGCATTTTCCGGCATTTTTTTAAATCCAATAGAACCATTTAAAATGATGCCTTTTTGTTGCAGTTGTTCTTTAAATAATGTAAGAAAATATTTTCCCGGATCAGGCAGCGATAACATTTCTGTATTTATTTCCTCATCTATTACCTTCCCGCTTCGCACTTCCCCATCAATTATTATTTTGTTTTCTCTTTCAATCCAATTTCTAGCGATAGTAAAATTATTATTGCCGGAAGAAACACTTATTGCATGGTTTTCCACTTTAACATATTCGGTTTCAGGAATTAATTTTACGTTTACAAGCGAATCAGTTTTTGTTCCACTAACGAAAACTTCAATTGAATTATCATTTATATTTAACGCACAAAGGTATGGTGCACTGGGATCAGGTTCATCATCCCACATCCAGCCTTTTCCCCAGTAGAGTGAATCTTTAGCAGAAAGATCCGCAAATAAATTTCCAGCAATATATTTTACACCAGATTTTTCTATTTCATTTACAAATTTTTCCAGGTCATCAGTTGTAAAATCTGGATCGAAACCGCCAACTACATAAATATCTCCATAGAGTGTATCTCCGCTTATAACACCTGTATGAAACATCTTTGTTTCAAACTGGTAACCGGAACCAAGATAAAGCAATCCTGCAAACGAAGTAAGGATTTTCATGTTTGATGCAGGATGAAGAAGAAGCTTATTGTTCTTTTGGTAAAGAGGTAGGTTACCGGTTAGATTAAAAATATCGATTGAGATAACTGAACTTTCGAAGAACGGATCATCAATAATCTTATTAATATCAGCCTCAAGCTGTTTAATGCTTGATTGAGGAAATAAAGAAGTGCAACATACTATAAGTAAAAAAAGAAAACTGTAGAATTTTAATTCAACCCTGCCAGCAGTAAAGGCAGGTTTATATTTTAAGAGAAAGTTCAATATTAAAAATGTTCCCTAACTCTAAACTCAACCCCAATTTTATCCTCAGCAATCTTCCTGGCTTTTTCAATATCAACTTCATCAATTGTAACTATACTCATAACAACCTTATTAGCAAATTGTTTTGCCTGGCGTGTAAAGTTTATCATTTCGTTATAAAGCGCAGTATCAAGTCCCATAATTTTTGCGTACTGTTTAGGATCGAAAGTGTTTAAACTTACGGAAACAACATCGATTAGGTTTTTAAATTCTGGTGTAAGATCTCTTTTATTTATATAATTGCCATGCCCGTTGGTATTTAACCTTGTTCTTCCGCCTTTATCTTTAACCGCTTTAGCAACTACTTTTATAACATCCCACCTTATTGTGGGTTCACCATAACCGCAAAAAACAATCTCTTTATATTTTGTAGGATCACCAATCTCACTTATATAAACTTCCGCTTCAGGTTCTTCACCTTTTTCCATTCCAAGGTTATAGCCATGAATAACCGGGTCTTCCTTCCGTGTACAGAATGAGCAGTGAGCATTGCAGCGGTTCGTTACGTTAATATATAAAGAATCACCAATCTGGTATGTATTAACGGTTTCTTTCATCTTTCCTATTCCAAATAATTTAAAAGCATTAAGAGATGTTATGTGTGCAACCTCTTTAACATTTGTTTCATGTATTTCAGCAATCTTTTCGGCAATATATTTAACGTTGGATGGCTCGTTGCGTTTTCCTCTATGAGGAACAGGAGTCATAAATGGAGCATCGGTTTCAAGCAGCAAGTGATCTAATCCCACTGATTTAACAAGCTTTCTTAACTCATCAGCTTTTTTAAAAGTTATGTTCCCGGTAAAGGAAATCATATAATTCATGTTGATGAGTTCCCGCGCATTTTTTGTTGTGCTGTTAAAGCAGTGGAATTGTGCTTTTAAGCCTGATGAACAATACTCACCAATAACTTTCATCAAATCATCATCCGAATCCCTGTTGTGCACAATAATTGGAAGATCAAGTTTAAGCGCTAAATCGATCTGTGCTTTAAATGCTTCAAGTTGTTTTTCTTTGGGTGAATAATCATAGTAATAATCTAAACCGATCTCTCCGATTGCAACAATTTTTTCAAGTTTGCTTAGCTCTTCAAGTTTTTCCAGCCAGGAATTATCCCACTCCTTAGCATCGTGAGGATGGACACCAACCGCACCGTAAACAATATCATACTTTTCAGTTAATTCAGCAACCTGTTCAGCAGTTTTTAAATCAGTCGAAGGAACAAGAATATAATCTATCCCCTCATTAATGGCTCTGTCAATCACCTGGTCAACTTCGCCGTCAAAATTATTGAAGAAAAGATGTGCGTGTGTATCTACAAACATAAAATCAAAATAGATTTTGAATGATGAATTATTCTATCTCACCGATTATTAGTGGCTGCTCACTTAATTCCAGTGCAAGCTGTAAAGCGAGCTCCTCCTGTTCCCTTGGTATTACAGCAGCCAGCCCTATACCAAGGTTAAATACTTTTCTCATTTCCGCAGAATCTATATTCCCGGTTTCCTGGATCAATTTAAAAATTGCCGGGGCTTCCCAGCTTCTCCAGTTTATTTTCAACTTTAATCCATCAGGTATTATTCTTTTCGTGTTACCTTCTATGCCTCCGCCGGTGATATGCGAAAATCCTTTTACATCAACGGATTCTATTAACGTTTTTATCAATTTTAAATAAGACTTATGAGTCTTTAACAACTCTTCACCTAACGGAAGGTTAAGCGATTCTACTTTAGCATTAAAATCAAATTTATCGAGCAATACTTTTCTTGCAAGAGAATAACCGTTTGTGTGCAACCCGTTTGAATTAAATCCAATAACAACATCACCTTTACTTATTTTGCTTCCATTAATTATATTATTTTTCTCTACAACGCCAACGATGGTACCTGCAATATCGTACTCATCTGTTTGGTAGAAACCGGGCATTTCAGCCGTCTCGCCACCAATTAGCGCACAGTTGTTTTCTGAACATGCTTTCGCAAATCCTTCAACTATAGAAGTGGATACACTTATATCAAGTTTTCCGAAACCCATATAGTTTAGAAAGTAGAGCGGCTCGGCTCCACATACGGCAATATCGTTAACACAATGATTAACCAGGTCTTCCCCAATAGTATTATGTTTATTTAAGGCAAATGCAATTTTAAGTTTTGTACCAATTCCATCCACGCTGGAAACCAGGACAGGATTCTTATACTTCGAGGTATCAAGTTCATAGAAGGCACCAAAATGCCCTATGTTCGATAATACATTTTTATTAAATGTAGCTTCAGCCAATATCTTAATTTTTTCAATCGCTTCATCGCCTGCACTAATGTTTACACCGGCAGATTCATAATTCTCGTTCAAAATGGTACCTATATTGCAAAAAAACCTTACCTTAAACTAAAAAATTGTATACTGAGAAAATTAACACTAATTGGCATCTTTATCAAAGTGGAATGAGGAGTATTCTTAAACGATGTGATACATTTGACAAATCTGAAACCATTATTAAAAAATATCATCAAAATACATTAATCATTGCCAAACACAGGATGTTGTTATTTATGTTACCCAAGATTGGCTATAAAAAAAGAACTAAATTTAATATATTTGCAACCTTGAATTAATATAATTTAATTAAATGAAGATGAATACAGAAGAACTGAACGAACGGGAAAAGATTATACTAAGATCGGTTATACGGCAGTTTATTTTAACCGCTTCGCCCGTAGGATCACGCAATATTACAAAAAAGTACCATATGGGAATATCCGCGGCAACCGTACGTAATATTATGGCTGATCTTGAGGATTCCGGTTTTATTAATCATCCCCATACTTCCGCCGGGAGAGTTCCTACAGATAAGGGCTACAGGTATTATGTAGATTCACTGATGCACGTTAAGAATGTTAAGGACAAAGAGAAAGATTTAATTGATAAAGAACTGAATATTGAATTTGATGAAACTGATGAATTAGTAAGAATTACATCGAAGTTACTTAGCACTATAACAAACCAGCTTGCGTGTGTAACATATCCTAACCTCGATTCGGGAATCCTGGAAAAATTGCAAATTGTATCTTTAACTTCTTCACGTATTCTTGTTATTGTTAGTATAAGATCAGGTCTTGTAAAAACTATTACACTCGAACTTACAAGTAGTATTAAAGAAACACAGATTGATTCTGTACAGAACCTGCTAAACGAACGGCTTGCTGGATTAATGTTTAAGGAGATAAGAAAAACCTTTAAAGAAAGATTAAAAGATGTTGATGAAAAGCAGAAGCCAATAATCAGGTTGTTCATCGATTCTGTGGATAAAATATTTAAAGATGAAGCTAATCCGGATAAACTGATTATAACCGGTGCAAAAAATGTAATCCGTCAACCGGAATTTGAATCAATGGAAAACTTCCAGAGTATAGTTGAACTAATGGAGGATAAAGATATAATTATCCATATAATGGAAGAATCAAGCAAGCACGATAATGAACAGGTATTTATTTCAATCGGAAGCGAGCTTGCAGAGCAGAAAATGAAACAATACAGTTTCATAAGTAAAGAATATAAACTTGGAGAAACTTCCGGAACACTTGGAATTATCGGTCCTAAGAGAATGGAGTATTCCAAAATTGTTGCCATAGTAGATTACCTGGCTAAGATGTTATCTCAATTTTTAAAAACGCGGTAAAGTAAATAAGGAGTATTATTTAGATGTCGAAAAAAGATAAATCAAAAAATAAAGATGAGAATATAAAAGAATCCGAAACAGTTGAACAGCAGGATACGATAGATAAAATTGAAGAAAACGAAATTCCTCAAATAGATGCGGAAGAAGTAAAAGAAGTAGATATAACTGCCGAGCTGGAATCTAAAGTGAACGAGTTACAGGATAAGCTTTTAAGAAAAGCTGCCGAGTTTGAAAATTATAAACGAAGAACTGAAAACGACCAGTTAAATTTATTAAGCTTTGCAGCGGAATCATTTATAACAAAAATTCTGCCTGTAATTGATGACTTTGAAAGATCGCTGGACCATATTAGTGATGCAGATAGCGCAGAAGCAATTAAAGAAGGAATAATGCTGGTTTACGATAAACTTATAAAAATCCTTGAAGAACAAGGCATAAAGAAAATTGATTCCGTTGGGAAGCCGTTTAATGTGGATTATCACGATGCGCTGATGCAGATAAAAGATGATACCGTTCCGGCTCATACTGTTGTGGAGGAAGTAGAAAAAGGTTATTTGTATAAAAATAAAGTTATAAAACACGCAAAAGTTATTGTAAGTGAAGATGCCGGTGAAGAAAATAATCAACAAAATGAAGAAGAAGAAAACATTTCCAATGAAAAGGATGACAATGAATAATGGCTAAACGCGACTACTATGAAATTTTAGGTGTTGGAAGGGATGCATCGCAGGAAGAAATAAAAAAAGCTTACCGTAAACAGGCAATGCAATTTCACCCCGATCGGAATCCAGGGGATAGCGCAGCAGAGGAAAAATTTAAAGAAGCTGCAGAAGCATACGAAGTTTTAAGCCATGAAGAAAAAAAGGTAAAATACGATAGATTTGGGCACGAAGGTGTAAGAGGCAGCCAGTATGGTTCTGAAGGATTCTCATCAGTGAATGATATCTTTTCTCACTTTTCCGATATCTTCGGCGGCTCTTCAATTTTTGATGACATTTTTGCAGGAGGTTCCGGAAGGAGCCGAGGCAGAAGAAATGCCGGAGTTCCAGGTGCCGATTTACGCGTTACGCTAAAGTTAACTCTCGAAGAAATTGGAAAGGGCGTTACAAAAAAAATTAATATTAAAAAACATGTTAATTGCGATAAATGCTCGGGCACAGGAGCGGAAGCAGGCACATCAAGAAAAACCTGCCCGGTTTGTCATGGCAGCGGCGAGGTAAAATCAGTTTCCCGTTCAGTATTTGGACAGTTTGTTAATATTACAACCTGCAACAACTGCAATGGCGAAGGGAATGTAATTGACACTCCTTGCAAAAAATGTATGGGCGATGGACGAGTGCAGGAGGAAAGAACGATTAATATTGAAGTGCCCCATGGTGTTTACGAAGGCAGTTACATGACTTTGCGGGGTGAAGGAAATGCAGGAAAACGAGGCGGACCCGCAGGAAGTATTATAGTTGTTTTCCAGGAACAGCCGCACGATTATTTCATACGTGAAGAGGAAGATATAATTTACAATCTCTTCATCACTTTCCCCGAAGCAGTACTTGGTGCAGATGTAGAGGTACCAACACTTAACGGTAAGGCAATGCTTAAAATTGATCCGGGAACACAGCCGGGTAAAATGCTTAAGATGAGAGGTAAGGGTCTTGGTCGTTTAAACTCTAACGGTACGGGCGATCAGTTGGTTAAAGTAAATATTGCTGTGCCTAAAAAAGTTAGCACTAAAGAGAAAGAGATGTTACAACAGCTTGGCGAAATGCCTAATATAAAATCTTCATCAAAAACTGAGGCAAAGAACTTTTTTAAGCGTTTCGGGTTATAATTATATAATGGTAATAAATCTTTTACTTGCCCTCTAAATATCCTATACTTATATTTTGATTGAAGGGATTACAATCTACTTTTGGATTGAAATAAATGCTTAAGAAACTTTCAGAGAAGATCGGCTTTACTCAAACCGAGATTAAAGTTATTCTTTTCCTGATAATTGTCTTCCTGGTGGGAGCAGCTTACAGTATTGTTAATAGCGATAACAGAGGTGAGTATATTAATTTCGATTATTCAGAGCAGGATAGTCTCTTTTCGTTATATAAAGAAAACTTCCCAAATAGTGAAAATTCGCCTAATGACAGTGTTGATATTAAGGCAGAAGTTTTAGAACTTAAGTCACTGGATTTTAAACAAAATAAAAAACCGCCGCTGCCGCAAGAAAAAAGTATTAACATAAATACAGCTGGTACAAACCAATTTATTAGCTTGCCGGGAATAGGAGAAAAAACAGCTCAAAAGATAATATTGCTTAGAGATGAAAGGGGCGGGTTTAAAAACTTGGAAGAGTTAATGGATGTAAGAGGTATTGGGGAAGTGAAATTTAACAAAATAAAAAAGTTTTTATATATTGAATAGTCAATCAAATAAAATTTTTCCTTAGGAGGAATCATGTTGAAAGCGGCTGATCCATGGTATGTGCATGCTATTTTATATGCTGTTATTGCCATTTTAGTAATAATATTGATTAAAGTTGCGATTCTTGACCCTAAAGAAATTGTAGCTGTAGAAAAATACAACAAATCCGAATCCCGCCTTAGAATGGATAATCTTAAAGAAGCAGAAATCCTCTGGGAAAAGAAATTCGGTAACTTCACAGACGATCTGGAAGGACTTGTACAATTTATTAAGCAGGATCCTTTTGTCGACAGCGTTGTGAATGCCTTCGACTCACTTACAATGAAACCTGCAAATCCGTTTAATCCCCTTAGGCATGGTGAATTTCTGCCGGATAGTTTAATGAGAACTCCAAGATCAGGGTCACTTTATGTTTTACAGATCGATACCTCTGTTGCTTACGATACTACAATTAACAGGAGGGGTAACGTAACAAAGATCGATACAACCGTTACTCTTGGAACCCGCTATTACCTGGAAGACCCTGATGGTTATGGATCAGTTGGCAGCCTAAGTAGTGATGCGCTGAAAAACACAGCTTCGTGGGAGTGATATAATTTAATGAACGGGTTTGAGAATCATGCGGGATTCAATATAACCACTACAAAGCTCCAGGTAGTTGAAGTTACAGGCGAATCCGGAAAAATAAAACTATCAAATTTAAGCGAAGTGTTTTTCAACATTCCGCTGGACTTTGATAAAGATAAAGAAACCATTCTACTTGCCAAGCTGCAAAGTGCTTATGATGAATTTAAGATTAGCTCGCAGCTGATAAACAAAACAATTTCAGTTGCTCTTCCGCTTAAATTATTTTTTATCATACAGTTACCATTCGATAACACCCTACTTTATTGGGACCTTCTTGAAGAATTCAGGTGGGAACTTTCCGTTTTGTATCCGCATATGCAACCAGATGAACTTTCAATACAATACTTTGAGATCGAAAAGAATATGTACATTACAAAAAGCACTGCTATTGTTTCTGCTATTCCAAGAAAATATATAGAACTGATTGCTAATTTTTGTAAGAGCAATAATTTAATGCTGAAGTTTATAGACAGCGCACATTTTGCCGCCGAACGTTCTTTAATTTTAAGCGATAAAGCGGTTGCCGAAGGATTGACGCTTAGTATTCATATTTCTGAAAATACTACATCAATTTTATACGCATTGGATTTCAAACCCATTTACACTAATGTTTGCTCTACAAAAAGCGAGAAGGAAATAATTGCTTTTATAGAAGAAGAACTGAGTAAAGAAACTGCACATAAGATCAACAGGAAGTTTATCTCAGGCGCATATATTTCCGGTGAAAAAGTAACTGCAGAATTAAAACGCAAACTTGAATACTCAGCCGGAATAACGTTTTCCAAGTTTAACCCGTTTTTTAAAATTGATTCCGAATCTGCAATGGAAAATAAAAAGTTGTCTGCGGAAACATTTAATTCATTTGCTCCTGCTGCAGGCATTGCTTATAGAACAGATTAACTTCTCCCTTCTTTAACGTCATTTAAATAAATATCTTCAATAATTATGAAAATGAGAATAATATCCGGTGAGGCAAAAGGAAGGCAAATCTTTGTACCAAAATCTGATTTGATAAGACCTACGACCGATCGTGTGCGGGAAACTCTTTTTAATTTATTGAATAACAGAATCTCATTTGAAGGAATTAAAGTGCTCGACCTTTATGCAGGATCGGGTTCACTTGGATTGGAATGTATAAGCCGCGGCGCTGCAGAAGTTAATTTTGTTGAAATGAATTATACCATCAAAAAAAATCTAGATAGAAATATTGATCTCCTAAATGCAGAAGAAAAATGTAAAGTTTTTAAAATGTCTGCACTTAATTTTTCAGCACGATTTGAAAATCCGGGATACGATCTTATACTTGCCGATCCACCTTTCTTTAAAGATGATATTTATAAAGTTGTTGAAAACCTGCTTGCCAACAGATATCTAAATCCTGGCTCCGATATTATTATTGAAAGATCAATTCAAACTAAAGAAAAGGATAGTGAAAATTTTAGAATTGAACCATTTAAAAAAATAGGTGATACTTGCCTCTACTCCATTACTTACTGAAACTGAAGAAGTAGTTAAATTAATTGGAATTGAAGAACACGCTGCTGGATTGGTTGTGAAAAAGTAAACATTAAAATGTTATTTAAAGTAAAAGCCCGCAATTTTTAGTGGGCTTTTTTATTGCTTCTTTACTTCATTTTTTCTACGAAACAGATTTCCTAACGGACCCCAAATAAATAATAAGTGGAAAGCTGCGCCGCCAATTAAAATATTAGTTATATCCTGTTTATATGGAGTACCTTTTAATACCAACGCACAGCCAATTATTACGGCTGCCCAAGCAATAGCACTTACTATAATAAAATATCCAATTTTTCCCTTTTTCATTCTGTTATCTCCAAATGTTAAACTTTAGAAATTTAATTTATATTATTTATTTTACCTAACGGCATTAACTCTAACCGGCAGCACAAAACTAAATTGGAGTTCGGGTTAAGGTGCCGGTTAGTTAAAATTAGTATTATACTTTAGTTTATTTATTTTATTTGTATAATCCTATCTATTCTAAAAGTTCTCTCACGTTTTCTTTTTTTGCAGAAAGCTCTTAAGTAATCAATTCTTTTTTTGTGTATTAAAATATTTGGAATTATTCTTCTATTCGTTTTATTACCATAAAAATCTTTGTATGTAATTTCTAATTCTGATTTATTGTTAATCGCATTTTGAACTAGATTATAATTTATACTTTTTGATTTTTTTGTTTCATCTATAGACTTTGC
>Ga0233409_10000116_pt1 | contig 12696 bp, 9 predicted proteins | sample Na_oxic_13_MG_FD_179871 | JGI IMG/M metagenome (GOLD analysis project Ga0233409, IMG submission 179871) | Seawater microbial communities from Saanich Inlet, British Columbia, Canada - Na_oxic_13_MG | ecosystem: Environmental > Aquatic > Marine > Inlet | place: Canada: British Columbia... | reverse complement strand
AAGTTCACAATTTTCTTTCTTTCCGAAAGATTTTCAATTCTCACACTCTCAAGATCTATCAATATAAAGTTGCCTTTTTGGGATAGTATATTAAGAGATTTAAAATCTCTTTGCCATACATTTTGATTATGAATTTTTTTAACCCAAAGCGCTAATTCTCTGATAGCCATGCGTTTTTTCTTTATATCTTTTATTGAAGAAAAATAATCGTTTAAAGGCATGCTGTCATTTAAAAACTCCGAGAGAAAAAAGCTTTTTTTATCTATTCTATAATAACCCAAAGCTTTTGGAACCGGAATGTTTCGAACTTCAAGAGCTCTTGAGTTTTTCCAGCAAGCCAAGCATCTGTCACGATGCAATATCCTTTTTTCATGAATCTTTAGGCACACGTTTTTGTGGGCAATCACTCTATCTTCTTTTAATTTTATTCCTACTCGTAATGCGTTCTCAATTTCATTTTTTCCCCATTGAAATTCTTTTCTTTTGTATCCATTAATTCCCTTGAGTTTTACAATAGCAAATTCGCTGCTATTTTTACAACATCTTTTAGCTCGCGATCGATAGTATCGTTTTTGATGCTTTTGTCCGGCACGCTTAACCTCCGCAAGATTTACTTTGTTTTTGAAAAATTTATTATATGCGCCCAATAATTCCTTGAACCATGGTTGTTCTTGCCGGTTAGGAATAAAGACAAAAAATAATTTGCCCAAGTTACTTACTCTTAAGCATCTTGGTAATCTCTTTAATATGTAAACTTCCTGAACATCAATAAGACACGATTGCCCATTTGGTTTTATTATTACATTTGCAGGATGGAAATCAGCATGATAGATTCCTCTTAGATGGAGTGTAGCAAAAAACTTACCTAAATTTTCAGGATCGGGAATTATTTGTTCATTCAGAGAAATACCGTCGACTTTTTTTGTGACTATAAAAAAGCTTTTTGATCTTAGTTCCCGTCTTTCTCCTTTTATGACCGGATATGCCGCTTCTACACCCATCATATTAAGCTTATGTAAGTTTTTCCACTCTGCCCATCGTCTACGAGGAAGAATAAGATGGCGTAGGCGGTCTTTTGTTCGAATCAGATGACTGAGTTTTAGGAAATAGTCATCTTTTGATGTCTGAATATAAAAGACTTGTCGTTTTTCAGTATTCTTTATTAACTTGCAGCTAAGGCTATTTCTAATAATCGTTTCAAGGGTAGTGTTTGGAAAAAATGGGCTATTTTTTGTTTTAGAACCTAAAAGTTCTTCATGCAACGTTCTGATTAAATCCATCTCTATTTTTTCGTGAGTTATCTTTGGTTGTGTGCTTGTTTACACATCCCCTTTATCTCTCACCCATTCAAATTTATTCAGTCAGGACCTATGGGTATAGCAAAACGATCGGGGGTGACATATTCATCTTTTGAGCATACCTGAAGCAAGGGTTTCCCACCCCAAAAAGCAGCCCAGGAACAGAAAGTGCTTACCGTTCCCAGTATGTAATCACACTGGCTAAGCAGATAATTATCTTCAATGCTTGTATCCTTCACAAAAGCTGTACGCTTGTTTCCATAGTCGCTTGCTTCATCGTTGCCCGGACCGAAAATGATGTCTAACCCTATAAAATCTTTGGCTTTTTGTTTTGCATCTGAGCAAATTGCAAAACCTACTTTAACTTCCGGTAAAGCTTTAGCAAAACCTACCATCCAGCTTCGATACTGCCGAGGTGAGAAAAAAAGATCTCCTCCTTTATGTTTTCGGTAATCACCATGACGGATATGGACACCGAGCACCAGATCAACTCGGGACCGTAACTCAGATAATCTCTCATCAGCTCGCTGTCTTAAATATGGAAGAGGCATAAAAATTAAACGTATTGTATCAGCATATTTAGCACATAGATTATATTCTCGAATTTTCCAGGTCTGAACCAGTGCCAATCGTCCGCCCTTGGCTTCTATCTGGTCTAAAAATTCCATCAACCCTGTACCCTCTGGATTACGAGTCGCTTTCCTGGATTGAATTGGGCACCGCGGTAGCAGCCTTGAAATCTTTGACATTTGATACAGTACTCGCACACAAAAATAGATAAAGCTACTTATCCATCTCGGTGTCGGAGTTCTATCAACAGATAAATCTTTCTGCAAAAGCAAACGTCCTCTCGTGCATGAAAAGAAATCAGCATAACCTCCAAGGGTTGGATTCAGAAAAGTACAACCTTTTTCAAGGCAACACGCCAACAGATGCGCATGCATGGTTAGTCGATTACCCATCTGTGAGTTACGTTTCGAAAGAATAACAATTTTTAACATATAATCGATCTCATTCAATTATTGGCGCAATATAGCTTATTAATAATATTATCAATAAGCTCCTGTAATCTGACGATAAACATCGATATTTCTGTCAACCATTGTGTCAATGGTGAACTTTTGTTTCACCACCGACTTGCCTGTTCTTGCCACTCGCTTTGCCAGTTCATCATCGGTAAGCATCCGGATAATTCCTTCCGACAATGCCTTAGGATCGGCAGGAGAAACCAGAAGTCCGCTTTCCCCATTTTTAATGATTTCTGGAATTCCACCCGACTTAGCAGCCACAACCGGTTTGCCAAGGGCCAGGGCGTCAAGAATTGCGGTTCCCAGACCCTCCTGAACGCTGCTCATAACAAAAAGATCGGCAATCTGGTAAAAAGCACCCACATCTTGCCGAAATCCGGTGAAAATAAGCTCCTTCTTTAGTCCTAAAGATGCAGCTAAAGTCTTAAGCTTGTCCATCAACTCACCGCCACCGACAATAAAAAAGCGGGCGGTGGGAATCTTGGCCAGAACGAGTGGAATCGCTCTGACCAGATATTGTTGCCCTTTATGCCCGGCCAGATGAGCAACATTTATCACAACCTGTTCACTGCTTTTGATATTAAACTCAGCCATAAGGTAATCCTTGCCGGCATTAGCAAATCTGTTTGGGTTGACTCCACTTGGGACTACAAAAATACGGCATGCAGGAATGCCGTCATTCACCAGAACGTCTTTGATTTTATGGGAAATGGCAATATAAAAATCGGACATATAGCGGTACTTTATACCGCTTAACTTCAGAAAACTGTGGCGGAAAATAGAAAAATCGACCCTGCGAGTCACAAGACGATTAACGTTGGCGCCAATGGAAGAAAAAAACGACAGCGTATGTGCGTGAGAAGTATGAGAATGGAGAATATCGTATCTGAATCTTTTAATCAGTGTCCTGATCCTAAAGCAGGCCAAAGGGTCTATCTCTCCGTTCATGGAAATAGGAAAGGTTTTAATTCCGATTTCTTCTGCTTTTTCAGCCATGGGAGAATCTGGTTGGCATAACAAGTGAGATGATATATTTCTCCGTTTAAGGCCCATAAGGAGATTTAAGGTTTGCTGTTCACCACCCCGCCAGGTTTTCTCGGTATTAAGATGCAGGATTTTCATTGAAGGTCACCATCATTTTCAATGCGGGAAATTATTTCTTCGATGACGACATCCCAAGTTCGATTCTTATGAACATACTCATAACCACTCTGGGCAATTTTTTTTCTCTGATGTTCATGTTTCAGGTAGTAGTCAATTAGATCAAGGCATTCTTCCTGGCTTCGATACCATTCGAGGTGTTCACCTTTAGTGAATATATTTTCCAATCCAGGTAGATAATTGGTCAACAAAAAACCGCCAAAACCCATGGTAATCCAGGTGCGATTTGAAAAGTAGCCTTCCATGTCATGATATTGGTCACAGCCCAGAATAATTTTTGTTGCATAACAAATCCTGCCGTATTCTTTTGGATAAACACGGGTTTTTAAACACGTAAGGCCATAATCCTTCCAGCGCCCCCCCCACACTTTCATATGGAAGCGTTGATTGACTGCCTGGAGAAGGTTTATGCGATTATCTTTTGAGGGTCTTCCAATAAATGCCACATCGGAAGCCCACTTACGCTTCTTTGTAGGAAGAATACGATGATCATCAGGGTCGCAACCTTGCATACAGAAAATGGGATTTTTTACTCCCAAGGATTGAAGCTCAGCAAGCTGACTATTGTTCGTTATAAACAGATAATCAACCAACCTGCCATAGCGGAGCAGTTTTTCATCACTGGGACCTTCAGAGTCTGGGTAAAAAATAGCTGTTCGAAAGGACATGTTTATTTTTTTTAGAACCTGATAAGGAATATCTTTAGAATAAATCAGTACTAGATCAGGGCTGAAGTTAAGAATTTTTTTATAAATAACTTTTCGATAATCGGTCCAGAAAAAGTACTTCTTATAACGAGGCAAATTGATGAAAACAGCTTTCTGAACACGTCGCCGGAGCGCATTTAACATAAATTTGGTCTCACCTTGTTTTTTTTTGCTTTTCCCCAGAAAAATGATCTTTGCAATTGACATTATTCCCCCTTATGAATCAAACGAATCGCTGATTTCTGCAATAACATCTTCCAATAATCTTGAGTAATTATCCAGATGCAAAATCTTTCTTAAATTGATTGTCTCCCTTAAAGCGCCCAAAGCGTTAAATAATGCCAATGCATATATAAGGTCCATTTTTAACAATCGCAACAGCAGTCGAAGAAAAATCCAAGGAATATGGGAAAATATAAGTTTACGAGTCGAAAGATTGAGCCACAGACAAAATAATCTGTTCCGCCTTTTGATAATCCGAATTTTTTTATGCCAAAAAAACGCCGAATAGTTCCTTGTTGATGATCATGTACAACTGTGCTATCAGGTTCAAAATAGGTTTTCCAGCCATGTCGCCAAGCCCGAATACAGAGATCGCAGTCCTCATAATAAAAAGACTTATAAATTGATAGAAAGCCACCAAGTTGAAGAAACATGTCTTTTCTGATAGCCGCCGCGCCCCCTTCCGCAAAAAGACTTTTTAACGCCCGACCCCTATGCACCAGGTCCACAGCCTCATTTAGTTCCCAATTTCGTTTTCTGATTTCACCCCGGATAATTATCCCCCGATTCCAAGAAACCCGGTTCGGACTTCCGGTGCGGTCTGTTATGAGTTGGGAAACACAGAAGGTATCCTCCCGGCTAAACCAGCGAATTAATAGGGCAATGAAATTGCAATCAGGAAAAACATCCGTGTTCAACAAAAGAATTATAGAATGAATGGAAGACCTGACCCCACTGTGAACGGCTTCGGCAAACCCTATGTTGGTATTATGCAGAACGAGTTTGATTTCAGAAAAATTATCCGAAATCAATTGAATGCTATTGTCCTGGGAGGCGTCATCTACAATAATAATTTCATATTCGCCAGGATAAGCATGGCCCGCCTCAACAACTTTAGCAAGCGATCGATTTAATATATGTTCACCATTATAATTTGGGATGATAATACTTACAGGTATGAAATCCATGGTTGATCCTTAAAAAGCTGTCAAACATTTAGTATACAACATCGTCAAAGCCATGCAACTATCTATATTTTTTTAGGTCCATTGACAACCATCTATTTTAATCAATAACTTTATTAGATTATCAGTGTTCATGGACAACAGGTGTATGGCTGGTTGTTTTGCCTACAAGCACCAATATGGTTCCTAAAATAAAAGCCAAAGGGTATAGTGAATATTTGGAGTAGAATGGAAAATTCAGGCCACAGTGAATCAACCAACTTAAAAAAACAATAATTAAACATTTTAACAGAAGACGAATTTTTCTGTTTTGGTTTTGTATGACCGAATATCCAGGTCAACAGTGAGTTTTCTTCAAGCTTATTCCATGAGTTAGTCCATAATTGTATCCTTTCTTCCTCGACCAGGTTAATAATTAAATCTTGAAGCAAAATTGGCGTACTCAGTTAAATACAAAGCGACCAGAATAAAACATATGAATAACCTTTTGAAAGTCTGTCCAGAAAAAGAACTTCTTATGACGGGATACATTTATGAACACAGCTTTATCCACTTGTCGCAGGAGCGCATTGAGCATAAATTTAGTATCGCCGGTCTCTTTTTTGCTTTTACCGAGAAATATAACTTTAGTACTTGGCATTTTCCCAGATATTAGTAGTGGGCAAGTGTCTTCACTCCTTGCGCTTTGTCTAATCTATACCTTGGTAAAAAGACTTGACGGCCTTGTCGCTTGAGATTCTTTTAGCGGCAAGAAGAGCCAAAGGAAGCCAGAAATAAATCCATATTGCGTCAGGATGGCTGATTACCCTGTAATCTGTAACTGTTATACATATAAAGGCGAACAACAATAGAGCCGTGTAGGTAAAATCGTTTTCTCTAAGAAAGCATAAAAAACCTTCCCACAGGGCCAAGGCCTGTAAGATGAGCAATAGGAATAGTCCAATTAAGCCCCCGTAAAGTGTGGTGCCAAGGTACACGTTATGTGGATGATTCCATTTTGAACCGTCGGCCATAATAAGCGTATTATCGGTGGATATCCCCTTGCCAAAAATAAGAGCCTCTTTTATTTTTGGCAGGGTTTTCTGAAATATTTCATATCGATAGGAGAGTCCTCGTTTGATGATTATCCCCTTAAACCCTTCAATGTAGAAAAACATTAGCCCTCCAATGAGAATAACACAAAGGACGGAAGCAAGAAGCTTTTTGTTTCTGGTTAAAACGGCTCCGATCAGAAATGTGATAAGTAAAGCACCCAAGGGACCTCGACTCTGTGTTAAAGCCACGGAAAACAAAATAACCACAGATAAGCCAGTGTATATCCAGACATATGATTCTTTCGTTTTCAGGACGTGGAAGAAACAGACAAGAGTGATCATGCCATATACGCTCGCACCTACAACCGGATTCTGGACCTGATCTCCTATGAAGAATAGGCGATCCTTTGGGAAGGAACACGAAGAATAGAACCATAAAATAGAGGCAATACCAGTAATGGTTGCTACCCAAAAAAGAAAAATAAAAAGATAATCGATGAACTTTGGATATCTTAAAACGAGCTCAATGGTCAAACTTAGGAATACAAAAAGATATACAAGCCGGCGAAGATAGTAGACATAATCTTTAAAAACCGCATTATCCGCCCATAGAAGAGTTAGGCACATATAACCACCTAGAAACATCGATAAAAGCCAGATGTTTGGTCGGCAGATCAGTCGAATTCTCTTTAGTTGCAATGTAACTAAATATGGGAATAAAATAATACCATAGAAAAAATTATTATGCCAATGAGTACTGGGAAAAACAAAAAAACCAAGAAAGAAAAGGAAATAAGTAATAAAGAAATAATGTCTCTGTTCCAAAAATGATCTGATGGTGATTTGTAACTCGGAGAATTTCATATTTTCGCCATTTCCAGATTTTACTTTGAACCTACCCGTTATATTACTCGTTTAATATTTGAAACTTTTTTATTTTCGGTGAGCAGAAAATATCACATGAATTCGGGAATGCCCTTTCAAATGGAAATACCAAATCATGCTTAACAAAATATATTCTGTAATCATAGCTATATATGAATTCAACAGCTTCCTGGATATCGCAATGATGTTCCTTCCATAGATCGCGATGGTATTCGAATATCAGATGGGGACGATGCTTTGCAATAATGTATGCTAACTCCTTTAAAACGATAAAATCATGACCTTCAACATCTATCTTTATAAATTTGCATAATTGGTTCCCGATCTCGTCTTGCAACATTTCCCCGGTAATCTTTTCAACAGTAATCTCTCTGTTAATGCCTTGCGAAGGATTGAGACTGGAACGCCCCTGGTTAAATTGATCCTCTTCTGGTGTATATAGGATAGTTCTTCCTGCAGAATCAGAAAGTGCCACAGGCATAATGGAGACGTTATCGAGTCGGTTTAACTCGACATTCGCCCTTAGGCGCTCAACCATACCGGGATGTGGTTCTAAGGCAATGACCTTGCCCTTGGGGCCTGTGGCAAAAGACATCACCAGAGTGATAGCGCCAACGTTGGCGCCAATATCAAGGCAAAGATCCCCCGGTTTAACTATATATTTGATAAGGCTAGTAATAGCCGGCTCACAATGGCTGAAAAACAGAATTTTGTATTCAGCTAATGAACTGGTATCCACATTGATGAGACCTCGATCATAATCAATGACAGTTCGTAATGATGAATGTGGCTTTTTTATTGGATAAACTGTTTTTAGTATCTTTCGCATTAACCGATAAGCAAATGGATTCTCATAACGAGAAAATTTTCTAGTAAATCGCGCAAATTTTATAATACTTTGTGGTCTCATATCGAATTTTTTATTTCTCTTTGTTATTTTTATATGAATATATTTCTATTTCTGTCACATAATAATGGTCTCTCTGTAAAGAACATTTTTGGATTTGAAATATTTTTGCCAAATGTTGTAAGTGTTAATTTTTTGCTGTATGGACAGCTTTTTGAGTACTCGGCGTTTTTGCTGCCCATAGGCAAATGATTGCAAATATTTGAAAATAAGATTTTCAGCCCTTCTTATATTGAATCAGTCTATTATTTTATTTTCTCTGCGTCGTCGGCGTCTGGCCATGTCTTCGGGATAAAGGTGTGGATAGTACTTTCTCCAGCGCTTGTGAACCCAAAACCACTGCTCCGGATATTTCCGTACCGCTTTTTCAATAGCATCTGTCATGATTTGCGTATTTGTCCTCAAATCCGTTCGCAAATCATCGGTTTTTTTAAGAATAAGGGGCGGTTCTATGTTTATACTTAGCATTCCATCGTCATTTCTATTACAAAAAATGGGTATGACCGGACTTTTACAGCGCATGGCCAACAGGGCGGCAGCTGGTGTGGCAGTGACATATTTGCCGAAAAAGGTAATCTTGACACCAAGAGAGCTTTTTGTTCCCTGGTCGATCATAATCCCAAGTATTTTTCCTTGTCGTAATACACGAACCATTTCAGGCAATGCGTCGTCTTTATCAATAATCCTATTTCCGAACCGGGTCCTTAATCTATGAATCCATCGATTAACAAGATTGTTTCGAAGCCGCCTTACGACAGAAATGATGGGCAAATTAGAATGCAAAACTAAATATAATAGTCCAATTTCCCAGTTTCCAAGATGGGCAGATATCAATATCGCCCCCTTATCGTTATGCATGGCGTTCAGCAGATGCTCTTCACCCCTGATTTTAACTTTGTCTATGATATCATCCCTGGAAAAACAGATCATCTGACAAATTTCCAGAATAGTAATACCCAGGTTTTGAAAAACGCGCTTGGATTTTCTTTTAACTCGCTCGGTCGACCATTCCGGATAGACGAATTTTAAGTTGCGCCTGACGATCCGTCGATGCCTCACATCTATACCGTACATAAGCATCCCTAATACCCTGCCGATGCTTGCAATACGCTTATGGGAAACACTTGCGATAAAAGTTGCAAATTTGCCGCGCAATCTATTTGGCTCCTTGAATGGTTGTTGAATATGTTTTTCTATCATTTTAAGTGTAAAATGCCTAAAGTGAGCTAAAGCCCGCCCTGGTGCGACTCGTGTATGTATATTGATATCGACTATACATCATTGCAAACCTGCCTTTTTGAATATAGCGTGTTGGTGATCGGTCTGGGCCAGGGTTAATGAATTTAAGCCAATTATATTTTAATGACAGCGCGTTAGCGCTACCTCAACTTTAGGCACTTTAGGTCACTTCAAACTTTAGGCACTTTTAAAAAGGCTTCGGTAACATTTCCATTGATTAAGAGTTATGTCGATTATCTAACTTACTTATTTATAAGAGCTGTTCGCAGGCTTCAAATACTTTTGATACACCCAGATTTTTCATGCAGTCCCTGTGCTTGCAATTCTTTAAATAACAGGGCACGCATTCCATGGATTCCTCTCTCACTACAATACTTTTTTTGTTTTGAGGTCCAACATAAAACGGATCGGTGGGACCAAAAAGCCCCACCACAGGAATATTCAGACAAGACGCCATGTGCATAACACCGGAATCGATACCCACAAATAAGCTTGCTCCTTTCATCACTGAGCATAAACTGGCAAGGTTGATATTACCGGTCAGATCCAGAATATCACGATCCTTTTCCCGGGCCTTTTTCTCTAAAATCCGTATTATTTCGCTGTTGTATTCTCGATTGTCCATACCCCCCACAAGAACAGCGGATAACCCATATTTTTCTTTAAGCAAAATCATCAACTGTGCGAATTTTTCTTTTTGCCAGGTCTTGGCAATCCTTCTTTTAGACGTGCCCGGAGAAATGATGACGAATTTTTCCGGTAAGCTCAGATCGGCTTTGTTCTTATTCAGATTCAAAAGCCCAACGTAATCCGTTTTTGTGACTGTGACGTTCAGACGTTTTAACAGCTTGGCATTATTGTACCAGCTGTTATGGCCTTCAATATTTTCTTTTAAGTTAAGACACCAGTCCCATGGAAAATAAGAAAATCCGGCCTTGATTTTTGCTCTGCTTAATGCGGTTAACATCAGGCATTCTTCAGACCTGGCAAGAGATATCACCAGGTCATAGTTGTTCTTCCGTATGTTTTTTAAAAGGTTGAATTTAGCTGTCAGGCCGCTTTTTCGAGGGATTACCATGTCAAGGAACGGTGAATCAACAAGCAGTTCTTGCAGATACGGTTTAACCAAAGAATGAATAGATGCATCCGGGTAGTTTTCTCTTAAGGCCTTTAAGAGAGGCAATGAAAAGATCAAATCCCCAATCTGATTCAGATGTATAATACATATTTTTTTAACGCTCATAATCCACTATTATAAAAAAAAGTCTCCGTCTTGTATTTCTTCTAGTTCATCAACGCTTTTGTCTGAATGTATAAAATTTTCAATCCACCAGTTGACATGATGATAAAAGCATCCCACAACATTGCACTCCTTTTCAGCATTAAAGACGGCAATAGAATGTGTTAGGTTTTGTAATGTTTGATCGAATTTTTCTTTTCCCGCATATCCGTTAAATTCTGCAATTTTGGCCTTTTCAACTCCCCTGAAAGCCGGACAGTGAAAAATTCCGGACGGCGTGACCACCGTGTTGAAAAACTGCAAATGACATATCTTGGGCTGTCTTTTCAGCTCATGAACCTTATTATCCATCATTGCCCGTAAATTCACACTTTCAAGCACCTTTATTTTATTGTCTGCAACTCGTTTTGCATCATGAAAATTATTTTTAATATGTTCTATAATGCGTTGTTCTTTTTCTCTGTCAATGCTGTCTAAAAGAGTTTCTTTCTGAGATTCCGGAAGTCGTATCAGGCAGGGTTTAAAGGAAATATAATCAAAGCCGTACGTTCGGGCCAGCCTCACGGCTTCGGTCATTTCATGGATATTCGGGTAGAGTGCCTGTCCGTTTAAGTATAATCCTTCCCACATAATAACAAATGAATAGCCCAGGGAAATATTCGGATTACCCATTTTCACTTCTCGCGCACTATGGAGTATGTCATGTAACGTCACATGGGTTTTGGGTCTGTGGAGTTTGACAAAGGTTTCTTGACTCGCGGCATCCAAAGACAACCTTATCCAGTCATTTTTTTTTAATAAAGGAACAACTTTTATAGCGCGACTAAGCCTTGATCCGTTGGTTACGATTCCCAGCTGCAAGCCTATCCTCTTTATGTATTTAACAATTTCACCAAAATCTTTGTGGAGGGTGGGCTCACCCCCCCCCAAGAGTATAACGGATAACAAACCGCGGGATTTTAAGGTATCTAAACTACGCTTAACATCCTCTATATCTAAGTATTCTCCGGTATTGATAATTTTTGAATCAACGCAGTGCGGACATGAAAAATTACAGGCGGACGTCAAATCCAGGTTTATGGATATAGGAGCCAAATTGGGGAGTGAATGGCCGGCACCCGTTATTCCGGTATTTCGTTGCCAGGTTATATATTTCTTAAGACTTTCTATGACAGAAGATTGCCTTAGTTTAGAACTGAAATCATGTTCTTTGTGCTTTAGTTTTTTCATATTGATCTCTCAACTTATTTCACAACAATTATAAATTTTTCTTAACAGAGCCATATTGCTCATAATATGTGCTTTACCGATAAGTGGCTCCCGCTTTTCCCTAACTGCCGAAATAAAATCTTGCACCGATAATTCTAAAGGATCTCTTATCTTAAAGGTTTTATCTGAATACTTAAAAGAAATATCATAGGTATCAAGATCCAAAACCCGATGAATAATCTTATCATTGAACCCATATGAAAAACTGCGCGGTGGAAGAATTGTTCTTACAAGCTCAATTATAACCTCACAATAACCGGTGTTAAAGGTATAATGAAACGTTGTTATTATTTTTTCTTTATACGCTTCAATACTCAAATTGCCAATTTCTCCATCACCAAATACCGTATACAGAATGCTCAAGGCGTGCGGAACAGATTCTAAAATCATCTCTTTTCCGGAAACCATAGGAGACAGCCTGATAAAAAAAGTGTCAACTTTTTGACTATCCACTGGACCACAAAGCTGTTCATAGTATGGCAGTGAAAAAGGCCATTGAGAATTCATTGCTATTTTCAGGTTATTGCTTTCGGCGGTTTCAAAGATATTTTTAAGTAATGAATTTATATCAATATCACTTTTATCCTGCCAAACAAATGGTTTCTCGCAAAATATATGCACTCCTTCTGTAACACATTTTATCAAATATTCATAGTGAGTCAGTGCCGGAGAAGCAATGACAACCGCATCTGGGCGTTCTCTTTTCATCATACGGTTAAAATCCGTATAGTAAGCGGCATT
>Ga0233409_10000115_pt1 | contig 12749 bp, 9 predicted proteins | sample Na_oxic_13_MG_FD_179871 | JGI IMG/M metagenome (GOLD analysis project Ga0233409, IMG submission 179871) | Seawater microbial communities from Saanich Inlet, British Columbia, Canada - Na_oxic_13_MG | ecosystem: Environmental > Aquatic > Marine > Inlet | place: Canada: British Columbia... | reverse complement strand
ACTGAATGCCAGGCCAGGTCTTGGCCGCTGGGTAGGTTGCAGATGTCGTCTAGGTTGTCGGTTGTTACCTTCTCATAGGTTTCTTCACCGCCGAAGATGTAGTATTCATCGTTCTTGGCTGGGATGCTAGGAGTCAACTCGATTTCGTTGATGATGTAATGTTTTATGGTGTCGATGTTGGTCTGGACCCTGTATCCTCGGTCACCGTCTTCATCGCACACGTGTACGTTGATAACTGTTTCATCATCGTTGACATAGCTGGCCCCACTTACTGGGTAGACTATCATATCTGGTGCGTCTGGGTCGTGCCCGTTGTTGCTGCCGAACTTGCAGACCGCTGGGGAAACATCAGTATTACAGAATCGTTGACGGAAGCTATCCCCCCACTCTAAAGGTGGGCAGTCGCTATCACCAACGCAGGTGTCATCCTCGCATGTTCCGAATATTGAGTCTGAGATTTCACAATGCTCGCTGCCGTCATCCTTGCAGTCGGTGTTGCCAGCACATCCACAGGGGTCGCAGTCGCCGCCGCAGTCTATCCCATCCTCGTCCCCATTCCAACAATCATCATTGCACCGTGGTTCTCGGCACTCGTAATCATAGTCATCGAAGTCATCGGAACAGCGGTCGGCATTGTACCCTCTACAGAAGCCACTTCTGCAATCTCGGTCTCGGTCGCAATCACAGTTGTTATCTGGTTCACAATCATCGTCATCCGTTCTACATTTTTTGCAGTCTCGGCCACCGCAGTCAACATCAGTTTCGTCCCCGTCTTTTACGTCATTGAAGCAGTCTTCCTCGCATTCATCGGGGCAGGGGCCACCGCAATCCACTCCATCTTCATTCTCATCCCATTCGTTGTTGTCGCAGGTGTCGCCTACCACCATGAAGCTAGAAGCATATCTAGCTGGGTTGTTGACCCCATCATCACACACTATATCATATTTATGGCTGTCCCCGCTTGTTGAGGTAGATAATGCAGGAACAGTAATCCCAGTGACCTCATAATACTGCTCGTTCACACGTCTTGGAACATCATATTCTTGTTTGGCATCATCATCGTCATAATCTATTGTCAAAGTACACGTGGAGCCCCTAAGAGTCACCTCATTCCCTTTTTTGTGCACAAGTTTGAGGGAGAAATCATCTGATTCGGCTTCATAGTTGGTGCCACTGCTTGGGCAGGAACACGAGGGGCACCTGGTTCCGCAGTCTATATAGGTCCAGGTCTCAGAGTTGATGTCCACCCACAATTCATTACTGACGCACACATCAGGGTCAATTACAGAACAGCTATCCCCAGTGTAGCAGGTCATTTCTATTTTGTGGTGCCCTGTCGTGTGTGCCTTGATTGTTCTTTGATAGTAGCTTGGTCCTGTATACAGACGGTATCCTTGTGGTGCTAGGAATCCAGTCCCAGCCCACACACATTCTACCGCAGAACCGACATAGAGTTCACCGTCAGGATTGATGTATTTTGCAAATAGTTTTGCTTGTTCACCAACCCTGAATTCGGTTAATGGATTGGTTATGGAACCAAAGAATATTTCAACTCCAGCATCCCCAAAATGAGGTGGCCGAGGTATTATTGGGTCGGGGGGTATTGGAGAGTCCCCAGTACACGTGTGACTTGAGATGTCACAGTCCCAGCTCTGGCATTGGTAATCGTAGTCACAACCGATGCCGCCATCATATCGGAAATAACAGTGGTTATCTGGTGCACTAACAACACCAGGAGGCAGTCCGTTGCTTAAAGGGTCAGTGTAGCACCATTTTTGATTGTAGTGCTCGAAATCACCGTCACAGTACCTGTTATCTGCCCCTGAAGACACTCTCTGGTTATTGGAGTTGGGATTGTTTGCTTCACAACCCCAGTCGCCTGGAACACACAATCCACCCATACACTGTCCCGCTGGATAGCAGCAGTCGAAGTTGCTGCTGCACTCGGAACCCATTTCCTCGCAGGCAGCACATGAATGGTCGTAAACAAGATTTATGTCGCCCCCTGGCGTGTCTGCTGGGTCTCCATAACAGTATTCATCACCACTGCATCCTTCTAGTCGGTAGTTGCATTCCCAGTCAATAGGAACACATTGGTCTGCAATACAGTGGTAGTTCCCTATCTCATGTCCAAGGCAACTAGAGTCACCACCAACAGAACAGTCGCCGCCATCCAGGGAGTCGGGGATGCATTGACCGCTGCTGCACCAGTAATCATAGTTACTATAGAGGGTGTCGCAGTCGGTTGTAAAAGTACAAGTGTTTGAGCCTGAAGTACATACCCCTTGTGTACGGCATACATCATCACTGTAGCATAACCCAGTGTTATCATCACCACACCACATCTCAGGGTAGGTACAGTCTCCATGCACGACTGGGTTGGTGCATGTTCCGCTTGAACACTGTTCGTCACGGTTACATTTTAAGCCTGTTGCTTGATAGTATTCGGAACATGTTTTGTGCCGCCCTTCATCTTCCCAGACCCACGGATATGGGTTAAGGCAATAGGTTGGGCAGTCGGCATCTTCTTCACATGTACCTGATATGGTGCATATACCTTCAGCCCCACAGTATGTCCCGAACTCGCAGTCGTCATTGTCGTAGCAGTTAGGAACATCAACTGATTTAGTGTCTGTCCAGTTGATGGGGTCAAATGAAGCATCCCACTCTACCACTCGGTAAGTGTTCGTGCCACCCTTTTGGCATGGTGGAGAGAGGGTTGTGTAGTTCTCGGAGATAGTGTTTATTGCCATGATGCTTGCGTCCTCATCGCAGTCCTCGGTCACATATTCGCTCACTGACTCAGGGTATTCGGTCCAGACTTGGACTACATAGAACCCGAAAGGGCTTTCCACGCTGGGGGTCCACTCAAGATAAATCTCATCAGAGGCTACCAGGTTGTCGTCAAGAGTCAAGTACATGTCGGTTGCTGCACCGCCTTCAGCAGCACATACTCCCTCAAGCCAGCAGCTATCGCTGGCTGGGCCCGCACTGTTTCCGTAGAGGCAATCGTAGTTGGTGTCATCGCATCCTTCGTTCCCACAGTTGCAGGCTATTCCCTGGTCTTCTCCAGTGCAAAAGCCGCTAGTGCACCCGAAACCGTGATAGCAGTCTTCGCCGCCAGCTACTTTCAGAGCACAGATGGGGCTCTGCCAGGAGAGCCAGTCACACCAGCAGTTGGCCATATCGCAGGTTGTTCCATCAACGACCTGTCCGACACAATCTGCTTCTTGTCCCTTGCCGCCGCAGGCGAATGTTGACAGGTCTTGCTCGCAATCACCAGTGGCTATGCATAGGTAATCTTGTGTTCCAAATGCTTCCTCACAGTCTTCGCTGTATGGGGTTTCGCCTTGGTCATAGCATTCGTAGGTGCTTGCTGTTCCAGTTGAGGACTCAGACAGCCAGTAGGATGATTCAGCGTCACCGTCACATTGTTGTGCGTCAACTAAGCCGAAGGTGTTGTTCTCATAGTAGGTTATTTTGAAGGTGTAGCTTGTGTTCACTTCATATGCGTCAGTGTCATATTCATTGCCAGCCTTCAGTGAGTCCAGGGAGATTGAGTCGTATTGGTTCACGACATCAAAGGAATCGGGGTCGCATTTCCACACGCTGTCGCCGTCCTTGAGGGTCCACACGTTAGCAACTACACCGCCTGTTCCACCAATCTGGAAGGCATCCACGTCAACGGTGAATCCTCCAGGGAAGCCGCCGACTGAGCTGTATTGATGGGGTGTGACCGAGGTGAGTTGGCTGGGGGCATACCATTCTTCCCCACCAGAATCGAGTAGCATGAAGTCCGAGTAGCCGCACCCGAAATCTCCAGTGTCGGCAGACAACCAACGGACGTTTGTTCCAGCAGCTACATTAATCGCTCTATTGGAGGTGCCCGCACCATGGCTTCCACCGCATCCAGCGGTTTCGGCACACGTTCCAGAGGGATACTGGTAGAGGTGTAATCGGCAGGTTCCTGAGCCACCTGGTGCGTCTATGGAGTGGGTCATATTGTAGGATACTACCCCCGCAGGCAAGCTAAAGTTCGCACTCGCAATCGCATCATCTGTTTGGTGCTGGCTTTGCACAATGGAACATGAGGTCCTAGCAGCATTACATCCAATCCAGACTCTATCAGACCAGGGGCCGCCGCCGCCGTCCCACCAACAGTTGACATCATCACATAGAGAGTCTATGACGTTCCAGCAAGCGGGGGGATAGTAGCTGTCATTGTAGGATGAGTCAAATTCGCTGGGGGTAGCGTTCACCTGGAAGTTAAGGTTGCAGGGAGTAGCTAACCCATAAGTGAGTGGAGTTCCTTGTGCAGATACCAAACCACACATGAGTATTAGAGCCGCCAAGGCCGCCAGTCGTATATTGTCTTTTTTCATCATGTTCCCCCCTGGCTTCTATTCATAAGATAGATAAGTGCTGCAATAGCAGTGAAAGCCACTGCAAAGAAGCCGAGGATTGAGATAGGAATAAGGTAGGGGGCAGCGTTGTGCAAGCCAAGTACGATGCTGTCCACCACCTGCTCGGTAGCGTTCTCAGGTTGGATTGTGTCCATAGGGTCATAGGCCATCGCCGAGCCAGCCAACAGCAAGATTATGAGGGCTGCCTTCATTGCAGCACCCCAGTCATGTATAATACGATTAAGAGTAATCCGAACAAGAGAACGAAGGCGGTCAAAGCCAACAAGAGAATCCACCAGCTTTCTAGGATGTCAGCAGCCCAGCCAAGAACCAAATCAATAACGCCTGCTCCGAACTCAGTGAAGGTGAAGGAATCATACTCGCTATGGTCGAGTTGGGCCCCTACCGTAATCGAGAAGAGCACCAGGGCCGTCACGACCATCCAACCTTTTGTTGTATGTTCCATTTCACACGTGAGAGTTGTAGGGGGGGCTTTCGCCCCCCCACCCTGTACGAGGTGTAGAGGGATTTCCCTCATCGTCAGTGAAGAACACACCGAAGATGCAAACCCAGGGGGCTTACATCTTTGGCATCTTCATTCTACCGCCGAAGCCTTTGGTAACCACAGCGATGATGGCTAACGGTAAGGCAATTACCGTCAACAGTGCCATGGGTAGGATAACCAGGAACATCATTAGGATGGTAATCCCAGCGAAGTCTCCAGCGTATCCAGTAAGCTCTCGGAAGTAGATAACGATGAAGTCTACGAGCTCACCGATTACATCGGTAATAGCATAGTCACCCATTTTCTACGTCCTCCAAGTTGGTTTTCATGTCGTATTTGTTGGTAATTTCCCTACAGGGATTGTGAGTGTGAATCATACCAGGCCCCCCCTTACTCCATAGCGTTTTTTGCTTAGGAACACATAAACGAGTAACCCGATGAAGATGATGAATCCGAAGATGGCCAGTAGGTAGATGATTATCAACCCTGAGAACCTCTTAGCCCAAGCAACCCAGTCACCGACTCGAAGCTGCTCTGGCAGGTCGATGCTGGTGACGGCAGAGGAGTGTTGTCCATTGGCTACCACGTGGACGGTGACGTTCTCCAGGTACTTAGCCCATTCTGGGTCAACATCGAATTCATAGATGTATTCACCCATAGCGTTGGTTAAGGGCACGTCAGAGACCCAGTTCCCGTTTTCGTCCTGGAAGGTGTTGTTGGCATAGAGCTGGAGGGTCTTGAAGCGTTTGATGACTACCCCATCAGAGTTGGTGACATATACATCAGCATCCTGGTGTTCCAGCGGCTGCCCTAGCGTATTGGAGAGGATGAAATATAAGCTCCCCTTTCCCTCCTGGTGAATTAGACGGGGGATGGTGAGGTTAGATAAGACAGCCGAGTAGGAGCTGAAGTTCCCAATCGAGAAGTTGGTGAAGTGGGTCACGGTCTCGTAGACTTCATCGCTGCTCTTTGATTTAGCATAGCAGTCGCCGCCGCAAGACACCCCCTCCTTCAGGAAGAGTATCCCACTCAATAGAACGCCAGTGAAGTCGGTGTTCTTGTGGGTTAGTTCCGCTTCCACCCCGATTATCCCTGGGAGGATTGAGGTGTCGCAGTTAATCCAGTGCTTCTCGCACCTGCATCCGTTGGCGAAGTCGGCACTCTCGCTTAAATCCAGGGGGCTCGTCCAGTTTATCGAACACCAGGCGTTGCTCAGGAACACTGAAACATTCTCCAGGTCTGGTTCATCAGAGACGTTAGTAGAGGGGGGGATGAGCCAACCTCCCATATCTATGACTGGGGAACCACAGGTGCCATTCACGCAGTAGTTTATGCACATACGGGTTCGGGAACAAGGTTGGCCATCCCCTAATTGAGGTTGACAGTAGTTGGTGGAGTTGCAGAACTGGGTCGTCAGGCAATCATCGTCTTCTAGGCATGAGGTGGGGGGGGTGAAGTTCTCGATGCGGAAGTAATCCAGGTAGAAGGTTTCGTTGGGTTCTCCGACTGTTGTGTGGACGAAGCGGCCCTGGATGTCGCTGGTCGTGTAATCGGTAGCGTCAAGGATGGTCCCCTCCTTGGTTACGAAGCCGCCTGTTCCATTGAAGCTGATGATGTCATCCCAGTTGAGGTCATCGTAGTTGTAGAGCCTGAAGATACTCTGGTGGTCGAGGTCTCCATCGTACCAGACGCTGAAATTCCATGAGATGGCTGGCAGGCCAGCGGTATCGTTGAATGTGAAGTCGATGACCATAGCAGGTGATGTTCCGTTTGTTTCGTTGACGGTGTAGTAGTTGGTGTCAACCCGCCAGGTGCTCTCATTATCGCCGCTCACATAAGTTCCTGTCGTTGTCTGGATGTCGTCAATCATGTAGGTCTGCCAGACCGCAGGCAGGGTGGTTGTGGTCGTGGTTGATGTCGTGGTTGATGTTGTTGTGGTGGTCACATAGCCGACTACGACCTCGCTTAGATACGGAACGTAGCTCGTGTTTTCCGTTCCGAAGGTTACATTGTATTGGCAGTATCGGTTATCTGCCACGGTGAGGTTGTAGAGTGTGTTGAAATCCAAGTAGGTGTCGTTCCAGGATTCACCAGAGCAGGCGGCATCATCGCAGCTTCTTACCGAGACATTCAGGTTGGCTTCAAGGCATTCGGCGGCGAGGTTCTCGTGTTCGGTTGAGGTTAGCGTCCGATTCCAAATCCTGATGTTATCCATCGAGCCATTATAGTGGTCATCTGTTGCACCACCACTTTTCCCCAAATAAAGAGTTCCATGAGTGGTTATTGCATTCTTGAAATTATCAGTTGCAGCAACGACCCCATCCACATAAATCAGCATCCCCCCAGGATTCGTGTACTCGACAGTAACCAGAGTCCATTTATCTGAGGGTACGCTGCCTGATGAGCTGCTGGTTCGCATAGCCCCGTTCCCATAAACATCTACTCTAGTGTTGAGGACGTTGTAGGTGAAACCGTACCTCATGTCGTTGTTGCTGATTACCCCCGTCTCTGTATCGTTCTGGGTTGATGAGGGTTTGATACAAGCAGAGATGGCGAAGTTGTTGGATAATGCGAAGGCAGGGTCGCTTGTTACTGATACATATGAATTTTGTACGCCAGATTTTCCAGGGAAATCACAAGCAATCCCAGAACCCAAGGGGCCAGGTGCATCGCAGTTCACAAAGAAAATCGTTCCATGATTAGCATAAGGAGAAATATCATAAAGCAGCCAGGTCGAGTTTGAATGAGACATATCAAAATCGAGGGTGTTGGCCAAGGTACTGTAGTTCCCACCATAACCTGAGAAGGTGATGTTATCCCAGCTCGCATTCTGGCCAGCGTCAATCACCTCAGACAAGTACCAACCCTCATCAAAGCTGCTGTTCAGCTCCACGTAACCTTGCGGATTCAGGTAGGTTTGGTAGTAGGTGCCGTTGTCGAAGTTGGTGCCGTTCCCAGTGAAATAGGGGTCAAGTAGGCCGTCCATGAATGTGACATTGTATTTTATCTGGGTTCCAATCGCACTCTCTGGGATGATATATTCAAACCTGAAATCCTTGGTCTCGCTCGGCTGCATCTCATATGAGCCCGTGAATTCCAGTAAATCTTCCGTTAGATTAACGCAGTCGGGCAGGCAGTATTCTACCAGGGTGTCGGTGTAGACGTTCCAGGTTATCCCTGGGTAATCGAAGGTGAAGCCCCAGTCAGAGGGTGTGATATTGAGTGGGGTCTCCAAATCGTTCTCGACCGTCAAATCCAGGAATCCCCAGCGATGGCCGACTTCATAATCGGGGAGTCCCTCAAAGCTGATATTACCATCTCCCACAAAAATCAGAACAGGGTCTATCTCAACAGTCTGGCTTGCCCCCATACCAGTGACTGCGGTGAGAACGCCCTGGATGTTGTTGAGTCGAATCGCCTCAGCACTTTCAGTATAGGTGGGGCCATACATGTCAACCCAGTCCCAGTATTTATTGATGGGAACTTGGCTGCTGTCCTGGAATTCCATGTTGTAGTCAATAGGGAGTGACTGAGACTGTTGAGTGTCGTAGGATTGCCCGTTGATTTCCACATAACGCCAGGTCTGTATCTGCTCAGGGTAAACAAAAAAGGAGAAGCCCGTGTCTGTTATTCCAGGCTCGGTTGTTGTTCCACGTGCATCAATTTTACATTCTCCTAGAGTCCCACATGATATTCTAATCCAGATGTCAGTGAAAACAAAAGAACTCCCCTGTTGAGGTGCAGACCACCGCTTGCATTGGATGGTGTCTGCCCCAGAGTATTCTATGAAGTAGGAACCATAGGTGAACGTCCCACCAGCCAAGTTCCTAAACTCGCAGAGATATTCATAGCTGCCGTCATTGAATATGGGGATTGCATTCATGCTCCCATAGTAGTTCCCATCTAAACCAAAAGCTATCGACCCCTCCTGGTTTTTTCTGAATCCTATCTGGTTCAGGTTACCCTCCCAGTCAGTTACATTAAGCCAGAGATAGTCGGGTTCATCAGAGACAAGAACAGAAGAAGAAGGCGAGAAGGAGTCGGAGGCGGCGGGGGCATCAAGGCTGAATAACATCAAGAGAAACAACGTGAGGGCTAGATATTTCAGGCCCTGCCGCACTGGGTTCTTCGGTAACATCTTATCTGGTTCATCTTATGTGACTGGTTGGACGCACCCCAATTCGGCCCCTTTACCTTACAGAATGTTATTAGAACATCAACCTTTAAAAGTACACATGGGATTCGGTAGCCCCCCACCCGTGCGAGGGGGGAGAGAGTAAATCAGCGGCAGCCAGCCGTGTCACGTATGAGTTAGTAGTTGCGGAAGCTCATGCTGGAACCAGGTTGGGGTAGGGTGATTTCAATAGAAGGAATAATTTTTTTTGTTTGGAGTAGTAAACAAAAGAACCTGTACTATACTCACATCACATCATAACTATTCGATTATATCTGATGGAATATATCTAATCGGATATATCTAATCGGATATATCTAATCAGATATATCTATTCGAGTATATACTTTCACATCCGCTGAGATTTTTTATCCTTCACCAAGGGAACCGTGCGGTACTCAGCAAGTATTTGTTTAGGGATGGGTTGTGGGGCGGGTAACCTCAAGGGCTTACCATCCTTACCAATAAAGAAGTCCCGCTCGTGGAGCCTGAGATAATTTAAGAAGTCCGTGTTGTCCTGGCCCATCGCCGCCGCCAACTCCACAGCATCCTTCCCCTCCCTCAGAAGACACCCAGCCATGTGGGCAAGATAGTAACGATACTTCTTTGGAACCTTACCCATCTCCTCGTCCCGACCATACTTCCCATCCAAGGCATCCAAGTCCTCAGACTCAAACACGATTCCTGTTATCTGGGAGAATAAATCTTTCTCGGTCTTGTGGTGGAACCCAGGCATCCCACTCGACTCCAAATGGAATCTACCGTCAGCCCAGTCAGCATAGAACTGGTCAATCTTCAAGTAGTTGAGGCTGGGCCATCGTTTGCTCCTGGTCTTCTTAAACATCAGGTTAATGTAATCCCATACCCCTTGGAGTTCCCTGGGTAGGGCTCTCCTGCTGGTCTTCTTGAAGATGGTGACATCAGTGTTGTCCCTCATCCCCTTATAGATGTCCCCGTACCGCTGGGTGTCCATAATCCAAGTGATACGGTTGTGCCTGCTCTCCCTGATAAGCTGGAGTATCGAAGAACGAGTTAGAGAAGCAGACTTAGAAATCTTGAGGTGCGAGAATACTAGAGACCCTGCTTCCCGCAGGCAGAAGAAAATATCTGAGTGTAGTTTATTGCGGTTGATGATGGGAAGTTCTCTCACCAGTTTTGCACAAGCCTTGTAGGCATCGTCTTCCCTGTAGTCGGTGTTGTCTAGGCAGACTATCCTCTTCTCCTTTTTACCAGCCATTAGGATTTTCTCCCACCCCTCCGATTCACACATGGGTTTTACCCACCCCTTCATCTCAGGTGGAACTTTTACCTTAACATAGTCGGGGTGAACGAGGATAATGGGGTATCTAGTGCCATCTGGTCCAGCGACACACCAATAGAGGTTCTCATGGTCACGGGCACTCCAAGGGTCAACCACCAGGAAGTCTTCGTTGGTCAGGTACTGCTCTGCAAGCCACTCCAGGAAGGTAGTCTTACCCCAGCCACGCCTGCCAACGACCAGGATGCCATAGTATTCTTTGCGGGAGATTAGAGACCGCTTGAAGTGTTTTGTTCCCTTACTCTTCCTCACCATCCTCGTCCTCCTCGTCCTCCTCGTCAGCATAGTCAGGGGGCACCCAACCACCCTTTATCTTTTTCGCTTGTGCTGCTTGAGACTTCTTACTCTTATCCAAATCGGAGACGTAGCCATCGTCCTCGTCTTCCTCAACGTAGTCGCCGAGCCTCGCTTCCAGGGCGTAGAGGATGATGTGTTCTATTGGATACTGGAATTTCTCCAGCTCCCAGAGAACTTCATCCCGCATCTTAGCCCAATAAGCTGGAAGCAGAGATTCAACCCACTGCCCCGTGTTCACATCAATGAAGCCTCGGATTATAATCTCAGCAATATCCTCCTGTTCCTCAGCTTCCTTGACCCGAAGTATCCGCTGGAGTTGGTAGAGGCTCACGATGTTTCCTTCATAAGCCCTTGTTCCCGCCTTCGGCTTGGCAGTCAGGTCTGGATTGTAGACGACCCTCGACCGATAATATCGGACGAATCCCCAATAAAGTTCATCGGGGATTACGATACGGTTCTCTTTATCTTCACGAATAAAATTGATGACGTGGTACAACGCCTTGTAGGCATCGTCCTCGCTGCTATCGTTCAGGCGGGCAACATAAATCCCCATCCTGGTTTGAATGTTCACGTGGAAATCGGCAGGGTAGACGAATAGTTTGCTGCCAGCACCTTTCTCGGCCTCCATGCTCGCCCGAAGTTCTGGCAAATCATTCAGGTCTCCAACAGAGGCCACATCACACCCCCGCTGGAACGAACTTCTGCATCTCCTGGAGGGTCTCGAATCCTATGAATCCTTGCTTGAAGAGGCTGTTTATCACTTGCAAGGCCGTCTGCCATAGCTCTCGTTCCAACAAATCGTTTCGGACGGAAGCGAATTCCCCATGTCTTGCGGCCCTGCTCTCCCGCAGGATAATCTTGACGCTACTGCCGTTGACGGCGTTCCATTCTGCCTTCACCTCCTCCATAGAAGGCATCCCAGGGAGGGTTATGCCAGTGATTCCTGTCGTGGTGATGATGAGACTCTGGAGGGTACTTATCCGCTGGGATTGTGGTAAGGTATCAACCTTGTCGAGCTTGTTGGTGAGTAGATAGTTCAGATTTATCTTCTCACTGTCTGCGTCAAAACCCGTGTCTCTCAATTCATCAACCATCTTTTATATCCCCGACATCAACAACACAGTGATACCCACCCAAGCAAAGAACATCAGCATGAAGAACATAATGAGTATGATTACAAGATAAAAAGCCATATCCGCTTTCTGGTCTCTAGTCGCTCTGCTAACCTGGTTCCCCGTCACAAAGAGCAGGAGGAATCCCCTAATGAGTCGGTCAAGCATGTTCCTTGACCAACGATATGGTGATGTCAGCATTCGACCAATCATACTATCCTCCGAATCTCACATGAGATTCAGTCCTTAAAGATTATTGCTATCTGCCTGAGCAGGCTAGTCTGGAAACAGATGTCTCTGATAGGCTGGCCGCATTTGTAGCACTCCGACAAGTCCTTGACGTTCTCAACGACCTTGGCGTGTTTCATATCTCCCGTGATATTCCTGGTCGCATAGTAGCCGAAACATTCTTTCAGCCCCTGGTCTTGGAATATCAACCTGGTCTCGGCCAGCTTCTTCTTGAAGACCTCCTCCTCATCAAACTCCTTAGCGGTCATCCGCTTCTGCTCCTTTTTGTTCTTCATCGTATCTTACCTCCGCATTCTTGCATAATATTTCTTGAAGTTGCGAATTGTGTGAATGAATCCTGCATTGAAATATTGGTGGTAGAGCCCTTCATAGTCTTGGCTCTTACTCCCCAGGTTAGGAACCACCTCCTCTTGATACGCTTTCTCCAGCTCTTGGTCGAGCCCTGCTTCCTTCATCTCCCGCAGGTGATTGACCAGTTTGCCGTCTTGAAAGACCTCGAAGGCGGCATCACTGCCCGCCATAAAAAACTCATGTGGGAGTCGGTCTTGGGGAACATTACCTGGGGCGAGTATCTCTGTCCTCGCCTTCAACCACATCTTTTTGGTGTGGTCTACAGCGAATGCACTCGCCTTATCCTTCAGCTTCTCCATGTTCGCTCGGAACACAGCTTGCATCTTCTTGTCCAGTCTAG
>Ga0233409_10000114_pt1 | contig 12824 bp, 13 predicted proteins | sample Na_oxic_13_MG_FD_179871 | JGI IMG/M metagenome (GOLD analysis project Ga0233409, IMG submission 179871) | Seawater microbial communities from Saanich Inlet, British Columbia, Canada - Na_oxic_13_MG | ecosystem: Environmental > Aquatic > Marine > Inlet | place: Canada: British Columbia... | reverse complement strand
TGAAAATCCGGGCCGCGAGCCCACGAAGCTCCTTCCAGCTACCGGGGCTCGGGAGCGCCACATGCTGCAGGTGCATGTCGAGGTTGAAGGCGGGATCCTCCACCCAGTAGGGCTTGCCGATCCCGAACGGCACCATGGCGAGACGTTGCCGCAACCGGGGCACGAGATGAACTCGCGAAGCCATCGTCTCGCGAAAGCTTTCGTAGTTCATCGACCCCTCGTACACCAAGACGCTCCCGACGTGCATCGGTTGATGGGCGTCCTCGAGATAGAGGAAGGAAGAATCGAGTCCGGACAGAGCCTCCATCAGACGGGTAGCCTACACCCTGAGGCGTGCTGATCTCCAGCGCTTCTCAAGATTCGTCAAAACTGCGGCCTAGGTCCTTCAAAAGGCGCTTTTGCTCGCGGGACAGCCGCTTGGGCACCTCGACCTCGACCAAACAAACGAGGTCGCCGCGCCCGCGTCCGTTGAGGCGCGGTACGCCCCCGCCACGGACGACGAGGGTCTCGCCTGGTTGGGTGCCGGAGGGAACTTTGACCGTTTGCGTCGCCTCTTCATCCTCTTCGAGCGCGGGCACCTCGACCTTGGCGCCGAGGGCCGCCTGCGGATACGTCACCGAAAGGCGGTGTATGAGGTCGAAACCCTCCCGCTGGAAGTCCTCATCCGGCTCGACGTGAACAGTGACATAGAGATCACCGGCCGGTCCGCCGCGCACGCCCTCTTGGCCCCGCCCACTCAAACGAAGGCTCTGGCCGGTGTCGACGCCGGCGGGAATCGTGAGCTTCACGACACGTTCGACATCGACTTGGCCGTCGCCCTCGCACTCGTCGCAAGCTTCCTTCGCCTGCGCGCCCCGCCCCTGACAGGTCGGACACGTGGTGGTCATCACGAACGCACCTTGCGCGCGCGCCACTTGGCCGCGGCCCCCACACGTCGCGCAACCCTCGAGCTCGCCATCCTTTGCGCCGGTCCCGCTGCAGGCCTCGCACGGCGATGGATGCGAAAGATCGATCTCGCGGCTCGCCCCGAATGCTGCTTCGCGAAGCGACAAGCTCACGTCGGTTCGGATGTCGGCGCCGCGCGCTGGCCCGTTGGGATCACGACGCCGACGTCCGAACCCGCCGAACCCAAAGCCGCCGCCACCGCCACCGAAGAGGTCGCCAAAGATGTCTTGGAACTGACTGAAGACGTCGCCGATGTCCCCAAACCCCTGCGCGCCGCCACCCAAGCCCGCGTGCCCGAACCGGTCGTACATGTCGCGCTTCTGTGGATCGCTCAGCACGGAGTAGGCCTCGGCACAGGCTTTGAACCTGTCCTCGGCCTCGGGGTTGTCGGGATTGCGATCGGGATGGTGCTCGAGGGCCTTCTGGCGGTAGGCCTTCTTGAGCTCGGTCACGGTGACTTCGCGGGAGACTTGGAGAACTTCGTAGTAATCAGGCTTCGACATGACGTCCATAGAGTGGTCGGCGCGGGCAACATAAGTATGTTGGACCCTTGGTCAAGGGCGACTTCGGGTAAGCACATCGCTGACGAGTGCTTCGGGAAGCTCGCCGCTGCGCTGAAACGCGCGCATGTGCAGGATCGGCTCGCCACCCAGATCAGCTGCCGTTCGGCCCCGGATCTCTTGGGCGTACTTGCGGGGCTCGAAGGGAGCCAAGTCGGACCGAGGCTCGACTTCGACGCGCTCGAGCAACCCCAGCAACGCCCGGAGCGAGTTCATCTTCATGTACGGGCACGTCGCGCAGCCACCTGCCGTGGAGCATCCCTCACCGCCGGCAACACCCGGCACGACCCCCAGCCCGCTCTGCGCGTCTTGTGCGATCGCTTCGCTCGCGACCGGGAAGATGATCTCCGCCGACAGCGCGGCCCCGCCCTCGGACGCGTAGTCTCGAAGGCTTGCCTGCACCTGCCGGACGATCGGGGTGATCATCCCGGCCTCGGTACCGAGGATAAACCGTAGATTGGCCTGCTCGCCGCGTGCGATTGCCTCGTCGACCTTGCCCAAAACGAACGCGAGGATGTTCGACGTCGAGCCGACGACGCCATTGCCCTTGCTTTGCGCCTTCAAGCCGAGCTCGAACATTTCGCCGGGCACCTCCAGATGCGCGGTGACGAAGACATCGGGATAATTCTCACGAACCAGCTCGACAACCTCGCGGCCGAACATGTGGTGGACGATGCACGTGCCCTGCTCGAAGTAATGAAACCGGGGTAGCAGCGAGCGAACGGACGCTTGATCGTGCGCCGGGTGAAGGTGCCGAATCTGCTCGTCCGGCATTTCGGCAAGGCTCTGGAACATGTGCGCGAGGTTGTCGCCCATGTACGTGTCCGGCCCAAACCAGATGTGGACGTCTGGGATCTGCGCGGCCGCCTGCAAGACCGTCCGCACGACGTTCGAAGACGTGCAGGTGATGGTGGGCACGATCGCGTGCGCCTTGGCTTTGGTGACCAAGCTGGTGTTGATGTAGACGACGTGCAGTGAGCGTGGAGTTTCCGCAGCCTCCATGAGGTACGCGCCATAGGCTGGGGCCTCTGCGGACTCGGCCAACGAGCAGCCTATCGGATCCCTCGCCACGCGATAGACCGGAATATGCGCATACCCGGACGCGTCGAGCATCGCGCGAACGTTCTCGCTCATGAAGTCCACGCCAAGGACGGCGATCGTGCCGGCGCCCTGCTCGGCCATCGCGATCGCGCGGTCGGCCATCGCCAGCGAATCCGATACGTGAATGTGCGGCCAATCGCAGGCCGAGAGCACGCCTTGGAGTTCGGGGTCCATGTAGAAGTGGGCCACGACGCCAGCGTTCTTGTCGCGGAGCAGCGTGGTCAGCTGCATGACGAGCTCAGGGTCCGGCTTCAGAAAGGCGGCTTGGGCCTCTGCGAACGCACCCTGAGGGATCAGCGCGTCAGCCGTAATTCGTAGTGAGGGAAACACCGGCAGTGTCATCTGCGACCAGCTCCAAAAAGCGGAGTATACCTCCTGCCCGGCGCCCCGCATGTCAAGCGAACCCACACAGACCTCGGTCTACGTCCACTTCCCCTGGTGCGCTCGCAAGTGCCCCTACTGCGACTTCGCAACCGAACCGATCCGCGCGACCGCGTTGCCGCACGAAGGGTATGCCGACGCCGTGCTACGCGAGCTGGAGGCGCGCGCCGCAGATCTGCAGGGGCGCGAGCTTACGTCGATCTTCTTCGGTGGCGGGACCCCGTCGCTCTGGGGACCCGCCGCGTTGAAGCGAACGCTCCGAGGAATCACTGGCGCGTTCGAACGTGTGCACGACGAGCTGGAGGTCACCGTCGAGTGCAATCCAAGCTCGTTGACTCAGAAAAACGCGGCCCTTCTGCGCGAAGCCGGCGTAGGCCGCCTTTCGATCGGGGTTCAGTCGTTGCGCGATCCACATCTGCAATTTCTGGGACGGTTGCACGACTCGAATCGGGCGGTGGCCGCCCTCGAAGAAGCGGTCGCGCAGATGCCCCGCGTGAGCGCCGACTTGATGTTCGGGATGCCGGGACAGACGCTCGAGGAGCTCGGCGAGGACATCGCACGCATTGCAGAAACGGGCGTCCGGCACGTGTCGGCGTATGCCCTCACGATCGAGGAGAAAACGATGTTTGGCTCGCTGCATCGCGCGGGCAGGCTTCGAGTCGCCCCCGAAGAGCAATACGCCGATCTGTTCGAGCACGCCGAGCACTGCTTCGCGGATCTCGGATGGGCGCACTACGAGGTTTCGAACTACGCGGCCGAGGCGGAGGAGTCTCGCCACAATCTTCACTATTGGCGGGGGAGAGCCTACGTGGGGCTCGGCGCCGCGGCGGTCGGCTGCCTCGATGACGGGCCGGGGCGTGCGACGCGGTGGCGCAACGAGCCCAACCCCCAGCGATACCTCGAGCAAAGCACGCTCGAGGCCGAGATCGAAGAGCTCGGCCCTGAAGAGATCGTCCGTGAGGCCCTGATGCTCGGGCTTCGCACCATCGACGGAATGAACCTGGCCGCGACCGAGACGAGAGCCGGCCGCGACCCGAAAGCCGGCCGCGAACAGGAGCTCGAACGTGCCATCGAGAAGGGCAACCTCGAGCAAGTCGGAGACTGGCTGAGCGTTCCGCAGGACCGCTGGCTAAAACTTGACGGCATTGTGCGAGACTTGTTCTAGAGTGCGGACCGGTGAAGCTCGATTTTGAAGAAGTGTCGGTCACTGGCCTGGCCAAGTCCTACGGACCGACGCTCGCGCTGGCCGGCGTAGACCTGAGCTTCGACGCCGGGACGGTCACCGTGATCCAAGGCTCCAACGGCTCCGGCAAGTCGACGCTGCTCTGGCTCCTCGCGATGCTCGCCTACCCGACACGAGGAGAGATCCGATACGGGCAGTACGGGGTCACGCGTGCCGACGGCCTCCGTGGCCGCATCGGCTTCGTCGCGCATCAACTCCAGCTCTACCCGGGGCTCAGTGGTCACGAGAACCTCTTGCTCGCCGCCAAGCTGCAGAGCATCCCCTACGCAGAGAAGCGGGCCAGCGACCTCTGTGACGCGCTCGCCCTCGGCGAGTATTGGAACCGTCCCGTGCGTACCTATTCCAGGGGTCAAGCGCAGCGCGTATCGATCGCCCGTGCCCTGCTCCACGAGCCCCGCCTGCTCTTGATGGACGAGCCCGCGACCGGCCTCGACGTGAAGTCGACCGCGTCGATCGTCGAGCTCATCGAGCAAGAAAGACAAGAAGGCGCGATCGTGATCATCGTGACCCATGAAGCGAAGTTCGCGAGCGCGGTGTCCGACCGCATCCTTCACATGGACCGCGGCCGAATCGTGGAGCCAGAAGCATGAGGACGCTTCGCGCCGCTTGGTTAGTCGCCCTCAAAGATCTGCAGCTCGAGCTGCGCACGAAAGAGATCCTGACCTCGACCGGGCTCTTTGCCGTCTTGGTCGTCACCCTTGGCTCACTCGCGTTCTACACGGACCCCGTCAGCTCGCCGGACGTCGCCCCAGGCGTACTTTGGATCTCGATCTTGTTCTGCGGGATTCTCCTGATCGGCCGAAGCTGGGCGCTGGAGCGCGAAAACGACGCGGTGTATGGACTGTTGCTGGCGCCGATCCCGAGGGCCTCAATCTATGTCGGCAAGACGTTGAGCGCCCTGGTTCTGTTGTTCGCCGTCGAGCTCTTGCTCGTCCCGCTATGCCTGATCTTCTTCCAGATCGAGCCGAGCGGCGTCATGCTGCCACTGCTCGCGCTGGTCTTCCTAGGCTCGATTGGGTTCGTTTCGACTGCCTCGCTGTTTTCCGCCGTGGGGATCCGCACCCGGGCCCGCGATCTGATGCTGAGCGTATTGGTCTTCCCGTTGGTCGCTCCAGCTCTCCTCGCATCCGCCGTCGCGACGCGCGAGCTCTTCGCCGGGGCGACTATGGCCGAGATCCTCGGTTGGATGCGCATCCTGACGGCCTTCGACCTCTTGTTCGTCGGCTTCGGCGTCTGGGTGTCGCGCCATCTCCTCGCGGAGACCTGAGCGCTCAGCGGTAGGCGCGAATCAGATCCAGCGCGACCGGGTTCGACCAATCGAGCGCACCATCGAACCGAAAACGCACGACCCCGTTACCGTCGATGATCCAAGTCTCCGGAAAGAGCTTGGTGCCGAACTGCTCAGTCACGACCTTGCGCTCCACATCGAGCAGGCTCGTGATGCGCGAGGTGTGGGGAATGATCGTCTGAGCTTCTTCCCAGCTGCGGTCGGTCGACACCGCAACGACTTCGACGTCGCCCCAGTCCTCGGTGATCTCGGCCAGCAGCTCGATCGTGGGCATCTCCTGGATGCACGGCCGGCAAGTGACCGTCCAGAAGTTCATGACGATGACCTTGCCGCGCTGCTCGGACATCTTCCACTCACCACCTCCCTGTTCGGGAAGGGTAAACTCGGGAGCACGGAGCGAGGCCCCCAGGTAGTGGGGAACACCACCTTGACCGTCCATCAGCTGTTCAAAGCGAGCATTTCCGAGGAGCGCCCGGAATGGGGCCTCCCGCGCTCGGGCCCGCGCATCCGCCACGGCACCCGTGAAGATGAATATTAGGGGAAACGCAATCGCGGCCACGATGATGGTGGCGATGACCTCACGTCGAGACACGCCGCTGCCTTAGCGCTTTCCGACGCCAAGTGAAAGCGGATCGCTCTCCTCGGGTGGGCGGACCTTTTCTCCGCCAATCAGAACATACACCCCTTCCTCGTCCTCGCCGATCCGATCACTCATCTTGCTGACCGCATGATTGTCGAAACGGGCCGGGCACCGGCCCGCGCGAACGGCACACCAGAGGGCGCCCTCGGGCCCCTGACGGAGGGAGGCGGGGTCGAGCCGCTCCCGAAGGTCCCCGGAGAGAAGCAGGTCGATCCCTTCGGCGCCGGGCTCGACGTCTTTCACGAAGTACGCGGGCCCCTCGATGTCGATGTAGGCCCAGTTGATCGAGTTGCTCAAGCAGAAGCGCCCATCTTCGGCGCGGTCGACCCAGCCATCGAACGAGCGCGTCAGATTCGGATGGTCGATCAGGTCGTGTCCATTGAACCAGCGGCCCCGCGCATCGCGGCGGATCTCGGTTTCTCGGGTGCGGCCTTGAAGAAACTGCGCTGGGTCCATGAGGCCTCGCAGACTACAATGCGGATCGATGGCGAGAAAGAGCCGAAAGCTCGTGGTCGTGTCGAACCGCGGCCCATATCGGCACGAGGCCACCCGCGGACACGAACGTTGGGTCCGCGCTGCAGGGGGTTTGGTGACCGCGCTGGACCCGGTGTTGCAGAAGCGCGGGGGCGTCTGGGTGAGCGCCAAGCCCGCCAAAGACTTCGACTCGGTCACTGTTCCGGCGCCGCATCTCGCGTATGACCTCGGACACGTTTCGCTCAAGCGGGCCGAGCAGCGTGGGTTCTACGAAGGGATCTCGAACGCGGTGGTCTGGCCCTTGCTCCACGGGTTCGAGCCGACGATCCAAGTCGGCGAGGCGCCCTGGTCGAGCTACGTGAACGCCAATCAGGAGTTCGCCGACACCACGCTGTCGACCAGCGGGGCGAGCGACTTGATCTGGGTCCAAGACTACCACCTCATGCTCGTGCCAGGCATGCTGCGGACCAAGCGCCCCAAGGCTCGAATCGGCTGGTTCTGCCACATTCCGTGGCCTCCACCGGACACGTTCGGCATCCTTCCTTGGCGCGAGGAAATCCTCGAGGGGCTGCTCGGCGCCGACATCCTCGGGTTCCATCTTCCAGAGTACGCCGAACACTTTCGCCAGTGCGTCGAGCGCTTCACGCCCTACCGGGTTTCGCGAGGCGCGGTTCAGTATCGTGGCCGCAAGGTGAAGACGATCGCAGCGCCCATTGGAATTCCGGTCGACGACCTACAGGCGCTCGCGATCGACCCAGATGTCGGGCGAGAGGTCGAGCGAATCCGTCAAACGATGGGGAACCGCCAGCTGATCCTCGGTGTCGACCGCCTCGACTACACCAAGGGGATTCCTGAACGGCTCACCGCTTTCGAGCGCTTGCTCCGACGCGAAAAGATCGCCCGCACGCGGTACGCGCTGATCCAGGTGATGGTGCCGAGTCGCACCGACGTCAAAGCCTACGCCGACCTCAAGGAAGAGATCGATCGAATGGTGGGCGACATCAACGGGCGCTACGCCGACACGGGCCGGGTTCCAATTCATTACCTCTATCGCAACCTCAGCCAACGAGCGCTGTTCGCGCACTACCGCGCGGCCGACGTCGCGCTGGTGACGCCGTTGCGCGACGGAATGAATCTCGTGGCCCACGAGTACGCCGCCGCCCGAACCGACGAAGATGGGGTGTTGGTCCTAAGCGAGTTTGCGGGCGCGGCGAAGCATCTCAAGGGCGCGATCCTCGTCAATCCCTATGACGTCGAGTCGACCACCAACGCCATTCATCGCGCGCTCACGATGAAGAGCTCGGAGAAGCGCAAACGGATGCGCTCCATGCGCGCCGAAGTCATGCGGCTCGACGTGCACCGCTGGGCCGACGGCTACCTCGCCGCCCTGGAGGGCAGGTGAGCCGCGTCGAGTCGCTCCTCGATGCGCTTCTCGCCCTCGAGCGCCCCTTGCTTTTGGCGTTGGACATCGACGGGACGATCTCCCCGATCGTGCGTGACCCGGACCTCGCTCAGATCCCCGCGTCGACCCTGTCCACCCTGGTAGGGCTCGCCGGAGCGCCCATGTTGGAGCTCGCGCTCATCACCGGCCGCGATTTGACGTCGCTTTCGCGAATGGAACAGCTCGAAGGCGTATGGCGAGCCGTCGAGCACGGCGGATTGGTCTTGGCCCCAGCGCAAGCCCCGCCCCCGCGCGAGCTCACGAGCAAGCAGCGCGAGGCCCTCGACCGTTTTCGGCATTGGGTCGACACGCGCGCCCACGATGCTTTCATCGAGCACAAGCCTCAGGCAATCGCCGTGCACGTTCGGGCGATCGCCGCCAAGGACCCAGGGCGCGCCGACCAACTGCTTCGAGAAGCCGATGAGCTCGCGCAAAGCCTGGGGCTTCACGTGCGGCGCGGGAAAGCCCTGCGTGAGGCCGAGGCGGTGGTCCACGACAAAGGCAGCGCGCTTCGGGAAATCTTCGAACGTTCCGGCGCGAGGTCCGTGTTCTTCGCAGGCGACGACCTCACCGACTTCCCTGCGATTGACTTCGCAGCGGAGCACGGCGTTGGCGCATTCGTTGGCTCAGACGAGCAACAGGGCGCGCCCTCCGGCTCGGCGGTGTTGCTGCAGAGCGTGGACGAGGTCGCCACGCTGCTTTCACAATTGTTAGAACGCGTCACCGACTGACCGGTGGCGCGGGCATCGTCCCGTGGTACAGGCCCGGCATGTTGGAGCGAGAGATCGCGGAGGCCGCTCGCATCGCACGGCAGGCCGGCGCGATCTTGATGGACGTCTACGGAACGGATTTCGACGTCGCCTACAAAGCCGAGGCCGACCCGGTGACCGAGGCCGACACCAAGGCCAACGCGTACATCGTGGGCGAGCTCGAGAAGGCCTTTCCCAACGACGGCATCGTCGCCGAGGAAACAATCGATCAGAGCGACGCGCTCAAAGGTGGGCGCTGCTGGTATGTCGACCCGCTCGACGGTACCAAAGAGTTCGTCGCGAGAAACGGCGAGTTCTCAGTCATGCTGGGCTTGGCGATCGACGGAGTGGCTACGGCTGGTGTCGTATACAGGCCCGACAACGACAAGCTCTACTCCGGGGTCGTCGGAGGCGGGGCCTACCTCGAGGAGCGCGGTCAGCGCCGCGCGCTGAACGTCAGCAGCGTGGCAGACCCCAGTCGTTTGAGGCTCGTGGTGTCACGCTCGCACCGCAACCGAGCCGTCGGCGACGTTGTCACTCAACTCGGAATCGCCCAAGAAACGACGAGCGGCTCGGTTGGCCTCAAGGCCGGCCTCATCGCCGAGCAGAAAGCCGACCTGTACGTGCACATAGCAGACAAATCGAGTGCTTGGGATGCGTGCGGGCCCGAAGCCGTTCTCAAGGCAGCCGGCGGACGCTTCACGGATTTGGCTGGCAACCCCTACCACTACGGCGGCGAGGACATGCGCAACCGGAGCGGCATCCTCGCGTGCAACGCGGCCGCGTACGACGCCGTTCTGCCGGTCGCGCGCGAAGCAGCCAGAGCCATCGGGCTCATCGACTGAGAGGCAAGCATGGCACCGGTAGATTGGCGAGAAACTTGGAAGGCGGGGGTCACTCCATGGGATGCGGGCGCCTCGCCGCCCGCGCTGCGAAGGCTGCTCGACGATGAGGCGGTTCCCGGTGGCCGCATCCTCGTCCCCGGCTGCGGCACCGGCTACGACTTGGCCACGCTCGCACGAGCGGATCGGGAGGTTGTGGGCATCGATTTATCCGAGCACGCACGGAAGGCGTTTTGGGCCGCGCATCCGGATCTCCCGGGCAGCGTCGACTACGAAGTGACCGACTTCTTTTCTTACGCCCCGGCACGGGGTTTTGATTTCGTCTGGGACTACACCTTCTTCTGCGCGCTCGATCCGGACCAACGGAGCTCCTGGAGCCAAACCATGAGGCGGCTCGTGAGGCCGGGCGGTTTGCTAGCCACCCTGCTCTTCCCGTTCGAAGACCCGATCTCCGGCACGCAGGGCCCGCCGTGGCCCATCAACACCGGCATGGTGCGCAGTTACGTCGAAGATGCTTTCGAAGAGCTCGAAACGGCCGAGGTGGAGCACACGCATCCGGGGCGCGAAGGCAAGGAGCGCCTCGCGCTGTGGCGGCGGCGCGAGCCCTAGTCGAGATCGGGTAGCGGAATCGAAGACGACTTCCACTTCACTTCGGAAAAGCCGAGTCGATAGTGGGCGGTCGCGCCTTCCTCTTGAACGCCGATCCATACCTGGGTCGTGCCGATCGGAAACTCGGAACGGATCATCGGATCTTTCGTGCCGTTGCGGTTGTTGTTGCACAGGACCGCACCGTCGGGCTTTCGCACGACGAGCAGCACATCGGAGCGCGAGCGCCCCAAAACGTGCAGCTGGAAGAACGCCGTGTCGGCATCGAGCAGATAGTCCGGAGTCTCGGAGATCCACCCTGAGCACTTGCGGTGAATCGACTTGGCCCTGACCTCGCCGAGGGCCGCGCCTCCGACCACGCGCGGGTCGGGACTGAAGCCTGCGTGCAGAGGGACGACGCCGAAGCGGGAGGGCGAGTGCTCGTAGGGGTCGGGCGTTTCTGCGAGCCGAGGGGTGCCAATGGCTTCCACCGGCTCAACGGGCGCGTCCTTGTCGGTGCATGCGGCGAGCGCCACCAACAGCGCAGCGAGCGCGCGTTTCACCGACAACCAAGGTTTGCTCGAAGCGACCACCGTATCGGCCGTCCTACCCGCCAGCTCCACTAACCGTCGGTAGTGCTCGCAGGCTCGCCGGGCGGCACCGAGTCGCGGGTCGCGCCTTTGATGACCTTTTGCGCCAGGGTCGCCAGGCTTCTCGCGCCGCTTTTCTTGAGTAGCGAGCGAATCTGGGCCTTGACTGTGTTCTCGGCGACGCCGAGGGCTTCGGCGAGCTCTTTGCGCGACAGGCCGTCGACAGAAAGCGTCAGCAGCTCGGTCTCCCGGCGGGTGAGCTTCAGCTGCCGCGCCAGGTGCTCGATGCGCTGGCCGATTGCCGCGTCGTCCACTCGCTCCTGCGCGAGCGCGCGCTGGATGAACGGATTGAGGTTGTCCGCAGACGCCGGCTTGCAGACGTACTCGCCTCGCATCGTCTGAACTTTGTTAACTACATCACGATTGAGCTCGCCGGTCAGAACGAGCACGGGCAGCGCGCCGTGGATGCGCCGAATCTCCGCGAGCAGATCCAAACCGTATCCGTCGGGCAGAATCAGGTCCAAGACGACACCGGTCCACTCCGAGTGGTTCTCCAACTTGTCCCGGGCGGCCGCCATGCTGTACACGACCTCAACAGGACCGTGACGCCCAAATGTACGAGCGAGCGTCCGGGCCAGCGTCGGCTCGTCCTCGACAATCAGAAACCCTCCCGGCATGCGGCGTACGCTACCCCAGTTGACCCGTCCGGTGGTACGGATTCCCACTGGAGCCTTCGGTTTTTTAACCCTAATCGGGCTCAAGACGACCCCAAAAGTAAAAATCCTCAATGATTTCAGGGGTATATTAAAATAGGCCGAGCGGGTGAGCTGGGGAAGGCGCTCTCCGCCCGCGGGGCGAGAATTGACAGTGACTTGACGCGAGGCGCGCTCACCTTTTGAATGAACGGCGATATGCACGCGGTTGTGATCACCGACGAGGGGGGCGCGCGACGAACGCTCGATTTTTCGAAGCCGGAGCTGACCGTTGGACGCGTCCAGGGCAACGACATCGTCCTGTCCAAACGCAATGTTTCCAAGCAGCATGCGCGGTTGACTCTAAACGGCGAACACGCGGTCGTCGTCGACCTCAACAGCACCAACGGAACGTGGGTCAACGGTCGCAAGATCACCACGCCGCAGTCGCTCAAGCACGGCGACAAGATCTACATCGCAGACTTCATCATTACCGTGGAGCCCTCGGACGACGGCTCGGAGCGGGCGAGCTCCGCTCCACGTGTTTCCGAGCCCCCGCCGCTGCCAACGAAGCAACCGATGCCACCTCAGAGCTCGATGCCGGTGCGGCGTCCCATGGGCGCGCGCCGCTCGATGCCCTCGGACTCCAGAACGCCAGGGCCCGAGGACGCGCGAGCCACGAGCCTACCGCCTCGGATCGAGCGCAGAGAGACCGGCGCGGCGGAGCTGCGTGCGAAAACGGAAACCGGGTTTCCCATTGCCGACCCGCTTGGCGCCCTGTTGAGTCGTCTCTCCGAGCGGATGGACATCGAGAACATCGATCCGGCCGCAATGAAGAATCAGGAACGCTGGTCGGCCGCGCGCGCCGCAATCGCGGAAACGTTCCTCTCGATGCAAACCGACGGTTCGGTGAATGCCGACATCGACATGCGCGAGGTGGCACATATTGCGCTGCACGAAGCCGTCGGCTTGGGCGCGCTCGATGATGTTCTTTCGGACGAGTCGGTTCGCACGGTGGTCGTGAACGGCCCTGCGCACGTGTTCGTCGACAGAGGTGAAGGCCTCGAAGCGGCGCCGCTGAAGTTCTCATCGGAAGGGGCGCTGCGTAGAGTCGCACGACGCCTGGCTGCCGGGAGCGGCCAAACACTCGAAGCTCAACCCGTCCTTCACGGACGGCTCTCGTTTGGTCCGAGGCTCACGATCATGCAGCCGCCTCTGGTGGTGAGGGGCCCCGTGATCGAGCTCCGCATCCGCAGCGCCAAGTCGCTCGAGCAACTGGCCGAGGCCGGCTGG
>Ga0233409_10000113_pt1 | contig 12867 bp, 9 predicted proteins | sample Na_oxic_13_MG_FD_179871 | JGI IMG/M metagenome (GOLD analysis project Ga0233409, IMG submission 179871) | Seawater microbial communities from Saanich Inlet, British Columbia, Canada - Na_oxic_13_MG | ecosystem: Environmental > Aquatic > Marine > Inlet | place: Canada: British Columbia... | reverse complement strand
CAGCGCAGCGGGCGGGAACGCCGGCAGCCGGAGTCCGCAGAGGTGCTCCGTCATCGTGAGCTGAGGTATCAGGTTTCACATGAGGCGCCGGATAACGGTAAGCTGCACCGTTACCCGCTGGTGGCGAGTGTGCTGGTGATTCTTGGGTTTCTGGTCAGCTACCTGCTGGAGCAGGTCGAGACGGAGTTGGTTTATGCTGATTGTGCCGCCACGCCGCGGCCCGGTGTGAAATGGGATAACTGCAACCTCATTGGGCTGGTGGCTAATCAGGTGAATCTGTTTGGCGCAGATATCAGGAATGCGCGAATGGATAATGCACAGTTGTCCGCTGCGAACCTGGACGGTGTCAATCTGGAATATACCAGTCTGAATCTGAGCAATCTGCGGCAAGCGGATTTGAGTCATGCCAGACTGGTCGGGGTGACCCTGCGCGGATCGGACTTGCGTGATAGTAAACTGGTCATGGCTGACTTGTCCTACGCCAATCTCAGCGATGCAAACATCGAGGGCGCCGATTTTACCGGTGCGATTCTCGATAACGCTATCTGGATTGATCAAAGACTTTGTGTTTCTGGGTCAATCGGCGTGTGCAGGCGTTAACCGTCCTTGTCTCCAAAGCTTTCCGTGGTATATCGCCAGACCTCGAGTTTGTCAGACCAGTGATTGGCCGGCAGGCCGGCTTTCCGCTTCAAGTGCTGGAGGAATTGTTTGGCGTCCGGCAGAGACTCCCAGACACTGGGTAGAAAGGTGCCACGGTAGTTGCCGTCTGTAAGAATCAGGCCATCCACCTTGGGTCGAATCTGCCTTAACAGGTCCTGCTCGGATTCGAATGCGATGCGCTCGGGTTGACTCAGAACAGAGATATCGAGGCTGAGATTTTTCAGTTCGGCATCTTTCAGCGGCGCAAAGCGAGGATCACGGAAGGCGGCGGAAAATGCATTTTCCGTGACATCGCAAATCAAGGGCCTGTGAGCTTGCAGACTTCCGATGCAGCCGCGAAGCTCCTCGCCGATATGCAATGTCACAAAACTCGCACCTGCTTCGTTCAGTGGAGATTCAAGCTGATCCGGCTCTACCTTCAGAGGATTACCTTTTGCCAGGCCATGCCTGATCGATTGCCAGGCCATATCCAGAAGAACAGAGCGGAGTGATTCAGAAAAAGACATAAGCCCCGTAACCTACCACCCGGTCCCGGCTCCCGGCGGTATCTCCGGAGTTACGCAGATCCAGGGTTTTAGCCTGCAGGTGGTGATGGCGGGCAGCCACCAGCAGACCGTTGACCGGATTGCGGCCACAGGCCTGCTGGTAATCCAGTGCCTGTGAATTGAGCTGTTCGATGGCTGCTGAGGTGGCGCTGTCCAGGCGGCGTGCGGTGTCGTAGTCCTGGTAATGGCTGAGATCGGAGCTGATCACCAACAGGGTTTCGGGTCCGCCCCACAGTTTCTCTATGACCTCTGCAACCTCGTTTGCCTCTGTCTCGCCGACCAGCAGCGGGATGAGAGTAAAATCGTTTCCCAGCACCGTCTGTAAAAAGGGCAACTGGACCTCGAGGCTGTGTTCATCCAGGTGCGCGTCATCAAATACACGTACCTGGGGTAGCGATAAAATGTCATCCATCGCCTGCTGGTCGATGCGAACCAGGCCCAGCGGCGTGGAAAAGTACTCTGCGCTGCTTGCCGCCAGCCCCCGAAAAGCCACCCGATGTGCCGGGCCAAGTAGTACAACCCGCTGTATCTGCTCCCGAATCGGTATAAGCTGCGTATAGGCGCTGGCGGCCACAGGGCCGGAATAGATGTAACCGGCGTGTGGAACGATCAGCGCTTTCGGACTGGTCTCAACGTGCCGTTCCTGGGACAGCAAGCCCTCGAGCTGCTGCTGGAGCACAATAGGATCATCCGGGTAGAACAACCCGGCGACAGCGGGGTCGCGAATCTGTGGCATGACGGCTATCTCCCTGGCAATGGTTTTAAACAGATGGCGGTTTGTTCCCGAACATAAGGGGGCAGCCGCCCTGATCAGGATTTAATCAGTATGAGCCCTGCCAGCGGCGGCACATCCAGCACGATGGAGTGTGGCTGATCCATCCAGGCAACGGCCTGGCTCGAGTGACTGCCCTGAACCGGCATCTCACTGCCGCTGTAGAAGCCGGCATCGGAATTCAGCCGCAGCCGGTATTCGCCGTGTGCGGGCACGCCCAGCCGGTAGCCTTGCCGTGGTACGGGTGTAAAGTTCAGCACAACAACGGCCGTCTGGCCAGGGCTGTAGCGGCAGTAACTCAACATGGAGTGTTCGGCGTCGTGGCAATCGATCCACTGGAAGCCGTCGCTCTCAAAGTCGTGCTGATGCAAGGCGGTTTCATGGCGATACAGCTGATTCAGGTCATGTACCAGTTGTTTCATGCCGGCATGACGCTGATTCTGCATCAGGTGCCAGTCCAGTTCACCATCGAAATTCCATTCCGCGTATTGACCGAACTCATTACCCATGAATAACAGTTTCTTGCCCGGGTAGCTGAACATGAAGGTGTAGAGCAGGCGCAGGTTGGCGAAGCGCTGCCAGCTGTCCCCGCTCATTTTTCCGAGCATGGAACCTTTGCCGTGCACGACTTCATCGTGCGAGAAGGGCAGGACAAAGTTCTCGTTAAAGGCGTACACCAAGCCAAAGGTGAGCTGATGGTGATGAAATTTGCGGTGTACCGGCTCCTTGCTCATGTATTGTAGTGTGTCGTGCATCCAACCCATGTTCCATTTCATGCTGAAGCCCAACCCGCCGCTATCGACTGGACGGGTAACCTGCGGCCAGGAAGTGGACTCCTCGGCAATAATCATACTGCCGGGCTGTTCGGCGTGGGTGGCTTCATTCAGATGGCGCAGGAAGTGTATGGCGTCCAGGTTTTCACGCCCGCCATATTCATTGGGAACCCAGTCACCGGGATCGCGTGAGTAGTCCAGGTAAAGCATCGATGCTACCGCGTCCACCCGCAGGCCGTCGATATGCATCTCTTCAAGCCAGTAGATCGCGCTCGACAACAGAAAATTACGAACTTCATTACGACCGTAGTTGAAGATCAGTGTACCCCAGTCACGGTGTTCGCCACGTCGCGGATCTTCGTGTTCATAAAGCATGGTGCCATCAAAGCGGGCCAGGGCCCAATCATCTTTGGGGAAGTGGCCAGGTGCCCAGTCGAGAATGACACCGACGCCGTTTTGATGGCAGTAATCGACAAAAAAGCGAAACTCATCCGGATGACCGAAACGGCTGGTAGGCGCAAAATAACCGGTCGTCTGGTAACCCCAGGAACCGTCAAAAGGGTGTTCGGTGACCGGCAGCAGTTCAATATGCGTGAAACCCGTTTCCTTGACATAGTTCACCAGCCATTTGGCCAGCTCGCGATAGTTCAGGAACTGCCCCTGCTCGTCACGCTGCCAGGAGCCAAGATGAACTTCGTAGACCGACATGGGAGCGTGTAACCAGTTCCTGTGAACGCGTGCCTCCATCCACTGCTGGTCATTCCAGGTGTATGCGTCAGGGCGATAGGTGATGGACGCGGTACCCGGCCGCAACTCGAACGCCTGGCCATAGGGATCTGTTTTCAGTTGGATGCTGCCGTATTCGCGATTGCGGATTTCATATTTGTAATTGGCGTGCGCGCTGACACCGGGAATGAACAATTCCCACACGCCGCTGCCGCCGCGTGCGCGCATCGGGTGAAAGCGGCCGTCCCAGTGATTCCAGTCACCGACCACGCTGATACGTTCGGCACCGGGTGCCCATACCGCAAAACGCGTGCCCTTGACGCCATCCACTTCGCACAGCTGCGCACCCATAAACCGGTAGGCGTGCAGGTGACGACCTTCGCCGAACAGGTGCAGATCCAGGTCACCCAGCTGTGGCGGGAAGCAATAAGGGTCGTAGGCCGACCATTCGATACCGTCACGGTCAGTCCAGGCCAGCTGATAGCGAGCCGGTACGCTGCCGCTGGCTCCACGCCATTCAAACAGGTCGGTGTGTTCAACGCGTGTTAACGGAGCACCGGTTTCGACAATGCGCGCGCCGCTGCAATGTGGCAGAAATGCCCGGACCATTTCGCCTTGGCCGTCATGGTGTTTGCCCAGAACTTCAAAGGGGTCGTGATGACGGGCTTCGAGAATGCGAATCAGTGGTTTGGGCAACGAAGCCGTTGTCTCCATTGAACTGGAATTCGGTGGAGCCATGCAATTACTGTCTCTGTTTTCGAAAAAGTTAACTTTCCTGTAGCGGTACAGATGGTACCATACGCGGCTAAACAATCAGATTATGACAGTCAGGTCAGCCCATTCACACAGTGCTGACCAACTACACAGGGGAAATTGAATGAATTCCGTGTCCACGCCGCGATTTGTGAGTCGTCTGACCAGAGATACTCTGGCGTTGATACTGGCCGGTGGGCGCGGATCACGCCTCAAACAGTTGACGGCGTGGCGCGCCAAGCCGGCTGTACCGTTTGGTGGGAAATTCCGGATTATTGATTTTCCGCTGTCCAATTGCATGAACTCCGGCATCCGCCGTGTCGGAGTTTTGACGCAGTACAAGGCGCATTCCCTGCTTCAGCACATACAGCGCGGCTGGGGTTTTCTGCGCGGTGAATTCGGTGAATTTGTCGAGCTGCTGCCTGCCCAGCAGCGGATTCAATCCTCCTGGTATGCCGGCACAGCCGATGCGATCTACCAGAACCTGGACATTATCCGTATTCACAACCCTGAGTACGTGCTTATCCTGGCCGGCGATCATATCTATAAGATGGATTATGGTCCCATGATCGCCCAGCATGTGGAAAACGGGGCCGATATGACGGTCGGCTGTCTGGAGGTCGATTTGCAGGCGGCGAAGGCTTTTGGCGTTATGACTACGGCCGAAGACGGGCGTGTTCTGGAATTTCACGAAAAACCGGAATCTCCCACACCGATGCCCGGAAGTGACGACACGGTGCTGGCATCGATGGGTATCTACGTGTTCAATACCCGATTTCTGTTCGAGCAGCTGATCAAAGATGCGGACAACACCCAGTCCAGCCATGATTTCGGACACGACATCATCCCGGCCATCATTTCCCGCTACCGGGTATTTACCTACCCGTTTCGCGACGAGCACAGTGACCGGCAGGCCTACTGGCGGGACGTCGGTACGGTGGACGCTTTCTGGGCGGCCAATCTGGAGCTGATCGGTGTGACACCGGAGCTGAACCTGTATGACGAGCAATGGCCGATATGGACCTACCAGGAGCAGATGCCACCCGCCAAGTTCATATTCGATGACGAGAAACGGCGCGGTATGGCAGTGGATTCCATGGTGTCCGGCGGTTGCCTGATATCAGGCTCAAAGGTCCGCCATTCCCTGCTGTTTTCCAATGTTAAACTGAATTCCTATTCGGTGTTGCAACATGCGGTGGTTCTGCCCGACGTGGAAATCGCACGCCATTGCCGAATAAATAATGCGGTGATTGATAAAGGCTGCCGGATTCCGGCTGAAACCGTTATCGGTGAGGATCCGGAAAAGGACGCCGAGCGATTCCATGTGACCCCGGGCGGCGTGGTGCTGGTAACTCCGGAGATGCTGGGTCAGGAATTGCACTATGTCCGGTGAAGCCGGCTTGCGTGTGGTGTTGTGCTGGCATATGCACCAGCCGCAGTACTGTGACCGGATCAGTGGCGAGTACAAACTGCCCTGGAGCTACCTGCACGCCATTAAGGATTACGTCGACATGGCGGCACATCTGGAAGCGGTGCCGGCTGCCAAAGCCGTGGTTAATTTTGCACCGGTGCTGCTGGAGCAGCTGAACGATTATTCAGACCAGGTCAGTGGTTTTCTGCGCGATCACAAAGCGATACGTGACCCGCTGCTGGCAGCGCTGGTGGAGCCGGTGTTACCGGCGCATCCGGAACAGCGCCTGGATCTGATCAATAATTGTATGCGTATCAATCGCGAACGTGTGGTTGCGCGTTTCCCGGCCTACCAGCGATTGACTGAACTGGCAGAGCCTTTTCTGAAAAATTGCGCAGACTTGTTATACGTCAGTGATCAGCTGCTGTCGGATCTGCTGTTCTGGTATCACCTCGGGTGGATAGGGGAAACGGTGCGCCGCAGCGATTTACGTGTGCAGCGCTGGCAGGAGCAGGGTAATAATTTCTCCCTGCACGACCGTCGCGAACTGCTGAGTCTGATCGGTGGACTGTTGTCCGGTGTTATTGATCGCTACGCGGGACTGGCAGACCGTGGCCAGGTCGAGCTGTCGGTCACTCCGTACGCACACCCCATTATGCCGCTGATGATGGAGATTCAGAGCGCCAGGGAAGCCATGCCGGATACCGAGTTGCCCGAGCTGGAGTTCTACCAGGGCGGTGAAGCGCGTGTGCGCTGGCATCTTCATGAAGGCATCAAGGTGTTCGAGCAGTATTTCGGCCGAAAACCCGCCGGTTGCTGGCCGTCGGAAGGCAGCGTCAGCAGGTCAACACTCGATCTTCTGGAGGAATACGGTTTCAGCTGGGCGGCGAGTGGTGAAAGCGTACTGCGTAACAGTTTGTTTGGCTCGGTGGGCGAGGAGGCAGCGGCGGCGTCTGACGCGGTATTAAAGGGCTACCATGTCGGAAACGGAAAGACCGTGTGTTTTTTTCGCGACGACAAGCTGTCTGATGACATTGGTTTTAACTATTCCACCTGGCACGCCGACGATGCGGTGGCTAATTTTGTTCATCATCTGGAGAAGATTGCCAAGCAGCATGAGGGGCGAAATCTGGCGCTACCGATTATTCTCGATGGTGAGAATGCCTGGGAACATTATCCGGAAAACGGCTACTATTTTCTGAAAACCCTGTACGAAAAACTTGCCGATCACCCGACACTGAAGCTGTCCACTTTTTCAGAATGCCTGCAGGAGGGTATCGAGATTGGCTCCCTGTCCACCATGGTGAGTGGTTCCTGGGTATACGGAAACTTCTCGACCTGGATCGGTGACCGTGACAAGAATCGTGGCTGGGATATGCTGGGCGATGCAAAGCGCGCTTTTGACAAAGCCTGTGCGGCAGGTGGGCTGGACAGCAACCAGTTGCGCGTCGCACAGCTGCAACTGGCGGTCTGTGAAGGTTCCGACTGGTTCTGGTGGCTTGGTGATTACAATCCGGCCCATTCTGTCAGCGACTTTGAGAGCCTGTTCCGAATGCATCTATCCGATCTCTATAGCCTGCTCGGACTGGAGCCACCGGAATATCTGGCACATACTTTTGCGCGCGGCTCGGGTGCGCCGACAGTGGGTGGGGTCATGAGACATGGCCAGGCGAGTGACGGGGTACACCAGGAAATACTGTAGCATGGATGTATTTGCACAACGGCGTGCCGGAATACTGCTGCACCCGACATCATTGCCGGGCGGCGAGGGGAATGGCGACCTGGGGCCGGAAGCCTATCGTTTCGTGGATTTCCTTTGCAGTTGCGACGTCAGTCTCTGGCAGACCCTGCCACTGGGTCCAACCCACGAAGATCTGTCCCCCTACCAGTGCCTTTCCGTGCATGCCGGTAACTTCCGCCTCATCAGCCTGCAGTCCCTGCAAGAACTGGGCTGGCTGGATGACACCCGGCTCGATGAAGCACTGGATCTGTATACACAGCGTAAAGTGCGCCTGCTGGCGGCCCGCAACGGCTTCCAGCGCAAGGCCGGTGAAGATGAACGCAAAGCCTTGGCACATTTTGTCCAGCAACACAGCCGATGGCTGGATGACTATGCGCTCTATGAGGCGTTACGCGCTGAACACAGCGGCAGAGCCTGGTACGACTGGCCACAGCCGATACGTGACCGAACCCCGAGAGCCCTGGAAGCCGCGCGCAAGCGTCTGGCGAACCGTATCGAGCAGGTTCGCTTTGAGCAGTTCCTTTTCTACCGGCAATGGAGCCAGCTGCGGCGTTATGCGAACGAGCGTGGTGTTCTGCTGTTCGGTGATATACCCATTTTTGTAGCGCACGACAGCGCCGATGTCTGGGCCCATCGGGAGTGGTTTTCCATCGATGAAAGAGGCCAGTTACAGGTCGTCGCCGGTGTCCCACCGGATTATTTCTCCGCAACCGGGCAGCGCTGGGGGAATCCTCATTACCGCTGGGACGCTCTGAAGAAAGACGGATTCGGCTGGTGGCTGGAACGTATTCGCTCACAGATGGAGATGTTTGATCTGGTGCGTATTGACCATTTCCGTGGTTTTGAGGCCTACTGGGAAATTGATGCACGGGCTGATACGGCGGTGGACGGGCATTGGGTAAAGGGGCCGGGGCAGAGATTTTTCAAGGTCTTGAAACAGGTCTTTGAAGAGTTGCCGCTGGTTGCAGAAGACCTCGGTGTGATTACGCCGGAAGTGACGGCCCTGCGTAAGCAGTTCGATCTTCCAGGGATGAAAATCCTGCAGTTTGCCTTCGACGGTTCACCCGACAACCCCTACCTTTCGCATAACCATGAAGAGCTGAGTGTGGTGTATACCGGTACCCACGATAACAATACGACGCTGGGCTGGTATCAGGAACTGTCCGATGAACAACATCACCTGGTCCGGCATTACCTGGGGGATTCCAGCGAAGCCATGCCCGGCTTGCTGGTGCGAGCAGCGCTGGCGTCTGTGGCACGGCTGGCGGTGATTCCCTTGCAGGATGTGCTCGGCCTGGATGGTGCGCATCGTATGAATGTCCCGGGGGTGGCGGAAGGCAATTGGCACTGGCGTTTTAACTGGGATCAGGTGCAGGAGGAACATACCCAGCGCCTGCGGGACTGGATACAGCTGTATGGCCGGAAAATTTATTAAACGACTCTGCCGCTATTGTTATAGCCAGATCATGCAGCCGGTTTCGAAACGGTGACTCAGCAGCTCATGACAGGGATACATGCGAATCTGGTAGAGCTGTAAGCCAGGCAGCGGCGGGTCCAGGTCGAGGATAAACAGGGTCTCGCCATTGTCCAGCTTTTCTTTAGCGGTAAAACCAAAGTATTCGCTGGCCTGGAAGTCATGGTGTTCATCTTCGATACCGATGACACATTCCAGTCTCACATCATTGGGGGACAATTCCCCCAACTGGGCGGCAATCTGAATACGGACATTGTCACCGGCGGTCACGGCTTGTGGAACTTCTTCGATGCGCCGCAGTGCTACAGATGGCCATAGCTTGTGGATTTTCTGCTTCCAGGTGGCAAGTTCCTTTGCTCCTCTGGAACTGTTTTTCGTCAGAGCTCGCCCCTGTTCTGCTGCCGGTCCGTAAAAATCCCTGATGTAGTCCATTACCATGCGCTGTGAGTTGAACTGCGGCAGTGTCGATTTCATTGAGGCCTTGGACATATGTACCCAGCCTCCGGAGAAGCCGTGGCCGTTGCGGTCGTAGTAAAGCGGGATCACCTGGTGTTCCAGGATATCCAGCAACTCGTTGGCTTCTTCCTGGTTGCGAAAGCCGGCATCATAGTGCTGGTCGTGTGGGGTGATCGCCCAGCCGTTTTCACCGTTATAACCTTCACCCCACCAGCCATCGAGCACACTGAGGTTGATAACGCCATTAATGCCGCCTTTCTGTCCGGAGGTGCCGCTGGCTTCCAGCGGGTATTCCGGGTTGTTCAACCAGACATCGACACCGGACAGCAGATAGCGGGCCAGTGCCAGATCATAGCCTTCCAGCAGCAGGATTTTGCCGATAAATTCCGGTCGACGTGAGAACTCGTGAATCACCTGGATTAACTGTTGCCCCGGCAGATCGCTGGGGTGTGCCTTGCCCGCAAAGAACAGCAACACCGGTCGTTGCGGATCGTTCAGCAGACGTGCCAGACGCTCCGGGTCGGAGAACAGCAGGGTGGCGCGCTTGTAGGTTGCAAAGCGGCGGGCAAAGCCAATGGTCAGAATATCGGTTTCGTGCGGGCTGAGCATGCGGGTGACACGATCGATGTGTGCCTCACCACAGCGGTTACGGCGGCACTGCAGAACCACGCGGTGTCGTACCTGACTCAATAGCTCTGATTTGAGAGACTGACGCAGACTCCAGAAGCTGTGATCGGGAATTTCATCGATACGTTCCCAGTACTCTTCGTTAAGTAATTCATTGCGCCACTCCATGCCAAAACGCATGTCATAGAGATTTTTCCATTCATAGGCCAGGAAGGTCTGTACGTGTATTCCGTTAGTCACCGAACGCATGGGGTTTTCATGGCTGGGGATCTGTGGCCAGATATACCCTTCCATGCGTGATGCGACTTCACCGTGAATTTTACTGACCCCATTATGGAAACGTGAGCCACGCAGGGCCAGCACCGTCTGGTTGAAGCCTTGCTGGTTTGACGGGCCGGTACCCAGGCCCAGGAAGTCCTGCATCGAAACACCCAGCTGTTCCACGTAGTCATGGAAATAGCTGGCAACCAGGCTGTGGTCAAAAATATCGTGTCCGGCCGGAACCGGGGTATGTGTGGTAAACACAGTGGCCCCTGCGACTTGCTCGAGGGCGCTGGCAAAGTCCAGTCCGGTTGCCACCAGTTCGCGGCAACGTTCGAGAATCTGGAACGCGGCGTGTCCTTCGTTGATATGCCATGCCGTGGGTTCCAGACCCAGCCGGCGCAGCGCGCGTACACCACCGATGCCTAAAACGATTTCCTGCTGTATGCGCGTATTGATGTCACCGCCATACAACTGGTAGGTGATGGCGCGGTCGGCTTCATCATTATCCGGAAGATCGCTGTCGAGCAGGTACAGACAGATATGTCCGACACGTGCTTTCCAGATCTTCAGCTGGACGGGGCGTCCTGGAAAATCGACCTGAACGCGTAGCTCCTTGCCGTCTTCGTCAGACACCAGCTGCAGTGGTAACTTATCAAAATCCGTGGTGGTGTAGTGGGCGACCTGGTTGCCGTGTTCGTCAATGGTCTGGGTGAAATAGCCCTGACGGTAGAGCATGCCAACCGCAACAAACGGGATGCCGAGGTCGCTGGTCGCCTTGCAGTGGTCACCCGCCAGAATGCCCAGGCCGCCGGAGTAAATTGGCAGGCTTTCGTGCAGGCCAAATTCAAGGCAGAAATAGGCGACCAGATCCTGTTCAGGGTTGAGGTACGGGTCGATAGTCTTGCGTTGCCCCTCCTGTAAATACGAATCGTAGGTTGAGAGTGCCCGCTTGTAGGCTTCGACATAGAGGCGGTCTTCGGCGGCTTCGTCCAGACGCTGCTGGGAAACACGGCGCAGGAACATTTTGGGATTGTGGCCGCAGCTTTCCCACAGTGCCGGGTCGAGACGAAAGAACAGCGAACGCACCGTCCGCTCCCAGCTGTACAGCAGGTCATTGGACAGTTCGACCAGGCGTTCCAGGTTTTCCGGAATTCGCGGTTGTACTTCCAGGGTAAATCGGGTTCCGGACATGCTGTCTCCCATCAGTGCGTGTGCGCCGGGTACCGTAGCTGCGTCCGGCTTCCATCAGAAGCCACCGCGGAGGTCGCGCATTGTTACTATCGAGTAAGGTTAGGGATTATAGGTCAATCATCTGGCTTGTCGACCGGCGCACGGATTGTGCCGAATTATCGTTTTTCGATCCTGCCGAACCAGAGGCCGGCGTGGCCATCGGCTACATGTGCGACGATAGCGCGCTCGCGCACCGGCCAGCCTGGAATCGTGGCGTCGTCCAGAAATACGACATTGATCATTTCACTGCGTTTCAGGTGAACATCGGTGCGGATATGAGCACCCTCGTTGCTGATATTCAGCGCCGTCGCCTTACCAATACTGACTCCGGCACGAAAAAGTTCAACGCTCAATGCGCACACAACACGCCGATCGTGTCGGTGTTCCACAGATAACCCTCCTCATGCACAATGTCTCTTATGTCTATAATACTACTACTTACTTCCTCGAACTGTACATTGGTGCCTATTCTGTACCTTGGCTGTCATCGGGTCCGGATTTGCGTTTCGGCACGTACAGTTTTCTCAAGCGCCTGCGCGACAGCACTGACGAGATGCTTTGCCACCCCATCGATACAAGCAGCCCCCCCAACAGGGACAGCAGTATATAGTGGCTGCGCCAGATAAAGATGAACGCCGGATGAAGGTGCCCCTGTTTGAGAATATTAAAGGCGATTTGAAAGTTGCTGATTAAATCGTCCTGTTGGCGTGGTAACGAATCCATCAACGCCGGGGACTTGTCCAGCCAGAACCAGATTGCCCAACCCAGCAGAAACACAAAAATGACGCCGCGAAACATCCGCAATCCGTTAATGGAATATCAGATTCATAAGGATATGGGCTCCCGGCAACGGCCTGGCTGCGGTCTGGGAATGATGGTGCCGAGGGTGGGAATCGAACCCACACTCTGTTGCCAGAACCGGATTTTGAATCCGGCGCGTCTACCAGTTCCGCCACCCCGGCACGAGTACTCGCCTGAGTACCAAGCGCGCCAGTATAAGGATTCCTGCAGTCGCCGCAAGAACGTGAGCCCCTGAGCGGGATATTTGGAATCAGGCAGCCGTTCGTCGGCAATAAAGCAGCGGCGGCCTGGCGCTGTGGTACCATGCCGCGCCATGCGAGTCAGTGATTTCGACTATCCGCTGCCGGAGGGCCTGATTGCGGACCGGCCGGCGCACCCACGCAGCAGCAGCCGCTTGCTGGAACTGGCTTCTGACGGCAGTATCCACGATTGCCGCATGGCAGCGTTCCCGGCACTGATCGGCGAGGACGACCTGCTGGTGTTTAACAACACCAGGGTCATTCCGGCGCGCCTGTATGGGCGCAAGTCGACCGGTGGCAAGGTCGAAGTGCTGGTAGAGCGGCTGCTCGATGAGCACCGGGTGCTGGCCCATGTGCGTGCCAGTAAATCGCCCCGGGCGGGCGGTCAATTGAGG